>Ga0116125_1000224_pt1 | contig 26644 bp, 24 predicted proteins | sample June2015DPH_16_1_2_FD_89729 | JGI IMG/M metagenome (GOLD analysis project Ga0116125, IMG submission 89729) | Peatland microbial communities from SPRUCE experiment site at the Marcell Experimental Forest, Minnesota, USA - June2015DPH_16_10 | ecosystem: Environmental > Terrestrial > Soil >...
TGTAGAACAGGCGTCAGCCCCAGTGCGCTTCACAGCCGTCCTCGCCGGCATCTTCGCAGCCTTGGCCTTGTTGCTAGCGGCCATCGGAATCTACGGAGTAATCTCCTACTCAGTCTCGCGCCGTATGCACGAAATGGGTGTGCGCATGGCGCTAGGCGCAACCTCGTCCGACGTTCTGCGCCTGGTAATGCGCGAAGGCCTGATGCTGACCGCCGCCGGCATGGCGCTAGGAACAGTGGGCGCGCTCTTCGTCTCCCGCGCCCTAGAAAGCCTGATCTACGGAATCTCGGCCGTGGACCCAGTCAGCTACGCAGTCGCAGTCCCAGTAATCGCCCTAGCCGCGATGCTAGGCTGCTGGCGTCCAGCAGCCAAAGCCGCATCCGCAAATCCAGTAGACGCCCTAAAAATGTGGTGACAAAATGTGGTAAATGTGGTGACAGGATACTCATTCCCCGATTTCCTATTGGCTCGGCAAGTGGGGCAGGCGCTTTCGCCTGCCAACCGATCTTTTCACAGCGTCCCTGGATGTTTTGGCGCGCGTTCTAGTGGTTGTTAAAACACGGCGAGAGCATACGCACAATCCCAGCGCGGAAAAGCGACGCCTCCCGAGCACGTGCAATACGACGAAGCAAAATGAAACGCGAATATAATTTCTCGAAAGCAAAACGCGGGCCGGTTATATCGGTTCCCAAAGGAAAAACGAAAATTACGATCCGGCTTGATGACGATGTGATTGCCTGGTTTCGAACCCAAGTTGAAAGAGCAGGAGGCGGCAATTACCAGAGCTTGATCAACGATGCGTTAAGGCAACATATCACAAACGCCAGATGACCACTCACGGAAACCCTCCGACGCGTTGTTCGGGAGGAGATGAGGCGTGCCGGTTAATGCGCCAGGCGCAGTGTTGCAAGTAGTGGCGTAGGATCTCCTGGAACTTGCTATTCCGGCACAGGCCAGATCGCCCTGGGGCGACGCACACTCAAAAGCGGGCTCCCAACGTCCTCGATCCGCCCCACGCTGGAGAAAGTAGTTTAAGCTTCCACTCTACGCACCGCCGCCTCCAATGCCAGAAACATCGCCTCCTGGATTACTCGATGAAGCGTCTGTTGTTCGAAACTGCTCCAACCTAACCAAAAAGTCCGAGATATCCGAGGGTATCTCTTCCTTCCGATATGAAGCCACAATCCGGTTGTCGCTGAGGGAAACACCGTATCGCTCGCTGAGCGATTGCCGCAACTCCGCCAGGACGTCCTTGCCAGGCACAAGCTCGAGCCTCGTCCGGATATTTTCCCATTTCGGCCCAAACTCATTGAGGGCCCGAGTCGCAACAGTCGCCGGATCCACAGACTTCCCTCGGAAAAAATCGACGCGCTTGCCGACATACTGGCCCTGTACGGAATTCTTATGCTTCTCTGTGATTGTGAGCAGCTCCGCCGCCACCGAGTGCACATCGGGGACGCTCTCGCCAGCCCGTAATGCCCGGTCGGCGACGGCGGCTCGAAGGGCCCGGTCGAGAACATCGGGCTGCAGCAGGTAGTTCTCTATTTCTTTTCGCGTGTGAACGTGGGCCAAACGAACAGTTTTCTTGAGCTCTACGATGATCTCACCGATCTCTTCTCCGCAGTAATAGTCACGGTCGTAGACTGCGCCAAGGGACAGCTGTTGACCTAGGGCCTTTTCAAGGCCCCAACCCAGCGCGCTCACTTTCTTCCACGACGAGAAGCCTCCGGACTTAACGGGAGTGATCTCAAAGCCCGCCACAATTCCCGGCAATCCAAGCACTCTCGCGAACAGGCGAAGAATCTTGAAGTCGTGCTCGTCCTCGACAAAAAGCACCTTTCGGCTTCGCGCGAGTCGGGTGAGAGTTATGTTCTGTACGGACCCCACTTGGTCAAGTGCCTGCTGCAGCCTTTCGACATCTTTCAGCCGCTCCGCGGACCTCCTCTTCTTATCAATAAGTAAAATCTCTGTCGGATCTGCCTCGGCCATTATCTCCGTGGAATGTGTCGCGAGGAGAACGTCCTGCCCCAGATCCCGCAGGATCGAAACCAACTGCCTCTGCAAGTCTGCGTGGAGATAAATTTCCGGTTCGTCTACAACGACTATGTTTGAGACTTTTGCGCGACCAATATGAGTGAGGAGCTGACACCATACCTGAAACCCAGATCCGGCCCAGTACAACTCTCGCGTAATTCGGCTTTCCAAGCAAAACATCGATAGAGTGGACTCGCGGAAGTCGGTGACCTCGGGCTGTTGGATGTCCATGCCAGGCCACGTAGCACGGACAAGCCCCGCGAACTCATCGAAGCCTTCCGGGAAATGGTGCCAATAGTTTCTGAAGTGTCGTGACGCTCGATGGGTCATGAGATCCCGCTGAACAGTTTCAATCGCCAGCAAAGACTCCTTGTGCTCGACGGGCCCCAACACCGGCACAATCGACACAGAAAACGGAAACGCTTTACGAAACGCGCCTGCAGTCGACAGGGGCACGCCGTGGGCATCTGCAAGCAGCGCACATGTGTTCTCCTTCGGGAAATACAATTTTAGGGAGTTTCTGTTTGAGAACTCAAAGGAGATCGTCGTGTCGGCCTCGGCGTAATCACTATGAACATTCTCGATAGAGATCGGAAGACTGTCAGCGGAGACCCAATGCCCGTAGCGGCGCCCCTCCGGCCCTGTAATTACGACGGGCGCCTTGCCCCTTGCCCGTCGAAGAGCAACAGATAGAGCCTTAAATGCGCCGATGATCGTCGACTTGCCACAATTATTTGGTCAGACGAGGATGTTCGTTCGCTGGAGCCTCAGTGAGTAGTGCCTCAGAGCCTTATAGTTCCGAAATTCCACTGCCACAACCCTCACCGTGCTGTCGTTATCCAGAGAAGCGTGGGGCTTTGACATCGGGCCGTCACTTCAGATTACCCTACCTCGGCCGCGCAGCATGCGGCGGTCCGCGGCCTAGCGTACTCGATTCCCACGCCGAAAGCAGTCACACATTATCGTTCCCTCGTGCTCCCCGCGAATCAACAACCTCCCCACTCCCACCCCTCAGTCCGGCCAATCCCCGTGTTATTCCAATTCCGAAGCCCCCAATATGTCAACCAATGCAACAGCTCAAATCAACCGAGCCGGGATCAATGGCTCCAGCGCCGAACGCGTCACCGGACCCGACGCGGCATCCTCAACCGAGCTCAGCCCCCAGCCCCCCACCCTGGCTTCGTTTTTTCAAAACACCAAAATCAAACACCACCCACCCCACACGGTCCGTCACCACCGTCACCGCCGCCGACCAGGGTGCTGTCCCCCATCCCTGAGCGCCAACCCCCACCTCAGGCCAGGAGAGACATTGTAAATAATTGATTCATTTACAGAAACACTACCAATCTGCATGGACACCCACTTGCAAGTGGTTCTATCTTATGAGCTCCTGGGGACAGTTCGCTCCCAAGGTCGTCACCCCCGAAGAAGCCGTCTCCCTCGTCACCTCCGGCAACCGCGTCTGGTTCGGGGAAGGCTGCGGCACGCCCAAGCCGCTGATCGACGCTCTCATGCTCCGCGCCCACCAACTCCACGACGTCGAGCTCATCCACATGCTGACATTCGGCGACGCCCCCTACACTCGCCCGGAATACGAAGGCCATTTCCGCCACAACGGCCTGTTCCTCGGCGGGAATGTCCGCCAGGCCATTCAGGAAGGCCGCGCCGATTACACGCCCATCTTCCTGAGCGAAATTGAGGACCTCTTCCGCTCCGGCCAACTGCCGCTCGACGCCGCCTTCGTGCAAACCAGCCCGCCGGATAAACATGGATTCTTGAGCCTCGGCACCAGCGTGGATTGCAGCCTCACCGCCGCCCAATGCGCCCGCTACGTCGTCGCCGAAGTGAACCACCAGATGCCGCGCACCTTCGGCGATAGCTTCCTGCACGTCAGCCAGGTTTCGGCCATGGTGGAAACGGACCGTCCGCTGCTCGAGCTTCCCTCCGAAGACCCCACGCCGGTGCAGAATCGCATCGCCGCTCAAGTTGCCTCGCTGATTCCCGACGGCGCCGTGCTCCAAACCGGTATCGGCGGCATTCCCGATGCCGTGCTCAGACACCTGCGCGATCGGCAAGCCATCGGAGTCCACAGCGAAATGTGTTCCGACGGCGTGATCGATCTTTTCGAATCCGGCGCCCTCACCGGCGAGCGCAAAAACATTCATCGCGGCAAAATCGTGGTCGGATTCGTCCTCGGCACCCAACGCCTGTTCAAGTACATCCACGAGAACCCGCTGTTCGAGATGCATCCGACATCCTATACAAATGATCCGTTTGTGATCGCCCAGCACGACCGCATGATCGCCATCAATTCCGCCATTCAAGTGGATCTCACCGGCCAGGTATGCGCCGATTCCATCGGCATCAAGCCCTATAGCGGATTCGGCGGGCAGGTGGATTTCGTGCGCGGCGCGGCTCGCTCCAAAGGCGGCAAGCCCATCATCGCGCTGCCATCCACGGCCAAGAACGGAACTATTTCGCGCATCGTGCCCATACTCGATCCAGGATCGGGCGTAGTAACCTCGCGGGGCGATGTGCATTACGTCATCACCGAATACGGAATCGCGTATCTTCACGGCAAGAGCCTGCGCCAACGTGCCGAAGCCCTGATCGCGATCGCGCATCCGAAATTCCAAGACGAGTTAGTCACTTTTGCCGAACGTGGGGCAGGCGCTTTCGCCTGCCAACCCAGCTAAGGAGGAATCATGCCAGATAAAGGTTCCGTCGCCACGAATTCAGAGGAATGCAAAGGGTGCGGACTATGCGTGGTAGCCTGCACGCCCGGCGTCCTCCGGCTGTCTGAAAAACTAAATCGCTACGGTTACCATGTGGCCGTCTATAGTGGACACGGCTGCAGCGGCTGTGGCCTGTGTTTCTACGCGTGTCCCGAGCCCGGCGCCATCACAGTATATAAGCGCGCCGTTTCCGAGCCACGACCGGGAGGGAGTGCCTTATGCCTAAACAACTAATGAAAGGAAATGAAGCAGTCCTGCGCGGAGCCATCCTAGCCGGATGCCGCGCCTTCTACAGTTATCCCATCACCCCGGCGAGCGAGATCGGAGAAACTGCCGCCCTGCTGCTACCGCAAATCGGCGGAACATTTCTGCAATCGGAAAGCGAAACAGCAGCCGTGAACATGCTCTATGGCGCTGCCTCCACCGGCATCCGATGCATGACGGCATCCAGCGGCCCCGGCATCAGCCTCATGCAGGAAGGCCTCAGCTATCTCGCGGGCGCCGAGCTGCCTTGCGTCATCGCCGACATTACGCGCGGCGGTCCAGGTCTCGGCAACATCGCCGCCGAACAGAGTGACTATTTTCAAGTGGTAAAAGGCGGCGGCCACGGCTGCTACCGGACTCTCGTGCTGGCGCCCGATTCTGTGCAGGAAATGTGCGATCTCACCATGCTCGCTTTCGATCTGGCCGACAAATACTGCAACCCGGTATTCGTCCTCGCCGACGGATTTATCGGCCAGATGATGGAGCCTGTTGAATTCCCCGAGCGAGCTATTCTGCCGAAGCCGCCCGCATGGGCCGTGCGCGGAAATGCGGAAACACGCCAGAACGTGATCACTTCGATTTTCCTCGAACCTGACGCCCTGGAGCGCCATGTTATGAAGCTGCACGCAAAATACGAACAGGCCGAGCGCGAAGAAACCCGCTACGAAGCTGTCCAAACCGAGGATGCCGACGTGGTTCTGGTGGGCTATGGCATCAGCGCCCGCATTCTGAAATCGGTGGTCGAGCTCGGACGCGCGCAAGGATTGCGCCTTGGTCTGCTGCGCCCCATCACGCTGTATCCATTTCCGACCGATGCGATTCGATCGCTCGCAGCAACCGCGTCGGCGTTCTTGACAGTGGAGCTTTCCACCGGCCAGATGATCGAAGATGTCCGGCTCGCAGTGGAAGGCCGCCGCCCGGTCGAATTCTACGGACGCACCGGCGGCAATGTCCCATCTGCTGAAGATGTTCTGGCCGTGGTCCGCAACATCCTTAAACGCGTACCGCGCGAAATGGAGGGTGTGGCCCATGTCTGACTTCGAAATTCTCCACCAGAAAGCGCGCAGCTTCTACGCAACCTTCGAACGCAAAGCGGAGTTGCAACACCAGACGCACTATTGCCCGGGCTGCGGTCACGGCATTGCGCACAAACTGATCGCTCGAGCGATCGACGAATTGGGTATCCAGGATCGCACCGTGCTGATCAGCCCAGTGGGCTGCTCGGTATTTGCTTATTACTATTTCGATGTTGGCAACGTACAAGTGGCGCACGGGCGCGCTCCCGCGGCCGCCACGGCAGTGAAGCGATCGCTCCCGAATAGCATCGTTCTCAGCTATCAAGGCGACGGCGATCTGGCGGCCATCGGTACCGCCGAGATTCTGCACGCTGCCAATCGCGGCGAGCCCATCACGGTTTTTTTCATTAACAACGCCATCTATGGCATGACTGGTGGACAGATTGCGCCAACCACTCCCTTGGAATCAAAAACCATCACTTCGCCGTTCGGACGCAGCGTCTGGAACGAAGGCTATCCCTTGCATGTTTCCGAAGTCCTGGCGTCGCTCGAAGCGCCCGTTTATATCGAACGCGTCGCGCTCGGCAACAACAAAATGATTGTCCGGGCCGGCCGCGCCATCAAGAAAGCCATCGAAAATCAGATCAACGGCCTGGGATTTTCCTTCATCGAGATTCTTTCGCCGTGTCCCACAATCTGGAAGATGCAGCCGCAGGACGCGCAGGCTTGGGTTCGCGATGAGTTGACCAAAATTTATCCGCTCGGCATTCTCCGCGACAAAACCGCCGAAGCGCAGCCTCGTCCCGCGCCGCTTGAGGCGCCGGCTCTTGAAGAAGTTCCCAAGATTTTGGGATGCGAAGCCGCGCGCTCTGTCGACGTCACGGCCCGGCCGTCCGCCAAGGATTTCCGCATCAAGATCGCCGGATTCGGCGGACAAGGCGTTCTCATTCTGGGCGAAATTCTGGCGGAAGCGGGTCTCGATGCCGGACTCCAAGTATCCTGGCTGCCTTCCTACGGCCCGGAGATGCGTTCCGGCACATCCAACTGCCAGGTTCGCCTCCGAAGCCAGCCCATCGATTCACCGCTAGTAAATCGTCCCAACGTTCTGATGGCCCTGAACGAACCATCGCTCCACAAATTTCTATCGGCCGTAGAGCCCGGCGGTTGGGTGCTGTACAACGGCGAGAATTTACCGGCCGGCATACCGCGTCACGACGTGAACTTCATCGTCCGGCCCTTCACGCAATTGGGCGATCAACTGGGTGATGCCCGCGCCGGCAATATGATCATGCTGGGAGCGCTGCTCAAAGCCACCGGCCTCATCGAAGAAAAATGGATCGACGGCGCAATGCACCGTCTGGTGAAATCTGAGCGCTGGCTCGCACTCGACCGCAAAGCGCTGGCACTCGGCCAGGAGGAAATACTCAAATGAAAACCGAAGCTCCAGATCCCAATACAATTGTTTGGTTCAACGAGAAGTTTGTCCCACTAGGTGAGGCCAACGTCAATATCTTGACTCACGCGCTCAATTACGGCACGGGCGTTTTCGAAGGCATCCGCGGCTATTTTGAAGAAAAACAGCAGGATCTGTTTTTGGTTCGGCCGGTGGAACACTACGAGCGCTGGAAACGCAACGCCGGGATCTTGCGCATCGGCATTCCTCGAAGCGCGCAGGATCTCGCCGGCCTAACTGCCGAACTGTGCCGCCGCAATGGATTCCGGTCGCACGTCTACGTCCGGCCGCTCGCATACAAATGTTCGGCGCGGATCGGCGTGGCTCCCGATGAGTACGACGCGTATGCAATCGTCGTAGTACCGTTCGGCGATTATTTCGACAGCGTTCGTGGTCTCAAAGCCGGCGTGGTTTCGTGGCGCCGGATTGAAGACACCGCGATTCCCAGCCGCGCCAAAATCTGCGGCGCCTACGTTAACAGCGTGCTCGCCACCGATGAAGCGCGCCATAACGGCCACGATGAGGCGATTTTCCTGACCGAGGAGGGTCACGTTTCGGAAGGCGCAACTTGCAATCTTTTCATTTTTCGCAACGGCAAATTAGTCACGCCGCCATCCACCGACAATATTCTGGAAGGCATCACGCGTGCCAGCGTTATCGAATTGGCGCGCAATGAAATGAAGCTGGAAGTTGTCGAGCGTTCCATCAGCCGCAGTGAGCTTTACGTTTCGGACGAAATATTCTTCACCGGCACTGCGGTTGAAATCGCACCGATCGTCGCCGTGGATCATCGGTCCGTGGGGGATGGCAAAGTGGGCCCGGTGGAGATCGAATTACAGCGCCTCTACGTGGAAGCAACCCGCGGCCGATTGCCGATCTATCGCCGATGGATCTGGCCGGTTTACAACACCAACGCTGCCGATAAAGCTGCCTGAAGAGTTCCACATTTCCAACTGTCCGATCACCGCGTCGAGCAGCGCTGGAAGCGCGTCGCGCACGGGCGCGGTCAGCTCGGCGCTCCATTCGGTTGACAAAGGTTGGATGCCGATCACGACTACTTGTTCGGGCGATTCTTCCAGCAGTTTTAGCGCGATCATCAAATCCGCAAACCCGAGCTGATGGACGCTCGGCTTGCCTGGTAAGCCTTCCAGCGCGTCGCTTTCGAAACGCATCAAAGTGCCTGGAAGCTGGCCGGCATCAACGGCATCGATCACCAGTAATCTTTGGAATCCCGAAATGTGCGAGGCCAGGCTCAGCCCCTGCGTGCCGCCGTCGAGAAGCATGATGTCTGGAGCTACGCGCGGATCGCGCTTCAAATGTTGGATCGCGTGGATCCCCACGCCGTCGTCGGAGTGCACCAGATTTCCGAGCCCCAAGACCGCGATCATGCTTGTTCTTCCACGGCCTGTTTCTCTTCCTCTTCCAGTTCATGAGAGGGAATCAGTTTATAGCCGGTGAAAATACTGTCGATCAAACCGCGTTTTTCGCAGCGGGATATCAGCATCGCCAAATGCACATGGAAGATTCCGAATGCGAGGAAAACGAATAGCAGGAAAAAGTGGATCAGGCGCAGATTCGGAAAGCTGACCACGCGCGGGATCCAATTCACCAGCGGACCGAGCAGGGGGCTGTGCCGCAGCCAGTTGAACATGACGAGTCCCGTAACGATCTCAACCGCGACCAGAAGGTACAGAACCAGATAGGAGAACGCGGCCATCGGATTGTGGCCCACTTTCGAGATGGGAGTCGGCCGGAGAAATGCGTAGAACTTCGTCACTTCCAGCATTTCCTTGAACTGTCGCTTGCGAAATGGTACGTACTGCCTCCAATTCGACCAACGGTTCCCTGCAAAGAACATATAGAGCCGCAACAGGAAGAGCGCGATGAACAGCATCCCGAAGGCTTCGTGAACGAAACGGAACCAGCCCATGAGGAATGGGAATCGCACTTGACCTACGATGAACGGGCTGTGGATGTAGTAGCCGGTGAAGGACAGCACCACAATCGAAATCACCATCCCCCAGTGGAACAGCCGCATCGGATATTGCCAGACGTATACGGCGACAGTGGGTCCCATCCCGAGCAGCGGATGCCGCGCGTCGGCGATGCCAGGCACTTCGATGTGCGGGTGTGAGTTAGATGTTAGTTGCATACCGTAAACTTGCGGCCCTTGGCGTCGAGGACATGCACCGCGCAGGCGATGCACGGATCGAAGGAATGGATGGTACGCAGGATTTCGAGCGGCCGATTGGGATCGGCAACGGGTGTACCCACTAGCGATGCCTCGTACGCGCCGCGTTGGCCGCTGGCGTCGCGCGGTCCGGCGTTCCATGTGGTGGGAACCACAGCTTGATAATTCTTGATGGAGCGGCCATCAATATCTACCCAATGGCCGAGCGAACCGCGCGGTGCTTCGTGCCATCCGAAACCGGCCGCGGATTTGGGCCACGTGGCCGGATCCCAATGCACGGGATTGAAAATCGCCACTTGGCCGTGTTCCATATTCATGGAAAGTTCCTCGACCCAGGTCTCCAGATAGCGAACCATGATGAGCGATTCGATGGCGCGCGCGGCGATGCGGCCGAGCGTCGAAAACAGCACCGCGGGTGGTGCATTCAGCTTTTTCAGAACTCCGTCGATGGCCGCCTTGATATCCGGCTGGCCGGAAACGTAGCCGACCACCAGACGCGCCAGTGGTCCCACTTCCATGGGCAGGCCGTCGTAACGCGGCGTCTTCAGCCAGGAATATTTTTTCTCGACGTCCAGATAGTCATAGGGCGGCTTCGGCCCCGAATACTTCGGATTGGTCTCTCCTTGAGAAGGATGTTTCGCATCGCCGCCGGAGTATTCGTACCAGGAATGATGCACCGATTCGGTGATCTTGGCCGGATCCACGGGATGGACCTGGGTTAAATCGCGGCCGAGCACGATGCCGCGCGGAAACAGGAACGTGCTGGGATCCTTCTGGTTGCCGGAAGAGTAATCGCCGTAGGATAGGAAATTCCCCACGCCTTCTCCACGCGTGAACCAATCCTTATACAAAGGAGCGATGGCGAGGACATCTGGAACATAAACCTGTTCGACGAATTTCCGTGCCCCTTTCACCAGTTCTCGCAAAAATGTGATGCGTTCGGGATTCACTACGGCAAATGGCTCATTGGCATCCATCGCCGTGGTCATGCCGCCCACCAGAAACGTTTGTGGATGCGGATTCTTCCCGCCCAGCACGGCGTGCAGGCGGATGAAATCCTTTTGCCAGGCCAGGGCTTCCAGGTAATGCGCCACGGCTAACAAATTCACTTCCGGCGGCAACTGATAAGCCGGATGTCCCCAGTAGCCGCTAGCGAAAAGGCTCAACTGGCCGCTATCGACCACGCCTTTTACGCGCTGCTGGACGCCTTTGAAATAAGTGGTGCTCGATTTTTCGTAATCCGAGATGGACTGCGCGATGGATGAGGTTTTGGCGGGATCGGCCTTCAGCGCCGAAGCCACATCCACCCAATCCAACGCATGCAGATGGTAGAAATGGACCACGTGGTCCTGCACCATCTGTGCACCTGCAATCAGGTTGCGCACGATGCGCGCGTTGTCGGGCACGTCGACGCCGAGGGCATTTTCAACGGCGCGGACGCTCGCGAGCGCGTGCACGATGGTGCAGACTCCGCAGATGCGCTGCGCCCAGATCCAGGCTTCGCGGGGATCGCGGCCCTGCAGGATGAGCTCGATGCCGCGAAACATGGTCCCGGCGCTCCAGGCGTCGGAGATCTTTCCGCCATCCACTTGCGCTTCGATCCGCAGGTGGCCTTCAATGCGCGTGACAGGATCTACTACGAGGCGCGACATAGTTATGCTCCCCCTCCTGCTTCCGCTTCAGGCGGTGGAGGTGCTTTCGGTGCGGGCTTGATCATACCGATCAGGCCGTGCGCAGTGACCCCGACAGCCGTGGCGCCCACCAGACCCAACCCGATGGATCCCGCGCTGGCCTCTACACCAAACCCGGGCACATTTGGCAGACGATCGTAGAAGGGCGACATGTGATCCCAGAAGCGCGGCGAGGCGCAGCCGATGCAGCCGTGACCGGCGCGGACCGGCCAACTGGTGTGATCATTCCACTGCACCACCGGACAATTGAAGGTGGCTTCCGGGCCCTTGCACCCCATTTTGTAGAGGCACCAGCCTTTGCGATGTCCCTCATCTCCCCATTCAGTGACAAAGCGGCCGGCGTCATAATGAGCGCGGCGCTCGCACTGATCGTGGATCACGCGTCCATAGGCGAATAGCGGCCGGTTGTATTGATCGAGCGCCGGCAAATCATGGAACGTCAGGTAATGCACCACTACAGCGGCGGTGTTGGCCGGATTGTGTGGACATCCCGCCATGTTGATCACTTTGATGCCTGGAATCGCTTCATGGACACCCAGCGCACCAGTCGGGTTGGGCTTCGAGCGCACCAACCCGCCATCAAACGCGCAGGCGCCGACGGCCATGGTAGCGGCGGCGTTGCGGCAGACACGATCGGCGATTTCCATAGCGGAGTGGCCGCCAATGGTGCAGTAGGCGCCGCCCTCCGCGGTTGGAATCGCGCCCTCCACTACTACCAGATACTTGCCTTTTTCCTCTTTGACGATGCGGTCTAACTGCTCGTTCGCGTGGCTGCCAGCGCCGGCCATAATTACCTCGTGGTATTCCCACGACAGCAAATCGAGGACAATATCGGCGACCTCAGGATGGCTCGACCGCAGCATGGATTCCGAACACCCCGTACAATCCTGAAACTGGAGCCAGACCAGCACCGGCTTTCTGACTTTGCCGACGGCGGCCATGGTTTGCGCCAGGTAGCGTTCCGGCATGGCCATGGTGGCCAACAGGGCGCTGCAGTATTTAGCCAATTGCCGTCGCGTAATGCCACGCCTTTGAAGCGCGGCCGAGATATCAAGTCCCGGAGAGAGCATGAACAACCTCCTGTGATGGTGCCGCCCTGACTTTCTTGCCGGCCCGATCAGCCAGCCAATTCATCCAATGACCAAGCCCTGCGCCAGTGGTGCAGGATGTCGCGATGATTTCAATGCGCGGATTAATACGGCGAGCGTTTTCGCGCGCCAAGTCCATACGGAAAGGAACGTGCCGAAGCAGATCTATTTTGTTGATGATCATCAACTCGGATCTGCGAAAAATTCCCGGATATTTCAGCGGCTTATCTTCGCCCTCCGTGACGCTGAGGACCACTACTTTGGCATCCTCGCCCAAGTCGTAGCTGGTGGGGCAGACCAGATTGCCGACATTTTCGATCAGCAGCAGCTCGAAGTTTTCCCAGTCGCCGAGATGATCGGCTACCATGCGGGCGTCCAGGTGGCAGGCGCCGCCGGTGGTGATCTGCCGCACCGGATAACCGTATCGCTGCAGCCGCTGGGCGTCGTTATCGGTCTGGATATCGCCGGTCAGAACAGCCGCGCGCGTGGAATGAGGAAGAAGTTTGAGCGTTTCTTCGAGCAGCGCGGTCTTGCCGGAGCCCGGAGAGCTGATAAAGTTCAAAGCCAACGCGCCGCTCGCATCCAGAGCGTCACGCAGGTGCGCCGCGATCTGGTTATTCACACTCAAAACGCTTTTCTCGATCGCGACTCGATTCATGTAAGCTCCATATAAGCGATCTCCAATTCATCGCCGCGTTTCCCGTTTTCGAGCTCCAGCGCTAGCGGGGCTGGTTCCGAACTCATCACGATGGCCTCGAAGCAAAATCGCAAGGACTCGGCATCCACGCCCGCGAATTCGCCGATTCGCACACTTACTTTCGACACGTTCATCCCGGGATAGCGCTCGCGCTCCCGTTGAACGGCTTCGAGGATGGAACAAGCAATGCCCATTTCATGCATACGAACGGCCTCCTCTGGGTCCACTCGGCTGACGGCGAATCCAATGTGGGCCAAGATGAAATCGCCGGCCAGAACCTCCGGGGTATACGCCAGATTCACGCGCTTTTCGACACCGCAGAAGTCCACTTGAGCCACGCGGAAGGCGGGATCGTCGCCCTCGATAGTCAAAACTCTTCCCGGAATCGCCAGGCACATAGCAAAATCTCGCGGATTTACTGCACATACTAGGCCGCCTGGAGTTAGGTGGGATAAGGGAAGGAATATTCTCGTTCTAACGGCAGTTTTGATGATTTTGCCCCAAAACGCCCATATCCGGTCGTGACCATATCCGGTCAAGCGACCAAATGCGGTCAAACAGAATGCGGTGACAGGATACTCGTTCCCCGATTTTTCGTGGGACGAGCCCGCCTTGTCCGGACAAGACAGAGTCTTGTCCCACGCGCTTCTATAATGGGCTTATGAAAACCGTTCAGATTCCCGCTCCAGGCGGAAAGTTTCAAATCGTTGACAGAGAAATTCCAACCCCGAAGCCGGACTGGGTTCGTATCCGTGTCCATGCGTGCGGGGTTTGCCATAGCGAGTCGCTGGCCGTAGAAGGGCAATGGCCGGGCTTGAAATATCCGCTCGTGCCTGGCCACGAAATCGCCGGGGTGATTGATGAGATCGGCTCCGAGGTTACCACTTGGAAAAAAGGCCAACGCGTGGGAGTGGGCTGGTATGGAGGACACTGCGGCGTTTGCATCGCCTGCCGCCGCGGCGATCTGATGAATTGCCACAACGGCAAAATTACCGGTTTCACGCATGACGGCGGATACTCGGAATACATGGTGTCGCCCGCGCAAGCGCTGGCGGCCATTCCGGACGGGCTATCTGATGAAGACGCCGCCCCTCTGATGTGCGCGGGAGTGACCACGTTTAATGCCCTTCGTCATGCTCACGCGCTGCCGGGTGACCTGGTGGCCATTGAAGCCATCGGCGGTCTAGGACATCTGGGCGTGCAATTCGCGAACAAGTTTGGATATCGCACCGTCGCCATAGCGCGTGGCGAGGAGACCAAGGATCTTGCTCTGAAACTGGGAGCGCATGCCTACATCGACTCCGACGCCACCAACGCCGCCGAAGAGCTGCAGAAGATGGGCGGAGCGAAAGCCATCCTCAGTACCGTGCCGAGCGGCAAGGCCATGTCTGGCATGATCGATGGTCTGGGCGACAACGGCAAGCTGATGGTGATCGGCGCGTCAGCGGACCCGATCGAGGTTACGCCCAATCAACTGATCCACAGCATGCGTTCCATCCAGGGCTGGGCCGCGGGTGTCGCGGCGGATTCCGAAGACACGCTGGGATTTTCCGCGCTCACCGGCGTTCGACCGATGATCGAGAAGTATCCGCTAGAGCAGGCGCAGCAAGCTTACGACCGAATGATGTCGGGACATGCGCGCTTCCGTGTGGTGCTGACGATGGGCAGCTGAAACAAAGGCGACAATCAAGTTGTCCCACCTCGATGTGGTAGCTGAATGACAGCGATCTCAGTTTATCGATCCTACCTTACGGAAGTGCTCATGCAGTATAAGGGCCGGCTGGGTGGTGGCTGTCTACTCCTAATCGCGGCTGGCCTGCTTGAGCGGTTCACATCTCATGCTGTTCCTTGGGCGGTCTACATATGGCTGCTGGTCGCCTCCTTCGTAGTTGCCTTGATCGTTCATGGCGCGAGCCAGCATAAGCGACTGATGCCAAGGATTGTGATTCGCAATTTGAGACACAGGGTATGGACGAGGAGCGCTGGCGGTAATGGCGTCGAGTACTGGTTTGAGGTGTTCAACCCGAGCAGTTCTAACTCGTTGGATCTTGTCCGGGCAGAGATGGTAAGTATCACCCCGGACCCATACGGGTACTTGCCGCTCCCTCTTCACGTCAAGCACGATCCTACCTATGAAAAGCGGGAGTTCTCAGTAGATCCAGGAGCTGTTGGAATGGTGGACCTTCTTACGGGGCCAGCAGATCACAAGAGCGGCCAGAAGGGCCTGATTATTCCACACACGATCAGTAAGGAGTGGGGACAAATGCCTCCTAGGGATTATGTTTTCACGGTTCGCGCCAGGGACGTGGCCCCTGAAGAAGCTCGATTCCGGGCATGGGTCGGGGAGGACGGCGCGCTAAAATGCGTTCAATTATGAATCCTCCAAGCACGCCATGGGGACACAAAATGTCCTGAAGGCCTTCGATCAAGCCGCGTTGTTACCAAAATAAAACATCGCGCTTTACGATTGGTCACTAACCCACAGCAGGAATTCCGGCTGATCTGGCAGATTCGAAAAAATAGGATTGGTGCTGAAAGGCACAAACGGAGACGGCGGGTTCACTCCAGTGGCCGGCGAGTATCCATAAATTTGGCTTGACAGCCGGCCGGCGACATAAAGGTTGCCGGATGAGTCGAAGGCGAGCCCCGACGGACCGAAGCCTGAAGGGAGATTCAATCCCAGATCCTTCAAGCTGAGCGTCACCGAGTTGGTGTATCCGGTGGGCGGCGTGGGATACGGCGGCGGTACTGGCACGCCTGAGAACTGAGTGGCAGTAGGAAGCGGAGGCAGATTCGCCGGCGGTGTTACGCAGTTTCCGTACAACACGGTTTTGCTTGTTGTCACGTAAAGCACGCCGTTTTGCTGAACGAGATGAACGGGGCCGGAGACCGGGGTGCTTCCCAACGGGACTCCCGTTGCAGGGTCGTACATACGAACGGCCGAGCCACCTTCATCGGCCACGTACAGCACGTTGTTGTAGCACACCACTCCGCGAACTGAGTTCTGAACTTTTTGTTTCGGCTTTTTCTTGGCCGCATCCCCTGGGGTCGCGGCCGGCTCTGCATCCGACGAGCTAAAGACCGGCGTCAATCCTCCCCACGTCGGATCCACCGTGATCTGTTGGGGAATCTCGGCGCCTACGATAGCCGTTGGTACGAATGTGGAAGTCAGGAATCCATTATTGGCGATCGGGCTTTTTGCGTTCTGTAGCGCGGTCTGCAAGGCGGCAAGGTACGCGGTCGCACCGGTTGGCGACGACGAAGTGTACGGCGTCTCGGAGGCGAGAATCGAAACGACATTCGAGTCCTGGTTGGGCACGTACCAGTATTCGACAGCCGGCGAGCCCACGCTGCGGAACGTACAATCGAACGGGTGCGTGATGGCCCCGACGCTGGGAGTGAAGACGCTCTGATAGGTGTACTGATACGGCTTGCTGCTGGGAGCGTAACAGACGATGTTGCTGGTACTTTTTCCTCCATTCACGACATAAAGAAAGCCGTTGGCGAGTAACATTCCTCGGAGTTCGGAAAGCTGCACGGAGGTGGAGGGCGTCAGCACATTCTGGATGGCTGGGTTTTTGGGATTCTGTTCATCATATCCGTAGATAGTGGCGATTGCTTCGTGGAAAGTGACGAAGAGCATAAGAAGATTAGATCACAACTCAAGTCGAACTTCGGCGCTTTGCGATAACATGGGAGGCCTCAAATGAACTCAACGACCGATAGTCAAACCGGGGCGACCCGGGAACCGAACCCCGCACTGATTTTTGACGGCGGCGCGCAATTGCCGGTGCAGTTCCGCGACACGGCTTCGATTTATGGCAAAGGAGCGCTGTCGCTCGAGAATCTTTCGGCTCTCAATATATCGGGCAGTTGCCAGTACAACGAAGCCCAGCTCGAAAATCTGGTCAAGAAGATTGGCACCGGCAAGTTTACTGTCTACCTGGTGGACCTGCGGCAGGAGTCGCACGTTTTCATAAATGGCATCCCGGTGAGCTGGTACGCCGTGAACGATTGGGCCAACGTCGGGCGTTCCTTGGAATGGATCCAAAACGACGAGACCCTGCATTTGATTCGCATGGTTGCGGCGCGCAGCATTGTGGTCAGCACGCTAGTGAAGGGAGAAGGTGGTCAGTTTTCGACGAAAGATCCGGTCACCGTCGAAGTGCAGGATGCGACCACGGAAATGGGCTTGGCCCACCAGCTCGGCATCGATTACATAAGGATACCGGTGAGCGATCATTGTCGCCCGACTGACGACATGGTGGATCGCTTCGTGACATTTGTACGTGGGCTGGAAGCAAATGCGTGGCTGCATTTCCACTGCCACGGAGGGGATGGACGCACAACAACGTTCATGACGCTCTACGATATGATCCGCAACGCCGGGAATCTGGCGCTCGAAGATATCACGGGCCGCCAATCGCTCATTGGCGAATATGATTTATTCAAAGGCAGCTCGGAAACTTACAAGCTCCGGACCGAGTTCATCGCAGCGTTCTATGCGTATGTTAAAGACGGCGGCTATGCGTCGATGAGTTGGACGGAATGGGCGAAGACGCATCCCCAGGCGGTCCCAGCTTCGGCGTAGAATCGTTCGCTCAGAGGCTGTTGGCAGGCGAAAGCGCCTGCCCCACCGTTCAAACCCACCAGGGCGCGGTCGGCTGATCGCGAATCACAATCGCGTTGAGGAATTCGGCGGCCTTGGTCAGCCCTTCGTCCGGCGACATGAGAGTATCTTCGTGCTCGATGGATAGCACGTAGTCGTAACCATACATCCGAAGGGTGGAAATGAATTCCTTCCACCATCCGAATGCATGTCCGTATCCGACGCTGCGGAAGATCCAACTGCGATTCCGCTCGTCGGTGTATTTCTTTGTGTCGAGGACGCCGGTCTTCGGGAGGTTGGAATCGTAAATCTGGGTGTCCTTGGCGTGTACGTGGAAGATTGAATCGCCCAACACGCGGATGGCTTTGATGGGATCGATGGCTTGCCAGAACATGTGGCTGGGATCGTAGTTGCATCCGATGCTTTTGCCGGCGATGCCGCGGAGCTTCAACAGCGTTTCGGGGCTATAGCAGACGAAGCCGGGATGCATCTCGATGGCGATCTTCACGCCGTGGTTTTTGGCGAACTCGGCTTGCCGGGTCCAATACGGAATCACTTTCTTTTCCCACTGCCAATCCAGGACGTCCAAGTATTCGGGCGGCCACGGGCAGGTGACCCAGTTCGGATATTTCGCCTTGTCGCTGTCGCCCGGGCAACCTGAAAAATCGATGACTACAGGTACGCCCAGTTTTTCCGCCAAGCGAATGGTCTTCTTGCTGGTATCCGCGTAGGCCTTGGCGACGGCCTTATTGGGATGCAAGGGATTGCCGTGACAACTGAGCGCGCTGATGGTGACGCCGTTGTCGTCCATTTTCTGCTTGAATTCCTTTAGCGCGGCCCGATCCTCCAGCATGGACAATTTGCAATGAGGATCACCAGGATAATTTCCGGTTCCGAGTTCCACGGTGTGGATGTTCAGGGCCTTCAGTTTTTCGAGGACCTTGTCAAGAGGAAACTGGGCAAGCAGTGCCGTGAATACGCCGACTCGCATGGTCTTAGTGCGCTCCTTGAATTAACGTTCGAAACCGTAAGAATATCACGAACCGCAATGCGTCCTTTAGCGGAACATCAGTATGGCCACTCTCAGCCCAGGGATTTATCCCCAAGCCTGATCGGCGGTTAGTGCCGTAGCGTGAAGCTGCCTCGCCAGCGCCAGACAGGCGCGGTCTCCAAGCGAAAGGCCGTGCGACTTTCCCAAAATGGCAAACTCCGCGCTACGATAGGCGAGATCTTCAGTCCAGGCGATTACGTTCAGTTGAAGCCCTTGCAACATGCGTTCCACCACACGACTGGCGGATCCTTTCTGCACCAATTTGTGAATAGTCTCTGTGAGATTTACAGCGTTAATTGCGGATCTTTCCAAAAGCTCTTCCACTCTCTCGAAACCAGGTTCCCTAGCTACTAATGCTATGAGCGCCGTCGAATCGAGCACGTAATCAACTCGCCCGTTCACGCCGCGCCTCCCGGCGCCGATCTTTGATCAGTTCTTCCGACCATAGCTCACCCTTACGCCGCAATCTGGAGAAATGGTCCTGGGCTTCCCGAATGGCCTGCGCCCGGGTCTTCAGCAGTAAGCTCTCTTTACCAAGGCGCATGATGAGCTCCGAGCCGCGCCTGAGGTCAAGCTCTTTCCTAAACTTGGCCGGCAGCAAGACCCGTCCGGAACCATCTACTTTGACGATTACGGTCTTCATACTGCCAATTGTATCGAATCTGGCAGATTTGCATATTCTGGCGGACCTAGGAACTCTTATGCTCGATCCCCAATTGCTGGCATTTCTTGTACAAGTGGCTGCGCTCCAGGCCTAGGGATCGAGCGGTGTCGGTCATCTTGTAGGCATGTTTCTTCAACTCGGCAATTATGACCTCGCGCTCGTGGGCGTCCATTCGTTCGCTCAATGTGCCGCCGGATGGCGCTGAAGTGGATTCCGCTAGCGGCAAGGCTTGGCGCACCGTGGCGAGATCCACGCGATCGTCCGACAACAGCAGCAGCCGTTCCACTACATTTCGGAGCTCGCGCACATTGCCCGGCCACGGATAACGCTTCAGCTCGGCATAGGCATCAGAAGAGATCTCGCGCGCTTTCCAATCGTTCTGTTCAGCAACGGCGCGGGCGAAATAATCCACCAACAAGGGGATATCGTCGCTGCGATCACGTAGCGGCGGCAGAGTTATCGGGAAAACGAAGATGCGGTGGTAGAGATCCTGGCGAAACTCGCCCTTTTTTACGAGTTCATCCAAATTTCGATGCGTGGCCACGATCACCCGGACATCTACCTGGATGGAATGATCGGAGCCGATGCGCTCTACTTCCTTTTGTTCCAGGACCCGAAGCAGTTTGGCTTGCATCAGGGCCGGCATGTCGCCGATTTCATCCAGAAATAACGTTCCGCCGTGAGCTTGCTCGAATTTGCCGAGGTGCCGTGAGGTGGCGCCGGTGAACGCGCCTTTCTCGTGGCCAAACAGTTCCGATTCGATTAGCTCGGCGGGTACCGCGGCGCAGTTCAGAGTGATAAACGGACCGGCGTGGCGTGGGCTTTTCTCATGCAGGGTGCGTGCCACCAGTTCCTTGCCGGTTCCGGTTTCGCCTAAGATACACACGCGCGTTTCGCTAGCCGCAACGCGACCCACTTTGGCCATTACTGCCTGCATGACTGCTGATGTCCAGACCAATTCTTGTTTGCCGGCACGTTGCTTGAGCCGCCGGTTTTCGTCTTCCAGACGCGACAGCTTGACGGTGTTTTCCACGGTCATTAACAGCTTTTCGGTAGAGAGAGGCTTCTCGAGAAAATCGATGGCGCCTAATCTGGTTGCGCGCACCGCCATCTCGATGTTGGCTTGACCGGAAACCATGACAACCGGAGTTTGGATGCCCGCTGTTCTCAAATCTGCCAGCAAGGTGAGGCCGTCCTTGCCCGGCATGACGACATCCGAAAGAATCATGTCGAAGCGCTGCGTCTTGGCCAAATCGAGGGCGCGATCCGCGTTGTCGCACACTACTGCTTCGTGTCCGGCCAAGCGAAAGGCGCGCGCCAGCGATGCCAGCGTATTCGCGTCGTCATCCACCAACAACAGTTTGCTCATAGCTTCAGCTCAATGCGAAATGTTGCGCCCTTTCCCGGTTCGCTATGTACGGTGATGGTGCCTTTATGATCGCTCACTACCGATTGCACGATGGCCAAGCCCAGGCCGGTGCCGTGCTGCTTAGTCGTGTAGTAGGGCGTGAAGAGGCGCTCGCATTCTTCTGGCGTCAGACCGGCCCCGCTATCTGAAATCTCGAGCGCTACTTTTCCATCCAGAGCTTGAGTGCGGATGGTCAGCGTTCCGCCCGACGGCATTGCATCCAACGCATTGAGGATCAAATTTCGCAACGCGCGTCGAATTTGTTCGGGATCAGCATGGATGGTCTCGAGATTTTCGTCGAGCTCAAGCTTGACTTCAACCGGTGGGCGGCCGGGCGCGCTGATCTGCGCTTCGAAAAGCTTGACTACCTCGCGCACCACCTGATCCAGGTTCAGCGGCTCCAGCTCCGGCGCGGGCATTTTCGCGAAATCGCTGAAGCGGCCGACGATGGTCTTGAGATTATCGAGCTCCCCTAGCAGCGTAGTTGTGCTTTCGCGGAACACTTCTTCAAACTGCGGAGTCTGGCGCGCCCGTTGTAAATTTTCGATGGTGATCTGCAGAGGGAACAGCGGATTTTTCAGCTCATGCGCCAAGCGGCGGGCCAATTCGCGCCAGGCAGCCACGCGCTCGGCCTGGATCATACGGTCGCGGTGCTCCACCAGCTGCTCGGTCATGCGATTGAAGTCGCGCGCGAGTTGCCCCACTTCATCGCTCGAGCTAACCCGAGCCCGCGTGTCCCACATGCCGCCAGCCACTTGACGGACGCTCGAAGTAAGATCGCGCAAGGGGCGCGTGACACGCGACGCCGTCCAGAAACTGAGAAGCAAGCCTAGCAGGACCGAGCCAGTTCCCACCAGAAATGCGGTGCCTTGAATATATTTCTTGAGGCTGGCCAGTTCAGATCGGGAGTTTTCCACCAGCAGAGTTGCCAGCAATTGATTATCCCGCCCGAATAATGGAATTGCGGTGATGGCCGCTTCGGGAGTGGTGCGTGTCAGCTCGCGCGGTTGTCGCTGGACTTCGCGGACCAGGGGCGGCGACGCAGCGTCGAAGGCGTTATAGAGTTGAACTCGCAGGCCTTCCACCTGGGGTAGCGTATCCAGAAATTGCTTATCCAACCGCTGACCGCCGGCGATATACAGGTGCTGATTTCCCGCCTTCACTGTGCGAACGGCAATGAGGCCTAGCGCGGCGCCATCAGCCAGGTCCTCACGCTTCAGGAAGATTTTCGAATCGTCAGACTGCAGCAGCCAGCTTTCTTTGTATCCAAAACGGGCCGGCCACTCGGCCGAACTGATGATGCTGCCGTCAGGGCCCACTAGTTCCAGAAAGTCGAGCGACTGCTCGTGCGCGAGAGCCTGCGCCTCATCGAAATATCTTCCCGGATCGAACTGTGGCGTGGCTAGATCCACGGCGATGCGAGCGACTTGATCCGAATTCGCGATCGCATCCAGGCGGCGCGCTACCTCCGCGCCTCGCCGATCGAATTCCCGATGAAATTGCGATACCAATGCCGCAGTTCGCTGGGCGTCCAGGCGCTCGAACGATCTTGTAACAAGAGCTGAAACCACGCCGGCCACGATCCACACCGCGAATACCACGGTGGCCGTGATACTGAGAAACACTTTGGTGCGGAAACTCACGGGTCCACCCAGATGTTGTCCAAGTGCAGAGCGAACCCACCGCCATTCCTTTGCGCAGCCTCCCAGTTGTGCACGCGTGGCGCGATGCCATAAACCTCTGGCAGATAGATGATGGGAATCACCCGGTGCGCGCCGAGCAAGGCGCGCTCGGCTTCGTAGAGTGTTTCGGGGTTGGAGGAATTCAAAGCATTCGCACGGTCGGGCATGCCCAGCATTGTGGCTATCCGGCTGAGTTCCGCGGCGGCATCGATGGATTCGAGCGGCCAACGGACCATCCGCACGGCTCCTGCGGGATTCCGCGCCGGATTCTGCGTTGGCTGCAAGATGATTCCGGCATCGCGGGCATTCAGCGCGACGCGCTCCGCGATGGATCGTTCGAACGCGTCGTTGGCGGGATAGCTGAGAGTCAACGGACCCGTTCGCTGTTGAGAAACCATCTGCTTCCCAGGAGCAGCGAACAAAAACGCATAGCCGCTGAGCCATTGCGGGAGCAGGCTGAATGCGGCTTCTCCGCGTCTCTGCGCCAAAACATTCACGATAGGCACGCGATCGATAGCCAGCGACAGCGCTTCGAACACTTCCGGCTGCACACTCTCCGATACCAGCGCGATCAGCTCGCGCACGCGCGCCGACCAGATGCGTATGCGTTCCGGTAATACGCGGCGTGATTGTGCGAAAGGAATATCGAAGACGTCTCCGGTGTCTCTGGTGGTTCCCAGGTTGATGGTCACGGAGTCAAGGAACGGACGCCCAGCCCAATAGTCTTCGAATGCGGCTAGCGCTAACTTGTGGCCAGGCTCCCAAGCAGTCACGCGGAACGGGCCGGTGCCGATCAACGCGGCTTTCTCGCTGCTGCGAAAGATGGCCATCCGTGGACTCGATAGTTCAGTCAACAAGTCCGGTATGGCGCGATCAAATTGGAATACGAGCGTCTGACCGCCCGCCGTGATGTTGACGTCGCCGTACTTTTTCTTGAGGGCCGCCGCCAGAGACGGCGCGGCAGTAGAGGCGTTCAGCTGCTCGCCGTCGTGAAACAAAACTTTCGGACGCAGTGAGAATCGCCAGCGTTTGCGGTCGGGATCGCGTTGCCAGGCGGTCGCCAAGAGCGGCTCGATCTCGCCTTTATCATTCAGGCGAACCAGTGTTTCGGCGATTAACGGCGCAATGCCGCCTGAAGATTCTATCGAGGTCCATGCGGACGAGAGTTCTACGGTCAAGTTTCCGCCATAACGCGGCCGCGTGGACCCAGCCAGTGGGACAAGCAGGAGACTACTCAGCGCAAGCCACGCCCAGGCGTGAAGCCTCATAGTTTCCCGTCTTCGAATTTCGAATCACCAGCGTGGATTGGCCGGGGGTTTCCGCCGGCCACAGCGCCGTCACTGGCCCCGGTAGAGAAATCGCCTCGCTGGCGCCGCCCACCTGTCCATCCACCACTTCGTACGCCTGTATCTGATCGTGATCCTGAGCATCGCCAGCCGCTGAAGCCAGCAGTATCCAACCGGAGCCGCAGGGATTCTCGACGCTCGAAATCTCGCTGCCCCAGCCGTCGGAACCCGCCAGCAGGTCGCCGGTCGGACTTAGGATACGGTCTTCGGAGGTAGCGAACCAACCGGCCGCGGCCCCGTAGAAGGTGGCTCGGAAATTGTCCGACTCCAGTAGATTTCGATCGGTCACCCAGCGGACGGCGAGCGAGGAATCGCGCGGATTCAGAAACCAAGTGTCGTTGCCGGGTGCGCAAGTAATCTTGAACTCCGGTTCGAGCGTGCCGTTGCAGGACGTGCCGGGCACTAAGACACGGAAACCGGTGGGCGCGTTTTCGAACCGGCCGCGCTCACTGCGCGGGACCGGCCGTGCCCAGGAGACGCCCGCGATCCCGGACGGTGTCCAGTTCCCGTTGACAAGTTTATAGCTCGACACCTTGCTCGGGGTCAGGACCAGCAATTCGAAGCCGGAATCCACCAGCAACATATCCAGGATGGCTTCGGGCTGCTCCAGCATCGGTTGCACAGAGATTTTGACTCGCGGCTTTCGCGCCGTAGGCGGAGGGCGTTTCCACTCCAGCATGGTACCGATGTGAGCGTCGTGCTGGGTCAGCCAAGCTACGAAGAGTAAACCGCGCACATTTTCCGAGATCGTCACTTCTAACCATGCGTCAGGGTGCCCCGCCACTGTTGTCTGCAGTCCCTGCGTCCGCAGTCCGTCCCGAAGCGCGGCTCGGAAGCTGGATAACTCGGCCGGTGCTAGCGCCGTCAGGTTTTGGATTTCGAGCGAAACGGTTGTGGGGCGCCGCGGCAGGGAGGAGATCATGTTCGCGGTGAAATCGTCCGCCAGTTGCGCCCCCGCTTCCGCCATCGATTGCGCCTGCGCGAGCGGCGCCATCAGCATTCCAAACAATAGCGCTAACCCTACGCGGAGCATCGGTCACATTATACTGTTCGCGTGTCACCAACCGAACTACGATGCGCAGGCAGGCGAACGCCATGATCAGCGCGCACGCGAAGCTGAATGCCAACGCCAGCGCAACTTGCGGGAACTCGCCTAAGAAAGTCAGCGACGTCATTGGCCACCTCCGGCTGCGGTGACTTCCGTTTCCTCGAAGGCCTTGGCTAGCTCGGCGTCCGTTTCCGTAACAAGCTCCACCGGATCGCCCACTTCCACGCGCTCGAACAGATCTTCCACGTCCTGATTGCGCATCCGGATGCATCCGTGCGAAGCCGCTTTGCCAATCGATTTCGGCCGATTGGTTCCATGAATACCGTAACCTTTGTAGCCGAGCCCCATCCAGCGGGTGCCGAGCGGATTTGCGGGCCCTGCCGGAACCACTTTTCCCCGCTGATACCAGGTAGGTTTCACCACTCGGCTCACGATGTGGAAACTGCCATTGGGACTCGGCGTGCTGTGCTTGCCGACCGCGATTGGATAGACTTTCACCACGCGGCCGTCCTCAAACAGCGCGATCTTCCGGTCCGGAAGACTGACCACGACCCGCCGCGTTCCGCCCTCAGCGAAGACTTCGGTGGCCGCGGCCGCTAGAACTGCCAGGAATTTGATTGCTTGCATTGCCTCTTCCTCCGTCGGTTAAAGGAAAGGCAGATGGAGGGCCATGGCTAATCAGTTGATTCCACGTTGTGTTGGATGTGCTTGTCGTGTCGAACCAAACACTTGGTGTCAGGCTGGACACGATTTGTTCTTAGGCCGCGGATGAACGCGAATGAACGCGGATAAGACGTTCGTTGAAGACCTTGCGCTAACCAGCCCGCTTGGGATAAAACAAACACAGGTAGAATTGTTGCTGTGGAAATCCGTTGAAAACAAATTGCGCCCCTATTGTTTGCTCGCACTTGGCTTGATCGGGCGAGCAAGGCGTTTTCCACTGTTATTTGCAGAAGCTAACTGGCTCACAATGCGGCGGATAGATTTTCATTGATACCGGCTGCGAGCCCCGTTAACCTGATGTTACTGGGAGCGTCAGCAAAAAAGCTGAGCCCAACTGCCAAGTAAAGAGAGGAGCCTAATGGGATTGCCAACTGCGTACCTAATAACCACCAAGAATTTGGAGGGCTTGCTGAGCGCCATCAAGACTGCCAAGGCGCCCGAACGCCTGAACAGTAAATTTCTGACGAACCTCGAATTCGCCAGTTCGAACGACCGTCTGTTCATCGGCGTGCTCAAAGCGCTCGGGTTCACCGACGATTCCGGTGTACCGACGCGGCGCTACTTTGAGTTTCTGGATCAGTCCAGATCTGGCGCCGTGCTCGCCGAGTCCCTTCGGGAGGCGTATGGCGACTTGTTCGCTGTTAACACGAAGGCCCAGGAACTCTCGGTCGAGGAGGTCAAGAACAGGTTCCGCACACTTACGCAGGGACAATACTCAGACAATGTGCTGGGATTGATGGCAAAGACCTTCAAGTCGATCGCCGACCTAGCAGATTGGCAAGCACCTAAGCCCTCGCTTGAAGAAGTGGACGTGCAGGTGGAGCACGTGGATCAATCGCCTAGGATCGCTTCCGTCGCGAGAATTGAGCACCATCCGAAGGAGGCGCCACACAACTTCAGCCTTCGCGAGCTTCACTACAATATTCAGATAATCCTGCCAGAAA
>Ga0116125_1000226_pt1 | contig 26614 bp, 25 predicted proteins | sample June2015DPH_16_1_2_FD_89729 | JGI IMG/M metagenome (GOLD analysis project Ga0116125, IMG submission 89729) | Peatland microbial communities from SPRUCE experiment site at the Marcell Experimental Forest, Minnesota, USA - June2015DPH_16_10 | ecosystem: Environmental > Terrestrial > Soil >...
CAGACCCGCTGAGAATAAAGCGACGGCGAATAAGGCCGCTGAGGACAAAACCGCTGAGAGCAAGGCAACCGAAAACAAAGCTGCGGAGAACAAGGCAGCTGAGAACAAAGCCGCCGAGAGCAAGGCCACCGAGAGTAAGGCGAGCGAGAATAAGGCAGCCGAGAACAAAGCTGCCGAAGGCAAGGCGACGGAAAATAAAGCTGCGGAGAACAAGGCCGCTGAGGACAAAGCCGCCGAGAGCAAGGCCACCGAGAGCAAGGCGACCGAGAATAAGGCAGCTGAGAACAAAGCTGCCGAGGGCAAGGCAACGGAAAATAAAGCTGCGGAGAACAAGGCGGCTGAGGACAAAGCCACTGAGAGTAAGGCTACCGAGAACAAAGCAGCTGAGAACAGAGCCGCTCAGAACAAGGCCGCCGAGAGCAAGGCGAGTGAGAACAAAGCCGCAGAGAACAAGGCTACTGAGAATAAAGCAGCGGCTACTCGCACGAACGAGAACAAGGCGGCGCAGAACAAAGTGGCAGCGCCCCGCTCGAACGAGCCCAAATCAAAGCCTAAGGAGGCTCAGCCCGCCGAGTCCGTTAAGCCGACTGCGGCTCATCCGAAGCCCGCGCCGCGACAACAGACTGCACCCCGCGCTGCAGCCGCACCGCATGCGCAGCCTGCAGCTCATCCGGCCACGACAGCTCGTGCGCAGCCCGCGCCGAAACAACAGCCCGCGCCCCGCGCCGAAGCTGCGCCTCATGCGCAGCCCGCTGCTCATCCGGCAACCACAGCTAAGGCCCAGCCCGCGCCACGCCCTGCTGCGAAAGAAGCGCCTAAAACCGAAGAGCGTCCTCGGCAGTGACAAACTGACTGCGGCGTATTGCGTCCAGTTTTTCGAGTCGTAAGAAAGTCGATTGACTCTTGTAGTGGCGCGGATCCAATGCACGGATCCGCGCCACTATTTTCTGACTGCTTGCAATTACTCGACCGGAACTCTCCCGTAGTGAGAAACACTCAACCTCACCGCCAGCATCCCGGAAAGTAATTAATCCGCCATTTCAACCAACTCGTCACTGAGCAGTTTTGACCAGTACGAAACGGGCAAAACGCCTATAACCAAAGCTGACTCACAAGGAAAAAGGAGCCAACCATGCTCGGAACTATATTGATCGTGATTTTGGTTTTAGCGCTTTTTGGAGCACTGCCACGATGGTCGCATAGCAGAGACTGGGGCTATTACCCGACCGGAGGAGTAGGCATGATCCTCCTGATCGTCGTCGTTCTCCTGCTTCTTGGCCGAATTTGAACTTGCACAAACCGCCAACATCGCCGACGCCAACGGTCGCAAGCAATCCCGGAAACTGATCAATCCCCGTGCGCTTACTCCACTTCAAGAACTCGGCGGTTTATGTGGTTCGCGACATGGAAAGAAACCATACCCTGGCGTTTTCCGCGGCGCTGGCGTATTACTTCGTCCTCTCCCTGTTTCCGTTTTTGATTTTACTTTCCGCGGTCGTCGCCCACCTTCCGCTTCCGGACTTCTTTAGCCAGGTCATGGGGTTGGTTGCACGCGTGGTCCCGGCCTCCAGCATGGGCCCGCTCAGGAATTTGATGAAAGATACGATTTTTTCCAGTCACAGCCGATTGCTCACGTTCGGAATCCTGTTCACGGTGTGGTCGGCATCGAGTGGATTCACCGCGCTGATCGACGCGCTCAACACCGCCTATGCTGTGACTGAGACCCGGCGCTATTGGAAGACACGGAGTCTCGCCGTCATTCTTACGTTTTCGGTTGGGTGTCTGCTCATCATTGCCCTTGGTCTGCTGCTTCTGGGGCCTGGTCTGAGCGCAAGGCTGACCGATGCATTCGGAATGGGAAATCTCTGGCCGTATGTTCGATGGGTGGTCACAATTGGGTGCACGGTTCTCGCCGTCGAACTTCTCTACTTCGTTGCGCCGAATGTGAAGCAAAAATTCGTGAGCACGCTGCCCGGAGCCTTGATCGCCGTAGGCGGCTGGATCGGGTTGTCGTACTTGCTCTCAATCTACTTCCAGGACTTCTCCGCCTACAGCAGGGGTTACGGTAGCCTGGGAGTAGCGCTAGCATTCAGCATCTGGCTCTACTGGACCGGCTTTCTGGTGTTGATCGGCGCCCAATTCAATGCCGAGCTTTTGCACGAGACTGGGACAAGATTGGTGCATCAACCAAGACGGCGCGCAGCCTGAACCCAGGCCCGTGAGTGGAGAAAATATGGCAACGCAAGAGTGGACGGTGAAGGAACTGATCGAAGCCCTGAAAAAATTCCCGCCAGACGCAAAAATCTATTACGAGATGGGACCATACGGTCCGGGAACAATCGGGAGAGCGCAATACGTGAAGGCCTGGGGCGAGGGCGACGCGATGGGAGTGCTTCTGGACCGGTAGCTTCGTGGCGGCAAAATTGGCAAAGCTATTTCGCCCGCGATCGTCGTGCCGGCAAGACCTCGTTCGGCAAAACGTGGTTGGCCAAAGCATGGTTCGGCAAGCAAAGACCCTCGCCGGAACGACCTGCCTATGCGAACGACGAACTGGGCCGGGGCCCGCCGAGTATCATCGCTGCCGCTTTCCGTTCCACGGCGTCAGCGGCGGAAAGCTTCCGGTCCCGGTGTGCCTCGGTGCGCGGGGCGCCCGTATGCAGTTCACAAACTTCCCCAATCGCTGCGCCGCAGGTAGTGCAGGGCAGCGATAATATCTGCTTCGGCGTGAGTTCTTTGGTCTTCACCACCACATAATGCAATGTTCCAAGCGGCAAAAATGTCCAATATTGCTCATTTGTAACAATTTAATAGCATGGCAGAATTCATTTTCTTGCTGCGCGAGGGATTTTGCGAGTGTGAGCAAAAGTGAGCATCTTTGGCGGGCACAACTTTGAGATCATCTTGGAGAGTGTAGTCCCACCTTGGGATAAATTCCCGTGATGGCACCAACCACATTGGCCAAGAACAACCACGATTTCGACCCGGATGAATTCCTTGCCACTATTGGCACGGGTAGGAAAGTTGTGACCTTTCCCAGGAAGCAAGCAATCTTTGCGCAGGGAGATGTGGCTGACGCGGTCTTCTATATCCAGGCAGGCAAGATAAAACTCACGGTTGTATCCAAGATTGGCAAGGAAGCAACCCTTGGCATACTGAACGAGGGACAATTTTTCGGAGAAGGCAGCCTGGCGGGACAGGCTCTGCGCATGGGCTCCGCAACTGCCATGACGGACTGCGAACTTCTGCGCATCGATAAGAAGGCGATGATGCTTGCGCTTCACCGGGAGCACAAGTTCTCCGATTTATTCGTATCGTATCTGCTCGCACGAAACATCCGCTACGAAGAGGATCTGGTCGATCAGCTTTTCAACTCCAGCGAAAAGAGGCTGGCTCGGCTTCTGCTGTTGCTGGCTCACTTCGGCAAAGAAGGAGTTCCCCAAACCGTGATCCCCAAGATCAGCCAGGAAACTCTCGCCGAGATGATAGGTACCACCCGCTCGCGCGTCAGTTTTTTCATGAATCGATTCAGAAAGCTAGGCTTCCTTGAGTATGGCGAGAGTGGGCTACAAGTGCATAGTTCACTTCTAAATGTCGTTCTCCACGACTAGCGACCTCCAATTCCACAACGAAAACATAGCTTGCCCAATTCAATTCAGGCTTTTGCAGGGTCTAGCCCGGCTAGCGGCCCCATTCGGGTCGCCACCAGTACCTGCAGCAGCGTTGCGGTGTTACGAACGCTTCCCGAGATGGTGATGAGCGCTTCTGAGACGGGTGGATGTAGTTCTGCCAGCGAGTCGAGACGGTCACTCACGTTGAAGAGTTGCTGAACTTCGTGCAGGATCGCATTGGAAGGCATGGGGACGCGGCTTTCTTGAAAGCCTAAGAAGAGAAAACTTCAGATGGGCTGACTTAGTTCAGGGAACCTGAAAGAGGAGAAGGGTAACCACCTCAGCTTGATCATATCACCTGAGAGTGATATTTCGGCCCTCCGTCATACCGTCAATCCGAGGAATCTTTCTGGCAAGCGCTTTTACCGCGAACAGAGCCCCAACTCCGAGAGGTACCAATTTAGGGAATTGTCCTGCCGACTCTTCGATACTAACCGCTTCTTTATTCTTCGCTCCCTAAGCTGATTCTAAAGACGAGCAATTCTGACCAGCTTTCCCAAGCTCAAAGTGTGAGACTGCCATCACCGGGTTCTGAAGACAACAGAATCCAGTAGACAAACTTGGTTTTGTGGAGGTTTCGATGAACTTGAATCTGACGGATCCGAGGCTCATAGCTCTTGCCGCGGCTGTGATTGTAATCGTCGCATTGCTTATTTGGCTGTCTGTGCGAAAACAGAGGGCCACCACGGCGAACCTGCGGAAAAAGTTTGGCCCCGAGTACGACCTGGCGGTGCAGACGCACGGGTCGAAAGCGGAAACGAAGCTCGCGGATCGCGAGAAGCGGATTGAAAGCCTCAACCTCCGCGATCTTGATGCAATGGAGCGCGCACGTTTTTCGCAGCGTTGGGAAGCGCTGCAGGCTCGTTTTGTCGATTCCCCGAAGGGTGCAGTCGCGGAAGCCGATGACTTGGTGTCCTCAGTAATGAAAGCCCGCGGCTATCCAATATCCGATTTCGATCAGCGTGCTGCCGACATTTCTGTCGACCATCCACGCGTGGTGGAGAACTACCGCTTGGCGCATCAAATTGCGCTGCGGGTCGGGAAAGACCAGGCAAGCACCGAAGAGCTGCGAACCGCGATGATTCACTACCGTTCTCTGTTCGAGGATATGGTGCAGGTGCCAGTGATTGTGGAAAGAAAAGAAGTGGCGTGATGGCAGCGATCCACAAACTCAATCCCATTAAGAGACAAAAGGAAAAAATATGAAAGCAAGCACGGAAGACCGCACCCAAGGCAAGCTTCACGAAGTGAAGGGAAAGATCAAGGAAGAGATTGGAAAGGCGACCAACAACCCAGACTTAAAGGTTTCAGGCAACGCGGAAAAGAATGCCGGCAAAGTTCAAAAATGGATCGGCCGCGCGGAAAAGGCCATCGGCGAATGAGCAACGCAACAGTTCGGCCGACGAGATACACGTCGGCGAGATGCACAAGGAGAACACCATGTCACAAACCGTAGTGGAAAGAACGGCTGAACACATTGGCGAATCGGTTCGCCAGGCTTCCCGCGCAGGCAGTGCAATTGCAGACGCGATCGAGGACGGAGTCGGTGCAGCAAAGCGCGTCGCAAAGCAGGGCGGCGATGCTGCCGAAGAATTCCTCGATGACACAACTCTGCGCCTGCAGCGGCACCTTGTGCTCACGGTTGCAACGACGTTTGCCCTAGGCGTCGCCGCAGGAGCACTGATCGGCTGGATGAAACGCCGATAGATCAAACCTTTTGGACGAGCAGTATCTGCGGCGCAGTGTGAGCGAGTATCCCGCCGCAATCTTTTAAGACGAACACTGGAAAAACGAACCTCGAAAAGGAGAAATGATGATGACGACAAACCAGCAGACTACGTGTGCGCACGTGCCATGCCGCTGCCCGGTGCAGCCCAACGAAAAATACTGCGGTCAAGCCTGCAGGGAAGCAGGATCCAGCGAAGTGGAGATTGCATGCCAATGTGACCACGGACCTTGCCCGCTTACCACTTGAACAGTCAAACCCGGCGCTGGGTCTGGAGTACCCAGACCCGGATTAACCGTGAAGGTATCGACATGAAGATGCGCAGACCTATGCTTTTGTTGGCAAGTGTAGGCATCGGGCTCCTGCCGTTGCTGGCGGTGGCGCAAGCGCTACTCGAGTCGGCGGGCTCCTCGGGTATGGTTGCGAGCGCGACCATGGCGCGACCAGATTTGACGTACACGCGTCCGACGGAGAAAAGAAAAATCGAGAACTATCTCTTCAATGCATTCGGCCCGTATCCGGCCTTAGGAGCGGCACTTGCGGCTGGCGTTGATCAGGCACATAACACCCTGCCGGAGTGGAAGCAGGGCGCTGCGGCTTACACGGAACGATTTGGATCGATTTTTGGCATCGCGGCGATAACCACCACCACGCGATATGCACTGGCGGAAGCCTTCAGGGAAGACACGTTGTACTACCGGTGCGAATGCAAAGGCCTGTTTCCACGGCTGCGCCACGCCTTGATTTCTACCTTGTCGGCCCGCCGCGGCCAGGACGGCCACCGCGTCTTTTCTTTTCCTGCGCTGATTGCGCCATATGCCGGCTCAATGACTGCCGTCTATGCGTGGTATCCCGGCCGCTACAACGCCAGGGACGCTCTTCGGATGGGCAATCACACCATCCTGGGATATGTGGGCGGAAACATCGCCCTGGAATTTTTCTACAGCGGACCCCACTCTTTGCTGCATCGCATGCATCCTAACAACGCGCACGCAGCGCCGAATTCGGGATCGAATCCGTGATGAGCCATGAATCCAATGCGGTAGCTGGCACGAACCCTCAAGTTCGAGGGCAACCAATCCCACTCGTCTCGCAACCACCGAACCCCGCCGGATTATTGATAAACGAGTTTCTTGAATGGTTCGGCGATCTCGGCATTTTTTTCTGGCACGTTGTCCGGGCTGCAGTCACGCCGCCATTTGAGTTTGCCGAACTCTTCCGGCAACTCGACGAGATCGGATCAAAGTCCCTGCCGCTGGTCGCTTTGGCTGGAGCCGCTACCGGCGTCGTGCTCTCGTTGGAAGCCCGTTACAGCTTGACTCGATTCGGCGCCAAGTCTCTGCTTCCTGCCGCTATCGTGTTCTCTGTCATCCACGAGACAGGCCCGATCATTACCGGCCTGGTCGTGAGCGGCCGGGTGGGTGCCGGCATTGGTGCAGAGCTGGCATCGATGAAAGTCACCGAGCAGATCGACGCCATCGAGGCTTCCGCGGTAAACCCCTACAGGCTGCTGGCAGCGACTCGCATTCTGGCTTGCATCCTGATGCTCCCCCTGCTGACCCTCGCTGCCGACTTTTGCGGCGTCCTCATGGGTTGGGTTACGCAGGCCATGGTTGAGCCGGTTTCTTTGCACCAGTTCATCAATGCCGGTTTTAACGGCGCCGATTTTAACGATTTTCTGCCGCCAACACTTAAAACTGCTGTCTTTGGCCTGATTATTGGGCTAACCGCGTGTTTTCAAGGAATGCGGACACAGGGAGGCGCGGCGGGCGTGGGGCGTGCGGCTACGAGTTCGGTCGTCTTGTCCTCATTGTTCGTCATACTGGCCGATGTGGTGCTGGTAAAAATCATCATCATATTTTTTCCGTAATGAATCGGAAGCTGAACGACTATGCACACGATCGATCAAGTTGCGAGGAAGCAAGACGAAGTCTATAAAGACAGCACTGCACCCGCTGTCGCCGTCGAGGACTTGCATAAATCCTTCGGAACTCAAAAGGTCCTGAACGGGATCAGCCTTAGCGTGAAACGCGGCGAGACCCTGGCAGTGTTGGGGCGCAGCGGTACCGGCAAGAGCGTCTTGCTGCGCCTCATCATCGGCCTCGAAAAGCCCGACTCGGGATCGGTCCGCATCCATGGACAAGACATTACCGGCCTGGCTCTCGACCAACTCGGCGGAGTCAGGAAGAAAATGGGATTTTCGTTTCAGCACTCTGCGCTCTACGACTCGCTGACCGTCGAGCAGAACGTAGCGTTTCCGCTGGAGCACCATAAGAAGGAGATGTCGAAGTCTGACAAAGCTGAGCGCGTCAGACAGCTCCTCACAGAAGTGGGCATGGAAGGCGCATTTCAGAAGATGCCTTCCGACATCTCGGGCGGCATGCAGAAACGAGTAGGGCTGGCGCGCGCTCTGGCTTTGGAACCAGACATTCTTCTGCTCGATGAGCCTACCGCCGGCCTCGACCCCATCAGCTCCGGTGAGATCGATGATTTGGTCCTCAAGCTCCAGCAGGAACATCACATGGCGTCGATCGTAGTCACCCACGATCTGCACAGCGCAAAGACAATCGCAGACCGCTTGGCCTTGCTCAATGAAGGAAATGTGGTGATCGAAGGCAGCTTTGAAGAGCTTCAAAATAGTGACATCGAATTTGTCAGGGAGTTTCTTAAGCATTCGTAGGAGGACATATGTCGAGAGCGGCGCGGCTGGGAATTTTCATAGTTGCGACACTGGCGATTCTGGTGGCCGGCGTCTTCATTATCGGAGGCAAGCAGTATCTTTTCAGCTCCACATACCGGTTGAAGGCGCAATTCGACAATGTCGTCGGCCTGGATGCTGGAGCCGACGTGCGAGTAGGCGGCGTTCACAGTGGAACTGTGCGCAGCATCGTGCTGCCGCACAATCCGGGCGAAAAAGTCACGGTATTCATGGATCTGGGCAAGTCGACCCACGAGATCATCAAACAAGACTCTATAGCCACAATCGAAACTGAGGGTTTGTTGGGCAATCAGTTTTTGGCGATTTCGTTTGGATCCGCCGGCGCAGCCGACGTGCGGGATGGCGATACAATCACGAGCCAGCCGCCACTGGAAATGTCAGATATGCTCGCAAAGGCCAGCGGCCTTTTGGATAGCAGCCAGCAAGCGATTCAGAACGCAACCCGGGCAGCGGCGAATCTACAGTCGATCAGCGCCAAGATCGACAGAGGTCAGGGGACCGCGGGCGCCCTGGTCAACGACAAACAACTCTATACCAACCTCGAACAGACAACGAGCGCCATGCGCGACACCATGGTCCACGCGCAAGCCGGTGTTACCGACTTCCAGGAGAATATGGAAGCCATGAAGCACAATTTCTTCCTGCGCGGCTATTTCAAGACCCGCGGCTACGAAGATTCCGCCGAACTCGCCAAGTATGAGATCGAAAAATTGCCGCAAGGAACGCCAACCAAGCAGTTCACCTACTCAGCCAAACAGCTCTTCGATAAGCAGGATTCGGCCAAGCTAAAAAACCAGAAATCCCTAAACGCTGGCGGCGAGTTCCTGGCGAATAACCAATTCGGCTTTGCAGTGGTCGTAGTGTCGACGGGCATGGAGGGCGACACCCAAAAAGATTTGGTGCTTACCGAAGCCCGGGCCATGGTTGTGCGCGAGTATCTCGTGGAGCACTTCGGATTTGACGATAGCGAACTCAAAACTCTCGGAATGGGCAAGCAGCCAGGCACAGATTCCGACGCCGGCTGGGGCACGGTGCAGATTTTCGTCTATCCAGCAGGAACTGAAATTCCACCAAACAAACAAACCCAAGCAGGCATCGCATCCCAGGCGAACTCAGACCGACCAGTTCAGGCTTCTGCGACCACAACTCCAAAGTCCCAATAAGAAGCAAACAGAAGTGCGTAGGTCTTGCATCTGCAGGGCATCGAAAGTCAATTGTAATTAGTCGCCCTTAACAGCAGCTTGCAGCCGGTTTGGGGTCAGCACCGTTAGCTCGCCCACTTGTTCCCGCTTCGCCGCTCGAAGGTGAGCGGCATGATCCGCCATCCAAAGTTCGGGAATGATTTCGCCGACCAGGTGCCCGTGGCAGAAAAGCCGAACTACCGAACTCTCGGAAACGACAATGCCCACCGCCTTTGTCACCGCGCTCATGTTGGCGGCTGCAATGTGGCGGCTACCGAGCCCGAGTGGCACATCCACTTGCGCCGCCACCGCGTCAAGGTAACGGCATGCGGAAAGGAAAAGTCCGTCGCGGCTCACTACAAAGCCACCGTCCAATTGCGCCAGCTCCTTAATTGTTCCGCGGAGATTCAGATTGGTGATATGGCGCGAAGACTCGGGATGCCCCAACAACGGATCTAAAATCAGCGGGCGCGATCTGGATAACACCGCAGCCTCATCTCCCAGGGTAAACAAAGTGCCAACCCGTTTTCCCTCGCGGCCCTCGCGGGCAATTTCCACCGCGAGCCCAATCAGCGGCTCAAGAACGCTCGCATCGTATTCGCTTACTTCGCACAGAAGACTTTCAAACATCCACTCACTCCTCGCTGGACAACGCTCGGACTTCATCGCTCCAAACGATTCGGGCCGAACCAAACAAATGCGATTTTCCGAAGACTATGTTAGCGCGTGGCGTCCGCCACCGGCAGGAAGATCTGAAAACGCGTGTCGCCGGGTTTGGAATTCACCTGAATATTGCCTCTGTGCTTCTTCACAATTCGCTGCACGGTATCAAGGCCAAGCCCCGTGCCTTCTCCCACTCCTTTGGTCGTGAAAAAAGGCTCAAAGATGTGAGGCTCTACCTCGGGAGAAATTCCCGGGCCGTTGTCTCCAATCTCAACCACCACGCAGCCGTCGTCGCGGTAGGTGCGGACGCGAAGCTCGCCTTTTCCATGCATCGCGTCAATCGCGTTATCGATAATGTTAGTCCAGACTTGATTCAGTTCGCTGCCAAACGAATCTACGAGAAGCGGAACAGGCTGGTAATCCCGTTGCACGGCCACTCCCTGTTTCAGCTTGTGATTCAGGATCGTAAGCGTGGTTTCCAGGCTCTTCACGATATCCACGTTCTGCACCTTGGCCTGGTCCATGTAGGTGTATTCCTTGATCGCGCACACTAGGTCCGAGATTCGCGAAGTGCTGCTCTCGATTTCATGCACCAGAACAGCGATTTCCACCACCGCCGCAATCCTCACCAACGCGGCTCTAGCGGCATCTGCATCCAGGCTCGCGAACAACGATTCCAAAATCTCCGGCTGAATATTCCGCCGCGCCAAGTCAGCCGCCAACTGCCAAAGATCGCTCTGCCCGTGACTGCGCAACAGCGAATCGATCTGGTCCTCCAGATCGCTGATTGTTAGCGCATCGGGCGGAACGACATCTTTTTGCGTAAATAATGCTTCCAGTTTTTCAATCTCCCCTTTCTGCGCCGCAGTAAGATCTCGTCTTCCCAGTTCCAGACTCGCGCTCTTGACTTTCTTGATCAGCTCTCGCAGTTGGCTGGCGGCGCGTTTGGCGGCGGAAGCGGGATTGTTCAGTTCGTGCGCCAGCCCGGCCGAGAGCTTTCCGAGAGAAGCCAACCGGTCTCGCTGTTGTTCAAGCCGGGTAGTCTCACGAATCCGATCAGACATCAGCCCCACTAGCCGCTGGGTCAGCACCGGCATTTTCTGTATAAGTTCTGGAAACAGTGAGGCTGGAAATTTTAAGGCGCGGCTATCTGTCTCAGCTCGTCCCCCGACAGTAAACTGCTTCATCCTCGAAAACGGCAGCACTCCAGTAACGTCTCCCGGCTCCAGGTCGAAGAGGACGGCTTGGCCATTAAGTTCGCCCCTGACTTGAAGATGCCCTTCAAGAATCACAAACATCGCGTCGGCGGGATCGCCCTGCCGTGAGTAGACGTCGCCTGCCTTGAGATTAAGTTCTTGCGATTGGCCGATGAACCAGTCGATCTGATCATCTGGCAAATCGGCGAACGTTGGAAAACGAAGCAACTCAGATTTATCGACCATTTACACCTTGCTTAGATATTGATGAATGAACTGCACTGCCACCGAACCTTCCCCAACTCCCGACGCAACCCGCTTGATGGAACCATGCCGCACATCGCCCACGGAGAAGATACCGGGAACATTCGTCTCCAGCAAGAACGGATCGCGGTCGAGGTTCCATCCCTTGGGGTGTTGGCCATCGCGAATGAGATCGGGGCCAGTCAACAGGAAGCCGCGCTCGTCCCGCTCGACAATGTCCGCCAGCCAATCGGTCCTCGGCAAAGCTCCGATGAAAATAAACATCGAACTCGCGGGCACGCGCTCGATCTTATTGGTATCGGAACACACCACGGATATCTCTTCCAGCCGCGTTTCGCCGTGCGCCTCGGCCACGCCGGCATGTGTCCAGATTTGAATGTTCGGCGTCTCTTTTATTTGGTCGATTAGGTATTGTGACATCGTGCTGGAAAGCGATTCGCCGCGCACCAGAATAACAACGCGCTCGGCAAATCTAGCGAAGTTCATCGCCGCCTGGCCCGCCGAGTTCGCGCCGCCCACCACATAGACAATCTCACCCTTGCAAGACAACGCCTCGGTTGCGCCGCCACCATAATAAATCCCTGCACCCTGCAGCCGGTCGATCCCCGGGGCATCCAATCGCCTCCACTGCACGCCCGTCGCGATCATCAACGCATGGCAAGAGATTTCATTTCCATCCGCCAGCTTGATAATGCGGTAAGGTCCTTCCACTCTGGCGTTCACTGCTTCCTGCGGGGACAGAATCTCTACTCCAAAACGCTGCGCTTGTACGACGGCGCGGCGAGCCAGGTCGCCGCCACTCAGCCCGGTAGGAAATCCGAGATAGTTCTCGATGCGCGAACTCATGCCGGCCTGGCCGCCGGGCGCTTCCCGCTCAATCATCACCGTGTGCAGACCTTCCGAGGCGCCATAAACGGCGGCGGCCAAACCAGCCGGACCTCCGCCCACAATAGCGAGATCGTAAAAACTGGTTTGAGCGCGCGTTCGCAAACCGACCTTCTGCGCCACATCCGCGGGTACGCCTTCAAGAAGTTTCGTTCCGTCCGGGAAGAGCACCACCGGAAGACTGGCCCCCTCCGGCCCCAAAGCTTCCAGCAGTCGCTTAGTCTCCGGATCATTCGCGGAAGACTCGACATCGATCCACTGATAGGGAACGTGGTTGCGCGCCAGGAAGTCGCGCAACTCGTAGGATCGCGGCGACCAGCGCGTGCCCAGCACCCTGATCCCTTGGAACGTGGGGCGGAACGAAGCCTGCCAGTCATCGAGCAAATCATCCAACTGCGGATATAAGTGCTCCGCGGGAGGGTCCCATGGCTTCAGGAAAAAATAATTAATGCTGGCGTGATTGATGGCGCTGATTGCAGCGTTGGTGTCCGCGTACGCGGTAAGCAATGCCCGCTTCGCAGCGGGGAAGATTCCCATGGCCTGCTGCAAAAACTCCACGCCATCCATGCGCGGCATGCGTTGGTCGGCGAGCAGCAGCGCCACGCTGTCATTCCGCACCTTCAACTGCTTGAGAAGATCAAGCGCGCCCTCGGGCGAATCGCTTCCGATCACCCGGTATTCCGCGCCGTACTGCGAACGCAGATCGCGTTCGATCGCCCGCAGGACATCCGAGTCGTCATCCACGCTCAACAAAATTGGCTTAGGCATTCTTCGATCTCGTTTCGAACCTTCGGGCAGAAAGATGATAAAGACAAATGCAGACTCTTGGGCGCTCCGGACAACTGTTTAGATACCGAAACTCGGATTTGGTCGCTGCAATTCCGGCGGGAGCGCAACATTAATCTTCTCGTTGGCTATTCCAGTGCCTCTCCCATATCACCCCAAATGGGGCACTTGGACAAGGCGCGTGAGCAGGATGAGGCGCTGCAGTGGGTTTGCTGAACCCGCCATGCGGTCTCAGCGACGCGGATTCCGAGGGAAGTACGAGGCTCTGCAGCCTGAACGGAGAAGTGCCGACGACCTAAATATTTTCGATTTTGTCGCGGATTCGGTTCCTTTATGTGTTCGTCGACTGGTACTGGAAACTTGGCCCGGCGTTCACGCCCGGTTTCGTTGGGCCCGCCGGAATCGCGGACATCATCGCGAAGGCAAGTTCCTTAAGCGATTCCATCAAGCCGATCGCCGCGCTCAACTGGCCCGGTTGGCCGTTGAAGACGCTGTGCAGCGTTTTGAGCAGGCTTGTGTAGGTGTAGTTGAAGGTAACGTTGTTGATCGCAGCCGCCGTCCCCGGAGCGTAACCTGCGACCGCAGGATTTGTGACCACCGGAAAGACGCCGTCCGGATCGAACGGAATCGCGTCGCCGGCATAGGCGAAGTCCGGCGGAGGAGTAGTGTTTTGCACCAGCGTCTTTCCGTAGCGGATCTCGGCATAGCGATAATAGTGCGCCGGCCTGTGCTGCGGATCGAGCGGAGATCTCCGCGTGCCTTCCCCTTGCTGCACAATCGTCTCGATGGCCGCGGATGCCGACCCCACGTCGTGAACCGCGATCAACTCCGGCGACGGAAATCCCCTCGTTAATTGATAATCCGCTTTGCCGGTGAAGATGTTTCCCTTCTTCGATAGATCGACGATCTCCTGCCGGATGCGTTCGTAGAATTGGCCGATGGTAAGTGGCGGCTGTGCTCCCGCCGCCAGCATCGGTTTCACCGGGAAATGCAATGGATCTTCCGGTTCTTCAATCACCATAAAGACATTCTCGATCAGAGCCAGCGAGAAAGGGCTTAACGGCACTTGCAGGCTGGATTCGACACCTCCGGGCAAAGGTCCCGGATACTTCGGAATAAAATTGGATTTATCGATCTTCGGGTGCCCGCCGATGGCATTGAGAATGTTGCAAGCGAGCGCCATGTGCAACATCTCTTCCATGATCACCGACAGCAGCAGAGAAGCAATGTTCTGGTTCTTGCCCGGCTTTATCGAGTAAAGCGCATACAGATAGGTTGGCAGCGTCGCGTGCTCCAACTCGATAGCTTGCTGAAGGGCACAATGCAGGCCGGGCAGAGTGCCATCAAGATTCGCAGCGACTTCCGATCTTAGAAGAATCATACTTTCCCCCGGAAATTAGGTTGTGCGCCTGAGAACCATCCTGCGAGCTAACGCCGCGCCCTTGCCGCCCTTCATGCCGGCGGAAGGCGGCCCCGCTGCGGCAGTCTTCAGTGCAGCGGCAGGGCGAGCAGCCGGGATCTCGGCGCCGAAAAGTGGCTTGTCACCGGGACCCAAGTGTTGCAGCCATTGCAAGATTGCAGCGCGCTTGGCCGGCGAAAGATCGCGTGTGACCGGCATTGAGTTTGGATCCGAAACCGGTAGACCGAAGGCAAGCACCAGCAATTCTCGATGCTGGCAGACCGATTCATAGTCAGCGAGATTCAAGAACGTGTCCATCACCGGATAGAGATTTGCGTACTGCTGGAAGATCAGCTTCAAACTTTGCCAGGTCGGTGGATTGGCAGCTTTGTATTCGTTCCACAACAGAATGCTGATGAACTCCGTGGCGTTGAAGGGATAGCCGACCGGCGGGGGCATCGTGTCTTGCAGCATCGGCCTCACGCCGTAAACCTGACCATCGATGTAGGCTCGCGGATTGGCGGGATCGCTAGTGGCGATCGACAGCGTGGCAATGCCTCGAGCGTCAGTCACTACGCGGCATGGAAAGTTTATGGCGCCGGGCGGCGTGCCGACGGGCGGAGCGGTGCCGGTGTTGCTGACCGCCTGCCCTTGCAACTGGCTTGGATCGGAGATGCTCACGACGGTCGCGTCGGCCAGCGGCTTGCCGAAAACCGTGGCGTACAGCTTTGTCTGCGCAGTCTCGCCGGGTTCGAGACGAAAAACAAACTGATCGGCGCGAACATACAAGCCGCCTAGCGGTTCAGTAATGCCGTCGTTTGTCGAACCAGACGCGGTCAACAATAAACCCAGCGCATTCGACTGTGCCTTTTGCAAGTTGGTTCCAGTCACCGGCAGGCTGACCACGCCTGCCGTCGTGGCGTACCAATTGGCGTCCATGTACGGGATCGTGCCCAATGGAATCGGCGGGACAGGATTATTGTTTGCATCGTTCGGGAAGATGCAGGCCAGCGTAAGCGTTCCCAAATTCTGCAGCGGACCCCCCGCTGAAACGGTGGGCAGCGCATTGCCTAAGTCGGCATAGATAAATCCGGCCGATTCATCTACCGTAGCCACGCAGCAATTCAGCGGATTCTGCGGAGTGGCCAGGAAATGGCGGCCTAGGACGAGATGCGCCGGCTCCTCGGCTGCGGCCGGCCCGATCGTGCCGACAATCCGGCCCTGAGTAAAGGTCGGCGACTTCACATTGTCGTCGAAGCCATCGACATTGAACTTGATTGAGAGCCGTGCGCCCGACGCGGCTTTCAAAGCCGTAAGAAATCCTGATCCGGACACGTCGGCCCATTCCAAATCCACCAGCACCGATTGGTACATGGCCCCGAAGAAGCTGTCGGGACCACCAGTTGGGAATCGCGCCCAGATGTCTGCAAATGCGGCCGGCTGAAAGCGTCCTTTTGCCAGCGTATTTCCTGTCGCAGTGCAGATGCGCACCTCCAATCCCCAAATTTCAGAAACCATTTGCTGCTCAGTGTCCAGGTCCACCAGCTTTGCCGCGACGCGTGTGTCGGAATCGGCGATAAGGCACTGCAGGATGTTGTCGTTCGACACCGGCTTCCCAGCCTGCCAGGCCGCGGTCACCTTGCAGCCGATCAGCCGAAAATCAGCGTTTCCGCGCGGGTTCCACCAACCGTCAGTGGCTCCCGGACCGTATTGTTGGTAGCGCGGGAGGAATGTTGCATTATCGAAGTGAACAGGATCGTTGTTCACCGTAGAAGGTGCGGCCTGAAAGGTTCCTGCGAAATGCAGTCTTAATGCATTGAGATAGCTCATACGATCCTCTTTTGATTTGGCAACGACTCCACTTATAGACCGGGCCCGCACTCCTACGGATAACGGTCACTGAAGACGATAAGTCATACCCACCCTACAAGCAATGCCGGGATTAGGAAATCCCAGATATTCATGAAATCGGCTATTCAATACATTGTCGATTCTAGCGAACAGCCCAAAGCGACGGAATCCGTCGTATTCAAGCAATAGGTTGGTCGAAGAATAGCCTCCCACTGAGTCGATGTTCGGCGCCGGAAGCTGGAAATCGTACCTTCTGCCCATCCACAGAGTTGTAGCCGACACGCGAATTCGATCTGGCAGTTTGGCATCAACGCTCAATCCAGCCTGCCAGTCAGGCTCGTCTCGCAGCGGTTCGCTTGACGATTCAATATTCCAGTTCAGCGAAGATCCCCAGGCGCGCACTTCTAACTTGTTAGTAAATGAAACTGAAGCTTCTGTTTCTACTCCCTCGGTACGAACGTGTGTCAGGTTTACAAGGCGGAAGGCGGTCGAACTGAAGTCAATCAAATTCGAAAACAGGTTGTAGTAATACGTTCCAGATAACGTCAAAATGCTGCCAAAGCGATGCTGCACCCCCGCATCCATCCCGGTTGCCTTTTCCGGCCGAAGATTGGGATTACCCACGCTTGGATTCTCCAGCGCATATAAATCGGGTACTCTGTAAGCCCGCCCCCAACTCGCTTTCACAATTGTGTTCTTGGTTACAGTCACGGCTCCGCCTGCTCGCGGGGCAACCTGTATTGGAAATCCCGCCGTCTTGTTGACGCCGAGAGCAGCCATTCCTGTCATACGATCGGTGAAATAGACGAGGTCACCGCTTCCACTGGCAATGCCTCTGTTCGTGCTGAAATTTGAGCTATATGAATCGTCAAGAAGACTGTTGTTGCTTCCGATTTCGTCTGAACCTTGCGCATTGAAATGCGCCTGCCATTTCGGAGCAAGATTGAACACGTTCTGCAGCGTGAGTCGCGGTCGAGTGAAACGAGTGGTCGCTAGAGCGCCGGGTTGCGAAAGCGGTGACGGATTCGGACTGGCCAAAATCGGCGGCGTGTAGGAGTGCTCCCCACGGGTGAAAACGTCGGCATTCAGGCTTGTGCTCCACACTTTGCTCACCTGATGTTGAAAAACGAAACCTGCCAGGATGTTTCCCGCGTTGCTGGTCTCCGGAGTGCGAAGCACCGAAAGTTCAGGCCCTCCTCCGTTGGGCGGAAAGCTCGAGCCCTGGAACTGAATCCAACGGACCGTCCAGCTCATGGTCGAGTTTGTATCATGCGCATAGTCGGTCGTATCAGAAAATGTGCTCGTCGAGAAGGCGTCTGATTCGACTTGGTTTCCCACCCGCAGAAACGCCCCGCTCAATTTGTAGCCCAATAGCCCGTAAGAACCTTCGTCAGTGAAATTCACGCCAGCCGTGCCGAATGAACCTGTCTCCACACCGGCGGTCAACTTCGATTCATAGTGGGCCGGCTTAGTGATAACGTCGATCACGCCGCTCATAGCCTCTGATCCGTAACTGGACGAGAGCGGCCCGCGAACTACCTCAATGCGTTCGACGTCGTGAGTAAGAAGCGTAGAGAAATCGAACGCCCCTCCAAGAAGATTTGTGAGATCGTTGACGGGGATGCCATCAATCAGCATCAGGACGAGATTCGGCTTGCCGCCGCGGATGGTGAGAGTGCTCAACGAGCCCGCACTGCCATTTTGTTCGAGATTAACAAAAGGGATTGTTCGCACTACGTCATCCGAGGTAAGAGCGTGGGCATTGGCGATCTGCTCGCCGTCAACCACGCTGACCGCAGCTGGCGCAAGCGATGCGTCCAGAGGCTGGCCTGTAACTGTGACAACGGTAAGAATCGCGGGCTTAGCAGCGGTCGTAGGCGGAGAGTTCTTGTGGGAGGCCGGATTGTCTGCCTCTGCCGGAGTTTGCGCCGGGCACAGCGAAACGAAGATAAACAAATATGTGAGGACAAACGCAAACGGAAAACGCTCAGCCCGCAACGCGCCCGCCCGGGGACCGTCAGTGAGATCGCGAATAAGATCGTACATGACAGCGGCTACGGCAATCATCGGCGGCACCGAGTAGTTGTGAGGTTGCTTCGTTGCTGTGCCGGCATACGAGCATGAGTAACAAAGCCGCTTGTAAGTCGCCGGGTGGGGAACTCGCTCCGGATGTGAAGCCGCATTGACTCCACTTTCTTCGCCGAAGCGCATTCAACCTATGCCTTTGAATGCCCAATGTCAAGGAAGGGAAGATCAGAGAGAAGATCAGGCAGAAGTCAAAAGACAAGATCGGAGAACAAGATCAGAAAACAAGATCAGAAAACAAGATCAGAAAACAAGATCAGAGATCTCAATCACAAGGTACACGTGTGCCGGTCGCTTTCACGACTAATGCCTTGGGGTTCGGGATTATTTCTTACCCTTGGCCTTGGGCGTTAGCCTGCGCAGAATAAACTCCTGTGCCAGATTGGCGGCTGCGCGCTGGCCGGTGTCGATAAAGAAGTTCGTCAAGAACAACCCCGGGCCGCGATTCGACGGTGGATAGTAGGCGTTCGAAAGAGCGGCCGCCGCAAGGTCTCCGCCCATGGTGGAATAGTTCGGCTGCGGCTTCCCGTTGTCTCCCCTGCAGACGAATGGGCTGGAGAGCGCATGGATAGCGCGGGACTTGTTAGTCCCGGTGCCCTTGTAGAAGTAGCGCGGATCCTGGTGCAGAAGCGATGGGAGAATCGCGCCGCCGACCATAATATCGGTAATACCATCCGCGTAGTCCGCGCCATAGCGCTCGGCATAGCCGATAGCGCCCTCGCGGTAGTTGGGTGTGCCTCCCGCTTGTTGACTGGCGGCGAGAAAGCCCACCCCTAGGAAGGTGACCGGATCGAATGCGACTTTAGCGGCGAGCTGAAACTTCAGCTTGGTCGTGAGTGGCACTGCATTCGGATCGTATGCGATGTAGAAATTCGGGATGATTCCGAAAATACGTTGCTGCTCCTCTGCCCTGACTTGTTCGGTGGCGATTTCTTCTGCCGAATAACCCACGTTCACCGTAGTGAGCGCCTTTGCGACCCTGAGCTTGGGAACCGTTAGGATGAGATATTGGCCAGGCTGGATTGTGACGTCAGGAGAAGTCCAGGTGGCGAATCCGTCGGCATTGACGGTGATGCGATACACCTGGGGATCGAGGTCGCTGAATTCAAAAAATCCTTTGTCGTTTGACGCCACCGTCCGAGAACCTTCGCGGCTACCTTGAAGGACAACGGTCGCGCCCGGAACGGTGTCGTCGTCCACATCGAGCACCGTGCCAACAATAATTGCGGGCTGGGGCCTCGGCGAGTCAGGCAAGCTAACCAGATGTTCCTGGGCGGTAGAGATTTGCGACCCACAAAGGCAGAGCATCAGCATGAAGACGTGCCATTTCATTCCGCGTTCTCCTATGAATGCGAGAAACAAACTCTTGAACGGCGAAGCTTTATCTTTGTCACCGCTGCCGATCTCGAGCCTGTTCCGCAACTCTTTTGATGCTCACGTCATTTCTGAAGTCGCGCCGAATCTCTTCTTCACTCTTTAAAACCCGGCTCAGATCCCGAGCAATCCGCAGCAACTCATCGGGATCCTTTGCGTCCAACGCCGCGCGACATAACTCTTTCCAGCTCTTACGCCTTCCTTCCTCCATCTCGAGTAACTCCTAAAGCTTTGCCCCTGCCCTCACGTTGCGCCCATCCGCGATGACTGGAGACGCGAGCGAAGATCTTAATCGTCGCCTGGTACCCGCGCCGTGGCTTCCACGGCTGACCGCGCGCAGGGCCGCTACCGTCGAGCCAACGAGAGAAATACCCATCAGCAAGCAAACAGCACTTACCACCAAACCGATAAGTAATTCGACTGCACCTTCCAGCATGAGCGCTCCTCTGTCTCTTAGGGACGCGGACACCAAGTCGCCGCGGCAGGCAGGAAAATCCCACCTGCCGTGTCGTCATCCACTCAGAAGCGGAAAGCAATTCCGGCAGATGGCTGCGCAGTGTGAGTCCAGCTATCCGTGTTGAGGCTCCTGATGCCGAAATCCGCGTCTTTGTAGACGTAGCCTCGGTATTCGGCGCGCAGCAACAGGTGTTTGCTCAATATGTAATTAACGCCGCCGCCATACAGAAATGTCCCGGCTGCCTGGGTATCAGCGCCGGGCACGAAACCGCCCGCGTTGCCGGTGGGAGCAAAAATCAGGCTTCCGCCGCCGCCCAGAACGTATGGATTGAGCTTGCGGGCAGGGAAGGGAATGTTTACGACTGCGTCGGCGGTCGCTGTGTGGACGTCGGATTGAACTCGCGAAAATCCGCTCGAGAAATACTTTAGGGTGTCCCGGTCATAGCCGTAGTTGGCTTCGCCGGCGAGCCAGCGATTAAAGTGGTAACGATATCCCACGAGGAACCCGCCGGTGTCGGTTGTGGTCCGAGTGACACCCTGACCGCTGGTATCTCTTGTGAAAAAGCCGGTGCCCTGCACACTGATCTCAGACCGGGCTTCTTGAGCTGGTGCGCCAAGAGCCGATAAAGCAACAAAACCTGCAAGCATAATCGCGATACGCCGCATAATTGACTACTCCGATCACCTGAATATGTAAATTCACGATTCTCCACGCCGCTATTGCGTGCGATGGTCAAACCGTGTCAAAGCTTCTAAGGCAATCGAAATGCCAAGGTTGCGCTGATGTTCGTTCTCCCGAAGCGATTGATGCGAGGAAAGTTAAAGCCACAAGAGATGGAGAGTAAGCATGCGGAGTGTCACCGATACGCCACTTGATTTGACACATGACAAGATTTGCGACATTTTGTCGAAGCCTCCGCCGGTTTCGCCACATCAGATATGCATGTCCGCCGGAGAGTGGCCCCTTGCGGTAATTGCATTAGCCGGAGGTCTGTAATTCGGTTTTTAGCGGGCGGGAGAGCCTAGAGCACGTCATCCACAACAGTCTCAGAGTGGCGCACGCAGCGCCATGAAGCATAGATGCGTGCGGCCAGTGCCATCGGCACATGCGCGGTTGCACTCCGCACCGCCGTCACAGGCGAATGATCCAGTACAATTGTCGGCGTGCGTCGGGGCCAGGGACGAAACGTGCGGAGTCTGCAGTTCATTTCGTTACGTCTTTTGCTGCTGTTCTGTTTTGCGACTTCGCTATGGGCGGTTGATCCGGGCAGATATATCTCTCAATATGCGCACACCGCCTGGAGAATCCAGGACGGCGTCTTCAGCGGTACGCCCAATGCAATCGTCCAAACCCGCGATGGCTACGTTTGGATTGGAACGCAAAGTGGACTGGTGCGCTTCGATGGCGTTCGCTTCGTTCCTTGGGTTCCACCAAATGGTAAGCACGTGTCCGAAGGCATCTTCTCGTTGCTGGCTGGGCGCGACGGAAGTCTGTGGATTGGAACCGGCGCCCACCTCTCCCGCCTGAAAGATGGAGAGTTACTCAATTATCAGGAGGGCCTGGGACGCATCAACGCAATATTCGAAGATCGCGACGGAACCGTTTGGATGACGCGGTCGCGAGTTCGCGATGCGACCGGGCCTCTCTGTCGGGTTTTGGACACCAAACTCCGGTGTTTCGGAAAAGCAGATGGAATCACTCGTCCGTACGCCGGGCCGCTGGTCGGCGACAGGGAAGGAAATCTTTGGATGGGCAACTCCGACGTTCTTACGCGTTGGAGGGCGGACTCTTCCACGACAATTGCCCTGCCCGCATTGAAACGTGCCGAAGGGTTAGGCGGGGTTCTGGCCTTGGCCGTTACGGGCGACAATTCGATTTGGGCCGGAATCGACCGGCGTGGCCCCGGCTCCGGACTGCAACGGCTTTTTCAGGGTGTTTGGAAACCTTTTGTCACGCCAGCACTAAAAGGGAGCAATCTCGAAGTAAGTGCGTTGTTCGTGGATCGCGCAAACACCCTCTGGGTGGGAACAACCACTCAAGGGATTTACCGCATACACGAAGGCAATGTCGATCGGTTCTCGGGCGCCGACGGTTTGTCCAGCGACTCCGTAAGTGGTTTCTACGAGGATCTGGAAGGCAACCTCTGGGTGGCGACTTCCGAAGGTGTCGATTGCTTTCGCGATACTCCGGTGCTCACGTTCTCCACTCGCCAGGGACTAGTTACCAATTTCGTCTATTCGGTCCTCGCCGCTCGAGATGGAACTATTTGGATAGGGAATCACGGCGCTCTGGAATCTCTTCGCAGAGGTGAAACCTCTTCCATTCAAGCGAGGGACGGTTTGCCCGGGGAAAGAGTCACGTCCCTGCTTGAGGATCATGCCGGTCATCTATGGGTTGGAGTTGACAACGAACTCTACGTTTATAACGAAGGCAAGTTTAGCCAAATCAGACATGCCCCGGGCGCTCCGCTGGGAGTGATCGTCGCGTTAGCGGAAGATCAAGACAATGTGGTTTGGGCTGAAGCCATCGGGAATCCCAGAAAACTGGTTCGAATCCAGGATCGCGAGGTGCGTGAAGAAATCCCTGCAGCGCGAGTGGCGTCGGCTCTTTCCATAGCCTCCGATCATAAAGATGGTATTTGGATGGGACTTGTCGACGGTGGTCTAGCCCATTATCAGCAGGGCAAACTGACAACCTATCCCGCAAGCATAAAGGATTCCGTGACCCACCAGGTCGTTGTCGATTCCGATGGTTCGGTACTGGGCGCCAGTTCGGCGGGGCTTATTGAGTGGCAGAGCGGAATACTGCGGACTCTTACCAGCCAGAACGGACTTCCCTGTGACAACCTATACGGCCTGGTTTTCGACAACGACAAAGCCCTTTGGCTTTACGCTCAGTGCGGCCTTCTCAAGATTGCGGGTACGGAACTGAAGCAGTGGCGGAACAATGCCAATGCCGTTGTGAAGGTTGATACCTTCGACGTCTTCGACGGCGCACGGCCTTGGTCTACGGCCTTTCAACCCGGCGCGTCCTTATCTCCCGACGGGCGCTTGTGGTTCGCCAATGAAAGCGTTCTGCAAATGGTCGATCCCGCGCACTTGAGCCGCAACGCTGTGCTGCCACCGGTTCATGTGGAAGGGGTCATTGCAGATCACAAAAGCTATTCCTCGGTGGCCGGAGTTCGTCTTCCTCCTCGCACCCGTGATCTCGAGATCGATTACACGGCCCTGAGTTTTGCTGCTCCGCGAAAGGTGCGCTTCCGTTACAAACTTGAGGGCCTGGATCTGGCGTGGCAAGACCCCGGTTCACGGCGCCAAGCCTTCTACAGCAACCTTCGTCCGGGAAAGTACCGTTTCCGCGTGATAGCGAGCAACAATGACGGCGTTTGGAATGACGACGGCGCGACTATGGATTTCAGCATTGCGCCGGCCTGGTACCAGACCAGGTTGTTTTTAATTCTGTGCACAGTTGGCGGCGGTCTATTTATATGGGCTTGTTTTCGGCTGCGGGTGCGGCAGATTCACAGCTCCCTGAGCGCCCGTTTTGACGAGCGTTTGGCCGAACGGACTCGTATGGCGCGGGAGCTGCATGACACCTTCCTGCAAACTTTGCAGGGCAGCAAGATGGTGGCCAAGCATGCTCTGGATAATTCATCCGATCCCGCCCAAATGCGAACAACCATGGAACAATTATCAGTTTGGCTCGAGCGGGCGATCGACGAAGCGCGGGCTGCTCTGAATTCGCTGCGCAGTTCAACCACTCAGAGAAACGATCTGCTGGAAGCCTTCAGGCGAGCCGTAGAGGAGTGCCGCATGCAGCGTCCCATGGAAGTATCTTTTTCCATGACCGGCGCCTCGAAGGATATGCATCCGGTAGTCCGCGACGAAATCTACCGCGTCGGCTATGAGGCGATTCGCAATGCATGCGCGCACTCCACAGGGAATCGGCTCGAAGTTGGGTTGAAATACGGTCATGATCTGGTGGTGCTCATTAAAGACAACGGGGTTGGCATCGATCCCACTATTGCAGAAAAAGGCAAAGACGGACACTTCGGGCTGCAGGGAATGCGTGAGCGGACCGCCCGCATCGGCGGCAAACTCACCGTAGCAAGTTCCAAGACCGGAACCGAGGTCAGTGTCGTTGTTCCCGGAGACATCGTCTTCCGAAAGCCGAGCGCCAGTCCCCTTGAAAAGATAAAAACCATCCTTCGACGCGCAGGCTAGGCAACCGATTGGATTCTGTGACTTCGGAGTGCTGTCGGGGGCTTAGTGAATCGTTTTCGTCTTCCGCGACATGTAATCCATGAGCAGATACTGGCCAAGAGTATAAGGCGTAGTGAAATAAGCCTTGCCGCGGCACATCTCCGTGACCTTCTGGACGAACTGCACTAAACCATAATCCGAGGCAAGCATAAAGGTATTGATGAGCACGCCGGCGCGCTTGCACTTGGAAACTTCCTCCAGCGTCTGGCTCACGACCAGCGGGTCGAGCCCAAAAGCGTTCTTGTAGATGCGCCCGTCTTCGAGAGTGAGGGCGGAGGGTTTGCCGTCGGTGATCATAACGATCTGCTTCATGTCTTTGCGCTGGCGCTGCAGAATTCGCTGCGCCATGCGCAGGCCTTCGCGCGTGTTGGTGTAGTAGGGGCCGACTTTCACCCGCGCCAACTGCGAGAGCGGAATTTCTTCAGCGGAGTCGTGGAAGAGGACGAGCGACAGCGAGTCGCCGGGATATTGTGTGCGGATCAAGTGCGAGAGCGCCATCGCGACTTTCTTCGCCGGGGTGAAGCGGTCTTCGCCGTAGAGAATCATCGAGTGCGAGCAGTCGAGCATTAACACCGTCGCGCAGGACGATTGATATTCGCACTGGTGAACTTGCAAATCGGAGTATTCGATATTCAGCGGCAGTCCAAGGCCCTCGCGCTGGATGGCGCTGGAAAGCGTGGCTGTGATGTCAAGGTTCAGAGTGTCACCGAACTCGTAGGTTTTCGAAGCGCCGCTGGCTTCGATGCCGGTTGCGAGATCGCGCGTGTCGTGGCGTCCGAAGCTGGATTTGCCAAGCGAACCGAGAAGATTGCGTAGCGCTTTGAAGCCAAGGAAGTCGAGGCTCTTATCAGTGACCTCGAATTTTGCCTGCGGAGCGTTCTCGCCGGTTTGTCCGCCCACGCTGGATTGGCGCGCCGGATCGTGCGGTTGATCGACTGAAATGTAATCTTCCTGCTGCATGCGCTCGATCAGTTTTTCGATCAGTTCGTCCAACTGGCCGTTCATCGCCAGTTCGAGCATGCGCTCGCGCATTTCTTCGTCGAACTGATCGCTATCGAGCAGCGCCTGTTCGATGGCGCGTTTGAGATCGTCGAGGTTCTGCTCGCCCTCGGGCATCTCATACCACATGTCACTGTTGAAGCCGCTTTGCAGCAGGTAGTCGGAGAGCGCGCCGAGCAGATCCTCCATGCTCATTTCGCCGGCGGGATCGGGAACGTATTTGGAGTAGCGAATTCTCTTCATGACTGCATCGTTGGCCGTTCGTCGTTGGTCGTTGGCTTGGGGTTTTGGCCAAGGACCAACGACCGACGACGAACGACGGGTTAATTAAATTGCCTTCTCTGCCGGTACGGCCGTTCTTCTGGATCGAACGCCTTCTCGCGCGCAGGTTCCGGCTTTTTTTCACCGGCCTTAAACATACGCTCTTCGTTACGGCCGATGCGCTTGTGCGCGTGCAGGCCTTCGAGAATGAATTCGGCAGCCGAGACTTGTTGCTCGGGACTTTCCTTTTGCGAGATGCCCAACGGCCCCATCTTCTCGATCAACCCTTGAATTTCCTTCAAATTCTGCAAAGCTTCGGCGGCCGAAATCGAATCGGATAACTGAATCTCGCCGCCCAAATCGAACCACTGTACGATTTGCTGCACGTTCGCGCCGGTGAAGTACTGATCGTAAGTCTTCGCGATGGCGGCGCGAATCAGTTCACGGCCAACGTGGTCGGCACCCTTCATCTCCCCTTCGTATTCGAGTTCCAGTTTGCCGGTGATCGCTGGCAGCGCTGCATAGACATCGCTGATGCGCGGCACGACCAATTTTTCCTCGTTGCGCAGCGCGCGGCGTTCCGCATTCGAGATCACGTTCTCCATCGCAGAAATCGGTAGGCGCTGGCTCACGCCGGAGCGCTTGTCGATCTTCTTATCTTCGCGCGCCGCGAAAGCAATTCGCTCAATCACTTCTTGAATATAGTTCGGCAGATGCAGGGCGTGGGCGTTGCGCTTCGTCCAGGCTTCCTGCGCGGTGATGGCGATACCTTCATCCACCGTTGCCGGATAGTGCGTGCGAATCTCCGAGCCGATCCGGTCTTTCAGTGGCGTGATAA
>Ga0116125_1000235_pt1 | contig 26149 bp, 20 predicted proteins | sample June2015DPH_16_1_2_FD_89729 | JGI IMG/M metagenome (GOLD analysis project Ga0116125, IMG submission 89729) | Peatland microbial communities from SPRUCE experiment site at the Marcell Experimental Forest, Minnesota, USA - June2015DPH_16_10 | ecosystem: Environmental > Terrestrial > Soil >...
CCGGATCGATGCAAGATCCATGATGCGCCGTCATAGGAACCTTTCCATCGCGTGCGCGGGGCTCGCGCTGACGGTAGACCGTGGGTTTGTTCGGATAGCCGATGCAAGCGACACCCATCGTGTCGCCCATGCGGGCGAGGGACCCGTCGGCTGGTTCGAGCTTCTACTGGCCGTGGCGATCTTGGCGCTTGCCGCATCGCGAATCCGTCCTGAAGGGGGCCGTCGCCCGCCGCCGGGGTCGAGCCGAAGTGGCGCGGACGACCGTGCCCTATCGCTGCTCTTCGTGCTCTTCGTGACCAGCGGCTGCGCGGCGCTGATCTACGAAATCGTCTGGTTTCAGATGCTCGAACTCGTCCTCGGCTCTTCCGCGATCTCGATCGGAGTGCTTCTCGGCACCTTCATGGGCGGGATGTGCGTGGGCAGCCTGGCGCTGTCTCGCTTCATCGGTCGCGAATGGCACCCCTTGCGCGTCTATGGCGTCCTGGAAATCTCGATCGGCATTTGCGGGCTCCTCATGCTGGGCGCCGTTCCGCTGGTCCAGGTCGTCTACGCGGCGGTCGGTGGCCGTGGAGTGCTCGGGCAAGCGGTGCGCGGCCTGCTGGCTGCGGCGTGTCTGCTGCCACCCACGGTCATGATGGGGGCGACGCTGCCCGCGGTCTCCCGCTGGGTGGAAATGACTCCACGCGGCGTGTCGCGGCTTGGGTACTTGGTTGGGGGCAACACGCTCGGCGCGGTGTTCGGCTGCCTGCTGGCTGGCTTCTACCTTCTTCGAGTGTACGACATGCACACTACGACGTTCGTTGCCGTGGCCTTGAACACCTCGGTCGCGGCCGGCGCGTTCGCGCTCGCGCACCTCCACCCCGGAGTCTCGCTGGCCGACGCGAGCCCCGACCCCGTGTCTCGCGCGGCTCTCCCCCCAAAGACACCCGCTTGGATCATTCATCTCGCGATAGGGCTTTCGGGGATGAGCGCTCTCGGCGCCGAGGTGATCTGGACACGGCTCTTCGGGCTGCTCTTGAGCGGGACGACGTATGCGTTTTCGATCATTCTTGCCGTCTTCTTGACTGGGATCGGGCTCGGCAGTGCCTTCGGTTCGTTCATGGCGCGCCGGGTGCTGGATCCCCGCCGCGCCCTCGGTTTCGTGCAACTCGCACTCGTCGCGGCGATCGCCTGGACGTCGTGGAACATCACGAGCTCCTTGCCGTACTGGCCCGTCAATCCACGGCTTGCGGCCGGCCCGTGGCCTCAGTTTCAAATCGATTTCGTCCGCTGCCTTTGGGCCATCCTGCCCGCGACCTGCCTCTGGGGCGCGAGCTTTCCACTGGCGCTTGCGGCAGTCGCGTCGAAAGGGTCCGATGGCGGCGGCGTCGTAGGCCGCGTCTACGCGGCGAACACGCTGGGGGCTATCGTGGGGGCGGTAGGCACGAGTCTGGTCCTGATCGCCGCGGTTGGGACTCAAGACAGCGAGCGGATTCTGATGGCGCTCTCAGCCACGGCCGCGGCCATCACTCTGATTCCCGCGCTCACGCCCGGTCCTCTAGCGCCGCGGTTCACGACGCGCGATGCCATCTGGACATTGGCGATCCTCGAGGTGACGGCCACTCTCGGGCGCAACGTCATCGCGGTTCCCCCGTTGCTCGTCGCCCACGGCAGGCTTTCGGCCGCCGAACGAAACATTCGAGAGACCTTTCTTTACGTGGGAGAAGGGATGAATTCCTCCCCGGCCGTATCGCGGGATATCAACGGAACGATAAGCTACTACAACGCTGGTAAAATTCAGGCGTCCAGCCTTCCTCAGGACATGCGGCTTCAGCGCATGCTCGGGCATGTGACCACCTTGGTGCCCGAGGATCCGCGCAACGTGTTGGTGATCGCGTGCGGGGCCGGGGTAACGGCGGGCGCCGCAAGCCTCGATCCACGCGTCGAACGATTGACGATCGCGGAAATCGAACCGCTCGTCCCCACCGTCGTGGCCAAATACTTCGGAGAGTACAACTTCAACGTCATCGACAATCCCAAGGTTCACGTCGAAGTGGACGACGCTCGTCATTTTCTGACGACGACGAAAAAACGCTTCGATGCCATCACTTCGGACCCGTTCGATCCCTGGGTCAAGGGCACGGCCAATCTCTACACGCGCGAGTTTTGGGAGATCGCCAAGCGGCACCTCAATCCCGGCGGTGCGGTGACGGTATTCGTGCAGCTCTACGATAGCGGAACGGCGGCGGTAAAGAGCGAGATCGCGACGTTTTTCGAAGCGTTTCCAGACGCGATCATCCTGGGCAACACGATCGAAGGACAAGGCTACGACCTCGTTCTTCTCGGGCAGGCCGAGCCCATTCGGATCGACGTGGACGCGATGGAAAACCGCCTGGAGAGCGCGGCCTTTGCTCCGGTGCTGAAATCGCTGCGACAGATCGGGTTGGGTTCGGCGGTCGCGTTGCTCTCCACCTACGGCGGTCGCGGAGCCGACCTCGCGCCTTGGCTACAGGACGCCGAAATCAACCGCGACGACAACCTGCATCTGCAATACCTCGCCGGACTCGGCATGAACCTCGATCAACGCGCGGAGATCTACCGAAACATTCTCGCATTCAGGCATTCCCCGGGGGAGCTCTTCGTGGGGTCGCCCGCTACGCTGAACGCGTTACGCGCCGAGATCCTCCTGGGCACGAGATGATTCGAACGAGCTGCGGCCCGAACGGCAAGCGCCCCCCTCCCAATCCGCAGAAAGCCGACGGGAGCCAACCTGTTCGGTGCTCTAGAGCCCTTGGACAACAGCCTTCGCTTTGGCTTGGATCTCGTCCGGAATCGCGCCGTTGGACACGAGGTACACCAGAACGCGGGCCTTTTCCGACTCCAAGATCGGGTAGCGCGACATGTTGGGGTCCGCCTTTGCCACGCGGGTCATGAATCCGAACATTTGGTCGTCCGGGAATCGCGCCACCAACCCTGTCGCGTACATCCCCCGATAGACGACGGAAGGGATCGTGAAGCGTGCCCGATCGCCGGCCGAGCTCGCGGGAGCAACGCTCTGGCTCGGCGCATCTTGCCGCGCGCACTGTGTGGCTATTCCCGCTCTTTCGAGCTCACGGCAGACGTCCATGGCGCTCGGGCCGCCGGACGCAACGGCACCTGGAGCGACCGCCGGTTTGTCAGGCCCCCCAGCGCTTGCCGATGCGGCATTCGCATTCCCGGTCGCGCCGCCGCCGTTGCTGCCCGGTTTGCACCCGAGCACGACCGATATCCCGAGCGCTGCGATCCGAATTGTCGCCCCGAGCGTCTGCATGGTGGGTCCCTTCCTCGCGTGGAGAAGTCGACGATACTCGACTTCCGGAGATCTCGACGCGCGATGAGGCCATCACGACGGCTTTTCGAAGCTAGGAGCTCGACTTCTCCAACATCCGGTCCATCGGCTTGCTGAGCTGGCCCAAAATGAACTCGGGCGCCATGCGGTTCATGAACTTCAGCGAGTTGGCTTGGCCAGGACGAATCTCCAGCTGATCCCTCTCTAGCCCTTTGAGAAACCGGCGAACGAGGTCGTCGACCTTCATGAGGGTCACCCCTTCCAGATCGGGGGACTTGGCGTCGAAAAGCGCCGTCTCGGTTGCCGGGGGCGCCAGCTCGAAGACCTTGACCTTCGTGTTCTTGAGCTGAACGCGCAGCGATCGCGAGAACGAGTTCATCGCCGCCTTGGTCGCACAGTAGACCGGCGAGCTCGGGAGCGGCACGAAGGCCAACCCGGACGAGACGTTGATGATCGCGGCGGTCGGCATCTTCTTGAGATGCGGCAGGAAGCGCTTGACCATCCAGACCGGGCCCTTGAAGTTGATGTCGATCTCGCGCGTGAGCTCCTCGAGGCTCTGCCCCTCATCATGAAGGTTGATGGTCCGCATCACGCCGGCGTTGTTCATGACTACGTTCAATGCTGGAAACTCCTTGCTGACTCTCGCGAAGAGCGCGTTGATGTCTTCGATCCGACTCACATCGCTCTGAATGGTGTTTAGCTGCGGCAACTCGCTTTTGACGCGCTCGAGTCTCTTCTTGTCGCGGCCCGTAATGATGACGGTGTTGCTCCGCTTCAAGAATTCCTTTGCCGATTCCAGACCAATCCCGCTCGTTCCGCCGGTGATGAGGATCGTGTTCCCGTCGAGTTTCATGGTGGCCTCCGGATGAAGATAGCGTGCAGCGACTTTGCAGCGACTACGATGACGCCCGCGACCAAAAGGGTACAGGCGTCCGCCGGCAATTCCGCATGAGATCCGTACCGCCGATCGACGGATCGGACCCACATGGGCAGCGGACATCGGTGCCCGCTGCCGTGTCCGTGAAAATCGGGCCGAGTGGTTCCTCGATAGCCGCTCAGTCGCAGCTGCCGGAGCAAGGGACGAACGTGCCCACGGTGGCCGTCACGGTCGCCGTGGCGCCCGTGACGCCCGTCGCCGAAGCCGTCACCGTGATCGTGCCGGCGCCGGTCGCCTGAACGAGAGCGTACGCCAGCCCTTGGTAGGCGTTGCGCACATTTCCGCGGAACGTTTCTTGGGTCATGCTCGCACTGTCGACGGCAACGATGGTGCCCGGACCGGTGATCGCGAACGTCACCGGCGTGGCCGAGCTCGTGACGACGGCGCCCGATGCGTCGGAAATCGCGGCCCGGATGAACGAGATGTCGTTGACGTCGGTCGTCAGCGTGGCGTGATCCGCCGTCAGAACGATCTGGGACGCTGTCGTTCCCGCGGCCGGCTTCGCGCTGGCAGTCACGCCCCAGGTGGTCTGCCACTTGTATCCGTTCGGGTAGATGTTCCCGAGCTCGTCCATCAGCGCTCCCCCTTCCTGCACCGGCGCGAGGTCATCTTGGTTTCCCACGACGGGCCACGAGGTATTGGCCTCACCCAAGTAGTCAACCCCCGTCCAGATGAATTCGCCGGTCAGTGCCGCATTGGCCTTCACGCTCGCCCAGTCGCCATTGGTACTGCCATCTTCGGTGATCATGCTCGACTTCGTCGGTGCGCTCGTCTCGGCCTTCAAACAACTGGCAACGTCGTAGTTGTCGCCCCAGACATCGAGGAGCGTGTTCGTGGCTCCGCCGACGTCACCGGAAGTGGCAGGGTTGAAGAGTGCCTGGGTAATCTTGCCGGGGGGATTGAGCGTGTGCAGGATCGAGGCCATTTCGGTCAGGATGGGCGTCCGCGTAGCGATCGCATCGCGAATTTCGTTGCCCATGCTGTACGCGACGACACTCGGGTGGTTGCGATCGCGCATGACCCAGCCGGTGAAGTCGACCTCCCACCACGTGGCACCCGTGGCAACCCCGGGCACGGCCGGAAGTCCCGTGGGAGTGGTCGCGGCCTTCAGAAAGTACGCCGCGTAGTCGCCCACGTCGGAGTACTTATGCCCGGTCCAGACGTCGGCAAACTCGTCGAGGACGAGAATGCCCATGCGATCGGTCAAATCGAGGAAGTCCGGGTTGGGCGGATTGTGCGCGGTGCGGATGGCATTGACTCCGAGGGCCTTGAGCTGCGCCAGCCGTCGCTGGATGGCTCGCTGCGGCGCGGCCACACCGAGCGCGTGGTAGTCCTGGTGGTTGGCGACGCCTTGGAGCTTCGTGGCCTGCCCATTGATGGTTAGCCCCGCGTCGAAGAGGATCTCCCGGATCCCGAACGGGGTGACGTCGTCGTCCACGGTGGTCCCGCCGACTTGGACATTGGTCAACAAGGAGTACATGTTCGGCGTAGCGAGGCTCCAGAGTTGGGGGCTCGTGACAGGAACGGTGAACGTGAAGGTCGCGGACGCTCCGGCCGCAACGGTCTGGGCAGCCGTTGCGACGGCGGGAAGCGCCGTCCCCGTGGGGCCGCTGACGATGCCCTGCACGATCACGCTTTGGGACGTCGTGCCGGAATTGACCACCGACGTCGTCACGTTCACCGTCGCCGATGCGGTCGTGGGCGTGGGCGTGGTGACGAACGTCGCATACTGATCGACGTGAACCGGATTGGTCACGAGGATGCGGGCGTGGCGGTAGATTCCGGCCCCTGCATAGAAACGTTCGGCGGGCTGCAGTGTCGTGTTGGTCTCGACCGCAACCACGTTGTCTGTCGTTCCGAAGTTGACGCTCGACGTCATGTCGTAGCGGTAGCTCGTGTAGCCGTACGGATGCTCCCCGAGCGCAGTCCCGTTGATGTAGACGGTCGCATTTTCCATGACGCCGTCGAATTCGATGTAAACCTTGTCGCCCGACAGAGTTTGCGGCAGCGTGAAATGCTTTCGGTACCAGGAAATTCCTGACGACACGTAGGCCCCACGACCCGTGGTCGCAGCCGTCTCCGAGAACGGGTTGGCGGGCGGACTCGACCCCTCGATGGCCCAGTCGTGCGGGACGTTCACCGTCCGCCACGCGGTGTCGGCAAATGCCGTCGCCTGCGCACCGGTCGCATCGCCGAAGTTGAAGAGCCAGGCCGTGTCGAAGGGAATGATCGTCCGCACTCGATTGGGCAGGGCCGCCGGCGGGTTGCCGGCCGTGCCGCCCTCACCCGTGCCGGTGCCTGTGCCGGTGCCTGTGCCCTCGGTTCCGCCGGCGCTCGTGCCCGATCCCGTCGCGCCGCTGGTGGTACCGCCTGCGCCGGTTGCAGCCGAAGAACTGCCGCCCGTACTCGTGCTAACCGTCGATGTCGAAGCCCCGGAGCCCGTACCCGTGCTCGCTGTCCCCGGCGCTCCGCTGCTCGCGTTCGAGGACTGAGCCGGGCTTCCCGCATCGGGCGGCACCGCAGAGTTCTGACTGCCGCACGCGACAGCCACAAACGTTGCAGCGAAAGCCACGAGTGTCTTCGTCGTCTTCATCTTGCCTCTCGCCTCTCGGCCGCGCTGGGACGGGGCTTGTTGCGGCGATCTGGACCCGGACCGCACCCATCAGTCTACAACGTAAGGGGAGGACGAGCTTCCGCTGGCGCGATTCTTCTCATGCTGTTCGAAAAATCGGCCGGTCGAAGCGCGTGGCTTAGCGCATGGCTGGAATTTACCACCTTCAGTGAAGGATTCGGCCAGGCGGCGAGTTCAGAGGACGCCCTTGATGGCCATCCAGCAGCCGCGCTCCTGGCACACGCGCGTAACCATCCCCTGAGTCGTCACCACCATTCCCTTGTATTGGGCGGGGCTCTTCGCGATGTCGACGAGCGACAGCGCAGGGCCGGCCACGATGGGCCGACCGAAGGCCGAAGCGGGGATCTTGGCGCTCGCCGACGTCGCCTGCCCCGCGGTGGGTGGCCGGACCGCATCGTCATGGCATGCAACGGCAAAGACCGGCAGACTTAGGGCGACAAGGACGCGCATGGTCGATGACAGGTCGCATCGACCCGGCCCGACGGCCGACTGCCGCGCCGGACGGCCCCCTTGTCAGGCTGGGTCGCTTGCCCGAAGAATACGGCATGCGCGCGGTCATCTTCGAACGCAACGGCGGCCCGGAGGTCCTTCAATTCAAAGAAGTGCCCGATCCGAAGCCACGCGACGGAGAGGTTCTCGTCGACGTCGAGGCGGTCGGAGTCAACTTCATGGACGTGTACGAGCGCGAGGGGCGGGGGGGGTACGGCTCGAGACCGCCGGCGGTGCCGGGAGCCGAGGGGGCCGGGACGATCGCCGGGACCCGGGAGCGCGTCGCCTGGACCGGCATTCCCGGCAGCTACGCCGAACGCATCGCCGCGCCGCGCGAACGCCTGGTACCCGTGCCGGAAGGCGTGTCGCCAGAGCTCGCGGCCGCAGCACTCTTGCAGGGCATGACGGCCCATTATCTGGCCTTCGATTCTTTTCCGATTGAGCGGGGCGACTGGGTCCTCGTACACGCTGCGGCCGGCGGCGTCGGGTTGCTGTTGACCCAGATCGCCAAACTGCGCGGCGGTCGAGTCATTGCCACGACCTCGAACGACACGAAGGCGACGCTGGCGAGAGAAGCGGGCGCCGACTTCGTGATCGACTACGAGCGCTTCGCGGAACGCGCGCGACAGATGACCGGCGGCGAGGGGGTGGCCGCCGTCTTCGACGGCGTCGGCAAGACGACGTTCCTCACGGGGCTCGAGGCCCTTCGCCCTGCGGGGCGGATGATCCTCTACGGCGCCTCAAGCGGCCAGCCCGATCCGCTCGATACGTCGTTGCTCGCCGCTCGCGGCTCGCTGTATGTTCAGCGGCCGACCCTTCGGACCTATACGCGCACGCCCGCCTTGCTGCGCGATCGGGCACGGAGCGTCTTCGACCTGATTCGGGGCGGCCACCTCGCCGTTCGGATCGGGGCCCGGGTTCCGCTCGATGAGGCGCGACGCGCGCACGAAGACCTCGAAGCGCGCAAGACGACCGGCAAGGTGCTGCTCATCCCATCGCTCAAGAGGTCATGACGGGGGCGGCGTCGGCACGATCCCAACGGCCACGGCGGCTCCTGGACGCCGGCCGAGCGAGAAGCGATTGACGCGGAGCCGGTCTCCGGGCCATTGCTGACAGCGCGGTCGGCCATGAAAGTCGGCATCCCCAAGGAAATCGCCGCGGGCGAGCGACGCGTCGCGGCGACGCCGGTGACTGTGGCGAGGATCGCCAGGCTCGGTCTCGACGTGATCGTGCAGTCGGGCGCCGGAGAGGCCTCGGAGTCGCTCGACGCGCAGTACGCGGAGGTCGGGGCGAGCATCGTCGCCAACGCCGAAGCGCTGTATCGCGATGCGGATGTGGTCCTCAAGGTGCGCCCGCCCCAGATGGGCCAAGATGGACGCCACGAGACGGATCTGCTCAAGCCGGGGGCGTGCCTCATCGGCTTCGTCTGGCCCGGGCAGAATACGGAGCTCGTGGACATGCTGGCCGCTCGCGGCGCGACCGTGCTGGCCATGGATGTGATGCCGCGCATCTCGCGCGCGCAAAGCATGGACGCCCTCAGCGTGTTCGCGAACGTCGTCGGATACCGCGCCGTGATTGAGGCCGCGGCCCACTTCGGAATGTTCTTCTCCGGACAGACGACCGCGGCCGGTCGGGTTAAACCAGCCCAGGTGCTGGTCATCGGGGCAGGGGTCGCGGGGTTGTCGGCGGTGGCGTGCGCACGCAGCCTCGGTGCCGTCGTACGCGCCTTCGACACGCGCCCGAGCGTGCGCGAACAGGTGCAAAGCCTCGGCGCCACCTTTCTGCCTTTCGAGTTTCGCGAATCCGGTGAGGGGTTAGGCGGTTACGCGAGGGAGATGAGCCCCGAGTACATCGCGGCCGAGCAAGCGCTGATCGCGCAGCACGCAAAGGACGTCGACATCATCGTGTCGACCGCGGTCGTCCCCGGGCGCCCGGCTCCGCTCTTGATTACCTCGGGAGCCGTGGTCAGCATGCGCCGCGGTTCGGTGATCGTGGATCTGGCGGCCGAACAGGGGGGAAACTGCGCCCTTACCGAACGCGACAAGATCGTCGAGAAGTTCGGCGTGAAGGTCATCGGGCTCACCGATTTCGCGAGCCGTATGGCACGCCAAGCGAGCGATCTTTACGGAACGACGGTCTACAACCTCTTGGCCGACGTATACGACGCCGACAAGGCAGACATTGCGCTCGACCTCGACGACGAGATCCATCGCGGTGTCGTTGTCCTCGACAAAGGCAGACTGCTCTGGCCCCCGCCGACGCGGCCCCCGCCTCGCTCGGTGAAGCCACCGCCCGCGGCCACGCCGCAGGCCGTGCATCCTGACCCGCGGGCGGGTCGGACCGGGGCCTTCTTCGTGGGCTCGGTGTGCGCCGCGCTGCTCGTCGCGGGCTTGTTCGCGCAGGGTGAGTTCCTCGAGCACCTGACCGTTTTCCTTCTTGCGTGCGTGGTGGGCTGGCACGTCGTCTGGAACGTCACGCCCGCGCTTCACACGCCTCTCATGAGCGTCACCAACGCCATCAGCGGTATCATTCTCATCGGCGCCTTGATGCTGTTGCGTACCGGCGGCCTCGCCGCACCGACGGCGCTCGCCGCGCTGGCGATCCTGCTCGCGTCCATCAACGTCGCAGGGGGGTTTCTCGTCACGCGGCGTATGCTGCGAATGTTTCGCCGGTGACATTGATGCTCTCGTCGTTGCAACGACTGGCATACATAGGCGCCGCGCTGCTGTTCATCCTCAGCCTGCGCGGGCTGTCGACCCAGGGCACGGCCCGGCGCGGCAACCTCTACGGGACGGTGGGCATGCTGCTCGCCGTCGCCATGACCATCGCGGCGTTGTTCTCGCCGATGCCATCCGGTCCCAGCATCACGACGAGTTCGGGCCTCGCGCTGCTCGTGGGCACCATCGGAGTCGGCACGGTGGTCGGTGCGCTGCTCGCGGCGCGTGTCGCGATGACGTCCATGCCCGAGCTCGTCGCCGTCCTGCACAGCTTCGTTGGAGCCGCCGCGGTCCTCGTGGGCATTGCAAACTACCTCGAGCCGAACCGCGAAACCGACGCGGTGCGCGATCTCGAGGTCGTCGCTGGGGTGTTCATCGGCGCCGTGACGTTCACGGGATCGGTCGTGGCGTTCGGCAAGCTGCGCGGCACGTTCGGCAGCAGGCCGCTGCTCGTGCCCGGACGCCACGCGATGAACGCCATGCTGCTCACCGCATGCGCCGGGCTCGGCGTCTCGTTCTTGCGTGCACCTGCACCCGAAGGGATCGCATCGCTTGTCGCCATCGCGCTGATCGCGTCCTTGCTCGGCGTCCATCTCGTAGCTGCGATCGGCGGTGGGGACATGCCGGTCGTCGTGTCCCTCCTCAATAGCTACTCCGGTTGGGCGGCCGCCGCGGCGGGCTTCATGCTCTCGAACGACTTGCTCATCATCACCGGTGCGCTGGTCGGCTCGAGCGGCGCGATTCTCAGCACGATCATGTGCCGCGCGATGAACCGTTCGATCTGGAACGTCGTGTTCGGCGGATTCGGAGCGGCGCCGGCCGCCGGCGCGCCGCGCGCGACGGGGGCAGCGCTCCCCGTGCACGAGGCGAGTGTCGAGCAGGTCGTCGAACTGCTGCGTGCCGCGAGGACCGTCGTGGTGGTACCCGGCTACGGAATGGCGGTAGCGCAAGCGCAGCACCCGGTACGCGAGTTGACGGCGATCCTCTCCCAGCGCGGCGTGCAGGTCCGCTATGGGATCCATCCCGTCGCCGGGCGCCTGCCGGGGCACATGAACGTGCTCTTGGCAGAAGCCAACGTTCCCTACGACATCGTCAAAGAGATGGATGAAATCAACGAAGACTTCTCGTCGACCGACGTCGCGATGATCATTGGCGCAAACGACATCGTGAACCCGAGCGCTCTCTCCGATCCGTCGAGCCCGATCTACGGGATGCCGGTCCTCGAAGCGTGGAAGGCGGCCAAGGTGATCATGCTCAAGCGCGGACTGAGCGCCGGGTACGCGGGAGTGGACAATCCGATTTGCTACAACGAAAATACGCTGATGCTCTTCGGCGACGCCAAGAAGAGCGTCGCAGCCCTCGTGAGCGCGCTGCAATGAAGACACCCGCCGCAGGCGCCTCCGCTGCCCCCATCGGCAGGTTCCGTGACGACCCGGGCGTGGCATGCCGCCCGACCCCGCCGAGGGGCACTTCGGACTCGGAAGTCCGGCACGGCTACAGTAAAAAGGCAGCCTGAGCTTGCGGGCCAGGGCCTGGTCGAGCAGGCCTGTGGGTACCGATGGTTAACGGAGAAAGCATGCCGAGCGAACGCATCGATGCCGATGGGGGGCTGGCGATACCGCTCCAAAAGCGCGCCAACTCCGTCCGCGCCGCGGGACGGGACGACTTCGCTACCATGACCCCAAGCACGATGGATCGCATGGAAGAGCCACCCCCGGGCCCGTCGCCGGAGGCGGCGCGTCGCCGACGGCTGATTCCGGTCGTGGTCGGCGTCGTTGGCTTGTGCGGCGTGATTCTCGTCGCCGCGGCGGTTCGCATGGGCTTGCCGAAGGCCTCGGCGACACCGCCCACGGCCGCATCTGCGTCGGTCGTTTCAGTACCTGTACCGGGGCTCTCGCTCCCGCTGCCGCGGATCACCGAAACCACTGCAGCGGCAGCGACCGCCGACGTGCCTCAGGCCCACGCGCCGCGTAGCGCACCCGTCGGGGCAGCTTCGCCGCCCCCGCCGGCGGCCGCCGAGGGGACTGCCCTTGCCGCGGCCGCAGATGCGACGCGGCTTCCGGCGCCAAGTGCACCGCTTGCGATGACCGGGCGCCCCGGGCAGCCCACGAGCGCAGGCCGCCTGGGCGCGACGACGACCAAGCGGTGGCCCTTCAATGGGCCGGCCCCTGCCGCCCCGCCGGCGACCTCGAAGGCCGCCGCCGCGGGGGCGTGCAAGTTGATCAAGACCCTGGACAAGGAAGGTGAAGCCCACTTTTCGTGCCCCTGCGCGGTCTGCCAGTGAGCCCAATCGGAATGAAACGGGGTATCCCCGTGACGACCGGGGCGCTCTTGACGGTCTTCTTTGCCGCGGGGCGACCGGCGCGCGCCGCCGACCCCACGATGTCCGAGTGCCTCGCAGCCAACGAGGGCGCGATCAAGCTCCGGGGCGAGCACAAGCTCCGACAGGCGCGTGACGAGGCGCTTGTCTGTTCCGCGCCAAGCTGCCCGGGCGAGGTGCGCGACGTCTGCCAGCTTCGTGTCAAAGACCTCAATGCGGCGATCCCAAGCATCGTGTTCCTCGCCAAAGATGGGGCGGGGCATGACCTCGTCGCCGTCCGGGTCTTCATGGACGGCGAGCCGATCGGCGACCGCCTCGATGGCGCCGCCATCTCCGTCGACCCGGGGCAGCACGTTTTCACGTTCGAGGCGGATGGACTGCCACCGGTCACGCAGTCGTTCGTGGTCGGCGAGGGCCAGAAGGACCGGCGCGAAGGCATCACGGTCGGCTCGGCGGCGGCCAGCGAGCCACCCCCCACCAGCGTGCCCACGGCAACACCGACCGTCGCGACCCTGGGGCCCACTGCGAACCCGGTGGCGATCGCAGCCGAGCCGCCCGGGGGCGGCCCAACCACCGTTGCCTCGCCCCCCGGGACCGGCCAGCGCATAGCCGGCGTTGCTGTCGGCGCACTCGGAATCGTCGGACTCGGACTCGGCGGTGTGTTCGGCAGTTTGGCCGCCTCCAAGTGGTCGAATGCGAAGGCGGCTTGCAATGGCGAGCCTGCGTCGTGCACGACGAGCCCGATCTCGATCGGATTCCAAGACGAAGCCTCGGCCAAGACGATGGCCACCATCTCGACGGCGAGTTTCATCGCTGGCGGCGTCCTGACCGCGAGCGGAATCGTCGTATTCCTGACCGCGCCGAAAAGCTCGTCGAGCGACGTTCCTAGGTCGGCGCGAGGGATCGAGCTCACCCCGACGGGCGGCCCGGGCGCAGCGGGGATGATGATGATAGGTTCGTTCTGATGAGCGTTGGCAACCTGAGCTCGGGCACTCGCCGGAGCATCCGGGCCGCGTCTCTCGGTACCGTGTGCATCCTGGGGTCGTGCTGGCTCGGCGGATGCGGCAACCTGCTGGGCATCGGAGACTGGAGCAACTTGGCCGACGACGGAGGACCGGCCCCCACCCATGGGGAGGGGCCGGATGCAAGCAGCGGATCCAGCGGCAACTCGGGCGCGATGAGCGGCAGCTCAAACGCCGGCAGTTCCGGGTCGAGCAGCCTCACGAGCGTGCGAACCGGCGCCTCCACGGCAAGCTCTGCCGGGGGCTCCAGCGGCACCGGGACCACGACCAACGTCGGAACCGGCAGCTCGACCCGCAGCGACACCTCCTCCCCAACCGACACGAAGACCGTCACGTTGACCCCGACCGATACGGGGACCGGCACTCATACGACAGGCGGCGGCTCCCAGACGGCCACGCAAACAGCAACGGACACAGCCACCGAAACGGCCACCAACACAGCCACCGAGACCGCCTCTGAAACGGCCACCAACACAGCCACCGAAACGGTCACCCAAACGGGCTCGGACACGTCCACCCGAACGGAGATCGGCACGGTCACCCGGACCGCTCGAGGCACGGGCACCGACACGGGCACGGTCACTCGAACGGCCATCGGCACAGAAACGGCCACCCGGACGCTCCGAGGCGATCGAACCTTCCCGGGCCTGTCGTTTGCACCGTAATGTCGGAATAGCCGTGAACACACCTCACCCGGAGGTCCGAGCGTCATGAGCCCCAACAGCCGTCTTCGGATCGCGTTCGTCGCGGACACCCTGCACTCGCACTCCGGGGGGGGAATACTTTCCGCCGAATTCGTGGTCGAGCGACTCCGGCATGAGCACGCGGTGATCACCGTAGCCACCGACGGGGACGACATCCTTCCGAGCTTCCAGTTGCCTCTTCGGGCGATGCGGGAGATGGGCTTCGTGATGGCGAAACCCGATCGGGCCGTCCTGGCGCGCGCTTTCGCGAACGTCGACGTCGTCCACCTGCAGTTTCCCTTCTGGCTCTCGTTCGCAGCCCTAAGGGATGCGCGCCGCCTCCGTTTACCGGTCGTCGCCGCCTTCCACGTTCAGCCCGAAAACGCTCTGTTCAGCGTGGGGATCCACTCCGCCTGGCTCAACGACGCCATTTATGGCGTGCTCGTGAAGCGCTTCTACAACAAGGTGGACGCCGTGCTGTGCCCCACGGAGTTTGCGGCGCAAAAGCTGCGCGACCACGGCCTCACGACGCGCACTGTCGTCATCTCCAACGGCGTCCCGCCCGACGTCGCAGGGGCCATGGCCGCCAACCCTCCCGCGACCCATCACGCGCCTTCCGGTCGCTTTTTCATCCTCGCAGTGGGACGATTTGCGGCAGAGAAGCATCAAGACGTGATCATCGAAGCCGTCCGGCTTTCCCGCCATCGCGACCGGATCCGGCTCGTGCTCTCCGGGTGGGGGCCGCGCGAAGACGAGCTCAAGCTCCTCGCATCCAGCCTGCCGAACGGCGCCGAAATTGGCTTCCTGTCGCGCGAGAAGCTCGTCGAGGACTATCGCACGGCCGACCTCTTCGTCCATGCGGGCGAAGTCGAGCTCGAAGGGATGTCGGTGCTCGAGTCCATGAGTGCGGGGCTGCCCGCGCTCATTGCCAACGCCCCCGAGAGCGCCGCCTCGAAGCTCGCCCTGAATGAGGACTTCACCTTTCCCGCCGGCGACGCGACGGCGCTCGCCGCCAAGATCGACGCGCTCATCGACAACCCGGCGAAGCTCGAGGCGGCACGCGATCTCTATCGAGAACGTGCGCGTCATTTCGACTTCAATGCGTCGATTGAAAAGCTCGTAGAGCTTTACCGGTCGGTCATTGCGGCAGCGGGATCGCAGCGCGAGATTGCACCCTAGTGTGACAACGCGGGTCCGGCCGGCGTGCGTGGCGACAGCTACTCGGTCGAGAACCGATGCACCATGACGTGCCGGTACGGCGCGCCGGGCTCGAGAATGACGTCGCCCCGCCATGCCGGTACGTTGATGGAATTGGGAAACCTCTGCGTCTCGAGACAAAATGCGTCGTAGGGCTTGTACGTGTGTCCCTTGCCCGTGATGGTTCCGTCGAGAAATACTCCCGCGTAGAATTGGACGCCCGGCTGGTTGGCTTCGAGCGTCATGACCCGACCGGACCGGGGATCTCTCACGCGCCCCGCGCGCCGAAGTGCGTGGGGATCGCCCTTGACGATGAAGTTGGTGTCGTAGCCGGGCGGGTTACCGGCGACCACAACGCCCATCAAGTCTTTGCCTATGGCTTTCGGACTCGTAAAGTCGAACGGAGTTCCGCCGACGGGCTTGATCGTGCCGTTCGGAACCACCGGGTCGCCGGGCGTGTACAGGTCGGCGTAGAGCGTGAGCTCGTGGTCGAAGACCGGGCCCGAATCGTACCCGGCAAGATTCCAGTAGGCATGGTGCAACATGTTCACGACGGTGGTTCTGTCCGCCGTCGCGTCCATGTCGATCCTGAATTCGTTGTCGTTCGTCAGCGCATACGTCACGCGCGCGGTCACGGTCCCGGGATAGCCCTCTTCGCCGTCTTTCGAAACGTACGTGAACGTGATGGCGGGTCCGTTCGAGGTATCGCTCGGCTCGGCGTTCCACACGACCTTGTCCCATCCCTTGCGGCCGCCGTGGAGGTGATGGGGCGGATCGTTGATCGCAAGGTTGTACGCGCGTCCCTCAAGGTCGAATTGTCCGCCTCGGATTCGATTGCCGACGCGGCCCACTGTGGCGCCAAAGTACGCGGTGCCCTTCCGATACCCACGGAGGTTCTCGAACCCCGACACGACATCGCCGAGCTTGCCGTTGCGGTCGAGCACGTGAAGCTCCGTAACGGCGGCGCCGTAGTTGATGACTTTCATCACCAAGGCGTGCGCACCGGTCAGCGTGTAAGCGCTCACCTCTCGGCCGTCAAAGGTTCCAAATGGGCTCTGGACGATGGGCACGGGTTGACTGCTTTCGTTGCGGAGGCGGCCGGCGCCTGCCGAGTCGGCGTCGTGACCGCCGCGTTCGACCGCCCCATGGCCGACGGGGTGCGGCATCCGCGAGGGACAGGTGAGCTTCGGGACGTTTGCGCCGGTGGCGTGCACGCCGGGTACGGGCGCCTGGGAAATGGCGATGCGCCGTCACCGCAGTCGGCCTATTCTGCAACCACTGCGAACCATGATCCGGTCGGCGATCGGAGAACCCGGTCGGCCCCTGACGGCGCGATGGCGGAGCGCGGCCCCCGACGTCGCCCGGGGCGTCCGCGCTGCCTTCGTGACTCTCGTTCCGTTCTATGGGGCCATTGCGCTGGCTCGTTCTGAGCTTTCGTGGATGGCGCTCGGCGGCTGGTTTGGCACGCTCGCCGACCCCGGGGGTCCGCGCGCGCGGCGCGCTCGGGTCCTCGTCACGTTCGTGGTGATGGGCTGTCCCCTCGTCTTTCTCTTCGAAGAGCTGTCGCGCTGGCGCTGGCTCGCAACCGCAGCGCTGATGGCCCTCGCGTTCGCGATGTCGCTTCTGCGAGCGGTCGGCGGCTCCGCCGGCACCCTTGGAACGTTCTTGACGATCATCGCGGCCATCGCCTCCGGACGGACGACGATCTCCGGCGCCGACGCCGTCTACTGGGCCCTTGGCGGGACTCTCGCCCTCGTCGTTTCGTCGATCGTCTGGCCGGTTTGGACTCATCTTCCGATCCGGCGCGCGGTAGCCCTCATCTATGAAGAACTCGCTTCCTATCTCGAGGATGCGGAGCGTGCCAGCAGGACGACGGGCGGCCGCGATGGGAACTGGACGGACCTAGTGCGAACGCATCACCGTAGGATTCGCGCCGCATTAGAAGCGGCCCGGGAAGCCGCGCTGGCGGGGCGCGCACGCCGTCAAGGGGAGACGCAGTTCGGCGGCACCATTCGCGCCCTACTTGGCGCAGCGGAGGTTCAGTTCCCACTGCTCGCATCGTTGGTCGTCGAGATCGAGTCGCGTGAACCGCCGCTCGGCCTCGAAATGACACGTCTGAAGGAACTCGCCGCAACCAACCGTGCGGTAGCCGCGGTGCTTTCTTCGAGTGACTTTCGGGGACCGGCCGCGCGGTTGCGCCAGATCCCCAGGCGACCCCAGACCGCGGCGACGTCGCTTGCGGAACGGCTAGCCGCGCGTTCGGAGGAGGCCGCCGACCTGGCGGTCGATTGGGTACGAAGTCTCGCCGGTGTCCGAAACGCTTCGGCCTCGGTACCGCGGCTCCCTCCGGGTACTCCCACCGCGCTCACGGCGGTCGTCGGCGTGGGGACGTTCGACGGCGAGCGCGGCGTGCCGGCGCTTCGCGCCCGTGTTCGGGCGCTCTGCGACGCGCTGTCGGGGAATTCGCCTTTCGCCGAGCACGCGTTGCGCGTCTCTCTGGCCTCGGGGGCCGCGTCGCTCATCGGCGACGTCGTTTCGCCCAGCCGCGTGTATTGGGTCACGGTCACGACCCTTGCCATCCTGCAGCCCTATCCAGGCGCAACCGTCAAACGCGCCAGCGAACGGGTCGTCGGCACGGTTCTCGGATGCGTCCTGGCTCTGCTCATCACCACTACGGTCCGCTCGCCGATCGCCCTCACGATCCTGCTCGTGCCCTTGTCCGTGGCTGCCGTCGCGACACGCCCGCGCAGTTACCGTCTCTTTACCTTCTTCTTGACGCCCGTGTTCGTCTTGGTCACAGGCCACGCGCACGATTGGCACGCCGCCGCCCTTCGGGCAAGCGACGCGATCCTCGGCGGGGCCGTCGCGTTTGTCGCCGGAGTCCTGGTGGCGCCATCGTCTGAACGACAGCGCCTTCCCGATGCGCTGTCCGAAGCGCTTTCTTGCCTGAGTCGCTACGCGTCCGCGGTTCTTGGCTCGCTGTCCACGGATCACAGACCGCGAGGCAACGAGCGAACGGATTCGCCTCGACGCGCGACGGGCGTTGCATTGGGCGCGGCAGAAACCGCTCTCGAGCGCTTGTTGGCCGAGCCGCTCGGCGACCGGAGTTACGCCGCCGATGCGATGCTGCTCCTCACCTACGCGAGGCGGCTGGGCACGGCGCTCACCTCGATCGATGTCCTCGCACAAAGCGATCCCCGCGGCGCGGCCACCGCGGGCGCCGACGTCGTCGGCGACTACCTCTCCGCAGTCTTGCGCACCGCTGCGACCTTCGCGATCCACGGCCGATCGCCTTCCGACACCCACACGCCACTGCCACCGACTCCGCCGGGGATCGGGGCCATGCTTGAACGCGTCGTGCGATGGGCTGCGCTCATCGCCGGCGTCGTGGAGCACCGGCGCCCAGGCATCAACCAGTGACGGTCGATCGTCGGAGCGTTGCAACGAGGAGAGCTGCCATGAGCGAACCGTCGCATCAAGCCCGAGCGGATCGGATGGCAAAACCAGCGAACTCCGATCGTGACGGAGGCTCGGGCCTGCCCCTCGCCCTACGTCAAACCCTTGTCGCCGTGCTCATCGGCGCTCGGTTGTCGGGCCTCGCCGTTGCGGTTTGCCAGTGCTCCCGTCGAAACAGCCCCGCAGCGCCTGGGCAGCAGGCATGCGAGGGCGGCGGGGCAGCCGGCTGCAACGGCCTAGGGGCCACGCACGACAACGGCACGGGCGTTTTCAAAAATCTGGCTCGCGACGCGGAGATTTTCCGGCAGGGATGCAACAGAGGCCACGCGCCCGACTGCACCCGCCTCGGGTCGGCGTACGAGAACGGCGATGGTGTCTCCCGGGACCTGGCTCGGGCCGCGGAGCTCTTCGCGCTTGCGTGCGACGGGGGCAGCGCACCGGGCTGCAAGAGCCTCGGAGTGATGTGCGAGAGAGGCACCGGCGTTGAAAAGGACCTGGTGCGCGCTGCGGAGCTCTTCCAACGAGCGTGCGATCGAGGCGACGCGACGGGCTGCAACAAGCTCGGATTCATGGTTGGGCACGGCGCTGGCGTTGCCAAGGACGTGGAACGCGCTGCAGCCCTCTTTCGGCAGGCGTGCGACGGGGGGGACCCACTCGGCTGCTACAGGCAACGATAAGGTGAGCGACGCCCCCACAGACCTAGGTCCGCCGAAACGGAGGCCGCCACGGGTGGACGTTCCGCGGATCGAACCGGGGGGGCCGCGACCGCGACGGGATGACCCATCGACGCAGGGTTCTCAGGCATCCCCCGGTCGAAGGACCCCCGCCCCATCTGTGTGCGCGGTCAGCCATTGGGGCACGAACACCAGAACGACGGGAATGGAGGCGTATACGGCAGTCGTGGCCCAAGCCGCGAGTGCGAAGCCGCCCCGGTCATACAACCATGAGCCGAGGATGTCGCCGAATCGAATGGCCACGAAGAGCACGGTGCTGCTCATCATCATCGCCGCACCTTCCAACCCTCTCGGGCAGGACCGCAGTATGAGCTCGTAATACGCGCACGTGGGCAGGCCGCCAAGCAACCCGAGCAACGGTGCCAAAAGCAGCGATTGCGTCGGCGTCTTGAGAAAAAGCAGAGGGATCACCTGAGGAATCGCAAGCCCCGTGCTCCACCACAGCAGTCTCGAGAGGGGGACTCGTTTGCACAAAAAGCCATACGCGATCGGCGCGGGCATGAGCGATAGGTAGAAGAGCCCCATAAACCAGCCATATTGGTTGCTGGTCGCGCCAAGCCGATCGGTGAGGTAGAAAAAAAGTGGCGTCGCAAAGCAGGGGCTAAACTGCCAGAGTAACCAGACGAGCATGGCCGGCCAGAGGGCTCGATGGCGTATGAAACGCAGGATCTCGTGCCCAGTCGTGTGCGCATGGGGCGTCACTCGGCCATGCCCCGGGTAGATGGATCGGGGCCGCCAAAGCCCCAACGGCAGAATGAGCAGGCTCAAGGCGGCAAGCCCCCGGAACAACGAATCCGGGCTCGTGTGACTCTGCAACCAGCCACCGAGGATGAAGGACAACGCCGTCAGTCCGGAATCGACCAGTTGGGTGAGCGCGCCGAGCCGCCCGGTCATCGCCATTTCCTGGCCGACCAGGGTCGTGAGAGCTTCCAAGGACGCAGAAACGAAAAGGAAAAAGAGGTTGGCGGCGAACATCGAGAGAACGAGCGCAAGCACGTTGCGGCGTCCGAGCGGGAGAGCGAGATAGACGAGGGCTGTGAGCGGTCCGAAGAGAAGGAAATAGCCGCGGTCGCGCCTCGCCAACGGCGACCACCGGTCCCTCACGAACCCGAAAAGGAAGCTCACCGACAGTGGCGTGGCGATCACGAATTGCGCCAATGCCATATCCCTTGGACCAAGCTTCAGCGTATCCTTGAGGATAAATTGGACAGGAATCTGCGCAATGCCTCCGTCGGGGTCCCCGAGACCCGTCACGAGGTTCAGGATCAGGAAATAACGTGCCACCTGGCGAAACGAGCGGTTCGGTGCTTCTTGCCACTTGTCCGGCGCTCGCTGCATCTCGGACCTCGCCGCCTTTTGCCAGACTAGAGCACCAAACTTGTTGGCTCCCGTCGACTTTCTGCGGCTTTCCCGCCTCTCGCGCCGTTGCTCCTCCTCACAACGCAGCAGCATTCCTCGTCGTCGCGCCTTGCGAGAGGCCAAACGGCTTGAAATCCTCGGTCCTCCAACCTGTTCGGCGCTCTAGCCCGATGCCGCGGCGTGCACCCGGTCGGGGCAGCCGCGAGGCAGCCCTATGGGCCCGTCACGTCCTCGGACGACCGCCGGAAAGCGGCCGCGCGGAGCGGCGAGCGGGGAGCGCCGCCCGGGGCGATGCTTTTCGGTCTCAGCGCGTGAACCGCTCTCCGACGAGGCTTCGGTAAATATCGACGAGCCGATCCACGCTGTGACCGAAGTCGAGCGTTTGCGCGAACTCGGCGTAATGGGCACCCGCGAGGCTCAAAAGGTCCGGGTCGTCGAGGAGCGCGTCGAGGCGATCGGCGAGGGCTTGCGGGTCTCCGCATTTGAAACGGAAGCGATCGTCCATGGCGAAGTCGCCCGCCGCGCTCTCGGCGCTGTCGGAAACCAGGACGGGCAGGCCCGTCGACATGGCCTCCACAACGGCCATCCCTTCGAGCTCGATGTCGCTGGCGTGCACGAAGATGTGTGCCGATTCGTAGAGCTCCTGCAGTCGAGGCCGATCGACGAATCCGATCTGCGCTCGATGGGGTAACCGATCGACGCGCCTTTGGAGCTTGCGGTCGAGCGTTCCGGGGCCGGCGAGAACCAGCTGGATGCGGTCGCGGTGACGAGAGCGCGTCACGGCCTCGATCAAGACGTCGTGCCGCTTCTCCGCGGCGAGCCGACCGACTGACAGCACGGTGATCATCCCGTCGGGCGACGGCCGATGCGTCACCGCACGCCGTTGAAAGTCCGGCGGAGTGCCGTTCGAGACCACGTACGTCGGAACCGTCAGCCCGTACGCCCGCAGCCTTTTCTCCGCGAACGCCGACGGGCACACCACCGCGTCGGTTCGGTTGTAGAGCCGATCGATCCAGAGCCGATACATCATGCGACTGAGAGCCGCCGAACGGACGCCGACGTTGAGCAGCGCGTTCTCCGGTTGAACGTGGAAGCTTGCGACCACGGGTCGCCCGAGAGACCGCGCCTCTTCGAGCGCCACATAGGAGAGCCAGAAGGGAAAGTGAAGGTGGACCACGTCCACTTGCGCGAATGCGTCCCGCAGGCGGTAGCGATCGGGCCGTGCCATGAAAAACTGCATTTGTCGCATCGCCCGGGAAGGCAACTGGAACCCGGACATCTCGACGTGATCGGGATCGGAGTCCGGCAACGCAGCACCGATCACGATGACCCTGTGATTCTCGCGCAGTTTGTCGGCGAAACGCCGGCCGGCAATGATGCCGCCTCCAATCCAACCTTGAAGCGTGTCGGCGACCAGGGCGATCCGGAGCTTGTCGGGCACCGTGCCGGGCGCCGGGTCCGGCGCTCGCCGGACGCGGGTTTGGGTGATTTCTTCGCCCCCGGGATGGCCGATGTCGGGGGCCTGAATCGCGAGGGCGCGGTCTCGACTGGAGCTCATGGCTCGAGTAGATGCAGCATCCCATCGAGGCGTCTCGCCGAGCCCTTCCCGCAAAGACGCCGCTCGAGCCGTCGCGTCTGGAAAGACGGGCCACGAGTCACGCGGCCGCCCCCGATGCCCCTCGCGGCACCGGTCGAGGTTCGCGCGCCAGATCGGAGCGCATTTGGCGGCTTAGGCCGGGGCGGTTCGCTCCACGCCCGAGCACCCCTCGGCGCATTCGCACAAGCCCTCTGGGCACCGGCGGATGGCCCACGGCAGCGGGGCCGCGTCGGACGACAGCGAGAAACCGCACCAAGGGCAAAAGCCAGCGGGCGCGACGTACCAGCGCCCCCGCTCTTCCGCCGTCGCCCGCTTGATGAGCTGGATGCGCGCAATCGCCTGCCCACGTCGCGGGGTGACGCGTACGGTTCCCGAGGCGGGGTCGGCCCGGGACGCGACGGGCGTGTCGAAAGATTCGGGGATGAACGGACGTACGGTCGACATCTTCGCTCCTACTCTTCGGAGGTTGCCGGCACCTCCGACCCGCTGGCCCTGACCTATGCAAACGGCATGGGTTCGTCGTGTTCTCGCCACCTTCCATGGGCCACGCGACCGCAACCACGCGCCATGGCCGCGTGCCACGCCGTGTGGTACGCGGTCGCGGCGAGGGGTGGCTTGGGCAAGCAGTTTGTTCGACGGGCCATCGCCTCCCAAGCGTTTCAGCAATCGGGGCACGTGGTCAACAAATGCGCCAACGGCCCCCCCGGGCGAAGTGGAACGGCCGCCGGGCGGCAACGACGTCGCGCGAGGGCGACGGGGTCGGGATCGCCGTCAATGGATGCCACCGCTCCGGAGCCCCATCATCCCAAGACTCGACCGCCGACCGTTCCGAGCGGTGCGAGCTCAGTTCTCCGAGCGGTGCGAGCTCAGTTCGGCGTCCACGGCTGTCCGCTCTCGCAGTCAAAGTGCGCGAGACGAACGGCGGTGGGCGTGACGTCGATGGCGCCGAACACGATCGGCAAGCGAAAGCGGCGTGGCCCCGCTGAGCCCGGGTTGAACACCGAGATGCCGTCCTGGCAAGCGATGAGCGGCACGTGCGAGTGGCCGCATACCACCAGCGCGGCGTCTCGCGCGCGGGCGAGGCGGGCCGCGTCGGCGCGCAACCGCGGCCCGTCGACGGCGATGTGGATGAGCAGGATACGCACCAGGCACGCATCGTCCGAGACGATATCGATCGTCAGGACGTCCGGCAGGCCGAGCACCCGCACGTCGATGTTCCCGCGAACGGCGAAAATCGGCGCGATCGCTGCGAGCTGGTCGACCACGGCGAGATCGCCGATGTCACCCGCATGCAAGATGGCATCGGGACGCAGCGACGCGAGGTGCGTCGTCGTCGCGGGGTGCAGCGCGGAGTGCGTGTCGGCTACTACCGCCAACCGCAACGACCCATCGTCACGGATCGCGACGCGCGCGCTCTTCTCCACGGTCTTCGTTCGGGCCACGATGCGAGGGTAGTGCGACGGGCTCGCGGACGCCGCAAGCGACATCGAGCGGTGACGGCGAAGCGCGGCGCGCCTCGGCTCCGAGTCCCACCGGATGAGCCTTCCGGAGCCCTCCTTCGATTCCCCTTGCGTACAGCCAGGTTTGATAGTGACACCGAGGGCAGATCGTACGCCGGTCGTGAGCCGGAACTCGGGCCGCGAGCCGTCCGATCTGTGAGCCTGACGCACGCGATGTTGCTAATTCATACGTGTCATGTCGGATTTCATGCGCATCCCGAAGTTCGCGGTCACGGCACTCGTTTCGACGTTCGCAGCTTGCGGAACGTCCTCGATCGGCCCCAGCGGACCAAACGCCGAACAAAACAGTGGGGCACCCAGCTCGGACAGCGGGTCGAGTTCCGAGGTGACCGTAAACGAGGACGCCTCGCTCGGCGAAAACGATTCGGCGTCAAGCCAAGGCGGGGGCACGACTCCGATTATCGATGCGCCCTCCGGGATTCCTGACGCGAGCGCGAACTCGGGAGCGGACGCCACGTCGAGCGCACCAAGAACATCCGGCTCGGACGCTTCATCCGGTACCGACGCGACCGCGGACGCGGCATCGACCAAGGACGCTACGTCGACCAACGACGCGGCGTCGACCGGGAACGCGACGCCCGAAGCGAGCACGACCCCGGACGCGACAACGACCTGCACCGGGTCGACCAATCTGACCGGCACAGGCAACATGACTGCCACCGTCAGCGTCGAGTTCGGCACCACCAAGTCCACCATGTCCTCCTTGGGCATCGGCATCGATACCGCTGTCTACGACGAGCTCCTCATCAGTTCAGCCGTCGCTACGAGCCTCAAGGCCGGCAACGTTCAAGCCCTGCGCTACCCGGGCGGTTCGTACGCGGACATCTTCAATTGGCAGACGACGACGGTCAATGGCGGGAGCTACGTCGACACGGCGGATACCTTCGACAGCTTCATGAACACCCTCATCCTTCCGGTCGGCATCAAGCCGATCATCACCGTCAATTACGGATCGAATACGACCAACAGCGGGCCCGCAGACCCCAGCGAGGCGGCTGCGTGGGTGACCTACGCCAACATCACGAACAAATGGGGCATCACCTATTGGGAAATCGGAAACGAAAATGTGGGTAACGGGTATTATGAAAATGAAGATTGGGAATACGATCTGCACTACCTCAATCAGACCGCGGCCAACCGAGTGGGCCAGTCGGTCTTGACCCCGCTCGCTTACGGAACGAACTCGGTTGCCTTCATCAATGCCATGAAGGCCGTCGACTCGACGATCAAGTGCGGCGTCTACCAACTGGCGCCGGACGTCTATCCCAACACGGCGAATCCACCGTACAACGCCCAAGTCCTTCAGGGCGTCGGCGATGTCATCGATTTCGTCATCATTCACTGGTATCCGTGCGGCATGGACGTGCCGACCTGCTTGCAGTCGCCCTTGCTGATCCCGGCCATCGTTTCCGGCGAGCAGTCCGAGCTCACGGCGGCCCTCCCTGCACGCGCGAGTCAGATTGAGCTTCTCATCACCGAGAGCGGCGCGGGAAGCGTCACCGGTCCGGCTACCGCACTCTTTGCGGCAGACGAGTACGCGAGTTGGTTCGAGAACGGCGTCGTCAACGTCGAGTATCAGGAACTGCACAACGGGTTCTTGACGAGCGGCGATACCGGGATCGCCGACAGCTCTCCGGAAGGGCCCTACTACGGGGCGAAGATGGCGGGGATCCTCGCGGCGGCGGGAGACACGTTCGTCAGCGCCACCTCCGCATCGACCCTGATCGGCGTTCATGCCGTCAAGAAGGCGAACGGCGGTTACGCGATCATGCTGGTCAACCGAGACCCCAGCAACAGCTACAGCGTGACGGTGAGCATCAGCGGCGCGACCTTCGGCAACTGCGGCACGCGCTACGATTTCGGACAAGGCAATTTCAACGGGACCTATCCGTCGTCCGGCGTAGCTCAATCGAGCGTCTCGGGATTCAAACCTTCTTCGTTCACCATCACCGTCCCCGCGTACACCATCAGTGTCGTGGAAAACCCGGGGTGAACGGGACCCCAAAGTACGAGCTCTTGAGACACCCAACGATGATCCAAGTTTCCGATTATCTCGGAGAATAGACCCCGGGGTCGAGGTCGGGGTCGAGGTCGGGGTCGAGGTCGAGGTCGAGGTTAGGTCGAGGTCGGGGTAGTCGGGGTCGAGGTCGGGGTAGTCGGGGTCGAGGTCGGGGTCGAG
>Ga0116125_1000237_pt1 | contig 26084 bp, 22 predicted proteins | sample June2015DPH_16_1_2_FD_89729 | JGI IMG/M metagenome (GOLD analysis project Ga0116125, IMG submission 89729) | Peatland microbial communities from SPRUCE experiment site at the Marcell Experimental Forest, Minnesota, USA - June2015DPH_16_10 | ecosystem: Environmental > Terrestrial > Soil >...
TCCGGCGCGTAGCCCGAACCGCCGGCTGTAATTGTGATACCGCTGACGTAATTCGGTCCCTGGCCAGCGGTGGTTTGCGTCAACTGGGCGTAGCTTTCGCCCGACTCCCATCCACTGCCCCAAATTACGTAGAAGTTGCCAGCATAGCCTGCAGTTGTCGCGGTCGCCGTTACCGTGGCGGTGGCACTCGTAGCGGTTGCAAAGCCGCCGCCGTTGATTGAGGCTACCAGAGCCGATGCTATAGCCGTGGTGCTACTCCCGCTTAGGGTGTAGGTGGCCAAAACCGCACCGCTGTTATTGGTAAACACCAGCTTCTGGCCTGAAGCGCTCTTGGATTCGATCACAATGCTCCAGACGGCTGTGCTAGAAGAACTGCTCACCGACGCAGTGCAGGAAGCCTGAGCGCCACCGGCATAAAGGGTAGCGCCGGTCGGAGCGAGGTACGGCGAACCATTGCTTGGCCCCGCAACGGCGCAAGTAGGTGCGCTGGTATAGCCGCTTCCTCCGTTAATGACTGACGCCGCAGTGATCGCGTCAGTGCTTACAACACCGTGGGTTCCCGATGGCAGGTAGCAATGGGCCTCTTCCACCGTCCCGTTATTCTCGCAGGCCAAGTCGATATCGCCCTGGGTTACGTCGTGGAAGACGCATGAGTTGGCTGGGCCGCCGGAAGCGCTGGCGCTGCACGAGCTACCGAGGAAACTGCCGCCAGCCGTTCCGTATTCATTTTGCGCGATCTGGTAGTAAATGGGATTGGGATTGCCCCAAGCTGTTCCGGTCTTTTGATTGACCAGCGCTTGCACAGCCGCCATGCTCGGAGAGGCCACGGATGTGCCGCCATACCCCGCCCAGGTGCTGGGTGCGCCGGCGCAGGATGCCCCACCGGCGCTTCTGCTCGTGTTGGAAAAGCAAACGATTTCGTAGTGCGACCAGACGCCATTCGCGGCGAACATCGAAACATCGGGAATATCGCGCACGGCGTCAGAGGGCACGCCGTAAACTGCCTGACCACCTGTGAGCGTGGATCCCGACTGCCATGAAGGCTTCGGGTAACCCTGACACTCAGGCGACGATATAAGGTAGTCGGTCTGGTTAAGGCCAGCGGAGCCCGTAGCACAACTGCTCGCGCCTCCGGCACCGGCTCCGGTGCTTAAGTATGTCGTGCTGGTGTCAAACGAGCTGTTGTTGCAGGTACCCGAGGTGCCGTAGGTCGTGAAGCTGCCGGTCAGCGCTTCCGAGAGAAGAACGCTGGCACAGGAATCGTTCCACGGAATCTCCGGAACGTACTGTAAGGCGGAGCCGTAGCTGGGGGTATTCGTGCTGCTCCAGTATGTGCTTAATGGAGATCCCCCTTCGACCGCGTTGTAAACGTCTTCGAAATCGGTACCGCCGACGGAGACGTTATAGGGAGTTTCGCCCCATCCGGTAATGCTGAGGCCGGCAACATCGTACTCGCTGCCATTGGTGAACTCATTGCCGCAACCGGTCGGGCCTTCATCGCCCGAGGAGACGAACACCGAAAAGCCTTCGCTGGATGCCTGCTGATACGCGCTGTAGAACGCTGCGTTCAGCCCCGCGCCGCTGGCGGCCTCGCACTCGCCGTAACTGAGGCTGACGACGCCCGGCGTGGCCCCGTTCGTGTTAAACAGGTTTTGCATGGCAGTCAGGCCGCCGAAGCCCAACGTGGGGTCCTTGCAAGTAATCAGCTCGATGGCGGCACTGGGCGCAATGCTACTGGACACTTCGATGTCGATTGCCACCTCGCCTTCGGTTCCGGCGACACCGCCGGGATCGGTACAGCTGCCAGGATGCACCTGGGTTAAAGTCCCGGAATAGCCGCTCAAACCGAAAGTCGACCGGTATGTGTTCCAGTCGGTGGCAAAAGTCCCACCGGTCGGAGTGTAGGCGTCACTGTCCTCCGCGATGTAGATCGTCTGGCCCTGCCCCGAGATACCGGCGCTCCATAGCGGGTTCAAGTTGTAAATTACGGCGTTGTCTTGCGCCGTAACCGCATAAAGAGTACTGGTGCCGCTGATGAAGGTGTACTCCGTCTTCGGGATGTTCATGGCGTGAGGTTTGAAATCGTTGAGCGAGACAACCCCCTTTACCACCGGCGCCAGCGCCACCGGAATCTGCGGATCACCCATGTTGGCAAGATGCGACTCGCCCTTGACTTCGAGATTGTGGATCTCAGTGTGGAAGGCGCTTCGGATCTGGCCTGCGTTGCCAGAGAAATCGATCAGCATCCGGTTGGCGTAGACATTGTTGATGGTAAATCCGTGCGACTTGAGCCAGCCGGTGATGGTATCGATGTCGGCTTGCGACACCCCGAAACGCTCGCCAAATTCTTCGGGAGTGAGCCATTGATGGAAGTTGGGCGAAGTCTTGTCGTTGAGCTGGTCGATCAGCGCCACGAGCTCTTGTTCTTGCTCGGGAGAGCGCTGGAGCAGAAGGGAGACATGCTCGACGGCGAAGGCGTCCGGGACCGCCCCGCGATCGTTGAGGAGGTTCGCCTCCGGACGCGTGTTTCCCCTGAGAATTACTAAGTCGGAGTCATTGATGGTTTGCGTGATGCGGGATGGAGCGGTTTGCGAAACGGCCAGAGAAGAAAAGTTTGCTGTAAACAGCGCGACGACGGCGACGAACGCCAGGAGGGAGAATACACGTCGGCAAACGTGCGAATTCATCCGCATATCAAGCCTCGGAGGAGAAGTATTTGGTTTTCCTAGGAACTGCGCGAACCCGGCGATATCCGACAGAGGCCCGTTTTTCTGGGAGACGGCGACGATCAAAAAACGGTTGGAGCTCGCCGAAGCAAGTGTTTACGCTTCGCGCGAGGGCATGTCAACAGTTATTTGAACTCGACTACAAAAAATTCCGATGCTGTCATACGGCGAGAACGCTCTATGGACAGGCCATTCGTCAGTTACCATTTTTTCCCTCGAAAATTTACATGAGGTTAACATTCGCCAAAAGCCGCGAGGGACGGCGATTTTTCATTGACAAAAAGATTCCTGTGGTTCGATACTGCCGCGGCGTCACTCTTTCAAGGTTTCAAGCGAAGCTGATTCGTCCACCGGCTTCGTGACCCTTCACCCATAAACAGAAACGGAGGATGTCTCGCATATGAAGTCCAGACGTTTTCAGTTCCTCGCCCTCCCGGCGATTGTGTGCTTGTTGGTTTGCGGGCAAGCGATCGCGAAAGAAGTTCCCCACCATTGGCACATCAAAGCTCTTCCCCATAGCCCCAGCCAGAGAGGCGCGACTTCCGAAACCAACGGCGCCGCGCCCCCGGCAGGTCTCTACGGCATCGGGCAGGCGTTTGTTGAGACTCCACTCGGGCAGCCGGCCAATACGGCGGGTGCAGAGTTGTGGCCCTGCTTCGGTGGCGGCGGCACGGCGCAGCCGGATTGCGCATTCATCGGCTCCACTGGCACCTCCGACGCTCCGTCTCTGTCCGGTTCGGTAGTGCTGGGTACTCCCGCGTACGTGTGGTATTTGAATGTGGACACTACCGATGCTCCGCTGCAGCCCTTTGGCTGCGACGCGAGCACGAGCGCCGATGCGACCAACTACTGCGGCCAGACCAACACGTGGTATGAAGACTGGTCGGGCGACACCGCCGACGAGCTGACTTACATTCTCGAAGCCACGCAGCACAGCTCCGTGGTTGCCGATTCCGGAACCGTGGATTTCGGCCCCAATCCTTATGGAGGGTTTCCAGCTGCCGGTGAACCGGTGGGCGATATCACCATCTACGGCGACCAGAACCTCGGCACCGCGGGTGTAACCGGCGAGAACAATGGCAATTGCGAAGCCGACTTCAACTACCCAATCGCAGGCGCTAACTTTGCCCCGATCGCGTCAATTGCGCAAACGGGCGCCACTTCGACCGCTACCCTTGCCACTGGGTCGACCGCAGTTATAGGAGTCGGCGACGAGTGGTACATAACCGGAACGTCCAACGCTGACTATAACGGCAGTGTAGCGGTAGTGACCGCCGTCACCGCGACCACGTTCTCGTGGAAGCCGGGGGCGAGCGTCGGCTCCGCCACCGGAGGCCAGGGAATCCTGGCGCTCAACGCCGCCGCGACGGCCTCAGCCTATCCGATCATCGTCCAGGCCAACAAGACCTGCGTTGATCCTGTCGCCAGCGCCAGCATCTCCGGCGCTATCACCGTACAGGAGGTCAAGTTCGCCGCGACGACAGCCATCGAGTCAGCCGCCTACACCAAGGAGACGAAAGCAGCTACCTGTGCTGCGGCAGGCGGAGAACCCTGCTACGAAGTGAAATACACCAGCAAATACAAGGTAGCCCAGAGCTGGTACATCTGGCTGCGGTAGGTCTGGAAGCATTTTCACCTTACATCCCAGGTTCAGGTTTTCCTGAGCCTGGGATTTTTTCGCGCGCAAAATTCTTTGAGAACGATTACTTCTCGCCCAGCATCTCCTTCGCTCGCGCCTCAGCTTTCTCTATGTCTTTTGAAACTCTCTCCGCCTGCTGAAGCACGTTGTCCGATTCGGCGCTGTGCCCCTCTTCCAGCAAAGCGTTCGCCAGCAGGAGCAAGCCCACGTCGGTCGGCTGCAACTTCATCGCCCGCGAGAACTCCCGCACCGCGCCTGCCGTGTCTCCGCCCAGTTGGTCAATTACACCAAGCTGGATCATGATCGCCGGCTGTTTTGGATCTATTTGCAGAGAGCGTTCGAAATTCTCCTTCGCCTGCAGCGATTGCCCCATCTCCTTATAGGTGTAGCCGAGATAGCCGTAAACTTGGGCCCGCACGTATGGGAACCCTGGTTCACGCACAATGGCCTGATAGTGCTGGATGGCAGCGGCATAATTTTTCTGGCTATGCTCGTAGTCACCGAGAAAAAGGTGCGAGTACGTATCCTCGGGCCGGATGGCAAGAACCGTGCGAACTTCCTGCAGCGCTTCAGCGGTCTTCCCCTGTTTGTGATAGAAGGCTGCCAGTCCTCGATGCGCAACATAGTTATCCTGCGTGAGTGCCACGGTTCGAAGCCAGAATGAACGCGTATCGTGCCAGTAGCGCACCTGGCGGTGCGTAAGAAGTCCAAGCGCCAGCAGCCAGCAGAAGACGGCAACCGCGACCCCCCGATACAAAAATCGATGGACCGTCTCCGCCTTACGGACGGCGTCAGCGATTTGCCAGACGATCATCAGAAACAGGCCGATGAATGATATGTAGGCATAACGATCGGCCAGCGCCTGCACACCCACTTGCACCAAACCAATCATTGGAACCAGACTGCCCAGAAACCAGAACCACCCTACGGCGAGATATTTTCTTTCCAGCGCCCGCAGCACGAAAACCGTAATTAGCACCAACAATAAAGTCGCTGCACCAACCTGCCACGCAGGATACAGGTGGGTGGGATGCGGATACAGCGCCACCAACTTGGACGGCCACAACGCCAGCCTGAGATACTGGACATACGAAATCAGCGCAGTTTCCAACCGTAGCAGCAGGCTGTAACGGCCGAAGTCTTTAATGGCGCCCCCCGCCTTCTGTACCTTCATCGTTACAGCCGCACTGATGACGGAGAGCAGCAGCAGTGGCATCTTTTCCCACGTTGTTCTTCTTTTCCACCACGGAACTGTATCGTCGCATTCTTCTGCCGCGGAGAATATGTTGAGCGAGCGAATTCGATCAAGTGGCCAATAATCTAATAGCCAAAGCAGGAAAGGAAATGCGATCACCTGCGGTTTCGCCATGAGCGCCATCGCGTAAAAGCACACCACCGCCACGTATAGCCGTGGGCGCGGGGTGCGCGAGTAGCGCAGGTAAGCATGCAGCGCCAGCAGGAAAAACAGCGTGCTTAATACCGTCTTGCGCTCCGCCGCCCACGCGACCGATTCCACGTTAATAGGATGCAGGGCAAACAACGCAGCCACCATCAGACTGCGCCAACGAAATCCGGTTGCCCTTTGCAGCAGCAAAAACAATAACGCCGCGTTCATGGCGTGCAGAAAAACATTTACGCCGTGTGGTCCGGCAGGGTTGAGCCCGAATAGTTGCTGATCCAGGGCGTGAGAAAGCCACGTCAGCGGATGCCAGTTCGAGCGATCGAACGAAGTGAATGCCCACTTAAAAGTCTGCCAGGTCAGGCCTTGCTGCACGTGCGGGTTCTCGGTGATGTATTCGTTGTCATCGAAAGCGATAAAGTCGTTCCGAAACACTCCCGAATAAAACGTAAACACCGCCACTATTAGGGCCACACAACATAGCATCGTCCTGCGGTCAAGAATGGACCCAGAACACTCGCGACCTGCCGCCGCAGACGACCTGGAGGAGGAGGGAAATGTCGCTCGGTCGGACGTTTCAATTACTCTGGCAGAGGAAGTCATCTATTTTATGGGTGAAAACAAACTCTCTTCCGGCGCGCATCGCTCGAGCGAGTACGAAAATTCCATAAATTGCGCAACAAAGAATATCAGGGTTATCGTTGTCAGGCCATTACGCGAATCCTCCTCCGGGTATCGCGCTGTTCTTGTTACAAAAATTTCACCTTCTGTTTCTTGCCGGAGTGACGGCTCGAGTCTACAATCATCGCTCTTTATTATCCGTAAACACCGCAACCACACCGAACCCGGGGGCACGATGCTTCAAAGAGTCTTTGCACAATTATTAATTGCCGTCGTAACGCTCTTGGCTATCGAGAGCAGCGCGCAGTCACCTCCCCTAACTCGCCACGTTGCGCGAAGCTACGCTGAATGGAGATGCGCCTCTTGTCGGCCGTCTGCCGGTGACGAAGTGGCTGCATCTGGTGCTCGCGTTGCCGCTGCGCAATCGAGCGGGATTGGAAAAGTTTCTGGAGAAGCTTTACGATCCCACGAGCCCGAGCTATCGACAGTTTCTGACCGTTGAGGAGTTCACGGCGAAGTTCGGTCCTGCGAAGGACGACTACGACGCAGTCATTCGCTTTACGGAAGAGAACGGGCTCAAAGTGGCTGCCATATCGCGCAATCGACTGAACATCCAAGTCACGGGAACGGTCGGAGAGATTGAGCAGGCGCTCCACTTGAACCTCGGTGTATATCAGCATCCAACGGAGAACCGAACGTTCTACGCTCCCGACCGCGAGCCCACGCCCGACTCGCCGGTGCAACTGTGGCACATCGCCGGCCTCGACAATTATTCCCTCCCTCGCCCGGCGCTCGCGCACAAAGATCCGAGTGAGCCCAATGTGCAAGCCAACGCGACAACCGGCTCGGGTCCCGGAGGGTCCTTTCTTGGCAGCGACATGCGGACGGCGTATTACGGCGGAACACTCACTGGCACTGGCCAATCGCTCGGATTGCTCGAATATTACGGAACCGATCTCGCCGACCTGAACACATACTATGCAAACGTACATCAGACGAACGCAGTGCCAATCACGCTCTTATCCACGGATGCAACCAGCACCAGTTGCATCGACAACACAGGCGGCGGAAACTGCGATGACACTGAGCAAACTCTAGACATGACGCAAGCGCTGGGCATGGCTCCGGGAATGTCGAGTCTGGTCATGTACGTAGGCTCAAGCGACGCCGCAATCTTGAACGCGATGGCCACCGCCAAGCCGCTCAACTCCCAACTGAGTTCGTCTTGGGTCTGGGGACCATCCGATCCCAGCACTGACGATCCTTACTTCGAAGAATTCGCGGCGCAGGGTCAGAACTATTTTCAAGCGTCGGGCGATTGGGGCGAGTGGTCGCAGACGTTATTATCCGAGGGAGCAATCTATCCCTCCGATGACATTTACATAACATCGGTCGGAGGAACGGACCTAAATACGAGCGGCCCGGCCGGCCCATGGAGTTCCGAAACTGTCTAGCTCGACACCGGCGGCGGCATCTCGCCCGACGATTTCAAAATTCCGTCATGGCAAACGGCAACCGCGGCGGGCTGTTCGAGTTGTTCGCAAAGCTACCGCAACGGCCCAGATGTGGGGGCCAACGCGAATTTCACTTTCTATGTATGCGCCGACCAGACCACCTGCACGGAGAATTACTGGGGCGGAACAAGCTTCGCGGCACCTATGTGGGCCGGCTACATGGCGCTCGCCAATGAAGAGGCGGTCACCAATAGTGGCAAGGCACTTGGCTTCATCAATCCCGAGCTTTACACCATCGGCTTGAGTTCCAGCTACGGCAGCGACTTCCACGACGTGACCAGTGGATGCCAGGAGAGTGGCGGTTTCTGCGCAACGTCTGGCTACGATCTTGCTCCGGGATGGGGCAGCCCGAACGGCGCGAACCTGATCGACGCACTGGCTCCCTCGAATGCCAGCTTCAGCCTGGAAGCCTCACCCGCCCGGTTCTGGGTCGCACTTGGCAGTTCTGCAAGCTCGACGGTTAGCTCAACAGTCAGTGGCGGCTTCGATTCTTCCATAAGCCTCTCGGCAACCGGCCAACCCACAGGCGTGACCGTCAGCTTCAACCCTGCCTCGATCACAGGAAGCGGTAGCTCGACCATGGCGATTAGCGCCGCGTCCTTTACTGCACCCGGCACTTATACCATCGCGGTGAAAGGGACATCCGGAATTGTCTCGGAAACAACCCCAGCGTCTGTGATCATCAGCCCAGGGCCACACTTACACATAGGGCATGGGGACTAGGGATTGCGGCTTGTGGTGCCGGGAGGGGGAATCGAACCCCCACAGTCCTTTCGGACCTGCGGATTTTAAGTCCGCTGCGTCTGCCAATTTCGCCATCCCGGCCTCGCGCTATTTTAGCCTACGCACGTCTCGCACCTTTTTCGACAATCACTTACTCAGTACATCCCTGTGATTCTTCGCGGCTACCCATAGTCATCGTTTAGCATCTCAATAACACTGGTCTGGAGGTGTCTGTGAGTTCCCTTTCGAAAACGCTCGGCGTCATGTGTTTTCTAACTCTTCTGTCGTCTTTATGCTTCGTTCCTGCTCTGCGTGCCGGGAACGGCGTCCTCGGACAGGTCGATCTCGTCGGCGCCACCAAAGTCGAGGAAACATCCGGCGTTTGGATCGACGGCCAGTACGTCGGCTATCTCGGCGAACTCAAGGGATCGAAAAAAATTCTTCTTCTCCCCGGCGAGCACGAAATCGTGGTTCGCCAGGGCGGATACATGGATTTCTCTCAGAAGGTTCAGGTTCGCGGCGGAGAGACGCAAAGCATCGACGTCAAGCTCGAGAAAGATACGCGCATTCAATATCCCCGCATCACGGCTGAAATCAAATTAAAGGTAAATCCCGATCGCGCCGCGGTGTTTGTCGATGGCGTCTTCGTCGGCCACGTCGCCGAATTCGGCGGGATGGGCCGCGCTTTGCTCGTCGCTCCCGGCAAACGCAAGATCACCATCAGCCTGCCCGGATATCAAACCTTTGAAACCGATATCGAGTCAGTAGCCAATCAGAAATCAACCGTAAAGACCGATCTGGTCAAAGGCGGGCCCGTGGAAGGAACTCCTCTTCCACAGTAACCGAAAGTTAACATTGGGGTTGTGGATAGAGCTTGACAGGTGAGCCCAGCGGGCTGAGAATGCGGGTCCGACTCGGGCCCTGTCACAATCGGGAAAGTGATTCCTCCCGAGCTTGCAATGACCTTACACATCGCAAGAATTCCTAACGGTCCGTCACTTCCCAAGTCGAGGAAAGTAGCGCACCTGCCATCTCTGCTCGATCGTCGTGTTGCGGCCTACGCGCTGGTCGCGACCGCCGCGGGAGTGAGTGCCCCAGCCTTTGCCCAGGCTGGATCGGAGCCGACCATCACTCCCACAACTGCCACAGGAGTCGGACTGCCAGAAGTAGTACGGCCTAGACCGAACGCAATCGTCTACACTTCCGTAAATATTCCCTTCATCGGAAGTCATTACCAGGGTAAAAGCATTGGCATCGACTTTAACGGCGATGGCGTGAAGGATTTAACCATCCAGGTGTATGGGCGCGGCAGTCACACTTTCGGGGGCAGTCCGAGTTATTTAAGCGGACAAGCGCACTGGTTTGGCAGCGCGATGCGTCATGCTCTCGCGTCGGGCGATCGCATCGGACCGCCGGCAAACTTTCAGGGCCAAGGGCTAATAATTCGTTCCGTGTGGGCTGAGCTCGACGGCGTCACGAAGGGAACCTGTTGGGGTGCTTTTCGTAATGTTCAATCCATGTACCTTGGAGTGCGATTCTCGATCGACGGGGAAACTCACTTCGGATGGGTCAGGCTTAACGCTAATTGTGGCAATAGTGGCAAGAGCACAGAAATTAGTGGAACGGTTACCGGTTACGCCTACAACACGATTGCCAATGAACGCATAGACGCGGGCCAGCAGTACGCTAAACCACCAGAAGAAAACGAAGAAATCGAGCCAACAATGCCCGAACCCGGAACCCTTGGAGCTTTGAGTCTGGGCTCAGTCGCGCGCAGGCCGTGATCGCTGGCTAAGAACGCGGGGCGGAAATGCGTCGAATTTCAAATTGCTGCCAGCCCGCCAGCTAGAATATCGTTCTTGCGGCGAACAATCGCGCCCGCTCACAACGAACTCATATTCGACAAAAACTCGCCATTCGACTTAGTTTTGCTCAACTTATCGATGAGCAGTTCCATCGCTTCCACTGGTGAAAGCGGATTCAACACTTTTCTCAGCACCCAAATCCGCGATAAATCCTCGCGCGGAATCAGCAACTCTTCCTTACGCGTGCCCGACCGTTGAATATCGATCGCCGGAAACACCCGCTTATCCACCAGCTTGCGCTCCAGAATAATTTCCGAATTGCCCGTGCCTTTGAACTCTTCAAAGATCACGTCATCCATGCGCGAACCAGTATCGATCAAAGCCGTAGCGATAATCGTCAGCGATCCGCCCTCTTCAATATTTCGCGCGGAGCCAAAAAATCGCTTCGGCCGCTGCAGCGCATTCGAATCCACGCCGCCCGAAAGCACTTTGCCGGAAGGCGGAACAATCGTGTTGTAGGCCCTCGCCAGTCGGGTAATCGAATCCAGTAAAATCACAACGTCACGCTTGTGCTCGACCAGTCTCTTCGCCTTCTCAATGACCATCTCGGCCACTTGCACGTGCCGCGCCGCCGGTTCGTCAAAGGTCGAAGAAATCACCTCGCCCTTCACCGACCGCTGCATATCCGTAACTTCTTCCGGCCGCTCATCGATGAGCAGCACCATCAGCACAACTTCCGGATGGTTCGTGGTAATCGAATTCGCCACATTCTGCAGCAGCATCGTCTTGCCTGCCCGCGGAGGCGAAACGATCAACCCGCGCTGTCCTTTACCCAGCGGCGTCAGCAAGTCCATGACGCGCGCACTGGCATTCTCGCGGGTGGTTTCCAGCTTCAGCCGCTCCTGCGGATAAAGCGGCGTCAAATTATCGAACAGAATCTTGTTGCGCGCCTCTTCCGGCGACTCAAAATTCACCGCCTCGATCTTCACCAGCGCAAAATACTTTTCGCCTTCATGCGGAGGCCGCACCTGGCCGCTGATGGTATCGCCGGTCTTCAAATCAAATTTGCGAATCTGCGAAGGAGACACATAAATGTCATCCGGCCCCGGCAGGTAGTTGTAATCCGGCGATCGCAAAAATCCGTAGCCGTCAGGCAAAATCTCCAGCACGCCTTCGGCAAAAATGTGGCCTTCTTTTTCGCTCTGCGCCTGCAGGATTTTGAAGATGAGATCCTGTTTGCGCAGTCCACTGGCACCGGGCAGCTCCAGGGTCCTTGCGATCTTGGTCAGCTCGGTGATGTTCTTTTCTTTCAGTTCAGCAATAGTCATGGTTTTCCTAAACCCGACCACTTAGACGTATACGTTTCAGCGTTGTCGGGAAATTTCCAAAAGGAGGGTATTCAGGGAAGACGAAAACATCAAAAAGGCAGGCGGACAGGGCTGCGGTTAAGCAGCCCGCCGTTGTGCCTCAGCAAAATTCTCCGGCTCCGACAGAACACTCTGCCGCTCCGCGCCCGCGATCCGGTCCAAAACACCATTCATAGTTTCCTGGATTCTGGTGCTCGGCCGGTGGAATTTCCGCGTGGCCTTCGAGGCGAGCTGACAAAGCATATACCGGTTCCTTAGAGTTTGTAAAGCGTCAAAAACACGATCAGAGCGCATGTGCCAATCCCCTTCCTTAATAAATATGGTTCCTCTCGCCTCAGCCCTTAATTCCCGGATAGAATCAATCAGACTCCAAAACGGCGTGCTAACCAACTGATTCTACTTAGGTTTTTCAGGAATTGGCGCAATTCCTACCCAGAATAGATGCGCGACCGGACCCCGAAGATGCTCACTTTGCACTGATTTGGACTCACGGGCCGTGGAAGCTGGAACCTTGGCCCGGAGACTCCGGATGCCCTTTGGAACAACATACTCTAGCCCCAATCGGCAAACCCGTCAACACTTTTTCTGGGCTTTTACGTTTCTTTACTAGTTACCCGTCCCAATTCAGTCGGGTACCAACCCTAACTGTATATAAGACGGCGCTCCGCCCCAAAAGTTGTGGCCTGAATCCACTTTCCCTTGCAAAAAGAGATAGCAGACGTTAAGAAACCTCTAGTAGACTAACTCCCAAATTTTGGGAGGCCGAAGATGCAAAACTTGGATAGGCCCGGACCCCTCGCGAAATTCTCTACCGCAACGACTTTTCGCCTGCTCTTATCGTTGCTCCTCCTGGCAGCGGCCGTCATTCCTACTGCGCATGCTCAAACCTACAGCCTTCTCTACTCCTTCACCGGAGGGTCTGACGGCGCCAATCCGAACGGCCAACTTATCCTTGATGCAAGCGGCAACCTATATGGACCCGCCAGCATAGGGGGCGACCTCTCTTGCGACTCGGTCGGCTGCGGCGTGATCTTCGAGCTAACCCAGTCCGGCGCGCAGTCCGTCCTCCACACCTTTACTGGATCTGACGGCCAATTTCCTTCCGGAACCTTGGCCTTGGATAGCTTCAACAACCTTTACGGCACCACGAGTCAAGGCGGTCTCGTAAAGCAAAGCTGCATCCCGCTGGCCAAGCCGCAAGGCTGCGGGGTTATCTTCAAGCTCAACAGGGCAACCGGCAAGCTCACTGTCCTTCACCGCTTCGCCGGCGGAGCGGACGGAGCCGAGCCGAACGGCCTGATCCGGGACTCGGCTGGCAATCTCTACGGTACGACTTATCTCGGAGGCACCGCGGGTTGCGGCAACAACGAAACCTGCGGAACCATCTACAAAGTAGATCCCGCCGGTACGCACACGGTTTTATACGGTTTCACCGGCGGCACCGACGGCGGCCTGCCTATTTCCGTGATTCGCGATAGCTCGGGAAACTTTTACGGCATGACCCTTGTTGGTGGGGATCTAAGTTGTCAGCCGAACACCGGACAAGGCAGCGGGTGCGGGACCGTTTTCGAGCTCACCGCGGCTGGGACCCTCAAAGTCTTGCACGCCTTTACTGGCGGAAAGGATGGCCAGAATATTGCCGCCGATGCCGCTTCCAGCGCAGGCCTCATCCGAAATTCTGCGGGAACTCTGTTCGGAACATCCCCCCTCGGCGGTCTGCAGGACTGCGCTAACTATCCCGGCTGCGGGGTCGTATTCAGCGTGAACCCCAACACCGAAAAGGAGAAGGTGCTCCACAGCTTCGATGAAGGCCCCAACGGCGCGCTCCCAAGCTACAGTCTCACCTCCGACCCCGCCGGAAATCTATACAGCACCACAACGCTGGGCGGTTATACCGGCGGACCGTGCTCTCCGGCAGGCTGCGGCAATGTATTCGCGCTGACCCCCTCCGGCAAACTGACCATCCTCTACAGTTTCACCGACAGCACCGACGGCTACTATCCCACGTATGTGACCAGCGACGCATCAGGCAACCTGTATGGCGAAACCACAGGTGGCGGCGGAAATGCTGGTTCGGCAGGAACAATATTCCAAATCATTCCGTGATTTTTGGGGCGCCTACCTTAGCCACGCGGGAAGTCCCTGAGCACCCAGTGCCAGCACACCTAGCGTCACAGATGAGGTTCCTGGCGAGCCGACCTCCCGTGTCTGCGACTCACTTGACTTTTCGAAAGACGCTTGCCGCACCAGCTGAGCCCAAGGCTTAGAGTCAGAATCCGATTCCGACTCAAATTGCCGGTCCGCAAACGTCCCCGAAGTCTGCCCGGCAGGAATCCCGTGGTTGGGTATGTTCTCGTAAGCATAGCCAGTCAGCACCGCGGTGATCTCATGATTCGCCTTATTCAAGTGCACGCTCATGCGCGCCCACCCATAATACTGCTCTCCATCAACCACGAATTTGAGTCCCAAATAGCGGTTACTCACGTTGATCCAGTTGCCCTTGAAATACCCATGTTTTGAGTCGAAGGCCAGATATACGTATCCGCAACTCCCCACGCAACCGTAAAAAGCCTCTCCCGGCCCGATCGCCGCGTTGGCTGAGAGAGCCAATGGAAAGGCATGCTGGCCCTGCTTGATCTCGATCCCATCGAACACACGCGCGACGCCCGCCTGCAAACACACACAAAAAGCACTGTTCAGCAGCAAGAGATAGAAATCAGGCTGGCCATCATTGTTAACGTCGATCGAGTAGGTGGTTCGAGATCCGTCAAAAACCACGTGGACCGGCGTATATACCACCTCGGCGTCAGCCGGCGGCGCCAACGCCAACAAACCCATACCAGCCGCGCCCGCGGCCAGAGCATAGGCGTTCAGACGCGCCGAAAGCGACGAGGAAATCTGCAAAATTGTTTTCGAATCCCGCGTTGACCGCTTCATGTGGATTCCCCAAGGTTCAAACCAGTCCGGCATTATACCCCGATTACCATTCAAACCCGCCACAGTATCCGCATCCCCAAGCTTTGAAATGCAGGCAACACCGCCCCGCGTCTGGGAATCGAATATCAGCGACTATCCTAACGATTAGATTGTTCTAGACAGATCGCCTAAGGCAGAGATCGCCCCAGGACAAACCGATGAAGGCACCCTTCTTGCTAGGCCGTATGTTATTCGGCGGATTCTTTCTCTACAACGGCATCAACCACCTGCGCCAAGCCAAATCCATGGGATCCTACGCCGAGGCCAAGGGCGTCCCCGCCGGCGAACTGGCGGTAAAGCTGTCCGCCATTCCTCTAATCGCCGGCGGCGCGAGTCTCCTGTTGGGCGTCAAGCCCAAAGTCGGCACCATGGCCATTCTCGGCTTCCTGGCCGGAGTCTCGCCCATCATGCACGACTTCTGGAGTCAGGAAGATCCAACCCAGCGCCAGAACGAAATGATCAACTTCGCCAAAAATATGGCGCTGGCCGGCGGCGCCTTAGCGCTGATGGGTGTTGACGAGCCGTGGGAAGCCAGTGTTCCCGCAGGCCAGAAAACCCTGGCCCGCAAAGTCCGCAAAATCGGACGCACCATTGCCGCATAGCGCGGTAGATCTCGCAGGAAAAAGGAACGGGAAGCAATCATGGACCAGGAACAGATTCAGCAGATACTCGACGAACTGCTCTCCAGTTTTGAGCCGCTGGAAACCCAGAGCGCAGCCCTGCTTCAATTCCTGAAGGCCAAAGGTCTCGCCACCGACAAGGAGCTGGCGCCATTCCTCGAACAAGCGGGCAACACCGCAAGCGTCCGCTGGCGCGCCGTAAAAGTCCGCACCGCCGCCCTGATCGCCAGTGCTATGAAGCCTGCCGAGGAACTGAAACCCGCCGCCACCGGCAGCGAACAAGCCAACTCGCAACCCGCGAGCGACAATACAAAGGAGAAGAGCGACAAAGCCGAGGCCGGAAACTCTTCCAAGCAGACAAAATCAGAAGACGGGAAAAAAGCTGAAGACAGCAAAAACTTAGAAGACGGGAAAGACGCAGAAAAAGATAGGGAAGCGACCGCAAGGGACGGCGCGGGCCGATCCCGCCCGCAACCTAAGGATGCCGCTCAAGCCGACGACCAAACTCCAAACGCAACCGACAAATCCAGTAACCAAACAAAGGACAAAGAAAAAGCAGCCTAACCGAGCCTCACGCCATCTTCAGCGTCGCCGTCACAACCGTCCCGGTCTCGTTCGATTGAATCTCCAGTGTGCCGCCGAACTGGCGCAAGCGCTCCCGCATTCCGACAAAACCCACGCCCCCACTACCCTTGGCCGTCAGTGCCTTTTGCTTTTCCTGAGAAATCCCCTTGCCCTCGTCCCGGACCCGCACTACCAGCCGATGATCCTCCTGCCGCAACGAAATGACAGCGTTGGCGCTTCCCGAATGACGATGCACGTTCGTCAAGCACTCCTGGATGATGCGAAACACCGCGATCTCTGTCTCCTCCGTAAAGCGCTTCACATCGTCCGCAATCTCCAAATCAACTTTGATCCTGCTGCGCTCGGAAAAACCGTCCACGTACCAGCGCAGCGCCGAGACCAAACCCACGGCGTCCAGCAGCGGCGGGTGCAGTAGATACGAAATCGTCCGTATTTCGCTGGACACCTGGTCCAGAAGAATGGAACTGTCGGCAACGGCTTTAGCCGCCTCCGGGCTCAATTTCTGAGACTGCGCGCTAAGAGCGCCAAGATTTATCCCAATCGCCGCCAGCAGTTGTCCTGCGCTGTCATGTAGTTCACGCGCGATGCGCTTCCGCTCCTCTTCCTGTACATTCTGCAAACGCGCGGCAAACTCGGCCTGTTCTTTTTGTTGCCTGAGGTCGGTGACCAAAACGCCGGTGGCGGATTTATCCCGCGACAGCGCGGTGAAAGAGAAGTTGGCGGGAATAAGAGCGCCGCTATCGTAGCAAAGGCTCATTTCACCGTCGCACGGCGACACCTGTGCACCGCGAATCAAGGTTTCGCACACTCCGGCATCGGTAGGAGCAAGAAAATCCCGCAACACCCGGCCGATGAGTGCCTCCCGCGGCATCCCCAGCAAATCTCCGAGAGCTTGATTGCAATAAATCACCGTGCCATCGCAATTCAGCATCGCCGCGCCCTGCTGCATCCGCTCCACCAGCGTGCTGTAGGGCAGGTCTGCGCCTTCAAGGGCGTAAACGCGATGGCCTTCGGATTCCTGTACCACGAAAGCATCTACTCCGCCATGCCGAATGGCTTCTAGCGTCTGCTCGGCCTCCTCCAGCAACTGCAAACTAGGATTGATTTCTGGCACTTCGTTATTCATTGAAATTCCCCGAGGGTTCACCAGCCAGCTCTTTTCTTGCCGCCAGCGTCCGCTCACTTCCCAGACGCAGGCCGTAATTGTAGTCCAACTAACGCCCTTTCGGTATCCCGTAAATCCCCTACGATTTTGCGCAGTGGCTGCGGCAGTTTCCTCACCAAGGTGGGGATGGCAACAATCTGGTCCCCCGCCGCAAGTTGCGGATGCTTCACCAGATCCACCACTTCAATGTTGTACCTGCCTTGCAAATGCTCCTCGCATATCTTCTTCAAGTTGGCGAAGGCGCTCAGCGAGCGTGGCGTTTGCCCGGCCGTGTACAACCGGAGTTCCCACACATCGCTCTCAGTCTTCGTCTTGGCAATCTCCTCAAGCGAAAGTGGTTTCTCCGCAGCCGGTTTGCCTGATTTTTTCATTTTTATTGTTTTTGACCTCACTTCTTATTCCGCTTGGAAACAGCAAATCCATCTCCCGTGTCCGCCTTGCGGCTGCGGGCCATCGCCTTGCGATCTTCCGCAACCAACTCTTCGCGCTTTTCCACTTCCGCGCTCATGGTTTCCGCATCCTGTTCCTCGAACTCGAATTCCTTCCGCAAAGCCGTGATGCGCACCTCCAGCGCTTCGCGCTTGCGCGTGCGGTCGCGGTCGATGCGCTCCAGTTCCTGCTTCCGCGCCAGCGCAGCGGCTTTTTCGCGCGCCTCCTGCGACAACCGCGACGATCCCGTCAGCACCCCCTCAGGCCCGACGTAGACCTCCAGCAAGTCCACTCCGTGATCGGTCAGCAGGAACTCCCGCAATTGGTTCGAATGCGCCGTGCCCCGGGATTTCAGAACGTACAAGGCGCGGTTCCGCTCACCATTCAGTTCAATGTCGCGCACAAACAGCCACGTGTCGACAATCGACGAAATCTCAATATCGGTTCGTTCCAGAGACTCGTTGGCGTTGGTGAGGTTGGTCAGAAAAGCGGTAACTCCGCCGTGCTTCAAGAAGTCGATTAAGCGGACCATCATGACATGCGCGTCGCGCTGGCTTCCCGCCTGGATCAGGCTGCCCACCGGATCGAGCACCACAACGCTGGGCTCATACTCCCGCACCACCTTGTGCATGGTCGCAAGGTGCATTTCCAAACCGTAAATCGTAGCCCGGCTGGAATGGAACTGAAGCAACCCCTTCTTCGTCCACTGCTCCAGATTTAATCCAATCGACCGCATGTTGCGAATGAGCTGCTGCGGCGACTCTTCAAACGAAAAATAAACGCAGCGTTCGCCGCGCCGGCACGCCGCATCCACCATGTGCGCCGCCAGGCTAGTCTTGCCAGTTCCCGCGGTTCCGGAAACCAGAATCGTGCTCCCGCGGTGATATCCCTCGCCGCCGAGCATTGTATCCAGCCGCGGCACGCCGCTCGAAACTCTTTCATCGCTAACCTGGTGCAGCAGCCCAAGCGATGTGATCGGCAGCACGCTGAAGCCGCCTTCATCAATGAGAAAAGGATATTCGTTGGTCCCGTGCGCCGTGCCGCGATACTTCACCACCCGCAAGCGCCGCGTCGAAACCTGATCCGTCACCCGGTGATCGAGCAGGATCACGCAATCGGAAACGTACTCTTCCAGCCCGTGCCGCGTAAGCGCACCCTCGCCGCGCTCCGCCGTAATGACCGCCGTAACCCCTTTATCCTTCAGCCAGCGGAACAACCGCCGCAACTCCGCGCGCAGAATGCCCTGATTCTGCAGCCCTGCAAAAAGATTCTCGATCGTATCCAGCGCCACGCGCTTCGCGCCAATGGCATCGATCGCCGCCCCGATCCGGATGAAGAGCCCTTCCAGGTCGTAGTCGCCTGTCTCGTCAATCTCGCTGCGCTCAATCCGGACGAAGTCAACAATCAACTTCTTTTCTTCCGCAAGCCGGTCCAGATCGAACCCAAGCGAGCGCACATTCTGCGTCAGCTCCGCCGCCGTTTCTTCAAAAGCAATAAACACGCCGGGCTCGCCATACTCGGTAGCCCCGGCAACAATAAACTCCATCGCCAGCAAGCTTTTGCCGGCCCCAGCGCTGCCGCAAATCAGTGTGGGCCGACCGCGCGGAAATCCGCCATTCGTGACCTCATCGAGCCCCTGAATGCCAGTAGGCGCCTTGGGCAGGCTCCGACCTTCAGATTTCTTGTGATTAGATGATTCCGATTTTCTATTCCGAGCCGTAAGGCGGGGCATGGCGCAATCTAAATGTATTGTCGACTAGCCTGGAATGTGAAGAGAAGGGACGGAGCGGCGCTTTAAACTTCTCTTACGAGTCCATTTCCATATCGCTATTATATCGATAAAGCTGAACGGCAGCCTGAGTCAAGCCCAAAAATGACAGTCTGGGCCGGACACTCTGCAGTTTAAGCCGCTGCAAAAGGCCAACTCTACAACCCTAACCTTCACTGCTTGACCTGACAGGCATTCCGTGGCAACATACATTGCATTACAATGTATGTTGCCAACAACAGTAACGGCGAGCGAAGTCAAAATTGGGAAGCCCAACTGCGCAAAGGCTGTCTGGAAATGGCGATCCTGGCGAGCCTCTGGCCGGAGCGCCTCTACGGCCTTGAAGTGCTGCGCGCGCTCTCGGAAAAATCGCAGCTGAATATCGCCGAAGGCACACTCTATCCCATCCTCTCGCGCCTGAAAGCTGAAGGCCTGTTGCAATCCGAATGGGTGGAATCCGAAGCCGGGCACCCGCGCAAGTACTACTGGCTAACTCCGGCCGGGCGCCGCCGCACCCGCGAAATGGCCACGGCTTGGAAGGATTTCGCCGCGAACCTCTCCGCATTGATGCAGCCGATTCTAGGAGGAACCCAACGATGAACACCGAAACAACGAATCCCGCCGCGGCGACCGACGTAAGAATGGACGCTTATCTGAACAGGTTGGCGACCGCGTTGCGCCATATGCCGCCAGCAGAAAAGCAGGACATCCTCCTGGAAATCCGCGCCCACGTCCTCGACTCCGTCGCCGCCTCCTCCGATCGCAAAGGCGCCGTCGATCGCGTGCTGCGCCTGCTAGGCACACCCGAAGAATTGGCCCAGCGCTATGACACCGAACGCCTGCTAACCCGCGCCAGCCGCAGCTTCTCGCCTTGGCTTCTGCTGCGTACAAGCTGGCGCTGGGCCAAAGCAGGCATGAAAGGAACTGTGGCATTTTTCCTGGCGCTGATCGGCTACGGCACCGCCTTCGGAATTACGATCGCCCTCATACTGAAGCCAATCATGCCCTCCCGCGTAGGCGTGTGGTGGGGACGAGGAGATCTGAACATCGGTATGGTTGACCATCCCGAACAAATGCACGAACTGCTGGGCCAATGGTTTGTCCCGGTAATGGCCGTCTTCGCCTTCGCGCTAGCCGCAGGCACCACTCAAGCCCTGCGCTGGCTCATGCGCAGGCGCGGCACGATTCAGTACGGCTCGCCGATGTCGTTCTGAAGGGAAGTCATCGCCGCAGATCGCCTTCAAACAGAAAAGCCACGACCGAAGCCGTGGCTCCCACAAAACTGAAGCTAGCTGGCCTTGGGATAGGCGCTCTCATCCGTCGATCCCGTCCGAATCACTTCCTTCCGCCTCTCACGCAGCCGATCCTGGAACGTGTCCCATCGCCCGCCGATTCCCGAGGCGCCGTTCTCGATCACCACAGTGCTCGTGCCCGCCGCAAATCCCGGCTCGACAAACTCGGTATCTTCAATTTCAACCGGTTCCGAGTTCGACTCCTCCGCCGCTCTGGCCAGCTTGGTTCGCGCCGCTTCCGCCGATCCCGAAGCCAGCTCGGAGTTCAAATTTCCCTCCATCTGCTGCGTGGTCGGCGTGATGTTACGATCCGTCCCCGCCCGGTGCATCACGGGATCAGCCTCCCACTTCGAGCGATACCGCCCTTCGTAATCCGTCCATTGATCATCTGACTCCAAATCCTGCTCGTTGTACGCAGGGAACGATTCCACCTGCGCCTTGGTCAACGAAACTTCAAAATCATCGGTATGCTTGGCCGAAGCCCGCAACCGATCCGCCGGAACAACAAATTCCTTCGTCGTCAGCCACCCGCCCGTATCCACCACCACGTAGCGAATCAACCCGGTCGAGTAATCGAAAATCACATCTTCAATCTTGCCCAGCTTCTCGTCATCCAGTCCGTACAACTTCGACCCACGAATATCTTCCGCCGAATCCGTAAATCGATACTCCCGCAACATTCCGAAATTTGCCATACTGTGTCCTCCAAGAATTGGCTGCCATTACCGCATCAACCTTGGATGACACTCTGAGCGCCCGCGTCTATCGCCAAAATGCAGAGGCCACACTTCTTTACCGAATGCCGTCCTGAGCGCTGTCGCGAGCGAAAGCGAGCGCAAAGCCTGCCCTGAGCGGAGTCGAAGGTCGAAGAATCCCACCTCCGCACAACTGCCTGAGTAAGCAAATCCTTAATCGGAACGCTTCAGCAACCCCCCATGCGGGTTTATGTTTCAGATGCACCCCACCAAGCCCAGCGCAGTAATCATCTATAATCGGCCCAAGGCGTTCTCCAAAAACCTCATGCCATTGCTTTCATTCTTTGCATTTTTCCTCGGCGGCGAGATTCTTGACTTGGTTTCGAGCACCGGTGCCGTCGCCAAATTCGTGTTGATCACTCTGCTGGCCTTCAGCCTGATCTCGTGGGCCATTATTCTTACCAAATGGAGCCTGCTCCGCCGCGCCCGCATTCAAAGCGGACGCTTCCTGCGCGCTTTCCGCAAAGCCCAGCGCCTGCAGGATATCGCCACCGTCGCCGACCAATTTCGGCCCAGCCCGCTAGTCGGCGTCTTCGAGGGCGGCTACAACGAATACAAGCGCCAACTCAGCGCCAATGGCCATCTGCGCAGCCTCACCCCCGCTCAACGGGGCATGCAGATCGGAGCCTCCGAAGAAATCACGCGCCTCGAGCGCAACGTCCCCTGGCTAGCCATCACCGCGGCAGTCACCCCGTTTATCGGCCTCTTTGGAACCGTCTGGGGCATCATCGACGCCTTTCACGGCCTCGGCACAGCCGGCGGCGCAACTCTGCGCGCCGTGGCTCCCGGCATCTCTGAAGCTCTAATCACCACCGCCGCCGGATTAGCCGCCGCCATCCCCGCCGTTATCGCCTACAACCTGATTGGCAGTTCCATCCGCACGTTCGCTGCCCGCAGCGACGATTTCTCCCTAGAAGTCCTCAACGCCATCGAAAGCCTCCAACCGCAACTGGCCGACGAAGTGAGGCGCTGATGGCCTTCACTACCAACAACGGCCGCACTCAAACTGCGCTAGCCGATATCAACATCACACCGCTGGTCGACGTGGTTCTCGTGCTTCTCATCATCTTCATGGTGACCGCGCCCATCCTCCAGTCCGGCATCGAAGTCACCGTTCCAAAAACACGCACGGTAAAGGAAATCACCGAGGAGCGCACCGTAATTACGATCAATAAGGACCAGCGAGTCTTCCTAGGCAACGACGCCATCAATATCAACCAGATTGCCGACACGCTGCGCAAAAAAATCCGCGACCCGCGCAACCAGTTCATCTTTATCCGCGCCGATGAAAACGTTCCTTTCGGCGCATTCGCCACGGTGATGGACGCGGTCAAGCAATCGGGCATCACCAACGTGAGCATCGTCACTCAGCCCCTCGAACAAAGCCGTCAACAAAATGGCAAACGCTGAGATATTCTTCGAGCACGATAGCTGGCCCCGAGCCCTCGGATGGTCCGCGGGTTTCCACATCTCTGTAACCGCCTTCATCCTGCTCTATTCGGTGATTTTCACCGGCTCCCGCGGCAACGATTGGGGCAGTGGCGGTGGGGGTGACGCCATGGGCGTGACTCTGGTCAGCTCAGTTCCCTTACCCGCAAGCCCAACCCAAACCCAAAATATTCTAGCCAACGAATCAAAGGGGCTGACCCAATCGAAGCCAAAAGAAGAAGAAGAGAAGGCTCCCGACGCGATCGAAATTCAGGACAAGAACACCAAGGTTAAGAAGAAACAGGTAACCTCCACCAAGACCAAACCGCAACCCGAACCGCAGGAAACCAATCAAGCCGCCTTTGGTGAAGGTGGCCCAGTAAGCGGCCCCTACGGTACATTTGCCGCCGGCGGCGCGAAGGGCGGATTCGAAGTCAACGGCGGCGGAGGCGATTTCGGCACCCGCTATGGCTGGTACGTGCAAGTCATCCAACGCAAGGTTTCCGAAAACTGGCTGAAGTACGAAGTCGATCCGGGGATAAATGGCGCGCAGCGCGTTTACATTACCTTCGACGTAGCCCGCGACGGCCATCCCTATAACGTGCAGGTCGAGCAATCCAGCGGCGTCCCGTCGCTCGACATCTCCGCCCAGCGCGCTCTGCAGCGCATCGACACTTTCGGCCCACTGCCCACTGACTACAGCGGCAACAAACTTTCCGTGGAGTATTGGTTTGATTACAAGAAATAATTTTCGTAGCCTGCAAAGCCGGAGCCGCATCCATCAGTAAATGTGCGACGGATTCGTACCAGGGTATGTCTTTAGGCATGCCGAAGGCGCTTCAGCACGAATAAACGCAGCGTCAGCCGCCGCCGAATGTTGTACTTTAGAGTTCCAACATAATTGCAGAAAAAATGGACTTTATCTTGCTAACGCCAACATATCGCAGTACGATATTCTCGTATACAGTATCTTTCCCTAATAACTGCTTCACACGGATGACCGACCGCCCTGCACAATCTCCGCTCAGGTTAAGAACGCTACTTCTCCGCGCCTTGCTCCTGCTGACCCTCTTGCTCCCTGCGACGGTATTCGCTCAAGACTGGGTTCGCACCGGCTCCGGCCTTGGTGTAGATAAAGTCCGCCTCGCCGTTCCCGACTTCAAACCCTCAAACGCGGACCAGCAAAATGCCGCGCTGCTCAAAGTTTTCAACGACACGCTCTGGAACGACCTCGACAACTCGGGCATACTCGAACTCGTCTCAAAAAGTTTCTACCCCCTGCAAATCCCAGGACAGCCTACCGAAGTCACCTTCGGCATCTGGAACTCCCCCCCACCCAACGCCGCCATGCTGGCCTTTGGCAATTTAGGAGTGGTGAACGGCAAGCTGACAGTACTCGGCTGGCTGTACGACGTAAAAAACACCGCCTCGCCGCTAGTTCTGGGCAAGCAATACACTGATGTTTCTACCGAAGATGCGGCCCGCGTAATCGCCCACAAATTCGCCGACGAAATCATCTTCCGCCTCGGCGGAGGTATTCAAGGCATAGCCGAGACCAAAATCTATTTCGTCAGCGACCGCTCCGGCCACAAAGAAATCTGGGCGATGGATTACGACGGCTCGAACCAGCGCCAGCTAACGCATCAGGCCTCGATCGCCCTCTCGCCTCGAATCTCTCCCGACGGCTCCCGAGTGGCCTTCAGCGCCTTAGCAAAATCGGGCTGGGAAATCCTGATGTATTCCACCGAACTCAACCGCCTCGTGAGCTTCCCGCACTTCGGCGGCACCAATCTATCGCCCTCATGGTCACCAGACGGCACGCGCCTCGCGTTTTCTTCTTCACGCGGCGGCCACTCCGAAATCTATGTAAGCGATTCCTCCGGTGCTGCCCTGCACGCCATGACCACCGGCCGCGGACCCGATGTCTCTCCGAGTTGGAATCGCAAAACCGGCGCGCAAATCGCCTTCGTCAGCGGCAGCACCGGCCTGCCACAGGTCTACACCATGGAAGCCGACGGCACTAATCAGCAGCGCATGACCGATCAAGGCTACGCCGTCTCGCCGAACTGGTCTCCGAACGGACAATTCCTCACTCTGGCGTGGATTCGCAAATACGGTCCCGGCGAGCCGGGATCGTCCGATATTTACTTGATGGATATCGCCAGCAAGCAATGGGTGCAACTCACCCACGATGGCGGGCGCAACGATTTTCCCTCGTGGTCGCCCGATGGCCGCCATATCGTTTTTCAATCCAGCCGCTCCGGCAAAGAAGAAATCTGGGAGATGTTAGCCGACGGTACCAAGCTTCATCAGTTAACTTTTACTGGTCGCAACTCGCAACCGAATTGGAGTTGGAAATAATTTGATGTCTGCACTCAATAAAACACTTCGTCTGAACTCGAAGTTCGATTTCGGGCTCGTAGGAGGATTAATCGTGAACAAGACCACCCCCCAACAGAAACTGAAGTTCGCCGTCACCGTGTTAGCCCTGGGCGCAATCATGATGCTCGGCGCGTGCAAAAAGAAAGCCGCGCCGCCACCACCGCCTCCGCCACCACCGCCGCCATCGCCCACAGCATCAATTTCCGTGAGTCCGGACACCATTCAGCCCGGTGAATCCGCAACACTCAGCTGGCAAACCTCCAACGCCACCGACGTTACAATCGATGGTGTCGGCGCCGTTCAAGCCAGCGGATCGCAGTCGGTGAACCCGTCGCAGTCGACAACCTATCACTTGACTGCCAAAGGCTCCGGCGGAACCCAAGAGGCCACCACGCGTCTGACGGTTACTCAGGCGCCGCCCCCACCACCGCCAACGACTGGTCCCAGCGAAGAAGACTTGTTCGGCCAGAGCATTAAAGATGTCTACTTCGAGTACGACAAGTCCGACATTCGCGGCGATCAACAAGCCGCAATCCAAGCCGATGCCCAGTTCCTCAACCAGCACTCCGGCATCAACTTCACCGTCGAAGGACACTGCGACTCCCGCGGTTCCACCGAATACAACCTGGCGTTAGGCGATCAGCGCGCAAGTGCAGTAAAGAACGCTCTGGTAGCCGCCGGAGTAAGCGCCAGCCGCATCAAGACCATCAGCTACGGCAAAGAAAAGCCGTTCTGCATGGAAGAAAACGAAAGCTGCTGGCAACAAAACCGCCGCGGCCACTTCGTGTATCAGAAATAACTAATGTAGTGTCGCCAGGGGCGGAGTCAACTCCGCCCCTGCACACTCGTGTAGGCGCAGCCCACATTGTGATGGCCCGCTCGGCTGACCA
>Ga0116125_1000243_pt1 | contig 25897 bp, 18 predicted proteins | sample June2015DPH_16_1_2_FD_89729 | JGI IMG/M metagenome (GOLD analysis project Ga0116125, IMG submission 89729) | Peatland microbial communities from SPRUCE experiment site at the Marcell Experimental Forest, Minnesota, USA - June2015DPH_16_10 | ecosystem: Environmental > Terrestrial > Soil >...
AGCGACGGCCTTCGCGCGAGGAGGCGGTGGCGGCGGCGGGCACGGAGGTGGCGGCGGCGGGCACGGTGGCGGAGGCGGCGGGCATTTCGGCGGGGGCGGCGGCGGCGGAGCCCACTTCGGCGGGGGCGGCGGAGGCGGAGCCCACTTCGGCGGAGGCGGAGGCCACTTCGGCGGAGGCGGCGGCGGAGGCCACTTCGGTGGCGCGGGAGGCCACTTCGGCGGCGCGTTCGCGGGTCGCGGACCTGGACGCGTTTACCTTGGGCCGGGACGTGCGTGGACGCACCCGTATTGGGGACGCGGTTGCTGGGGATGGGGCGGCAACGGTTGGATTTGGATCAACGGACCGTGGTGGGTCACCCCGGAATATCCGGGCTGGGTCTGGATCGCACCCCAATGGGTCTGGGACGGGCAGCAGTGGCAATGGCAGGACGGTTACTGGAGTCAGGGCTGAGCCGTCTTCAAAGTGCACCACCGTTCACGGCGGTGCCCTAAAGGGCAAATGAGAACTGTCCGTCGGCCGTTGTGACCTCGACCTTGGTCACGGCGACGCCGTCGAGGCTACGGCGAAGCAGCTCACGGCTGAGTTGAGGCAGCAGCGAGTTCGTGAGCACGGCGTCAATCATGCGTCCCCCGCTCTCCACCTCCGTGCAGCGGCTCGTGACCAGGTCCACGACGCTCTGGTCGTAGACGAAGGGCACGTCGTACCGCTCCCGAACGCGGGCCTGGATGCGGTCGAGCTGCAGACGCACGATCCGGCCCAACATCGCGTCGCTCAGGGGGTAGTAGGGGATGACCGACATGCGTCCGATGAGCGCCGCCGGGAACACGTTGAGGAGCGCCGGCCGAATGGCTGCCTGAAGCTCGGCCTCCGGAGGGGCGGTGCGGCCCCCCTCGCACAGGCCCATCAAGACGTCGCTTCCCGCGTTGGACGTCAGCAGGATGATCGTGTTCTTGAAGTCGACGCGGATTCCCTGGCCGTCTTCCATCCAGCCCTTGTCGAAAACTTGAAAGAAAAGCTCGTGCACGTCCGAATGGGCTTTCTCCACTTCATCCAGAAGGACCACGCTGTAAGGGCGGCGCCGAACGGCTTCCGTCAGCACGCCCCCTTCCCCGTAACCGACGTAGCCGGGAGGCGCCCCCTTGAGAGTCGACACGGTGTGCGCCTCCTGGAACTCGCTCATGTTGATCGTGATGACGTTCTGCTCGCCTCCGTAGAGCGCCTCCGCGATCGCCAGTGCCGTCTCCGTCTTGCCGACGCCCGAGGGTCCCACCAGCAAGAACACCCCGATGGGCTTGTTCGGGTTCTCCAGGCCGGCCCGCGCCGTTTGGATTCGCTTCGAGACGAGCTCGAGCGCGTGGTCTTGCCCGATCACGCGGCGAGCGAGGATCGGCGTCAGCCCGAGCACGGTCTCGATCTCGTTTCGAACCATGCGACCCACGGGGATGCCGGTCCAGTCGGATACGACCGTGGCGACGGCTTGCTCGTCGACCAGCGGCATGACGAGCGGGTTTTCTCCCTGAAGGGCATGCAGCTCCCGTTCGACCGACGCGAGGGCTTCGAAGCGCCCGCGCCCGTCGCCTTCGACCGGACCGTCACGCCCCGCCTGGCGGCGCAGTTCGTCGCGCATACCGCGAAGTCGCTCGACCAACCCCAGTTCCTGCGTCCAACGAGTCTCGAGCCCGGCCAAACGGTCGCGAACCTCCGAGAGTGCCTGTTCGGCTTTGGGCCGCCGGTTACCGGTGTCCATTCCGACGGTCTCTTCGCTCGAGATGAGCGACAACTCGAGTTCGAGCGACTCGATGGCCCTGCGCGCGTCTTCGACCGACGGCGGAACGGCGTGCCGGCTGATGGCGACTCGGGCACAGGCCGTGTCGAGCAAGCTCACCGCCTTGTCCGGCAGTTGGCGGTCGGGAATGTACCGCTTCGAGAGAGAGACGGCCCCGCGAATGGCTTCTTCGAGCAGTTCGACTTTGTGATGGGCTTGCATCGCGCCCGCGACGCCGCGCATCATCAGAACGGCCTTGTCTTCGGATGGTTCCTGGATGTGCACCACCTGAAAGCGCCGCGTCAGAGCCGGATCCTTCTCGATGTGCTTCTTGTACTCGGCCCAGGTCGTCGCGGCGATCGTGCGGAGCGTGCCACGCGCCAGCGCCGGCTTGAGCAGATTCGCGGCGTCACCGGTTCCGGCCGCTCCCCCCGCGCCGATGAGCGTGTGGGCTTCGTCGATGAAAAGAATGATGGGCTTGGGCGAAGCCTGCACTTCTTCGATCACCTGCCGGAGTCGATTCTCGAATTCACCCTTCGCGCCCGCCCCGGCCTGCAAGAGGCCGAGATCGAGCGATCGAAGCGAAACGTCCCTGAGCGCGGGCGGGACATCGCCGGAGGCGATCCGATGGGCCAATCCTTCGACGACGGCCGTCTTGCCGACACCCGCGTCCCCCGTCAGAATGGGGTTGTTCTGCCTGCGCCGCATCAGGACGTGGACGATCTGACGAATTTCCTCGTCGCGCCCCACGATCGGATCGAGCCCCTTGCTTCGGGCGCGCTCGGTGAGGTCGACGGAGAACTTGGCGAGGGCCTCTTGCCGGCCAAGAGCGGCAGGCGCGATCGGCTCGGTACCCTGAGACGCCTGCAGCGTGCCCGAGCTCTTCTCCTCCGGCGACCCGGCGGTGATCCCGGCGAAGCGCTCGGTGAGATCGTCTCCACCGACCTTCGAGAACTCCCGCGAGATCGCAGTCAGCGCATTGCGTAGACTCGACGTTTTGAGTAACCCCACGATCGCGTGTCCGGTTCGGACGCGAGGCTGATTGTATTTCAGGCTCGCGTAAAGCCATCCTCTCTCCACGGCTTCCTCGATGTGGACGGAGATGTCGCTGACCGAGGTCGCGCCGCGCGGCAAACGATCCAGCGCCTCGAGCAGATCGCGAGCCACCTTGGCCGCGTCGAGCTCGTAGTGCCGGGTGATTCGATGCACGTCGGAGTCGGGCTGCTGAAGAATCTGATGCAGCCAGTGCACGAGTTCCACGTACGGGTTGCCGCGCATCTTGCAGAACACCGTTGCGCTCTCGAGCGCGCGGTAGCCCAGTTCGTCGAGCTTGCCAAAGAGAGCAGCGCGGCTGATATCGGCCATGAGAAGCGATCTCCTGTCAGCTGATTCGAGCGGCCAATGGTTTGCGAATTCGTTGGGTGCGCCGGGTCAGCGGATCGACGACCAAGTCGACCTCTACACCTGGGCCGGAGCCAAGGCGAGTGGTCCAACCGAGACGCCCTCCGCCGCCAAGCCGCATCGGAGCGCACACCGAAGATGCCAAAACGAGCCGAAGCTCCCAGTCCCACTCGTCGCCTGTATAAAGGCGCACGAGCGAAGTGATCTCGGTGACGGCATGGGACGCCGGCAGCATCTGCTCGAAGTCGAAGGCGCTCAAGGGGCCGAGCACGATCCGGAACTTGTGCGATCGAGACCATATGCGACGGCCGAGCGGAACGCGCCCGAGACTGCCCGTCTCTCGCGACGCGCCGAGCCGCCAGCGTTCGTCTTGGGGAAGTTCGAGCCATTCGCCGACGAACTCCTCGACGTGCGTCGAAACACCGACGTAGTCGGCAATGAGATCGCGAAGTCCGTCGGCACCTCGAGAGAGAGACGCAAAGTGGGGCGCGTAATGCAGTTTCGCGAAATCGTGAACGTCACCCCGATGTCGCGTCGCCTCGAGCCCCAAACCCATCAACGCGCCCACATAGAGGGCGAAGGCATCCGCGTTGGGTCGATCCATCGCGACGGTGGGGCGCGTTCGCGTCCAAGCCCGGTGAAAGAGCAGAAGCATCCGATGGTGAAAGACGTCCACGAATCGAGCGAGCGTCGGGTCCCCTGCGTGCTGGAGGCGTTCGTAGGCGTACTCCGTCAGATGACTCGGCAGCGGCCCATTCGGTCCCCAAAGCCCGAGAAAGCCCACCATCAAACGGGGAGTGCTCCCGTCGTCGGGAACGGAGAACTCCGTGAGCTCCGCTCCCTCGAACAGAGCCGACGGCTTCTGTCCGATCCGGACGCCTTCCTCCGACGGCCGCTCCGCCTCGCCCAGGCGGGGGGCTTCGGGCGACACCGTGTCGAAGCGCCTGAGCGCCACGTGGAAGTCGAAGCTGCCCGGCAGCGCTTTGAGCCTCTCGAGCCAGTTCACAGAACGGGGCGCCTGCCCACCGTCAGCGGCCATCGTGCAATCACTCCGCGTTGTTGCGTGCGAATGACCGTCTCGACAAACGAGTTGATCGAAACGTATCGCGCGAAAAATTGAGCCAGGACGAGCCCAAGGACGAATGCACTCGTGCCTTCGAACGAAGCCTCGTCGCAGTCGATGGTCATTTCGATGCCGCGAACGAAGCTCGGAGGACCGTCCACGGGCAACCGGCGGACGATCGGGCGAGTGCTCGTATGGCGCACGCCGGCGATCTGACGGCGGCTGGAAGCGTCCGCAACGTTCGCATAGAGCGAGAGGAGCTCGCGTAACGCGAGCGCGCCTTCCTCTTGGGACACGTCCGTCACCGCGAGATAGTTGAGGGAAAGATGGCTGATCAGCCGCCAGCTCGTCTCGCCGCCGGCGAGCGACGCTACGGGCTCCGAGGGCCCGGCCACGCACCGCATCGCCTTCACGGGCGCGCCCGAATCCATCGTGAAGTCGGTTTCGCCCTGTCCGATGGGCATGAGAAGCGGCAGATCGCGGTTGGTGCAGAGAGTCTCGACGGCGAGCTGACGGAGCTCCGCTCGGAACGGTCCCTGGCGGCCGTCAACCAGCGCGACGAAGGCCTCGCCGCCCAAATAGCTCGAGCGCGGCCCCTGAGTCCGCAGCCTGCTGGACGCAAGTCGCTCGCGCCTCTGAACCGTATAAAACGCAGCCGCGGCGGCCGCAACCCCGCCATGCCGACTTCGGTAGAAAGGCAGGAACTCCTGCACGGCGTCGCCCTTGGCGCCGTAGCCGGTCACGCGGGTCACCGAATGGACCTCGAAGTCGAGCGGGCGAGCGCGGTCGGCAACCACGTGGTACTCGTGGTCCGAATCGCCCAGTTGAATGCGATCGGCGGATTTGGGAAACAAGTTCACGGCAGGCGTGCAAAAGAGAGAGACGCTCGACGGCTTGGCCGCCGCCTCGACGGTGGGTTCGTAGCGGTCGAGCGCGACGAGCAAATCCAGCTGGTCGCCTGGGCACGCGCGCACGGCCCGGGATAGCCCGGTCAGTCGCGCGAACAGAAACCGCTGCGGGAATGCGAAGTACTCGTGCAGCAGGCGGTATCCTTGAAACGCGCGGGGCCCGCTCGGCAGCAACGACTCCGAATCGGCCGTGCCGATCGGCAGCAGCTTCGCCTCGTCGACTTTCGTCCAGGATGCGCCGAGGGGCTCGCGCGAAGCCACGGCCACCGTGCCACCGATGACGAGCTCAAAAAACCGCCATGCGACCGAATCGCCTCCCCGAAAAAACAGCGTGAGCTCGTCGAGCGACATCCGAGCAAAGGGCAGCCCGCTCGTCGTACGCAGGCGCAGCCGCAGCGTGGACTTCACCGGCCGTGAGGACGACAGATTGGCTTCCGGGCCACCGGCCGAGGCCGCCATCGTCAAAGTCTCGACCTCGATCGGCCAGAGGGTTACGTCATGGGCCGTGCGGTACTCACAACCTATTTCGTTCTGAAGAGGGCTGGCCCGCAACGAGCTTCCACGCGAAACCACGAAGCCGTCAGCCAGGTTGCCTTGGCGTTCGTCCGGCGAGAATTCGACGATCGCCATCGACGGCGTCGATCCCAAGTAGTGCGGGTAGACAAGACCCAACAATTGTTCGCAGAAGCTCGGAAACTCGGCGTCGATCTTGAGCTGGACGCGGGCCGCAAGAAACGCGAAGCCCTCGAGCAGCCGCTCGACGTACGGGTCGGCGCACTCGAAGGCATCGAGGCCCAACCGGCCGGCGATCTTCGGAAACTCACGGGCGAATTCGCCACCGAGCTCCCGCAGATACCGTAGCTCGCGGTTGTAGTACTCGAGCAGTCGGTTATCCACGGGCTAACCGGGGGCCGCTTCGACGACGCGAGCCTCGCCGTCCTCCAACGTGAGATCCGCTCTCCAGTGCAACCGGAGCGGCAACGGCTGCGACCATAGGTCCGCCTCGATGTCGAAGCGGAGCGCGTTCGGGTCGTGCTTGTCCGGATTGACCTGAATGTTGACTTTGAGCGACTGCTTCAAGAGGCGCGGCTCGAAGTCGTTCACCGCGCGACGCACGATGCGAACGAGAGCGCCTTTGTCGATCGTCGACGCCGATTGGCCCGTGAGATCCGGCATTCCGTAGTTCAAGGTGGACCGCTCGACTTCCGGGAAGTCGCTCAAGTCCTGCAGAGCGGCGAGCTGCGTCGCGTTCAGAAGAAAGGCCAAATCGCGACGAACCGACTCCCGCAGCCGAACGAGCGAGAGCACACGTTTCTCGGGACCCTCGACACCCACGGTCGGCTCTTCGTCGGTGAGGCGATCGAGCAAGGACGGTTGCAACCGATCCTTGGGAATCAGTTCGGCCACGGGCCCAGCCTTCTCGAAAGAGAGAGCACGAACCGACCCATCGTGGATTTCACCCAGCGGCCTTCGCGGACGGCAGCTTCGAGACGAGGCGAAGCGAGACGGTCAGACCTTCGAGCTGGTAGTGGGGCCTGAGAAAGAACTTGGACGAATAGTAGCCGGGTTCGCCTTCGATTTCCTCGACGACCACCTGGGCGTCCGCCAACGGTTTTCGCGCTTTGGTCTCTTCGCTCGAGTGCGACGGCGTGCCGTCGACGTATTGAAGGATCCATTTCTGGAGCCACTTCTGCATCTCGTCGCGCTCTTTGAACGAACCGACCTTGTCACGAACGATGCACTTCAAGTAGTGCGCGAACCGGCACGTCGCAAAAAGGTACGGAAGGCGGGCCGCGAGCGCGGCATTCGCCGACGCATCCGGGTCATCGTATTGCGCTGGACGATGGAGCGACTGTGCGCCGATGAATGCGGCGAAGTCGGAATTTTTCTTGTGAATGAGAGGCATGAAGCCCGCTTTGGCCAGTTCGGCTTCGCGCCGATCACTGATGGCGATTTCGGTCGGACACGTCATGTCCACGCCGCCGTCGTCGGTCGGGAAGGTGTAGGTCGGAAGGCCCATCACCGCCCCGCCGGACTCGATGCCGCGAATGCGCGAACACCAGCCATAGAGTTTGAACGAACGGTTGACGTTGACCGCCATCGCGTATGCGGAATTCGCCCAAGTGAACTTGTCGGCGTCGCCGCCTCCCGTGTCTTCCTCGAAGTCGAAGTCGTCGACCGGAGCCGACTTGGCGCCATAGGGCTGGCGCGCCAAAAACCGCGGCATCGTGAGACCGAGGTAACGCGAGTCTTCCGACTCCCGGAGCGAGCGCCACGCGGCGTACTCGGGCGTCGAAAAAATTTTGGTCAGATCGCGCGGATTGCTGAGCTCCTTCCAGGACTCCATCTGGAAGAGAGAGGGCGCGGTGGAGGCCAGAAAGGGGGTGTGTGCCGACGCGGAAATTTTCGCCATCTCCCCGAGAAGCTCGACGTCGGGCGGGCTGTGATCGAAATAGTAGTCGCCGACCAGGCAGCCGAACGGCTCGCCGCCGAGCTGTCCGAACTCAGCCTCGTAGACTTTCTTGAAGATCGGGCTCTGATCCCAGGCGGTGCCCTTGAAACGCTGCAGCGTCTTGCCGAGCTCCTTCTTCGAGATGTTGATGACCCGGATCTTCAACATGGGGTCGGTTTCGCTGTTGTTGACGAGGTAGTGCAGCCCGCGCCAGGCGCTCTCGATCTCCTGGAAATCGGGCTGGTGAATGACCTCGTTGACCTGATCGCTCAGCTTCCGGTCGAGCTCCGCGATGATGGCCTTGATGTTGGTCACGGCGTCACCCGAGGTGAGGCTGGTGCCCGCGAGCGCCTGTTCGGCGAGCGTGCGGACCGCGCTCTGCACCTCCGTGCGTGCGCGATCCGTCTGCGGCTTGAACTCCTTGTTGAGCAGGGCTGCGAAATCGCTGCCCTCGGCTTCGGGGGTCGTCGGCTGCGGAGCTTCGCGCTCTTTCTGTTGTTCGGCCATGGGACGCTCACTGGCCTTTCTGAGAACCGGCGCCCGTTGGTTCGGGGGCGGCCTCGGCTGGTTTGGGGGCGGCGGCAAGAGAGCTCAGAAGACCGGGGTCTTTCAGCACGCGAGCGATGAGGTCTTCGGCACCCGTCTTGCCGTCCATGTACGTAATGAGATTGGCCAGTTGGATTCTTGCCTCGAGCAGCTTCGCGAGCGCCGGAACGCTGCGGGCGACGGCCGCGGGGCTGAAATCCTCCATTTTTTCGAAACGAAGCTCGACGTTGAGGTTTCCGTCGCCGGTGAGCTTATTCGGCACTTGCATCGCAACACGCGGTTTCATGCCCTTCAGGCGATCGTCGAAATTGTCGGCCGATATGTCGACGAAGCTCCTGTCCGCCACCGGGGGGAGAGGCTCGGCCGGATTGCCGGACAGGTTCGCGAGAACGCCCATGACGAACGGGAGCTGCACCTTCTTCTGAGCCCCATAGAGCTCGACGTCGTACTCGATCTGAACGCGCGGGGCTCGGTTTCGACCAATGAACTTTTGGCTGCTCATGATCCCATCCTTGGGGGGGTAGACGTCACCCGTCGGTCTTGCCTGAGATTTTCTGGAGGTTCGGAATGGCCTCAGGCAACATTTCCTTCAAGATATCGGTGAAGGACATCGTCACGAGCCGCCGGCTGCGCTGGAGCAGCAGCGGCACCGGGCTGGAAGGCTCGGCTTTCGCATAGTAGGCACAGATTGCGTCGATCGCGCGCAGAACGTCATCGCGAGTGCGGACTTCTCCCCGCGGCATCGTCGGCGCTGCATCGGCCGCCGCCGCGGGTTGCTCAGCGGCCGCCTGGCCCGGCCGGTTCGCCTGCGCGGCTTGACGTTGGTCGAGCCGCGTCTTGATGGCTTGCTCGGCCTGGTCGACCACTCTTCGAAGCTCGGTAAAGTCTGGGCCCGAACTCGGCAAGCGCTCGGCCCAGGCTTCGGCCAGCATGCGAACCTCTTGAGAACACCGGTGGAGGGTCGACGACGCCTCGGCCAACACCCCTTCTTGCGCCTGCTGGAAGGCGGCTTCGATGGTGGGAAGCGTCGGCACGCCCGCGCTTTCGGGCGCGGCCTTTCCGTCCGGCCCGGCCGGCGTCGCTTTCATAGGGATCGGGCGCGCACTCGCCGCATCGATCGCCCGCAGTGTGACACTGCCGAACGTCTTGGAGGTGATGAGCGATGCGCCCCGAATCGCCTGGATCATGTCCCGGTGGGTCACGGCACCCATCGCGTTGACGCGCGAGGTCGGGTCGTTTGCGTCGTCGGCGTCGAGTTGGGGATGAAACGTGTCCCAATACTGCGCGACCAGGCGCCTTACGAGCGTGAGGCCGTCGGCGAGCCCGCCGAACCCGTCGACTTCGATGAGAGCCCGCGCCAGAGTGATGGCCACCCGAACGTCTTTGCTCGCGTTCAACAGTTGGCAGCTCGACTGGACGATCGCGCGCCACTCCGGAGGTTCCGCAGCGACGATGAGGCCGCCGACCTGCCGTTCCGGACGACCCGCTGCGGCTCGCTCGAGACTCGAGAATTCGGTCGTGTACTGCAGGTTCGGGCCGCTCGGCGGCGCAGACGGTGCCGGCTGCAGTAGCGCTTCGAGATCCAGCATCAGCCGCCACCCACGACCTGCAACTGGGCCATGATAGCCGGGTGCGTGCGATTCTTGTCAAGGCGCCCGTCCGCGCGCGCAGGCGCTTGGCCAGACCGATTCGCATCGCCAGCCCGGATCCGATCGAGCGGCGGGAGCGGCTGCCCGCCATACGAGGTTGCGTCGGCGTGGTATGAAATCAAACGATGAGTGGGCCAGGCTGGGGAGGTCGGCAGCCGGCACCGAACCTCGACCCCGGCTTGCGCGAGACGACCGTGAACTCGGTCACGCGCTGGAAGCGCCGGCTCGACATCCACGGGCGCACCGGCCCCGATCCGCTGCGTCAGGAACTCGCTCTGACCGGTCGTGAAGCCGGGCAGTTGCGAACCCTCGCCCTCGCCCGTGGCGCCGCGACGCTCGCGCAGCTGCTCGAGCGCGTCGAGAGCCTCGCCGCCGGCCCGGCGAGCGCCGTGGCCGATGCGGTCCAACGTATTTCGGAGCACATCGGGCTCGACGAGCCGCACGAGCCGCGCGGCGTGCTGGAGGGCCGAACCGACGAGGCTGGCCAGGGCAATATGCCAAAAGCGGCTCCGCGAATCGAACCGGTTCGTCCTAGCCCATCCGCAACGGCACCGCGTGCCGGCGCTTCGTCCGAGGCGCCGGCGGCTGCGTTGCCTCCCCTTCTCGGTCGAAGCGTGCTTGCGGGGTCGATGCTGGAACCGCCGATGCTCGACGCGTTGCAGCCCCAGCCAGGGCCGGTCCCTACGCCCGGGACCATGCACTCCGCCCAAGCACGGTCCGGCGACGTCGCTGCAGGAGTCGGAGGGCCCATCCCGAAGGCCGTCGATCCGGCGCCCCGGCCCAGTCGTGCTCCTCCTGCCGTTCGACTGCCGGACTCGATTCGCGCGCTGAGCCCTCCGAAGCTCCTCGGCACCCTCATGGGTCTCCGAGCCTTTGGAAAGCGGAGCGCGGAGGCCCAGCAGCCAAAGCCCGCCGGGGGGCAGCCCGCAGCCGTTCTCGGGCTGCGCGCACGAACGAGCCAGCGGCCCAAAGTCGCCGCCTGGGCGCCGCCCGAGAGGCCTTATCTCGCCGATGCACGGCGGGATGGGTCGCGGAGCCCCGATTGGCCTTCGACCCCGCGCCCTCGCAAGTGGAATCGCGCGGCTCGCGCCACGGAGCCGGCCGCGCCACGATGGTTCGTGTTCGTGGCAGCAGCCATCGCCCTTCTCGCCGTCGTCACGGTGTCCGTCGTCCTGCTCGGGGGTCATCGATCGCCCGTTGGGATCGAGCCGATCCCGCACCCCGGTCCGACGGCCACCTCGGGTTCCGTCCTCGGGACGCGCCCATCGAACCCCTCGAGCAGCAGCGTGCCCGACAACCCCTTGACCCACCTGGTCCACCAGCGCGGAAACGAGACGCCGGAGCTGCGGGCGCTGCTCGACGCACAAGGCCGGATGGCGCTCGCATGCAAGAACGACCCGGCTTCGTGCGGCCGCGGGTGGACCCCCATCGCACGCGACGCGTTCAACCCGATCGATCGCGCGAGCCTCACGCTCACGCCCGTGCCCGAGACGCCGCTGTCGGCGTGGCTTCAGCGATTGAAGTTGCCGCGGGACTTTCCCATCCACGACGACCCCACGCTGCGGGCCCTTTTCGATTTCAACACAAAAAACATCGCGGGCCGGCAGCGCTTCCAAGCCAAGCTTTTCGAGTGCGCCGCATACGACGACATTTTCGACAGCACGTTGGTCAAGTACGGCGCCCCGCCGTGGCTCACCGCCGTGGTCTATCAGGAGAGCGGCTGCGATCCGCGAGCGACCTCCGACGTCGGAGCGAGGGGTCTGTGGCAGTTCATGCCCGAGTCGGCGCGTGCCTACGGCCTTCGCGTCGTCGACGGCGAGATCGATGAACGGCTCAATCCGATGAAATCTACCGATGCCGCGATCCATTTCTTGACCGATCTGCAGCGCACGCTGGGAGCCTGGGACTTGGTTCTTGCCGCGTACAACATGGGGCCGTTCGCGGTGCTCGCGCGGCTTGCTCAGGCGGGCGAGAGCGCAGGGTTCTGGGACCTGTCGCACGCGGGTCTGCTGCCCGACGAGACCGCGGGATACGTCCCCGCGATCGAAGCCTATGCGTTGGCTCTCCAAAACTTGCATCGACTCCAGTTCAGCCGCGACGGCAAACGCCTCGAAAGCACAGCGGAGATCGTGGTCAAACCGGGTTTGCGTTTGAGTTTGATTGCCCGCGCCGCCTCGACCACGACTATCCACATTCGAGAGCTGAATCCGGAGTTCTTGCGCGACGTCGTTCCGGAAGGCGAAACGACCCTACGCGTTCCCGACGCCGAGTCGCACCGTGCGCAAGCATTCGTCGAATCGTGGTCGCCGGACGACAACCGGGACACGTGCGTTCCAGAGGACTTCGATTGGGGCGCCCGGCAATTCGACACGAGCAAGTTTGCGAAGAACTGCCCTCAGACCGCCGCGACGCCTTGAATCCGCGGGCACCACCGTGCGGCCGCCATGGCAAGGGGTACCCGGTCCCTCCGCGAGACGCCGCGCAGTTCAAGGGCGGAGCGCGAGGGATGGCGGCGCGGCCATGGCGTCCCCGACTACGCGTTGCCCGCGATGTCGAGCTTGCCGGTGACCGCGGCTCCACCCTGCCCCGCCGCGGTTTGCGGCGTGTAGTCGAACTCCACCTGCGAAAAATTCAGGCTCACGAGCATCGTGTGGACGGACGTTCCCCCCTCGGGCGTGCTTCCGTTGAGCGAGACCCTCGAGACGAGGCCGCCGGTCATTTTGATGACCAGATAGGGCAGAAGCTTTCCACCGGTAGTCTTGCAAATCGTCAACGTCGCGTTGGCGATGTGCGCACCCGTATGTGCCATTTGTGCCAGAATAGGGAACGACTTGTCGACAATGGCCGTAATCGTGACGTCATCGACCGTCGCCGTTCCGGTGCTGCCGCCCAACCCGCTGTGCGCCGAGCCGGTCTGAGCGACCCCCCATTGCACACCGGTGACCTCGATTTGGTTTTTGTAATCGGCCACGACCGACTCACCCTGGACCGCACCGCCGTCCTGGCTGTTAATCAAGATGAACATATTGCTCGCCATGTTCCCACCTCTCTGTCGCCCCATTGCCCGTGAAGCCCGCGGGAGGGCGTCTGGTTGACTCCCGATTCAGTAACCCAGGAAACGGTGCCACGCTTGTCGTCTTAACGGGTGATCCTTTTTCGAAGCGTTGGTGAACCTTCCGCGCCGCGCAAGGCTCGTGGTAAGGTCGGCGCCGTGCTCCTCGCAGCTGGATGGGGGCCGTGCGGAGACGCTGCGTGCGCGCTGCAAGCGCTGCGCCACACGTGGATCGTCGGACGGTTGGCTGGCGTGAATGATTCATGTCGTGCCGCGTGTACTTTGTTTCTCCCGAAGGTTGCCGCCAATGTGGCGTAGGCCGATTTGGACCGAAGGGCTGTTCGTCAGCCAGCACCATTTTCAAGCGCAAGACCGTTTTCACGAAGATCTGCTTCGAGAGCGTGTGTCCGCCCTCCGCCGGTATGACTGGGGCCTGTCCGTGCTCGAGATCGACGAGCGCCTCCTTCAGGCAGGCCAGTTCGGCTTGCGCCGCTTGGCGGCAGTTTGGCCGGACGGCCTGGTCGTGCAGTGCGGCGGACCGCATGGAGATCCGCTTCCGGAGCCGCGATCCTTCGAGCCCCATCTCCGCTCGGAAGAGAGTGCGCTCGACGTGCTGGTCGGCATCACGAGCGAAGGCCTATCCAACGTGGCGCCGCCGGGAACCGCGATCGGCCAACAGCGCTTCGGCCGCCAGACGGTCGGTGTCGACGACTTCAACACGGGAGGCAATCCTCAGGAGGTCGAGTTCGCCCTACCCAACGTGCGGATCGTGTTCGGGACCGAACGGCGAGAGGGCATGACGACACTGCCGGTCGCGCAGCTGGTTCGCCAAGCCGACGGCCGAGTGGTCGTCCGTGACACGTTCGTGCCTCCCGTCACTCGCATCTCGGTTGCGCCGTTCGTGACGAACGGGTTGCGCCGCGTTCTCGGTGCGATGGTCGCGCGCCAGCGCGAACTGACCGCGGCGCGAAAGCAACGCAACGTGGCGAGCATCGAGTTTCATTACACCGACGCGCGTCGCTTCTGGCTGTTGCACACGCTCAACGGCGCCATCCCCGTCATCTCGCATTTGGTCGATACCGATCGAGCCCACCCGGAGGAAGTCTACCTGGCACTCGCGAGGCTGGTCGGGCAACTGGCAACGTTCTCGGCCGACGCGGAGCCGGCTGCGATTCCTCGGTTCGAGTACGGCCGCCTGGGCGACCTCTTCGAGTTCCTGTTCGCGCGCGCTCTGACTCTTCTGACGGTCGATTCGTTGCCCGTTTATACGGAAATTCCGCTGCAACGGCGCCCCGACGGCATGTTCGTCGGGCGGATCCCCGAGCCCCGACTCGCCAACCACGAGTTCTTCGTCGCCGTGCGCTCGGCCCTCGCCGATGCGAGCGTGCGCGAGCGCATCCCTCAACTGCTCAAGGTGGCGGACTGGAAGCACATCATCGAGGTCGTCAAACAGGCGCGACACGGCGTTCGTGCGGAAGTCGACTGGAATCCGTCGAGCTCGTTGCCGCTCAAGCCGGGACTTTGCTTCTTTCGTCTTCGCCGCGAAGGACCGTTCTGGGAGGAGATCGCGAAGAGCAGCACGCTGGCCCTCTATCTGCCGAGCGACGCCGATTGGAAGGACGCCGCGATCGCCGTGTATGCCATTGACCCGATGTACTTGCGCTGACGCTGATGAGTGAGCCGAGTGCGGACGCGATGTATCGCGCAAGCGTCGAAGCGCTCGCGGCTGCGGCGCAAATCGGAGACGGCCCGAGCTTGCCCTCCGCCGACGCCCTGCGACAAAGCATGATGGCCTTGCTGGCAGACTTCGTCGCGCGTTGCCGCAACGCGCGCATCCCCGACACCGAGATCGCCGAAGCGCGCTACGCCATCGTGGCGTTCATCGACGACCGAGTGCTCCGGTCGAACTGGACCGGCCGCACCGAGTGGATGAGCAATCCGCTGCAATTGCAGTTCTTTCGGGAGTACACGGCCGGAGAAAATTTCTTCGCGCGCATGCGGGCTCTCGGACAGCGTGGCGCTCCGTTCTGGGCGCTTGAAGTGTATTATACATGCATCGCACTCGGCTTCGTGGGGGCGCTGCGCGGGGCCGGCGGTCAGCAGAGCGCCCACGCGTATGCGGAGCCGGCGCGTCTTCTGCTGCTTGCCGGAACCAATCCGACCTCGATTGCGCCGAATGCCATCCCGCCGGCGCAGCCGGTCGCTCGCCGGCGACCGCCGCCCGTGGCCCTCGGAGCGGTGCTGGCCTGCGTGGCGCTGTGTGTGATCGCGCTCTTTGCTTTGCAGTTCGTTCTCAGCAACCGCATCCAGCGAGTCACTCGGGACCTGACAGCCGCAAAGGCTGTGCCACCGTCGTCGAGCGAGGGCCCGTAGCCATGCGTTGGGCTCTCGTCATCCTGGTCACGCTGGTGCTGATCGGCGTCTGGGTGCTCGCGTTCTTCGTGCCCGAAATTCGATGGTTCGCCGAGGTCCTCACGGCGATCGTCGTCTTTGCCGCGATGCTGATCATCGTCGTGCCCTGGACCCGTGACCGCATGAAGCAGGCCGAGGCCTCTCGGGCCTCGAAGAAGCTGGGGGCCACCGGGATCCGCCGACCCGATCTTTCGACGCTCCGGGCTCGGATTCGCAAGGCCTTCAAGGAGGTCCGCCGAGCTCGCGGGGGACGGGGGCCGACTCGTCGGCTTCCGCTCTATCTGGTGCTCGGACCCCCGGGGTCCGGCAAGACGACGCTGCTCGAGGCGCTCGGCCTGTCGGTGGTACCCGTGTCCGTACCGAACGCGGTGCCGGAAGGACGAGACTCGCCTGCGCCGTTCGACATGTGGTGCTCCCGAGATGCCATCGGGGTCGAAGCGAGGGTGCGCGTCGAAGACGACGAGGGCGCCCGCGACAAGTGGCTCACGCTGCTCGATGAACTTCGACGCTTCCGTCCCCACCAACCCGTCAACGGAGTGCTGCTCACGGTGAGCGCGGCGGAGATCGTGTCTGCAGACTGGGCCGCGCGCGGAACTTCCAAGCAGCTTCGGGCACGAATCGACGACGTGGTCGATCGTCTCGAGACGATCGTGCCCGTCTATGTCGTATCGACCCTGGCCGACCGAATTGCGGGCTTCCTCGAGTTCTGGGGGGGATTTCCAAAGCCGGATGATTCGACCTGGGGCGCTTCGTTCTCGCCTGACGACGAGCCACTCGGCGTCCAAGCGTCGAAGGCGGTGGAGCGGGAATTCGACATTCTCGCCCAACCGCTACGGGCGCGACTGATCGATCAGTTGCCTCTGGAGGGTGACCCGCAGAGGCGGGTACGGCTGCTGCGATACCCGCTCGAATTCCGCTCGTTGACCTCGCCGGTGGCTCGACTCGCCGAGACCCTTTGCCGACCCGGACCCGCCCTTCAGGGTCCGCTTTTCCGGGGCTTCTACTTCGTCAGCGCCGGGGCGCCGGCGGCTCTCGCGGCTCACCCGACGGCGACCGCGTACGATGGGGCACCCGGGAATTCGACCCAAGCCCGCGGGCGGTCGACTCCGCGATTTTTCCTGACGGACCTCTTTCGATCGGTCATTTTGCCGGATCGAAATCTCGCCGGTCGATCCCCGAGCGGCAACCGCAAACATGCAAGCACGGATCTGCGGGTGTCGCTCGTTGCGCTCGCGGTGGCCCTGTTCGTGATCGGCCCGGCGCTCGCCAGCTTCGTGCACAATGCCGAGCTCGCAGATTCGGTGCAAGCCGCGGCCAACGCGCTGGCCGTGGCCGATCCCTCCAGTACCCCCGGCACGCGCAGCGATCCGATCGAACCGGCGCTCGATGCGCTGAACCGATGCGAGAGCGAAGCCCATACCCTCGGCATCTCCGGCTGGTTCGGGCCGCGCGCCGCGCGCGATCTGCGCGAGCCCTTGGACCAAGCCTACGTCGGCAGGCTGCATGCCTGGATGTCGCACCGACTCCGTCGAGAACTCGAGCGGCGTCTCGACGCGATCACCTCGGGTCACGGTTTGCCCGACCTGCCATCCACCATCGACGACGACACTCCACTGCACCAGGCCTACGAAACCGTGAAGCTCTTCGCCGTGCTCAGCCAGCCGAAAGGGCGCGCCAAGACAGAATGGGCCGCCCAACATCTCGCGGGTGCGTGGAGATCCATTCTGCCCGACGGCGAGGCCGTGCCCGAAGAGCGCCTGAACGAGCACGCCCGCAATTACCTGGCCGCGCTCGACGCGAATCCAGGGTTCGCTTGGCCCGCGGGCCGCCCGCTCACGTCGGCCCGCGACCGGCTGCGTCGGCTCGACGTCCGCGGGATGCCTTATCGCCGAATCCTGTTGGCCGCGGGCGAAGCTCCCGCAGTGCGCGCGAGTGCTGTGTTCAGCCCCACTTCGATCGAGTTTCTGGCCTCGCGAGGCGACGTTCAAGTGCCGGGACCGTTCACGGCATCCGGCTGGCCGAAGGTTCGCGAGGCTCTCCATTCACCCGCCCCGCTTCCCCAATCGGTCTACGTCGAGCGCTGGGTCCTCGACGACGCGAGCCTGCCCGCAGACGACCGGGCGTTGCGCCAGCAAGTCCTGCAGGAGTACTTCGACGAATACGTCCGGCGCTGGATGTCGTTTCTCGACGAGCTGAAGGTGAAAACTCCCGGCGACGTGAGTGTGGCGAAGGCGGAGCTCGCGGCATTCAAGGAGGGCGACGGCTTCTACCGGACGCTGTTCGATCAGTTCAAACAGAACGCCATTCACGACGACGAACCGGCTCCTCGGGAGACAAGCATTCTCAACCGGATTCCCTGGCTGTCCTCCGAACCCGATGCGGCGGCGAAGGCATCGGCCCCGTCTCCGGTCGAACGGAGCTTTCGGCCGCTTTTGATCTTCGCCGGCGACGTGGGGGCGGACAGAAAAGGATCTCCAGGCTCGACGGCGGCCCTCGACACCTACCTTGCAATTCTCGACAAGCTGAAGGCGGCGCTCGACGCGCCGCCCGATCCGAAGCCCATGAGCCTCGACGCCCGCAGCCCCTTCACGGAAGCCAGCACCGGCGTCGCCGCGCTGCTCGACGGAGTCGAGGAGCCGGCGCGGAGTCGGCTCTGGCGCCTGCTCATGCCTCCGGTGATGGGCGGCGTCATGGCGGCCAAGGCAGAGGGGGTTACGGCGCTGTCGGGCGATTGGAAGTCCGCCGTTTGGACCGCCTGGGATCAGAAGCTGAGGCAGCGGTTTCCTTTCGCGCGATCGGCGCATGCGGAGCCGGCCAATTTCGGTGACTTCGGAACGTTTTTTCGTCCTGACGGCATTCTGTGGGGATTCGTCCATGCGCACCTGGCCGACTGGGTCGAGGAAAACGGAGAGGCCCGGTACATCGCCAAGCAGGGGGCCGATTCGCTGACGCCCGACCTGCTGGCGTGTTTGACTGTGGCTCAGGAAATCACCGATGCGTTCTTCAACACGGGTGAAGATCCGGGGTTCAAGCTTTCGGTGCAGGCGGACTGGACGGCGGCGAACGTGACGGCGGCGAAGTTCTGGGTGGGGTCGAAGGACACCGCGTTGCCCAAAGCCGAGTGGGCAGGCCCCATGCGCTGGTTCGGCGAAGACGTCCGCGTGGAGTGGCAACAGGACGGTCGGCCCACCGAGGAGCTCGGACGGCATTCGTTTTCGCTTTTCGACCTGTTCGACCATCTCGGCGGCCTCAAGCCGTCGCAAGCGAGCCGTTCGATCTATACGAGCGACTGCCCTCCGCTGACGCTCAAGTTGCGGCCGGAGGGCAAGGTCGACGCGTTCCGGTCGGACTTCTTTTCTCGCCTTCACTGCCCCGAAGAGGTCCGAGTGGTCAAGCCCTGACCCTGCCGAACTTTCCCGCTCGCCCGCGCGGCGCTAGGCTCGATCACGGCTATGGCGCTCGGCGTTCGTGTTCATTTTCGATCCCGTGACGGCGGCCTGCAGGGCGAACGGGTGCTCCGACAAATGCCCGTGCGCATGGGTCGCAACGCGATAAACGATTGTGCTCTCGGGCACCCGTTCATTTCGGATTTTCACGCCGTGCTGGATCTCGTTGACGACCAGCTCTGCGTTCGCGATTTGAACAGCAGAAATGGGGTGTACGACCGCAACATGGTGCGTCTGCCGGCCGGGCGATCCGTACCACTCAGTGCACTCGGCCATACCTTCGTGATCGGCCGCACCGTCGAGGTCTGGGTCGAAACGTTCGAGGAGAGTCGAGACATCGGACAACGCGCGTCGTCGTTTCACGGAGCGGTGCTGGGGAACCGAGCCGCGATGGCCGGAGGATGGGGCGGCCCGGGCGACGCCGCCGGCTCGGCGCTTGAAAACTCCTTCCCCGCGCGAGCGCCCGGCGCCGGTTCTCAGAGTATCGTGGCCTTGCCGCCGCTCTCCATCGGGGAGCGATCCTCGGGCGAGCGACCCCCGCCCTACGTTGCACCCGCTGGCGGTGCACCGGCCGCCGGGCACGCCAGTTTGCCTGGGCTGTCGCCCTTGCCCGCCGCGTCCGCGTTCGGTCTTGCGCCTTATGCGTCGCCCGGGAATCGTCCATCGCCGCCGCCCCAACGTCGGGACGCCGCAGCCCGAGCGGATGCCGGGCGCAGCACGCAGCACTTGTCGATGAGCGCGGAGCTCCTCGCGCTTCTCGGGCTCCGAGAGCTCGCGTCGTCGCTGGTTCCCGGCGTACCGCTCGAAACGACGGGCGACATCGCACGACTGGTCACCAAGCTGCACGATCTGGTGGAAGTATTCTGTCGCTGCTTCGTACCGCTTCGCGACGCCCGTCTGGCCCCGTCGCGGCGGGGCGGCGGCGCGTCGGCGAGCGCGCTTCGGGTCGAACGCGCGGCGGACCCCGCCGCGCTCGCGGCCTCGCTGCTCGACTGGCGCAACCACGATTACGACGCGCCCGACGTGATCGAGAGCGCTCTGTCCGACGTGGTCATGCAGCAGACCGCGATGGTCGACACAGTGATGCACGGCGTCGAAGGCCTGCTCGACGAGATCTCGCCCGACGCCATCGAACGCGCGGTCAAGGAGGACGCGGGAATGGGCGCGGTGTTCAGCCGCTACCGCGCGCTGTGGCTGGCTTACCGAGAGCGCTTCGACCACCTCGCCGACGAGAGACGGCGGATCGACACGATCCTGGGCCCCGAGCTCGCGTCCGGTTACCGAGAGCACCTCGCCCGACAAGGGAAAACCGGACCCTGAGCGGATCGCGCCCGACCGCGACCTCGAGCCCGACCCCGACCCGTCGTCACGGAGTGGGGACCTGGGACCATAGCGAGTCTTGCTGCGCGACGAGCCGGCCATCGTCGCCCAGGACGAACACGCGATCGCCTTCCGCCTTGCGAACGTCCTCATCGTTCGCGTCGCGCACTTGCAAGCGTTCGTGGACGCGCGCAGTCAGTTTGTCGAAAACGGGAGGATCGGTCGTGAGTCGATATTGAACTCGGCCGAGACCCTTTTGCGTACCGTACCGGATGCGCTGCGCGGGCGATCCGACTTGGGCCACGAGCTGACCGCCGACCATCACGTAGAACGTGATCGTGCTCTCGCACTCCGCGTCGACCTTCACGTCCGCGCAGCCGTCGTCGTCGGCTATGACCACGCGGGCGGCCCCGAGCCGGGAGAGGGCGAAGCGCGAGTGACGCGCGGTGCCGCGATAGTTTCCGATGGCATAGACGTCGACTTCGGAGGCACGCGGCCGCACAAGTGCAAGGGGCCCCTCGGCGAGGGGCTCGCCAATCCGGAAGGCGCGCAACCACACGCCTTGTACGCCGTCTTCGCCGGACACCACGACAGCGTCCTCCGTCGTAGTCGGCGCGGACGATGCCTGCATGCCTCGAAAAGGCTCAGCGTGCGTCTCTCCCACGCAATCGACGTCGCTCGGATTGAATGCGACACCAAAGCCGTGGAAGCCCGGAAACACCACACTCCAATAAGCATCCGGATGGGGCAATCCGGCGTCGCTCATCTCGCCGGGCGCCAGAGCTTTGCGACAGATGGCAATCGGAACGTCGAGGCGCGCCTTGTCTTCGAGCCGCGACACGGGCGCCCGGGTCGCGCACGCGCCCGCAGCGACCCCGAACAGAGTGCCGACTCCCCCCAGCCGCCGCAGCCATTTCGCGGCCATGTCAGAGCACCTCCACGCGACGAAGAATTTCGAGGAGCTCTCCCGAAAGGCGCGACAAGTTCTCCTCCGAGGTGACGATTTGCACGAGCACGACGCGGTGATCGCCGCGCAGCAGGATCTCACGGCTGCGGCTGAGAACCTTCTCCTTGCTCTCGATCTTGCGATCGATCGTGTACGCGCGACCCTGGTTGGTCCCCGTCGCCATGGGTACACGCTGCCCCACGGCCGTCGCTCCGTTGGCCGTCACGTCGGCCTCGTAGTGCGCGAGGATGTCGCGCCAGGATTTACCGGGCGAGTCGGAGCGCTCGTAGATCGCGAACGAATACGCGTTGGGAGAGACGTACCGGACAAACGATTGGCCCGGCTCTATGCCCGCGTCGCGGATCGTCCAGCGCGGGGGACGCGTGAACCGAACGCCGTCACGAAGAACCGAAACGCCCATCCAGCGACCCCCGTCCACCATGGCTCCGTCGAGCGCAGGGTACGGCCGCTCGATGTCCGGATTCGTCGTGACGTCGACCGGGGCGGCGCTGACGGCGGAGCCCGATGGGTCGAACACCGTACTCGCGCCGGTCGTCGAGGCACCCCCTCCGCACCCGGTTGCCGCAAGAGCCCAAGCGAAGAGCATTCGGGTCACGCCAAGCCGCCTCAGGGGTCGTCCACGACGCGGACGACGACGAACACCCCGCGAACCGGCGGACGGCGGGGTCACGGCTCCGCGTACCCACCCGGCACCACGAAGGCGTCGCCGGAATCGACGAACGTGAATGTGCCCCAGCAGGCGAGCCGGGTCTTTGCGGCAAACGCGAGATTGTCTTCGTCCGCACCCGACGGGCCGAGCACGGCGAGATTGGACCGATGTAGCCCCCAGCCACCCGCTCCGCGCTGCAACAGTGCGTCGTACAGCGCCCGACCCGCTTCGTCCGCGGAAGGCAGAATCGCGACTCGCAACGGGACCGATTGCGACGTGCCCGGACTCGTGACGAAAACGAACACGAGGTCGGGCTTGTGAGCCTCGACCGGCTGACGTTCGACGCGGGCATCGATTTGCTGGTCGTGGAGGAAGGCGACCAAGTTCGTCTCGTTGAGAACGCGATAATCGGCGTGGAGATCCGACTGCGCGCAGACGTCGGGACGCCACTCGAAAGCGCCCGGTCCCGAACCACCGGGGCGGTCGACCACGTAACGGCGATAATCCGGGCCGGGTGGCATCTGCGAGGGAGCGCCGGCGCAGCCGATCAGTGAAGCCATCATGGCGAACACCGCGCATCGCGTGAACATGGCGGCGCGAGGCTACCTGAGTCCTTGTCGGGCTGCCATTCATCAAGACGGCGACCGATGGCCCCCTCGCGAGCCATCCCGCCGGCGCCGGCACTTCGAGGAACCCTCATGGCGCGCCTCCATCGGACCGCCCAGCCAGCCGCTCGAGGCGATCGGCGACGGCGCGCGCGCTCATCTTCGCCTTGTACACGTAAAGGGCACCGGGCAAGTCGCCGTCGAGCACACCCTCGCTGACGCGGAGGCGGGAGCTCACTGCGAACAAGATGCGTTCAGGCAATCCGGCTTCGACGAGCTCCACGCGTTTCCAAACGGCGGCGCGGCTCCAGTAGCCGAGGACCTCCAGGTAGATGCGATCGCGCGCGGCGCCGATCGCCTTTCGTTCGAATACGAGATCGGGCACCGAGAGACCGACGCCAGGAAGATCCAAGATGTCTATGTTGACCGAGACTCGCCAAGGGGTTTCGAGCCCCTTGAAGCTCTCCACGAGCGCTTGCACCTCGTCGGGCAGGGCGGCGGACGCATCCGCTTGTGAGGGCGGCCCAGCGCCCCAAGCCCCGCTCGCAAGGCGAAAGGCGAGCGGAACGCGCTGTTTGCCCCAGCGCACGTCGGCCTCGAGTTTCCATGCATCACAGTGATCGAGAACCGGTAGGACAAGAGCCAGCTGCAAGCCATATTTCGTCACGGACTCGAAGAGGCTAAACGGACCATCGATGACGATTCGGTGCCCGTTGTGCGTCTTCTCGATCGTGTGGAGCAGGCGCAGAAACTTCAGCTTCCGGAAGAGCGCCCGAAGGCCACCGGCCGCCGAACAGCGCACGTCGACTTGGACCTTTACGGCACGCAGCAAGACCGCCTGCGCCTGGGCCTGCTCGTAGCATGTGACGAGTTCGGCGGCCGACGGAGCCCTGAACGCGGTGAGGACATGGGCGCCCCTCAGATCGGCGAAGAGGGCCCGCTCAATCGCCTCGGCCGAGCTGCCGCGCCGAGCGGCCACCTGGGCGAGGATCGCGTCGCAAGCGAGGACAGCTCCCGGCGGAAGGCAGGCGCGCGCGGCACTCGCAAGCGAAAACACTTCGCGGCGAGTTCCTGGGGGATCCGCGGCATCGCTCGCATCGAACTCACAACGGTCTTCGATCAGCTTGACGAGGCCATCTCTCAATCGATGTTCTCGCGGACCGACGTCGATCGCCTCGAGAGCGCCGATGAGCTCCTCTCGGGCGGACCCCACGAATGCAGACGTGGTCGCGACGAGCTTCTCGGCGAGGGCGGCGGCCCGCCGACGGCCGGCGGCGTCGAGCGCGACGATGCACAGATCGCCGCCCCGCCGACGGGCATTCACGAGATCAGCGGTAAGCACTGTGCTCTCGACGGCGCTCGCTCGTGTACGTTTCGGCGGTCGCGTCCGTCACGAGCTCGTAAAGCACGGCGCGCTTGCCCTCCTTCTTGCGCAGGATTCGCCCGAGCCGTTGCACGTGTTCGCGCACCGATCCGCTGCCGGAGAGGACCACCGCGACGTTTGCATCGGGCACGTCGACTCCTTCGTTAAGCACCTTGGAGGTCACCACCGCGTGGTACGTCGCGTCCGCGAGCCCAGCCAAGATCGCGCTTCGCTCTCGAACCTTCGTCTGGTGGGTGATCACCGGGACCAGAAATCGCCGGGCGATCGCGTACGCCGTGGCGTTGTCCACCGTGAAGAGGATCGCCCGGTCGGTGCGGTGCGCATGGAGCAGGTGCTTCAGGTATTCGAGCTTCGCCGAGGGAGCGAAGGCGAGCTCGCGCTGCCTGCGGTACGCCTGCATCGCTCGCCGGCCTTCGGCGCTCTGGGAGGACTGCAGGATGAAAGCGCCCCAGCCGGAGGGGTCGCTCATGCGGATGCCGCGCCGTTTCACGAACGCGCGGTAGATCGCGCGCTCGCGGTCATGCTCGGCGCGTTCCTCGGGCGCCAGTTCGATAGAAACCCGCACGGTCTCGTACTCCGCGAGGTAGTCGCCCGAGAGCTCTACGATGTCTCTCCGGTACACGACCGGTCCGATGAGAGTGGCGAGGTCGGCCTCGCGGCCGTCGCTGCGTTCCGGCGTTGCGGTCAGACCCAGCCGATACGGCGCGAGGCAACCCCGCGCCGCCAGGGCGTAGCCGGAGCTCGGCAAGTGGTGGCACTCGTCGAAGACGACGATCCCGAAGCGCGACCCCATGTGGTCCATGTGAATGAACGCGGAATCGTACGTCGTGACCGTGAGCGGCTGCACGTCGTGCTCTCCGCCACCGACGAGTCCGATGCGCACGCCAAAGGTTGCTCCCAGGAGGTCGAACCACTGACGCACCAAGTCGAGCGTGGGCGCGACCACGAGCGTACTGCGCCTCTTGGCATCGATGGCCATCAGGGCAACGTGGCTTTTGCCGGATCCAGTCGGAAGGACGACGACGCCGCGGCCGCGCTGCGAGCCCCACGCCGAGAGCGCCTCGCTCTGATAGGGACGCGGCTCGCGATGCACCCGCGCGCCCCCGTCGAGCGAAGAGTACCGCCGCGCGCCGTCCTCGTACGGAGTGCTCGACCCGACCAGGGCGCGGACGACATCGCCGTAGGCAACGGCCGGTGCCCGGTGGCACCGGGTCCGCTCGTCCCACGCGCATGCGCTCGGCACGGCGACCGTCTGGGGCCAGTTTCTCACCTCGATCGTGCCGGACGCGAACGACAGCGAGACCACGCGCCATCGGTAGCACTCTGCCCGGTCACGTGCAGGACGAACTCGTCACCGGTCGAAGCGCCGAGGGAGATCGCCGCAATTCGGCGCTCACCTTACCGGTGCCGGAGCGACCGGAACCGCCAGGGCGCCGACCCGGTTCGCGACCACGACGTGGGGGGGGGGCGGGTCAAGATCCCAAACGAGGCCGAGTGCAGCGAAGACCCGAAGCACGTAGTAGGTCGGATCGAATTCCCACCAAAAGAAGCCCTGGCGAACCGATCGTGGATAATGGTGGTGGTTATTGTGCCACCCTTCGCCCATCGTCACGAGCGCGAGAACGGCGCTATTTCGGCTGTTGTCGGTAGTCCGGTAGCGTCGCCGCCCAACCATGTGGGACAGGGAATTGATCGTAAATGTGCCGTGCCACAGAAGCGTGGTCGATACGAAGAACCCCCAGACGAGGGCGAACGGTCCGCCGACCAGAAACAGGCCCACCCCCAGCGCCGTCGGCGGCACCCACCAAAAGCGATTCAGCCAAACGAGCTCGGGATACTTCACGAGATCGCGCACGCGCGCAGTTTCGGTCGACTCGTACTTGTCGGACAGAATCCATCCCAGGTGACCCCACCAAAACCCCTCCCGCAGGACCGAGTGAACATCGCCCGGTTGATCCGAGTGCTTATGGTGGGTGCGATGGTGACTGGCCCACCATACGACACCCTTCTGAGAGCTCGTCATCGCCAGAACCGCCAAAAGCGACTGCATGACGCGGCTCGTCTTGAACGCGCGGTGCGAGAAGTAGCGGTGATAGCCCGCTGTCACACCGAACATGCGTACGTAGTAAAGGCACAGCGCGAGGCCCAATCCGAGCCAGGACCACCCGAGCGCGACGACACCGATGAGGGCTGCGGCGTGGACGGCGAAGAACGGCGTGGCCCGCGCGACGTTGAGGCGACGCAGCGCTCGCTCGTTTTGGGGCAATTGCATGGATC
>Ga0116125_1000247_pt1 | contig 25746 bp, 18 predicted proteins | sample June2015DPH_16_1_2_FD_89729 | JGI IMG/M metagenome (GOLD analysis project Ga0116125, IMG submission 89729) | Peatland microbial communities from SPRUCE experiment site at the Marcell Experimental Forest, Minnesota, USA - June2015DPH_16_10 | ecosystem: Environmental > Terrestrial > Soil >...
CGCAGCGCGATCCAACTCAGCACGCTGTCGCGCCATGAGCCGAACTTGCGATCGAACTCCGCGGCAATGAAGCGGGGAACAAAGCTGGTGATTGGATAGTCGTCGGGAATATTTCTTGCCTTCACGTTATGGTGATAATACGAAATCGCCACGTCGCGGGGATCGCGCACGATGTAGATCACGTGCGGATAATGCGGCTGAAAGCATTCGTGACTCTTTATTATTCGAGGCCGAGGCAGGCTCCGCAGAAAGCGTTCGGTGTTGAAGTAGATTTCTGGAATTCTGGATTCGATGTTGGAAAAGGTGACTGGAGCGTCTTGGTAGATTAAATTTCCCAACAGAAAGCGCGCCCATGTATTGCCCGACCTGGGATAGGAAACAAGAAAAACATCGTCAGGAAAAACCGTTAATCCCCGAGCCGCCAACTGCCGCCCAGTGAGCACGCGTCCCGTGTGTGCCAGGGCAGCGAAAATCCTGCCGACGGTATTATCGCGTGATTGCATAGACCGATTTACTTAGAGCTCCATAGGGAAGATCGCATGCCCACACTACGAGCGTCCCAGCAAATACCGGGCGCGCAAGCTATGCAGGCCCTCCATCAGCGCGGCAAGCTTGCCCGTGACCATAGGCGCCACCGCCAGTCCGAGCAATGCAAGACTAACCTTCCATTTCCAGGCATGGGAGTTCGCTTGCCTAAGGCACACTCTAGCCTGATCGAATTCTCCACGATGGAGGCACTGCTTTCCTTCCTCGAGGAGATATTGCGCGCGAATCTCGTTAGCCCTGGTTTGAACCAGCGCATGATCGGATTGCACGAGCGGAAGCGTTTGCAGAGCCTTCTCAAGGATTTTCCAGTAGGCCTCAGCCATCTTGGCTCGGGAGGCGCTCAAAGATCCCGGCCGGCCGCCATTCAGCCGCACCTGTACTTTGGTTGTATAAGCGATCTTCGCTCCATAAAAGGCCATGCGCAGCCACATATCGTAGTCATCGCAGCGAGGCAGAGTTTCATCGAACATTCCTACATCGACGAATGCACTCTTCCGCGCGACCACGGTGGAGATCGGAATCTGGCAGCGTTCCAGCACAAGCGCTTCGAAATTTGCCGGTCCGCGCGATGGGCACGTATCCATAAACGAGAGAGGGCGCTCCGCATTGCGCAGCGAAAGGCCATTGCAATATGCGAGGCCCAGACCTGGGGTCTGTTCGAAAAGCTCCATCTGCGCTTCAAGGTGAGTTTGCAGCCATGCGTCATCGGAGTCGAGAAAGGCGAAAAATTCCCCCCGCGCTTGTCTAATCGCTGTATTTCTCGCTCCGGCAGCGCGCTTATTTTCCTGCCTCACATACACGATCTTATCGGCGTGCGTTTCGAGATAGGGCGCGAGAACCCGCTCGAGTTCTGGAGTATCCGGCGATCCATCGTTTACAACTACGATTTCAAAATCCTGAAAGCTTTGTTGGAAGACAGAATCCAACGACGCCGCAATCAGCGCGGCCGTATTGTAGGACGGCATAATCACGCTGACGCGAGGCTTCCGGTCTGGTCTTTGAGCTGGCATTGTCCCTTCGTCTATTAAAAAAAACCTACGAGTGTACGGTTTCGTTCTGTCCCGCCAGAATGCGATTTACCGCCTCAACTCCCATCATCACAGAGTGATCCATATTGCCGATTTCATAACGCCAGGCTCCAAACCGGCCGCGCGAGTAAATCTCTTTTTGCATCATTGCAGGCTGCAAAATCGATAGCGCCCGGTCGCGCGCGAGCGTCGGAATCGGATAGGAATACGGCACACAGCGATGATACCGCGAGATAATGCGGCTGCGGTCACTCTCCTCGAGCATTCCCGCACGAACAAGGCCGGCAATCACCTGGTCCGTAACCTGGGCAGGATCCGGCGTTTCGTCCACTTTGTAAGACACCTCACACATCAGAGAGCTGTAACGCTCAGTATCTCCACCGGGGACATTGAAAGGGGAGTAGTGCGAAAAGTACGTGGCGCGATAGCAGGGCATATCCGGATCGGCAAAATAGATCCAGCATTTGCCGGTTTCGATTTTCTTTTCCAGCCCAAGGCCAATTACCAGCAAATTGTTGTGATGGAGATCGGCTGCCGCGTCTAACAACCGGGCCTCTTTTGACTCCAGCATATGGGTCAACAGATCGAGAGGAGTCGTGGAAATTAAAACATCGTAGGAATCGCCGGAGCCATCAGCAAACGAGACGCGCCGTTGCACGTCATCGACTGCCGCCAGTCGTCTCTCAGTCTTGATCTTTTCTGGAAACAGCTTCGCCATCCGCCGATAAATCTCGCCGGTTCCTCCATACCGCGGAAATTTAAACTTGCTGTTCGGTCCCCAGCCCGCATCGTCGCGTTCGTAGAGCACGTTCTCCAGCAGACGGCGGAAATCTACCACCGACACCCGCTCGGCCATCCACGATTTGGACATTTGTTCCAGCGGCGTCGTCCAGACCTTTGAGTTGTAGGGGAACATGAACTGTTCGGCGATCCCGTCGCCGAACGTGGCTAGAATCCACTCGCGAAAGTTTGCCGGGTTCGCAGAGCCGTTATTCGCAGCCGCGCGGGCTGCGCCTAGGAGGCAACTCACCTGCACGGGCTTGGGAAGATATCGCAGATTGTTCTGGAAGGGATAAGGGATCCACGACTCGCCTTTTACTATCCAGCTCTCGCGAACCAGTTGGTTTTCTTCCTTGCCCAGCATTTCATCGACAAGCTTGTCGAAGTAGGGATAGTGCGAAAAAATGACGTGCCCGCCTTCGTCCCAAACGAAGCCGTGTTCGTCCACATGCGAAGAGGAGTGCCCGCCTAAATAATCGGTTTTCTCGTACAGTACCCAGCTCTCATAGCCAAGTTCGTGCAGCCGATATGCTGCACCCAGACCTGTAGGCCCACCGCCTATGATTACGATTTTTTTATTGGTCATGAACTCAATGGCCCAGGGAAGGTTTTAGCAGTTCTTCGGTAGGAGATTCCTGACTTACTGGGTAGCCTAGCAATTGCATAACCGGCCCCCACGCCTCCTCGATCAAGGAGACAGACTCTGGGGGAAGCGTCTTTTTCCACTCGCCAGATTTGGCAGCGCGCACAAAACCGATATCCTTGCGACTGTTCCTCGTGGTAACCCACTCGTTGCTGTCACGGGCTTCGAGTTTTCTCATGTTGTCAGCCGAGCTGAGTTCCACGGCTCGCGAGATTCGATCCGCAGATGCATTCAGCTCCAGGAATTCGGCGATCCGAGTCATTTCGCGATGTGTGTCGTCGAGCAAATCCTCGTACCGGACCAGCAGGAATTGGCGATCATGCCCACGCGCTCCCAACCAACTCATCACATTTTCGCCCCATGACCCGGGAGTTCCTAGAAAACCGCCCTTCAGACGACTAAGTTGAAAAATATTCTTCGAGTTCACCAGCCAACTCCCAGCATGCTCTCCCCAAGTGCCAAAGTACTCGTCAGTCTTCATAAAACGAGTGGTGACGTACGTATGCACCGGAAAGTCATCGGGGATATTTCTGCCCTTGCGGTCGTAGTGATAGCAGGAAACCGCCACATCGCGCGGATCGCGGACGATATAGATCACGCGCCGATAACGGGGGTCAAAGCATTCGTGACTCTTGATTACGCGAGGTCGCGGGATTCTCTTGAGGGACTGCTTCGACCTCGCGTAAATGTCAGGTACCCTGCGCTCCACATTCGCAAAGGTGATGCGCTCGTCAGGATTCATTAGATTTCCCAGCAGGAAGCGCGTCCACGTATTGCCAGATTTTGGATAGGAAACAAGGAAAATGTCGTCGGGAAGCACGGCGAATGCGCGGCCAGAGATGTCTCTCTCCAGAAGGTAATTAAACGAATAAAGAAGTTTGCGCAGGATTTCGTTCATGCTTCGGTCGTAGACTCTCTCCCACTTTAACTATACGGTTCTAACTGTCCTTCTTGCGCGCCACTTTCGGCAAACCCTTTGCCACCCATGGCGGCAACTTCCGGGCAATTCGCCGGCCAACACCTTGCACGGTCGAACGGAGTTCGTGCCGATGCAGCCATGTCCGGTCTAACCGGTAATGCAGAATCGGCACGACGGCACCGCCGAAGCGCACCAGAAACGGGTGCGAGCCTCCCAGCGAATGGCGGCGAAGCCCTTGCTGGCAAGCCCATTGAATACCTCTCCATTGCAGCAGATTATTCGGCTTCAAGTGAATGAATTCGTCTAGCGAGCTATTTCCGGAAGATTCGAACAGCCCTCCCGGGCAATATCGAAAGCGATTGATGGCGACTGCTTTTCCGGACACGCGCGCCAGAAAAAGGCGGCGGTTGCCCTTGAGGCTGACGGCCTTCTCGAACACCTCAAATGTGTTGCCTTCTCCCATCATCGTTTTTCGTTCGGTCTGGCGCCACGCGCAGTAAACGTCGTAAGCTTCAGCAATATCTTGAGCTGTTTCGGCCTCAGAGACCTCAACTCCATGCTTTTCGGCAAAACGAATATTCCTTCTGCAATCCTTGGAAAATTGTTTGAAGAGCGTCTCGGCCCCTTGAGTGAGATCAAGCACTACGTTCCCCGGTAACTCCCGGCTACGAAAGCCATGCCCAGAAAACGGCGGAAGTTCGAGGAAAGACCAGCTGTAAACATTCACGAGCTCCGCAGACGCGGACTCAGCCAATAAGCCTTCTAACAGAGTCTGGAGAATCGCCTCAGTGTCTTCCGTGGGATCAACGCTGACCTGCGGTCTTGAAGAAACACCGGAAACCACGTTCTTGCCAACGTGTAGACCCGTTAAGGCTCCTACGATTCTATTATTCCTTAAAGCTAAGACTGCGAACGGTCGCTTTTCTGCCCAGAACGGCTCCAGAAAGAATTCCGGGGAGTCATAGTGCGAAGGGCACTCTACGCGTGCCATGTAATCGCGCCATGCCGCTTCCAAGTCAGGCGACGGAAATTCCCGGATGATCTTGAAATTCATAGCTGGAATACGAACTTGGTAATACTAGAGCGGCAACTCATTTTAAGTCTCGCGGAACCGCCGGTCAACGCGCGAGTGATTAACAACAGGTTAAAAGACAGGCGTGGTATTCTGGCAGGCCTTATGCTCCGGTATGCAATTCTTTTCACGTCGAATACGGGCGCGCAGGGTTGCGCGGCCATTCTAGCGGCGGAGAGCCGTGACTGACAGGCGCCTGCTCTATCTCATTGGCCAATTCCCGGCCATCAATCACAAGTATCTCCTGGCCGAAGTACGCCACCTTCGAAGTTTGGGCTTTGAGGTTCCAATCGCGTCCGTCTCCTCGCCGGATCGTCTTCCTGAAAAACTCAGTCCGGATGAACGCGACGAAGCGGCGCGCACTTATTACCTGAAAGCCGCTCCGCCGATGCAGGTTTTAGCTCTTAACATCAGTGAGTTTTTGCGGCAGCCGCTGCAATATTTGCAAGGGCTGTTCTTTGCGCTTCGCCTTGCAGGCGCAAGTCCGAGCAGAGTTGCCTACCATCTTGCCTACTTTGTCGAAGCGATTTTAGTGGGCCGGCGCATGCGCGAATTGCGGATTTCCCACGTGCACGCGCACTTCTCGGCAACCGTAGCCCTTATCGTCACCCGCGCGTTTCCTGTGACGATGTCCTTCACGGTTCACGGTTTCGGTGAATTGTATGATCCCGCCGGCACACACTTGCCGGAGCGCATCAAAGATGCACTTTTCGTACGCTCGATCAGCCAATATGGGCGCAGCCAGTTGATGTTGGCATGCGATCGAAGCGCGTGGCCCAAGCTGACCTACGTTCCGCTCGGGATCGATGCCGCCGAATTCCCGCCACTACGGGAGCGTTCCGCATTCTCTCCTCCGCGCGTGGTCTGCGTAGGGAGGTTGTCTCCGGAGAAGGGTCAGTCTTTGCTGCTGGAAGCAGCGGCACTCCTATGGCGGCAGAATTGCCCTATGCATTTGAAGTTTGTTGGCGATGGACCAGAGCGCCCACTCTTGGAGCGCCTTGCGGTGGATCTCGGAATCGAGCGCAACGTCGAATTTGCGGGATGGGTAAGTCCTGTAGAGATGAAAAAAGTTTACGCGGAAGCAGACATCTGCGTGCTGCCCAGTTTGGCCGAAGGCATTCCTATCGTGCTTATGGAGGCGATGGCCATGCAGATTCCCTGCGTCGCTCCCTGCATCACAGGCATACCAGAATTGATCGAGCAGGGAATTGAAGGGTTGCTTTTCACCGTCAGCGACGTGGAGGATCTTGCTGCCAAGATGCGCGAACTTCTGCAGTCCGCTGATCTTCGAGTGATGATTGGGAAAAACGGGCGCTCGCGGGTCCTAAGAGACTATGACCTTGCGCGGAACACAGCTCGCTTTGCGAAAGTATTAGAAGAGCAACTTAAGGACGAACTTGGCGAGAAAGTCGCCGGGCAAGACAACAAGTCGTCTGCTTTATAAAGTTTACAGAGCGGTTAATTCGCCCGATCCAAGCGCTGCTGGCGCGGTCCGCAGGATATAATTGGCATCCGCAGCAAGGCTTGCTCGCTGCTCGAGACTTCCGGCCCGAGATGAATTACACCACCGAGATCAACTCCGAGGGAAAGCTTTCCGCGATTCGCTGTCCCGAAGGCGAGATCTCCGTTCTGCCCGCGCCAAATCCCGCGTCCGATCCCGCTTCAAATCACAGACAAAGGCGGAGAGTTGAGTTGCATCCCAACGACCCACATCTCTACATTCCGCGCCGCGCAATCGATACAACCTATCCCGACGAGCTATTGTTGGCGGTTTTGGATACGTCAAATTTCGCGTGGTTGTGCGATGTAATCGCCCGCGATGACGACAGCACCGCCATTCAGAAGGCGCTGTTTCAATCGGTATTCGGCTTCGTTTCGCGAGAAAAATTCGCCGGCAAGCGGCTGCTCGACCTGGGTTGCGGCTCTGGATCGTCATCCGCCGTGCTGGCGCGCGCACTTCCCGATACCGAAATCGTTGGAGTAGAGCTTAATGCACGTCTGTTGAAGCTGGCCGCGCTCAAGATTTCCTATCAAGGCTTGAAAAACGTTCGATTTGAAGCCTCGCCCTGCGGCACTCGTCTGCCCGAAAATATCGGAACCTTCGACTACATTGTCTTCAGCGCGGTGTTCGAACATCTCTTGCCCAAAGAACGGGTCGAGCTTATGCCGCACGTGTGGGCGGCGTTGCGCCCGGGCGGAGTGCTTTTCATCAACCAGACTCCGCACCGGTATTTTCCAGTGGATACGCACAGCTCGGGCCTTCCCTTGGTGAACTACCTGCCTGACTCTCTCGCTCACTGGGCGGTAAGGAGGTTTTCCCGGCGCGGTGCGATCAACCAATCTCTGAACTGGGAGGAACACCTGCGTGGCGGTCTTCGCGGTGCAACAGAGCGAGAAATCCTGCGGACGCTGCGGGCGGACGATCATTCGCGTCCTGAGATATTGCAGCCTTGCGCCCCAGAGACGAAAGATCGCATCGATCTTTGGTTTACAGGCTTGAGCCCGAAGCATCGGCCAGTGAAGCAGGCGCTCAGGCTTATCCTGAAGGTGGTCTATCGGCTAACGGGTTCGGTGGTAACTCCCAATCTTGCAGTAGCCATACAGAAATCCTAGATCGATAATGCGGCAAAGCGATTTTCCGGAGGAAGTATTCTGCTGTTTCGTCTTAAGCTTGGTTGCCGGAGCGTTCGAACTCTTGCCCTTGCGGCAGCCATAGCCGTTCTCGTTCTCTGCAGCAACTTGGCGTGGGCGCAAAACACGCCAGACCAAGTCTGCCCTCGGCCGGCAATAGGAAGCATAGTCGCGGCGCCCCGGGAACTGCGGAGCCGGAACGGCGTTCTGCGGGTATCCCTCTCGTTGCGGAGTTGGCGCGGCCCAACTGGTGAGTTGCGTTATTGCTATCTCGACGCGGACGGGAATGAATCGCCTACATTGCGAGTAAACCCGGGCGATCTGGTGATTCTCAAACTTAAAAATGAAGGTTTCGCTAGTTCATCTTCGGCAAAGCATTCGGGTGGCGCAGAAGTGTCCGGGTGCGAGTCTCCCATTGGACAAACCATCGAGGGGCAAACCATCGTTAAGCAAACCATGGACATGCTGGCGGAATCGACGAATCTGCATTTTCACGGGTTGATGATTCCACCCACTTGCCACGCGGATGAGGTAATAAAAACCAATATCCTATCTCAGGCAGCGCCTTTCGAATATCGCTTTCGAATTCCCCTCAGGCAGCCGCCGGGCCTTTACTGGTACCATCCTCATCCGCACGGGCACAGCGAAGAGCAGGTGCTGGGAGGTGCCTCAGGCGCGCTGATCGTCGAGGGGATTGAAAATTTCAATTTTCAGGTTGCAGCCCTGCCGGAGCGTCTTATCGTCATTCGCGATCAGACCAGGATAAGCACGAAAATCTCTCCGGTTAATCCAATCCCTCCCTCGAAGGACCTGTCCGTGAATTTCGTTCCAGTTCTGTATCCCGATTACGCACCGGCCGTTATCAGGACGAAGCCGATGCAACGTGAACTCTGGCGGGTGTTGAATGCCGCGGCCGATACCTCCATCGATTTGCGTTTGTTGATGGACGGAAAATGGCAGTCCATGGGGTTGGTCTCTGTCGATGGCGTACCGCTTGGGTATGGAGGCAACGGCAAAAACGGTCAAGTCGAGTGGAGGCAAGATATTCCGATTCCACCGGGCGGGAGGGCTGAATTCCTGTTCAACAGCCCTGCGCTCGGGGCGGACATGCGGCTATTGACCTCCGGGATTGATACGGCGCCAGATCGAGAAGACGAGCCAAATTTTGCTGCGCTCCGCTCTCCTGCTCCAAGCTCTGCTGTTCCACCCCAGGACGTGATGTCGATTCCCGATGATGACGACTACACGCCACCACGTTGGATCGCCAAAATTGTTGCCGCCACCGACGCTGCTGAAACGACTTCAGTGATTCCGCGACCCTCGTCCCATTTGCACAGGCAGGTCCTCCCGCCGCTGACCGCTCCTCACTTTGTGCCTCACACGGTTCGAGCGCGAAAGCTCTATTTCTCCGAGAAGGTCATGGACCAGAAGAATCCCCGCACCTCGACTATTTTTTACATAACCGAAGAGGGGCACGAGCCTGCCGCGTTCGATCCCTCTGCACCCCCAAACATCACGGTCCGGCAGGGCGGCGTGGAGGATTGGGTGATCGAGAATCGATCACAGGAAATTCATACCTTCCACATCCACCAGACTCACTTTCTTTTGCTCGAACGCGACGGGAATGCTGTTGACGAACCCTATCTTCGCGACGGCGTCGCCGTGCCTTATTGGGACGGTGTTTCCAAAGAATATCCCAGCGTCAAAATCAGGATCGATTTCCGAGATCCCGAGATCATAGGCACATTCCCCTACCACTGCCACATCCTTCAACACGAGGATGGAGGAATGATGGGCACAATACAGGTCGTAAGCGCCAAATGACAGCGATAGGCTCTGGTCCATTCGGGGGAGCGGGATGTGCGCCGCGCCCCGGCTGGATTGTGCAACTCTCTTCACTTCCGAAAACCTCGCGAAATTCATCCAAAGTTAATATTTGCAGGCTATTTTCGGCGAAGGTTTTGATAGAGTATGGCCCTGTACCAAAAAAAGCTTTTGGAGATCCCCGCATGGCTGCAAAGCGCTTACTGCCGGTCATATTCGCGACTTTTCTGATGGGAATTCTGTCAGCGTCCGCACAAACACTGCCTCAAATCTATATATCCAGCGAAGGGCAGAACTCGCTTCAGCAACTCGACTTCGCAACCGGCAAACTCACGACCCTCTATGAAATCGGGGCGGCCGCGGATGACATGCTGGTGTCGTCGTCGGGGCAGATCATTTACACGGTTCCGAATGCCGGAACTCTCAACTCGTTTAACCCAGCCACTGGGGTGAACACGGTATTAGCCAGCGGTATCAACGGGGCTCGCGATGTGACGATGGAGCCGAGTGGCCAGACGCTGCTGGTGTCGGAGTACGCTGATCCGGCCGAGATTTATCGCTATAGCTTCGTGACGGGTAAGGCAACGGTATTCTTCCCAAAGACCAAGGGAATCACAACGTTTGATGGTGTTGCCTACGACGGCTACGGCAATCTTTACGCCGTGGCTACCCACAACACGATTATCCAGATCAATCCCGTATCGGGAGCGATTATCGCAACGCTGACGATTGAGCCTCATAGCGGCATCAACGGCGGCGACGGCCTTACCTACGATCCCTATACGAACTGCATGTGGGCCACGGCCGACGGCAAGGTCATGGGAACGGGGCTGCTGAAGATTCCCGTTCAACCCTCGGGGTTCGTCTCCATTTCGCCCGGCTATACGTTCTATCCGCTGAGTGTAGGGAACGTGGATGGCATTAAGTCGGATGGCAAAGGCAATCTCTACATCGGGGCCATCTGGAGCGCGCTCGTCTATAACATTCCGTCGAACACGATCACTGAGAACATCGTAGTGAAGGGTGCAGACGGAGTCGGCCTCGTCCCAGGCACATAACTAGGCCGCAGTCTCGGGCTGGAATGGAGTTCGCGATCCATCATCCGCGACTCCATTCGAGCTGTTTTCCTTTTCCGGAAGAAGATCCCGACTTTTTCGCTTGCCATCGCACAGCGGCCCGTTTGGAGTGGTTCCTAAATCGTCGAAATCTTTATTTTGCGCCGAATTGTTGCGCCGAGTGCTGCATGTTATCACCGCTTACGGGGCAGGTGATAAGCAAATTCAGTTGCAGGCTGTTTCGCTGGCTGGATTAACGCAGGCCGGTACCCAAACGTGCTCTGATGCTGCGAGTCGCCTCTGAAAACATTCAGGCTCTGGCGCTCGATTAGATCAAGCTGACGAAGCGGGGTATCGGTTTTCGCCGCCCATGGCGCCGAAATCGTCGAACAGGGAAGCCCATTGTGAATGCAGGCTTTGCTGGCACGGTCATTCAGCAGTGCGTGTGAAGAAGTGGACGGGGAGGCGTGCCAGGACTGACCCGCGAGCGCGGGCGTGGTTGCCAGCGCCAGCGCGAACGCCAAAGCTGTACGATTGAATTTGAAGCCTGCTTTGTATGCGTAGGCTCCCTTGCCCTTGTTTTCCCGGCAGGCTGAGTTGGCGATTTTCATTCGCTCTCCATTTCCAGCCGACGTAAATAATCTGGGCGGCTAGCTTTTCTAACGCATTACGCGTCGGCGGAGCAAGCTGGCAAGAGACAAGAGTACGGTGCCGAGCACTGCCAACGCTTCAGGCTCAGGAATATGAACTGGATTTGTGCAGTTGCTGGCCAGGAAGCAGCCGGAAGAAGGCGATGGCTGCCGCGTCTTCTCCGCCTCTAAGCGCGCAGCCGAGTTCACCGCTGTCGCGACCAGCAGCGTATTGTTTCCTCTCTCTGGGGGCGCGCCATAGCTGGCGGACTGCTTTGAGTTGTGCACACCCAATCCACCTTTTTCCATAATCCGAGTGGCATGTAGAATTCCGCTTAAGAAGAAGACCGTAAGGAACAACCGTGCAAGCCTGACTGCCAGAATTCTTTTGCGAATGAGAGAAGAGACACCAACCCCTTGCTTACCAAACATTACTGCCTCCTTGAATGAGGCCGCATAGGAATGCGGGTACAGAGGGTTATATTCTGGGCCGGAGTAAAACGATGCGGTCCTGACCGGTATGGGATCCAATGGCGACGATCTCGCCGTGGTTATTAATGCCGAGAGCCTGAAGAAGCTCCCATCCCGCCTCAGGATCCAGAAACTCGTTCAAGTCGTAGAGGCGATTATTGCGAAAGATAAAACCGTGAAAATTTGCATCCCCTTCGGTAAGGGATCCCCCAACCACTTCGCCCTGGTTGTTGAGGTCGCGGGCGATGCTGAAGGAGCCGCCCAGCGTTCCCAGCATGCTGCGGACTCCGTCTTCCTGGCGGAAGGCTTCGATCCTGCCGGTCTCCGGATTGAGGGAGACGCCGGCACATTGGGCGACGTCGTTCAACGCAAGAACATCATTGCGGTTATTGTCGAACGGACCAAGGTCGACAACTTCAAACCGATCACATTTAGCCGCAGCTTCCTTCGGATCAGAAGCTGTCTGCGCAACTCGAGTTGATTTCATTCGGCGTGACTACTCCCCCGTAACTAATCCAAGTCTTCCTTCTCCTGCAGACAAATAACGAATATGCGCGTGCAAGGAATCGAGCGCTTCCGCCAAGTCGCCTGCCGCGCCGTCAAAAAGGTGTTCGCCGGTGGCGCGCCAGAGGGAGTAGCTGTAAAAGCGATGGCGCGGCCGTGAACGCAATTTGATGTTTCCGTTGAACTCATTTTCCTGGACGACCCAAGTCTGCATGATGTTCCTCACTTCTCTGCCATCATCGTTGACCCGGTGAAGGCGTGTAATCCCCCAAACAGGGTATTGTGAGATCCAAGCCGCAGGTTGCGCCTCGATGCTTCCGGCGCGAACTTGCGACGCTTAAAATCGGGACCTAAAACTCCGCCGCCGCCAAAAGCGGAACAGCGCTCGGCACCCCGCCCCATGTCCGATCTATTGCAAAGCAGTAAAGGAGATCCCGAACGCTTACAAACCCGCTTGCTTGCTCCTAGGTCGAAGTTTTAGAAACTTTAGAGGACTGGATCTTCCGCCTTAGTCTGAAGGCAATACCAACCAAACCTGTTCCCATCAATCCCAAGGTGCCGGGTTCAGGAACCGGCGTCATGAGGCTGGTGGTTCCTCCTCTGCTGCTGAGTGTGCCAGCGGCGCCAGTGTAATAGCCGCTGTTATGCGTAGTCATATCGATCTGAGTCGTGGAGCCGGTCTGAATACCAATGGCAGGACCTAGTCCTTTGCCATCGGGATAGTACGTCCCCATGAGCGGCCCGGAGAGTTGGTACTGGCACGACGTGCAGCCCGGTGCACTCTCAAGCGTCCATGTCACAGTTCCTGAGAACGAGCCGGAAAAAATGATCACTCCTGCATCTTTAATGGTAAGACTGCCTCCTCCGCCAAGCCAGTCGCCGCCGGTGGCGAGCGACCCGCTAAACAGGCTTGGGGTTGAGAAGCCGAGAGAATAACCGGTCACGGGCATGCCGTTGATCTGGCCTATACCCGAATTCTTCAAATTCAACGTGATATCAGTGGGGCTTACAACGGTTGTGCTAATTGATCCGTCAGTGTTTGAGAAGGTGAACGAGTCGGCGTGGGCCACCCCAGGGACGAACAAAGCGAACAGCGCGACCGCAAGAATGGAAACGACGAACTCTCGGGCGCGACTCTTTGCCACCATAAGAAAATCCTCCTAGTAGCGCACTTTGAAGGAATAGGCAACTCGTGTAATCCCCTAAATGAGGTATTTCTTCGACGCAGATGTGTGGGAAAGACCCCGAGTCAGGTTCGCGGCAATGCGGCTCAGAGATCAATGCGTACTGGGTGACCTTGGCGATTAGCCGGTTAGTTTCAACTTACGCAGGATGCACTAGAGAGACTACAGAAGAGCGGAGAAGATTCGCACGACAAGCTCCGTCTGGCGATGGGTGTCGGTCTTCATGAAGATGCGCTTCAGGTGGGTTCGCGCCGTGTGCGGGCTGATGAATAGTTCTACCGCTGCGTCTTCGATGGACTTGCCTTTCAGCAGGATCACCGCTAAGGCAGCCTCTCCGCGCGTCAGACCGTAGAGTTTACGAAGCACCGCTTCATCCACTTGCACGCTGTTTTCCTCGTCGTAAATGGTGACCAGGGCAGCACGATCTTCTTTGTCTGGCCAGCACTCCAATCCCGGGCCGGGAAGAACTCGAACGATAAGCGAGCTGCGAACGTTCTTGCGCGGCAGAGTGATGGGCGAACCCTGCGGCTCACCCTTTTCCGGAGCACTGATCGCTTCTTGCAGCAACAGCCGCAGAAGGCGCGTATCGGAAGCACGCTCAGCTACAAGTCCCGTCCTGGCCAGCGCGATTCCATCACCCCTTCTCAATGTCTCCAACGCCGAGCGATTAGCGAAATGCGGATATCCTTCGCTCTTCACCAACATCGCACCGCAGCGAACCAGTTCCAAGCCGTAGGTTAATGCCAGCAGAACATCACGCGGTATTCCAGGCGGTGGCTCGGTGCCCGTACGTATCTCGCTAACCGGAACTACAGAAAACCGCGTTCCACCAGCATCTGCGGGCTCGACCAATGCCGTTTCGCTGGAAGACAAACCGCTATCACCCATCAGGGCAAAGTCACGCGCTTCCCGAAAATCGTCCGGGATATCGGTACTGGCGTTTTCTCCTCGACTAGGTTTGGGCATCTCTCCGGTAGAACTGCGGTATTACCTGGGAATTTATGCGCCCCAAGTGTCGTGCAACCTCATTACGCCAGAATGAGAATTATGTGAACCCAGTGTTAATTCTCCACTTGAAAACCCCTAGGGTGTGGAAATCGCACTACTCCTTCGGAGTAATCCAGATGGCGCATTCGGCGGTCGTTTCAGACCAAGCACTCGTTGCACAGGCTGCGGTTAATGCACGGTTAAGTGAGTTACTCCACTAAGGGTGGCACTAATCGCGACGCTCCGGTGCCGGTTGCACTGGCCGCGCCCGAGCTATCCACAACAGCAACCCCTGCAGTTGACGAACTCCAGTTCACGTTTGAAAGAGTTCGCGTGGACCTATCGCTGAAGTGTCCGGTCGCAGTGAAATGCTGCGAAGTTCCCAAAGCAAAGCTCGGAATCGCTGGCGAGATCGTGATCGAGCTTGCGGTCGCGTTTGTTACGGTCAGCTGAGTGGTGGCGGTCGACGACCCCAAGCTTGCCGTGATGGTGGATTGCCCTGCGGCGAGGCCGAAAACCAAACCGGTCTGATAGCCGACTGTTGCCGTGGCCGGGGCGGAAGAAGACCAGTTTACTACTGAAGTGAGATCTTGGGTGCTGCCATCTACAAATGTGCCCGTGGCGGTCAACTGGGTCGATGTCTGGGCCGCGATCTGCGGCGTAGCGGGAGTAACCGCCAGCGTAATCTGCTTCGGCGACGCAACCACCATCGTCGCTGTTCCGGACAGGCCGCCAAACGCGGCCGTGATCGTAGATTGTCCGATGCCTTGGCCCGTCGTTGCCGCTGAGGATGCGGACGCAACCGTTGCTACGGTCTTTGTGCTGGACGTCCACTTCGCCATATTGGTGATGTCCTGAGTAGATCCATCGCTAAATGTAGCGGTCGCAGAGAAACTCAAAGTCCCCCCGGGCGCGATGACGACCGTGGCGGGCGTAACCGAAATCGAGCTAAGCTTGGCGCCGCTAACGTTCAACTGCGTGGAGCCTAAGATAGAGCCCAATTTGGCGGAACTCACCGCGCTCACCGTGACTGTTCCCTGGCCCGCGGCGGTTACCACTCCCTTCGAATCAATCGACGCAGCCGATGGATTTGACAATGGGTTTAACACGGACCACGTGATCGAACTTGTCAGGTCCTGCGTCGTGGTATCACTAAACGTGCCGATAGCCACAAAATTGAGTTCGGTCGGAGGAGCTATCGTGGCATTCGATGGAGTCAGCGCGATCGATTGCAACGTGGCCCCGGTGACGGTCAGGCTGGTGGAAGCGTTCATTGTGCCCACGGAAGCCGAAACAGTTGTGCCGCCGACTTCCTTCGCAGTTACTTCGTTGGTCGTAGTGCTGCTCGTACCGAAGGTGGCGATGGTCGGGTCCGAAAATGTCCATTGGGCCAGGCTTGTGACATCGCGCGTGCTGCCGTCCGTAAAGGTGCCCAGCACGGAAAAGTCCAACTTCGTGAGATTTGCGATCGAAGGATTTGCGGGCAGGACGACGATGGAGACAAGGTTTGAGAGATCCACAGTCAGAGCGGGCGGCGGGGTCTGCGAAAAATTGGACTCTGAGCCAAAAGATGCCTGTACTGTGGATGTGCCTAGGCTGCTTCCGATCGCCAGTCCACTATTCGAGGTGATGAACGGCCCCGATCCTTGGAACGACCAGTCGGCAAGGTTCGTTACATCCTGCGTTGTTCCATCGCTAAAAGTCGCGGTCGCGGCGAGCTGCTGTTGATTTAAATATCCGATGGTCTGAGCCGCGGGCGCCACCGCCAGCGAAGATACGGTAGCCGACGTGATGTTCAGCATCGCATTATTGCTCACGCCGCTGAATGAGGCCGTGACCACTGCCGTCCCGGGAGAGACCGCTGTCGCGACGCCCTGCGTCGGCGATGTGCTGCTTACCGTAGCTGCCGTCGTGCCGAGGCAAACCCATTGCGCGGAGAGTGTCAAGTCCTTCGTGCTGCCGTCGGAGTAATTGCCAGTCGCCGTAAACGCCTGCGTGGTACCCGGCGCAACTGAGGCGTTGCTCGGATTAATCGTGATCGACTGCAATGTAGCCGGTCCGCTGCTGGGGGGCGTAGACGACGAGGAACTGCTGGTCGTCCCTCCACCGCAACCGGCCATAAACAACACTACTGACAGTAATAAAAAGACCCCGGCTTCAGCCCCAGATAAATCGGCACCAGCACGGTCGAGCGTGAACTTTTGCATCGCGATAACCTCAGGAAATCAGGGAAGCGAGAAACTATAAATCCCTGGGAGGATGCGGCGCATGAATGTTCGGTTAAAAAATCGCGGCAGGCCAAATCCGCGCCTGTCCCGCGATGTCCTGATTTCCAGGCGATCGGTCTGTGCTGAATTCATCCGTTTTTAATCTTTTGTTAACAATTTCGTCATGGCGGAGCAGGTAGGCTTGCTGACTTCAAAAGAATTCGAGCAAGACCACTGCGAGATTGCGCGCTGAATCCATTCAAGGAATTGAGGCTATGTTCATTGGCTTTTCGGGACGATTCGTCAAAGCTCTAACCACCGCATTGCTGACCTCTCTTGTTGCCATCGCGCTGGCTTGCGGAGGGTCGACATCAGCACCGCCCGCCAGCGGCGCTTCGACGGGTAACTGGCAGTTCAATCTGCTGCAGAATTATCCGGTGAATCAAGCGAACCTAAATGTCTCGGGATTCATGGTGGAAGGGAGCGGCGGCGGCGTAACCGCCAGCCTGGAAGTGCCCGCGCTGGGGACGAAAGCGAATTGTGGCGGCGTGTCTTCTGCGACCGGCAATATCAGCGGGCAGAATGTAACGCTCGCGCTGAACGTTTTCGGCACCGTGATTAATCTGACCGGTACGATCTCCTCCGACGGCACCACGATGTCGGGCGATTATCAGGGCCCGGCAGGAGCTTGTTTCCCGAACCCCACGACCGGCACATGGAACGCTTTTCTGGTGCCGCCCTTGAATGGCAGTTTTACAGGAAACATAACGGATTCTTCTTACATGCAGACGCTGCTGGGTGTTAGTCCGCCAGCTCCAATTGCGGTTTCGGGGACGCTGACTCAAAGTGACAACGCTGGTGGCAGCAACGCCACGCTGACGGGCACGATTAACGCGGTTGGTTATCCCTGCTTCGCTACAGCGACGGTGACTGGAACCATCAGTGGGCAGAATGTTTACTTGGATCTGTATGGCTACAACGGGAACCAGATCGGAATAATCGGTGAAGTACCGTCTAGCGCCGGACAGACCCCTGCCCCCGCAATGGTCACCCTCGGCACGAGCGGAATTTCGCTGACTAGCAGTTCCTTCCTGGTTGGCTTGAATACCAGCACCTCAGCGGCAGGATCGGGACCATGTCCCCCCGCGGGACCAAGCGGCATTCTTTTCGATTCGGCTAACCTTGCGGTTACCCTCCAGTAGCCTAGGATTCACGCCCGGGATGCTGAGTTCTAAAAGCGCGCGCGGCCCCAAGCCGCGCCAATATGGCGCAATTCAAGAGCCGCTTTCAGAACCCAGCCTGCTTTTGATTTTGATTGTGGCGACGCCTCAGCCGAGGCGGTGTCCCGATACGAATCGTGAGTTTGTCAGCGGGTTGTTAGTTAGAAGCTAAACTTCAACGCCAGTTGCAGTGTGCGGGGCCGATGCGCGTCCACCGGATGCAGGAAGGCGCTGCCCGTCAGGCAATCCGTGCCTCCGGGGAAGTAATATCCCGCCGAATAGTCTGGGCCACCATAGCAGCTGATCGTGTTGCTTCCCGTGTTGCCAAGATCTGGGTTGTAGAGTCGGAACTGAGTATGGTTGAAGACGTTGAATGCTTCTGCGCGGAATTCCAGTTCGCTGCCCTCATGAACTACAAAGTGTTTGAGCAGCGACATATCGAAATTAAGGCGGCTGGGATTATTCAGGAAATTCCTGCCGGCATCGCCGAAGGTTAGACCGCGCGGCGCCACGAAATCATTGGGGTTCAACAACAGCGGACCGAAGCTGCTCGCATTTGTCTTCAACGCTGCCGGCGCCGGGTTGGAGGCCAGATCGGGATAGGAAAATGCAGGCGTTCCGTATTCCGTGCTGTATCCATTGGCCACGCCGGCATTGTCCGCGACCGCAATTCCGTTGTTTCCCCCATTATTGATTACACTGAAAGGAGTCCCCGATTGGTAGGTGGTAATGCCGGAGATTTGCCATCCGTCCCCGACCGCGTGCATGAGCCACGGGACATTTTCAGAAGTCGAGCTAGGCGCAGGATTGTCGTCGTCGGGGGTATCGACCCCACCGAACAGATCCCGCTGCAAAGCGCGGCTGAAACTGGGCAACGTGTAAACATAGCTAATGTTCAATAAATGCCTCTGATCGAAATTCGAACTCGCCTTATTGGATCGCAAATCGAGAGAGTTCACAAAGTCAGGATCGGTACGGTCGGAGGAATCATCGATCGAATGGCTGAAAGAGTAGGACACGCCTGCCGTCAAAGGTCCTTTGGTGCGTCGCAATGTAGTCTGGAAGCCATGATAGGAAGAGTCGGCGCCGTTCTGCAGAGCGAAAATCTCTCCGATTCCCGGGTACGGCCTGAAGGTATTTGCCACCGCGATCGGGTTGGTTGATTCGCCCTGACAAGCGACCTGCATGTTAACGGCCGCAGGATTTGTCGAGTTAATGGTGGTTCCACTCTGCAAGATGAAGACAGGGCTCGTAATCGAGCTCGAGTTCTGGCAGTCGCCCGTCACACCCTGCACCGACAGAAGAAACGGTTCATGTAGTGCGAATGGGTTCAAAGCAGGAGAAATCGGTTGCAACTGGTTCAGTTGCCGCTCCAGCGTAAGATCCGTTCCTTTGCTTCCCACATAAGCGAAAGTCATCACGAAACTCCGCGGCAACTCGCGCTGAATGCTCAGGCTCCACTGCTGCGAGTACGAATACTTCGTATTGGTTGGGACAGCTGTGACGTTTATGGGAAAAGCTCCAGGCTGTGAAGCGACTCCTGGATAGTTGAAGAGAGTGCAATTGGGGGCGAAATTTCCGATGCAGGCATAGCCGCCAGGGAAGGGCTGCGTGACATTGAGAATAAGTGGAGCGCTGCCTTCCAACGATCCTGTGTTGGCTTCGTCGCCCGTCCCATGCTCGAAGAAAATTCCATAGCCTCCGCGAATCGAGGTTTTTCCATCGCCAAGCGGATCCCACGCGAAGCCCACGCGCGGCGCGGGATTGACAACATGGCTATTGACGCAGCCTGCGGGCACGCCGTTCGGTCCGCACTCCACGATCCCATTAATGATTCGCGGATCGGGACTGCTGAGATCCAATGGTACCGGCGTTTTGCTGGGGAAACTAAGCAACTGGCCGGTGTAAGGATCGACCTGAACCTGCGACGCCAAAGTTTGGCTAAATAGCTGCGGCTCCCAATTGTACGCGTGCAGATATTTTTCGTGATAGTTTCCGAATAGGCTCAAGCGCAGGCCCAGGTTCACCGTCAGGCGGGGGGTGATTCTCCAGTCGTCCTGAATAAACGGCTCACCGATCTGGTAGCGATTGTAATAGCGTAACTGTGTGCTGTCTTGAGTGTAGCTTTGGATGGCATTGGCTCCGCCGAGGACGCTCGTGTTGCCCGGGTTATAGATCAGATTCGCAAATGCGTTGCCGGTATCGTAGAAGCCTCCGTTCACATTGCTGACGGTTAGCAAGCCCTGCACGTCGCCGGTCGCGGCCCCCAAGGCGCCGTTAGTCTCGTTCTTCTGAGCTAGGACATACTGAACACCGAACTGCAGCGTGTGTTTGCCGACCACCTTGCTCACATCATCGCGAAAATTGAAGGTGGGATTGGTATGCTCCCACGGCATGTAAGAAGGATCGACCGTGAAGCCCGCGCCTCCGTACGCTTGATTGCTGCCGCCAAGCACGATTCCCGGAGCCTTGCCGCCGAAGCCGTTGTTGAACAGATACCCCATGGGACAGTTCGGCACTCCGTTGACTGTTCCGTTACAGGTGCCGACGTCGTTCGGATTCCCCAAGCCTGCCGGACGCTGAAAATTTGCGCCTCCCGGCCCATTGACGTCAGCCAGAGTTATGCGCGCGTCCGTATAACTGAAAACAGTTTCGTTCAGGAGTGAAGGAGTAATCGTCTGTGTGAGACGGACCACCATGTCGATTCCAGGTCCGACGAATTTGTTTTGCACGGTTGGAAATGTGTTCTTCACCTTCCCCCAGTTGGGAACGGGTGTAACCGTGTCCCAGGAATCGTGGATGAAGCGGAAGGTGCCATGCAACTTGGAGTTGAAATTGTGGTCGACGCGGAATAGCTCCTCACGCCAGTGCGTGGGCTCCGAAATTACAGCGTCATAGCATGGCATAATCGGCTGCAAAGTGGTGTGATCGACTTGCCCGACCAAACTTGAGTTACAGCCGCCGAACGAATTCGGCAGTGGAATCAAGTTTGTGCTGAGCAACGCCAGAGCGTTGGGATCCAGACCAGCCGGACTTCCGAGAGCTGCGAGATTGTTGTAGATCGGTGTGCCGTTCGAAGTGAGGCCAGTGAACATAGGCCGGAATCCCTGCACCAATGCTCCTCCGGGGCAATCCGGAAATGACGCAACTGGAAAGGCGAACGAACTGCCCGACGCTATCAACTTTTTTCGGTCTTGCGGGTCGAGCGGGTTCGGGCAAACGTCGCTGAAGTCGCCTTGCCGCTCCGCCAGCGTGGGAACCGCCTGGTTGAAGTTTGGCTCCAGGTCGCTCGGCGATTTCTCGTAGCGGAACTCCTCGGAGAAAAATACAAACGTCTTTTGCTTATTCTGGTTGTAAACCCCGGGTATCCACAGCGGGCCGCCGATGTTGTAGCCGAAATCGTTTCTGCGGTACAGCGGCGCCTTTGTGGTCTGGTCGAAATAATTGCGGGCGTTCATTGCTTCATTGCGGAAGAATTCGTAAGCCCCACCGTGCCACTGGCTGCCGCCGGACTTCGTGGTTACCTGCACGGTGCCGGATGCGGTTCTGCCATATTGCGCCCCGTAATTCGAGGTGAGAACTTTAACCTCTTGAATGGCGTCGAGGCTCGGATAAACAACCAGCGTGCTCTCCGCGCCGCTGAGGCCAGCATTCAAAACGTCGCTGCCATCAACCTCGAAGGAGTTGTATTCCACGCGGCCGCCGTTCACGCTGTACTTCACGCTGCCCTGCACACCGACCTTCGCCTCATCCTGCCCAGTCTGGTTGCTGACGCCCGGAGTCAGCGTGATCAACTGCGTGAAGTTTCTTCCATTCAACCCCAGGTCTTTGACTTCCGTGTTCGTAATCGTGCCGGAGACCTCTGCGTTTTCGGTCTCGACTTGCGCTGCGCCTCCCGCAGTCACATTAACCTCGGTTTTCTCGCCTTCAGCTTCCAGTGAGGCATCCATGGGAATCGTTTCGCCGGCTGTTAAATTGAGTCCACTGGTTTGAAACGCTTTGAACTTCGGCGCAGTAACCGATAAATCATAGGCCCCCGGCGGCAATCCCGAGATTGTATAAACGCCTTTCTCATTGCTGGTGCCAGTCTTCTTGACGCCCGCAGCGTTGCTGATCGTCACCGTTGCCCCCACCAGAACCGCTCCGGTCGGGTCGGTCACAGAACCTGTAATCGTGGCAGTTGGGCCGCCATTGTTTTGTACGGTAGCCGTCACAGTAGGTTGCGTCTCGGCTTGCTGCGAGCCGGTCGGTGGCAGGATAGGAGTCACCCCCGACGCGGGTTGAGGAACGACGGGTTCGACATACAGCCAGCTCAGCGGCTTTCCCTGCGGTTGCTGAGTCTGCGCGCCAGCTTGCGCCGCCGGTTCCGGTTCGCTGGCTCCAGCCTCGAGCAGCACGTCAAGCGGAACCGCATCTCCGGAGTTCAGTGGGATGCCGGAGACCTCGAATTTCTTGAAGCCCTTGCCGGTCACCGAAATCGAATAAGTTCCCGCGGCCAAACCGCCAATCCAGTACTTCCCCTTGGCATCGCTGATCGCGCTCTGCGCAGAGCCCGCGTCGGTCTTCACGGTGACGGTTGCGCCGGAAAGAGCCTTGCCTGAACTGTCAGTAACGGTGCCGCTAAAAGACGCAACGTTCTCTTGCGGCGCGGCGGCCGCGAGCACCGCATCGCCGAAGTGAATATTGCGGAGCGGCGACGCTCCCGCAGTGGCGACAGCGATTAAGACGAAGCAGATAAAAATTCCGGGAATTCTCACGAGTTCTAAATTCCTCCGCGCAACTTCTTTGCTCGACTTGTGGACAGCTGGCATACACAACTCCAACTCGCCGCAACTTGCAGCCGCTTTCACTGCAGACCAATACCACCATGAAGACCGAATCGCCAGCTTTTCGGCGGGAATCGAGCACTCGCACAGGGTTTCCCGCGGAGCGCCTCACCGGGCCTGCTACGAACCAAGTTCGCGGCGCCGCTGGAGAACAATGGAGTTCACTAGAACTACACGCAACTTGTTACGGGAGCGTGACAGATCGATTAAATTCAGGTTACAGTTCGAGCTCAATTGAACGAGTGAATATGAACCTGGTTCGACGATTCACTCCGCTTCCGGACTCGCCTAATCACTTCGAACTACTTCATTCCGTGGTTTTTCCACATGGCTCTGCAAAAAAATTCTCGCAAGTTTAACAATGGCGTCATTCCCGCGTAACACGGTTCTTCGATAGTTGCATCGACCAGAAGAACGGGCGTTTGTCTGGTCAATTCCGAAATGCAAACCGTAACTCTCTGAATGGGCCTACCGGTGCGGTTAGTGCGGCGCACTCGTGTGGTTCCCAGTACCACCTTCACGTCTCACAACCTTCGTATCAGGAGAATAAGCAATGACAAGATTCAAAGCTCTCTTCGCGGCTGTGGTCTTTGCCGCGGTGGTAGCCGCCGTTCCAGCCAGCGCAGTGACAACGAATTTTCACTTCGTCGGCGCGGGTTCCTCGGCGCAGTACACCATGGCTGCCATTGCCGCCGATCAGGCGGCAATCAACTTGAACGCAGCAAACTACGGTGGTCTCGGCTACACCGTCGCGCACTGGGACGCAAACAGCGCCGCGCAGGTCGCCGATAACCGCGATTCCGCCAACCGCATCCTTCCCGAAGTCGGCAACATCTGGATGGTGTGGATCCAGGACGGCAGCGGCAACATCTACGACGCATGGCTCGACGTTAGCGTCGACTCCACGGTGGGCGTCCGCACCTACTCCGCTCAGCAGACGAGCGGCCCGGGCGGTCTGGTCCAATTGATCGTGCCTGCCGCAACCGCCGGCCAAAACAAAATCGGCAGCTGCAGTGGCGGCTCCGATCTGCTCTGGCCTGACAACGAGTGCGACACCGCTTCGATCCCGACCAACCTGTTCAACGCTCTCGGCGGCGAATGCACCAACAGCACCAACACCCCGCCTTGCACGTTTGGTCCGCATTTGAACGTCGGCCTTACCGACATTCGTCCGGAAGACGCTCTTTATGCCACAACCCGCGCTTTGGGTACGCTGAACACCACCACCTGGGCCGGACTCGGCTACAAAGGACCCACGGGCAACATCGGCGCTCCCATCTACACCGCGCAGGGCACCAACACCAAAGCCACCCCGATCAAGTTCGCCCTTTCCGGCGCAGCTGACCCCATCACCCACATCGATGTCCCCGCTTACACGACCATTCCAATTGGCGCGGCGCCCATCGTGTTCATCCAGAACAACGGCGGAATTGCGAACTACCCGATTGATCTGAGCACGGGCGTCGTCCCCGACGAGACTGGTGGACCGTACAACCTGGCTCACCTCTTCGACGGCACTACCGACTGCAACAACACCAACCCGGCATTCGCCGCATTCGAAGGCGGCACGGTACCCACTGCTCACAACATCACTGTCTTCCTGCGCGAGCCTCTCTCGGGCACTATGAACACCACCGAGTTCAGCCTCTTCCGCAGCACCAAGAACAGCAAAGATTCACAGGAAGTAGGCGTGACCAACGCCTACAACGCACCCTTCAACCCGTTGAACAATCCTTGCGCCAGCGGCGGCAATCGTGAGCGCTCCATCGGTACCGGAGAAGTTGTTGGCAGCACTTCACCTGCTTACGGCGTTCTCGGCAACCCCTACTCGATCGGCTACATCTTCTGGTCGTTCTCGAATGGCCACAAGTTGACTGGCTCGAGTTTCAACTACCTGACCCTTGATGGCGTCGATCCGATCGGGATCCCGACCACAGGTCAGCAGTTCTACAACTGCACCGCTACCGACTGCCCGATGCTGCCGACTGCGTCGGATCTCTGGGGTTCCACCGGTGGCGCTCCCAATCCGTCGTATCCGCACCTTCGTGACGGTACCTACAAGGCGTGGTCGATTTATCGTTGGCTCGCCGTTCCGGGAACCGACAGCAACCCCGCTGACCCGTACGGTCCGATCGGAGTTGCCCAGCTGGCCCAGAACTACGTTGATCAGGATGTCGCTGACTTCGTTCCGTTCCAGGCTTGCCCACTTAGCGATCCGTACTGCTCCAGCCCGGGCAGCGCGATTGACGGCTTGTCCGTTTACCACTCGCACTTCGCGCAGTCCGGAGTGACCGCCGCCGAGGCCAAGAATGGCGACGCCACCGAGCAGAACAATACCTTCAACGGCAACACACTCGGCACCCTCGTTGATAGCAACGGCGCTGTGGTAGGAACCGCGGAAGCGGGCGGCGACGAAGGCGGTTTGATCGAAGGACCGTTCGGCGTTACCCTGCCATACACCGATGGCTACGCGACGTGGGCGATTGCCCCCACCGGCACCGAAGGCTACAAGGTGACTTGGAAGTCGGGACCGCACTTCTCAGCCAGCTGGAGCGGAACCATTACCCTGGGCGATGCTGCGGTAGCTGGCAGCGCTGCTACTATTTCGAGCGCCTGCCCAGCCCACTGCAACACGACGACGCTGTACGTCACCACAGCCAACCCGAGCGGATCGGCCACGATCGAAGTGCCATTCTCATTCGGCGCCGCCTCCTCGTACTCGGCAGCGGCACCTCCGGGAACCACTGGCAAGAAGCAGTAGTTCGCTTCCTCGCTTGATTGGAGAAGCGATTTAAACTCTGAGGCGGACTGGCTGGTAAGTCAGTCTGCCTCAGTTTTTTAACCTGTTGTTAATGACGCAATGGGACTTGATGGTTGAGACTGTTGGGCCAACCAATATTTAAGGATGTGCGATGAAGAGTATGCATTTTTCACGAATGATTCAGTTCAGCATGTTTTGCCTTGTTGCATTCGGTGTTGTCAACGGCGCAGGGGCGCAGGCGGTTCCGCCTTCCGATCCAGTTGAATCCTCTGCACCCGCAAACATTCCGACTCCTCGTGGCAATATTTCCAGCGACTCGCTGAAGCCGGAGATTTATGAAGACATCAATACGCCTTCTCTTAAGGGGAGCAAGTTGGTGCAGATTCCGGCTATTCCCGGCGACGTGAGCACCATCGATAACGTTTATACCCATGAAGTCACGCGCGTCATCTGGCGCCC
>Ga0116125_1000248_pt1 | contig 25661 bp, 24 predicted proteins | sample June2015DPH_16_1_2_FD_89729 | JGI IMG/M metagenome (GOLD analysis project Ga0116125, IMG submission 89729) | Peatland microbial communities from SPRUCE experiment site at the Marcell Experimental Forest, Minnesota, USA - June2015DPH_16_10 | ecosystem: Environmental > Terrestrial > Soil >...
AAAATCCGACAAAGTACGATCTGACGAAATAATGATTGTCGATACCAACGCCTTGTCCGCCGCGGCCGATGACGATCCCGCCGTCATCGCAATCCTCGCCCGCGCCGACCAGATGGCGATTCCCGTGATCGTGCTCGGCGAGTATCGCTACGGAACCGCCCAATCGCGCCACCGCGCCATCTACGAGAACTGGCTGGCCGGCCTTCTCCGCGACTGCGCCGTGCTCGACATTAGCGAGCCGACGACCCAGCACTACGCCGAGATCACTCTCGAGCTAAGGCGCAAAGGCAAGCCAATTCCCACCAACGACCTCTGGATCGCAGCCCTCTGCCGCCAGCACTCGCTCCCGCTGTTGAGCCGTGATCGCCACTTCGATCAGGTGACGGGAATGAAACGGATGGGGTGGTGAAGTCGCCGACTCATCCAACGCGGGACGCCCCGCGAAACAATTCCACAAGCCCATGTGACATCTAGCCTTGTTCACACCGATCCAACTCGTTCAGAATGAATCCAAATAGCTAGATCGCTCCTTGACAACCGAAAAACCGGCGCAAAACGCGCTAAGTAGAAGAAAGCAAGGATTTTGCGAGCAAATTATTTTGGCTCAATACTTTAGCAGGATTTTTTCAGGCCGCCCGCCAGCAAGCCGCCTCTTATGAAATATTTAGCGGCTTGATCCGAATTTTTTTTCATCGGGATATTAAGCCGCAGGCAGCCAGCGACAACGCCACCGTCCGAAAAAATTTAACTCACGCCGGCTGCGAAGCCGGTGCGTAGTACAACTCCTCCACCGCCTTCTGCACCCTAGCCGAAAGCGCCTCCAAATCGCGCATCGTAAGCCCCGTCGTCGAAATCGGCTTCCCCACCCGCATTTCCAGCGGACGGCATTTAATGTGGTAAGTATCCATCGGCAGCAGTTCGTACATTCCCACTAGCGCGATGGGAACAACATCCACCTGAGCCTTGATCGCCAGGAAGAACGCCCCTGGAAGAAAAGGTTTGATCTCCCCATCCGGCGTTCGCCCGCCTTCCGGATAAATCACCAGCGGCATTCCAGCTTTCAAACTCTTCACGGCAGACCGGATCGCGGCAATCGAATTCGTCGGCTTCTGCTGATCGATGCAAACCTGCCCCGAGCGCTTCAACTGCCAGCCCACAACCGGATAAATCAGCAACTCTTTCTTAAAAACGATGCGGAACTGAAATGGCAGATGGACATAAAGCATCGGAATGTCCATCGCCGAAGCGTGATTCACTGCGTAGACGTGGGGCTTTGAGGTATCGATCTTATCGAGTCCCGTAACTTTCACCGGCGAACAGATCGTCTTCATGATCAGCCACGACCAGGTGCGAGAAAACCAATGCAGCCGTCGTCCGCCGCGGTCGAACATACCGCCGGGCAGCGCGATGATTCCCAGAACAAGGGTGTACAGCCAGATTAAGGGGTCAAGAATTAACACGGATCGAAGCAAGCTGAGCCAGCCGTATCGCTTCCCGGGAATCGCGTGCGGGCTCTGCCGTGGAGCAGAAACGGGCGGCGCGGAAACCGGCGCGCTCTCTTCTGTACGGCTAACTTCCACCGATGAATTTACTTCCTGCACTTTTCTATTCTAGGGGAAAACGGATCGGCTTCATACTTTCACCCCAAGGCAGCGCATCGCTTCCCCGACAAGATAAATAGACCCGGTTATCACGACTACACCTCCCTCGGCGAGAAACCGAGCCCGTTCGAGAGCTCCCGGCACGCCTTCCAGCGTTTCCACCTGCGCCCCGGTTCGTGCGGCACCCTGCCGAATCTCATCGGGCGATGCGGCTCGTGGATTCTCTGGCCGCGTCGCGATCACATGATCAGCCAAAGGAAACAAAATCTCCGCCATTTCTGAGATTGCCTTATCCCGCAGCGCGCCAAAAACAAAAATCAGCCGACGGTCGGGATAGCGCTCTGAAAGGGCCGAACGCAACGCCCAGGCTCCCGCAGGATTATGCGCAACGTCGATAACTATTTCGGGCCATCCTGCACGCGCCGGAATGACTTGAAAGCGTCCCGGCCAGTGGGTTTGGCGGATGCCGATTTCAATACTCTTGGCGGTGATGCCGTCGAATCCCTGATGGGACAGCTCCTCCGCCGCCGCGATAGCAAGCGCCACATTGCGCAACTGGTGGCGCCCAACCAGCGGCGTTTCCACCAAAATCCGCTCTCCCATAACCTCGAGAGGATAGCGATACACAAATCCGGTTTCGCCTGGCCCATCGGTCAACGTCAGGTATTGAGAACTTCCCGGCGAAACCGGCGGCACATACGCAACCGCATTCACGGCCCGCGCTCCCGAGTCGAGGATCGCGTTGCCAATCACATCGTTGGCCTCCGGCTGCTGCGGCAATGTCACCACCGCACGGCCCGCACGAATAATCCCTGCCTTCTCCCGCGCAATCTCGGCCACGGTGTTTCCCAGAAACTTCTGATGATCCAGCGAAATGTCAGTGATCACGCTTACCCGCGGATCAACCACATTGGTGGCGTCGAGACGCCCTCCCATGCCCACCTCGAGGACGGCAAGATCCACGTTTTCGCGGGCAAAATAAACGAATGCGATCGCCGTCATCATCTCGAAAAAACTGGGATGCCACGGCAAGCTTCCGCGCTCAACTAGTTTCTGCGCAACCTGATCCACCTCACCGTGCACGGAGGCAAAATCCGAGTCGCTGATTTCTTCGCCGTTCACTCGAATTCGCTCGTTGATCCGAATCAGGTGCGGCGAGGTATACAGCCCCGTTTTCAACCCGGATGCCCGCAAAATGGAAGCCAGCGTTGCCGCCGTCGATCCCTTGCCGTTGGTGCCGGCAATCAATACGCTGGGGAAGCGCTTCTCCGGATGGGCAAGCGCTTCTAGAAGCACTCGCATGTGCGCAAGATCGAACTTGTGCGTGGGAGTCTGCGCCAGTTCGTGCCCCAGCGCAAACATGCGTGCGACTGCTGTCTCGTAGGACATGTGGGAAAAGACTACGGAAGTCCGACCGCTACCGGCCGCGGACTCGCAGCCGCTCCACTCGTGAAGTCCAGAGCCCGCGCAATATAAGGCTTCAGTTCTTTGCGCGGCACTACAGCATCCAGCATGCCGTGCTCCAACAGAAACTCGCTGCGCTGAAAGCCGGCCGGTAATTTCTGACGGATCGTCTGCTCGATCACTCGGGGCCCGGCAAATCCGATCAGTGCCCCTGGCTCGGCAATATTCAGATCGCCCAGCATGGCAAACGATGCCGTCACGCCGCCAGTCGTGGGATCGGTCAACAGCGAAATGAACGGGACTTTTGCCTTGTCCAGCCGAGCCAGAGCCGCCGAGATTTTCGCCAATTGCATCAGGCTGATCACACCCTCCATCATCCGCGCCCCGCCGGAAGCGGAGACGATGACGATGGGTATCTTGGCCTCAAGCGCTCTTTCGACTGCGCGCGTGATCATCTCGCCGACCACCGCGCCCATGCTGCCGCCAATAAACGCATACTCCATCGCGCTGACTACCACGGGCCGTCCCAACAGTTTGCCTTGCGCGTTAATTACCGCATCTTTCAGTCCCGTATCGTGCTGCGCCTGTTTCAACCGCGATGAATACGGCTTCAGATCGACAAATTTCAGCGGATCGGTCGACGACAGATTCGCGTCAAAAGTCTCGTACTGATTTTCGTCCAGCAACTGAGCGAGGCGCGTCCGCGCGTCGATGCGGAAATGCTTTTGGCACTTGGGGCAAACGTTCAGATTGTCTTCGAGATCTTTCTTCCAGATGATCTGCCGACACCCTTCACACTTTACCCACAAGCCTTCCGTGCGAACGGTCTTCTTGCCCGAAGTATCAAGCTCTCCGGATTCTCGTTTGAACCAAGCCATAGAAATTCAGTAATTGAGTCGTTTGGTAATTGCGTAAATTGAAAACTAAACCGGCCCAGGGCCCGCTGAGATTTCGAATCTCCCAATTACTCGATTCAACAGTTCCTCAATCAGTATTCGATTCCCCTCTGCGCCATCACGCCCTTCTCGTAGGCGTGCTTAACCTGTCGCATCTCGGTTACGGTATCGGCCGCTTCCACGATTGTGGGGTGGGCATTCCTTCCAGTCAATATTACATGCACCATTTCCGGTTTCTTCTTCAAACCCTCAACCACTTTGGCGGGGTCCAGCATTCCATAACTGATCGCGTAGTTGATCTCGTCCAGCACCACCAGATCCCACTCTCCCGACTGGATCGCCTGCTCGGCCTCAATCCACGCTTCTTCGACCATTCTCACATCTTCCGGATCAGGCTTCTCCGTCCCGATTTTCACAAATCCGCGTCCCATCTGCTTCATTACGAATTTATCGCCAAACGCTTGTACAGCATCGAGTTCTCCGTAATGCCACGAGCCTTTTAGGAATTGCAGCATTAACACCTTCATCCCCTGGCCGACGGCACGCAAAGCCGTCCCCATGGCCGCAGTCGTCTTTCCCTTTCCCGGACCGGTGTTCACAATAATCAGACCGCGGCGGACGTCTGTCATGACTGGAATCTCGATTCTACTAGAACAGCGTTACTTAGGACCGGAGAAGCGGTTGTTATAGAGTGGTGTCGCGGATTTCGAAAAGCTTGAATTCTTCGGGGAACAACCGCATCCAAAACCGCGTATCCGAATGCAAGTTGATCTCTGTCCCTGGCAGAAAGCGGAGGTCTTGCTGATGAACATTTGTTGTCTGTTATTGTTTGGCGCACTCGCGCTTACGCCCGCATTTTCTGCGCAGCACGTCGCCATGCATCCCCGGCCGAACTCGCAGCCTACCGAAGACGAGACGATTCGCCAAATTGTCGACATGGAACGGCAATCGAAGGATGCTAGCCTCCGCCGCGACTCCGATTTCCCCTCGCGCACCCTGGCCGACGACTATGTGGCCATCACTCCGCTGGGTCAGGTAACCACCAAGAAAGATACCATTTCCGCCCGCCGCAGCGGTCAGCTGCGATACGAGGCGATGAACATCACAGATATGGTGGTGCGAGTGTACGGAGACATGGCGGTGGTTACCGCTCGCGCCGACGTGAAAGGACATCAACTCGGCGAAGACTTCAGCGGACCTTATCGCTACACCCGCGTCTGGGTCCGCCGCAACGGCCAATGGCAGGTAGTGAGCTACCAAGCCACGGTTACGCAGTGAGTGGCCAACTCCCCATGCCCCGAAAAAGACGGTTAGGAATCAGCCCAGAAGCCCCGTGCCTTTGAAAGTTCCCGCCCCCGGCGGCACAAGCGGATCCTCCTCTGCACGAAGCAGCGGCAAAGCAATGCGAAGTGCCTCGATTTGCCGTTTAACCTTCAATAACTCTTCCTCTTTCGCATGCAGCAGTTCCATTACATCTCGCATCAGTGATCCCCTTTTGTCTTCCTCTCAGACGCTTGTGTGACTGAATGAGTTGGCTCTAGCGAAATGTAGGAGCTGTCGAGCTCAAGAGCAACTCACGAAGGTGCATTAGAGAAGTGAGCCTCGCACAAGCTTCCCAATTCAAAGTTCAATGCCCGGAATGATAAGGATGACCTTTCAAAATGGTGAACGCCCGGTAAATTTGTTCCAGCAGCACCACTCGCGCCAGTTCGTGTGCGATCGTAATTTTGCCCAAAGAGAAAGTATGCTGAGCCACGGAACGAGTCGCATCACTGAATCCATCGGCCGGCCCCACGGCAAAAACCAGCAGCAGCGGATTGCGGTCCTGATAATCCCCCAGGAAGCGCGCAAACTCATCCGACGATAACTGCTTTCCACGCGAATCGAGAAGAATCAACGTCGCCTTGGCGCCGGATCGTTTTCCGCTCTTTCCGGCCAACTCCAACAGCGCGGCCTCATCGCGAAGCGCAAGCCCTTCGGCGGGAACATATCGCGAAATTCGCTTCAGGTATTCGTCGGTAAGCGACTGGATCGCCGCTTCCTTCGTCTTGCCAATCCATGCAATCTTGATTTTCACGGGCTCGACGCACCACGCCCAATACTCTAACCGCCTCGCATCAGGCACCGCTTCAGCCGTGCCGCCAACGTATCATTGAAGCAAACGGGCTTTAGCCCCTGAGGTTCGGGAACTGACTTTTATCGGAGCGTCGTTAGGCGTGTTTCTGTCGCGCAGCTGCCGTCGCAGCGCGCTTGCGCGGCGCTCCGGTCTTCGTTTTCGAAGACACTATCCGCTTCGGCTCCGCCTTCAACTCCGAAGGCTCAAGCCGCTTGGCCGTTTTCCAGAGGCGCTCCAAATCGTAATACTTGCGCGCCTTTTCGGAAAAAACGTGCACCACGAAATCAACGTAATCAACCAATATCCACTCAGCCTGCCTATAACCTTCAACCTGCGTGGGCCGCAATCCAGCCGTCTTTAGCCGCAACTCGACCTCATCCGCAATGGCCTGCACTTGGCGCGGATTTGTGCCGCTGCATAAAACAAAGTAGTCGGTGAATGCTCCCGACCCTTTTTCCATTTCCAGGATGGAAAGTTCTTCGGCCTTTTTGTCGAGACAGGCCTGAATGGCTGCCGCTACCTGGCGCTTCAAATCACTTTTCTTCATGCAGAAAGTTCGTTCGTGCTTTTCATTAATTGGTCCTCAGCAATTGTAAATGCAGGAGGCCCGGGTGCTTACGTTATTCCTGTGGAAAGCCCGGTTGGTACAAACCAATTTTTTTAATGTAGTCGGCGACCGCGGGCTCAACGAAACGCCCCAGCGATTTTGCGCCTGCTGCCGCTTGCCGGATCGCGGTCGAGGAAACCGGCTGGTAGACCCCATCGAGCAAATGAATCGTCACCCCGCTAAGCACCAAATCACCGGTGGCAGCCTGTTTTGCAAACGGCTTCGTGGCCTCCGCGCGCGGACGAAGACTTTCCGGCAAAGCATTCGCCACGTCGGCGAGGGAATAACCCGGCCTGCTTGCCACCACAAACTCGCACTCACGAAACAAAGCCTCCGCCTGATGCCACTTGGCAATATCGGCAAAGGCGTCAATGCCAATCAGCAAAAAGAGGCGGTCTGCCTTCTTGAAGGACTGCTTTAGTCGCTTCACCGAGTCGATAGTATAGTTCGGCTTAGCTTCCGCTTTTTTCGCAAGCGGACTACTCGCATCCAAGTCCTGCGGCGCTTCGAGCAACGAGGGCACAAAATCTTTCTCCGGCCCGGTGGCCAGAGCAATCATCGCGTAACGGTGTGCGAACTCGGACAGAGGTTGCTGTTGCTTGTGCGGAGGAACATTTGCGGGCACAAAGAGAATTCGTCCCAGCTTGTAACGCTCGCGCGCCGCACGCGCCAGCGCAAGATGCCCGCGATGAATCGGATCAAACGTCCCGCCAAAGAGTCCAATGTTCATGCGCCGTTAGTGTCGTTGTTTGCAGCCTTCGTTGGCAAGCGCAATGTGGGAGCGAACCCGGCTATGGGCCTCGGCACGATCAGAAGCATCGCGGCACTGGCCGATCGACCATTGCTCGCACTGTCCGTGTGGCCCGGAGGAATCTGAAAAGGAAACAAGGTTCCCTGGAATTTGGAATGAACTCTTGTAATCTCGCGCATCTAAGGAATAGAAATTAGCATCCTCTCATGCGGTTCACCCTCCCCCTACTCCGCATTAAACCTGCCCGTGCGCCCATTCTGCGTTATGGCGTCGCCGTCCTCAGCACAACCCTGGCGCTAATTCCTGCGGTTCTGCTTCCTAATATCACCGAAAGCCGCCTGGCAGTGTTCGCCGTCGCCGTCATGGTAAGCGCATGGTACGGCGGCTGGAAGCCAGGATTGGTCGCCACATCCTTCGCACTCACGGTAAGCGCCTATTTCTCTTTCTCCGGAGAACAGACGCCGGCGCAATTCCGCGCGACCATGGTTCGCCTCACTCTTTTTGTGGTTCTGGCCGGGCTGATCTGCTGGTTCAATGCCGCCCTGCGAGCCGCTCAAGAGAGCCTGCGCCGCTCGGAAATCAACTTTCGATCACTGGTCACGAACGCTCCTTACGGCATCTGCCGCTGCAACTCCGCCGGCCAGATTCTGGATGTGAATCCGGCGTTTGTCTCCGTCCTCGGATATTCCTCGGCAAAGGAATTGTTGGGAAAGCACCTCGGGGAGCTGTATGCGGACACCAATCACTGGTTCGAACTCGCCGACTACTTGCGCTCCACGGCATCCTTCAACGGGTTAATTGCCGAATGGAAGCGGAAAGACGGAATCACCACAGCGGTTCGCGTTTCCGGCCGCACCGTTTCGAACGGAAAGAACGGCAAGAAAGGAACCACATTCGAGCTCTTCGCAGAAGATGTCACCGAGCGGCGCGCTCTCGAGCAGCAACTCCGGCAGTCGCAAAAAATGGAAGCTGTAGGCAGGCTCGCAGGCGGCATCGCGCACGACTTTAACAATCTCCTCATGGTGATCTCCGGTTATTCCGAATTCCTGCTCGACCGCTTAGGCCCGGATCCCGCCCTCCGCGCCCCCGCACAAGAGATTGCCAGCGCCTCCCAACGTGCCTCATCCCTTACTCGTCAGCTTCTCGCCTTCAGCCGCAAGCAGATGATGGCGCCGAAAATTCTAGATCTCAACGCTCTTGTTACAGAGAATTTGAAGATGTTGACGCGAGTGATCGGCGAAGATATTGACCTGGTAATGGTTCCTGCACCTACGCTGGGAGCGGTGCGAGCAGATGCCGGCCAAGTCGATCAGGTCGTGATGAACCTCGCCGTCAACGCCCGGGATGCCATGCCCTCCGGCGGCAAACTCACCATCGAAACCTCAAACGTCACCCTCGACGAAGAATACGCTCGCCTGCATGCTCCACTCAGTCCGGGAGAGTACGTCATGCTGGCCATCAGCGACACCGGTCTGGGCATGGATTCAGAAACTCAATCCCACATCTTCGAGCCGTTCTTCACCACCAAAGGCCCGAAAGGAACAGGCCTTGGCCTCTCGACCGTTTACGGAATCGTGAAGCAAAGCGGCGGCTTCGTCTGGGTTTACAGCGAGGTAGGGAAAGGCACAACGTTCAAGATTTATTTTCCCCGCGTCCCGCAAATTGCGGAAACTCCCGCGCTGGCCATACCGGCAGAGGAAGTCGCTGCGACCGAACCGGGAACCGAAACCATTTTGCTGGCCGAGGATGAAGCCAACCTCCGCTACCTGGCGCGGCAGTTCCTGGAGAAGCAAGGCTACAAGGTTCTCGAAGCGGCCGATGGCGCAGCCGCGATGCAGATTGCCGTCGCGCACGAAGGAGTCATTCACCTGCTGCTGACCGACGTGATCATGCCCGGCATGAACGGACGCGAACTCGCACAGCGAATTTCAGAAATCCGTCCGCAGACGAAAGTCCTGTACATGTCCGGCTACACAGAAAATGTGATCGGCCACAACGGCACTCTTGATGCTGGTGTAAGGCTGCTGCAGAAGCCGTTTACGTTGCGCGATCTCAAGAGTAAAGTGCGCGAAGTCTTGGATACCAAGCCCTCCACCGAGGCCGATGTCTCGCTCCAAACAGCAGGCGCTCCTGCAGCCCGAGCCTCACAAGCGTCGGCACTCACGCGCGCGCCGCGTTTTCAGCTTAGCCTGCCGTTAAAGTATCGCCGCTTGGACGAAGAAAAATGGCACGAGGGCGAAACGAGAAACATCAGCCGCTCAGGATTGCTCTTTCAAGCCGAGGATCTGCTGCAACCAAGTGTGCAGCTAGAAATCAATCTGGTATTGCCCGCGGAAATTGCCGGCCTGTCGCCAACAGAAGTGATTTGTCGAGGAGAAATTGTACGCACGGTAACCGAACAGGTGCCGCCGTCCCTGGCAGCCAAGATTCTTCAATACCACTTCCAGCACGGATCACAGTTGCCTCAGGCTTGATTCTCGCTCACGTGCCTGATAGCTCCGTGTGAGTCGCAGCCTCCTGTAGAGCCTCTTGCCGGAGCGCATCCACTTTCTCGGCAACCGCGTATTTCAACTCTTCGATCCCTTTGCCCGTCACCGCTGAGATCTCGTAAAGCTTAAGCTTGTGTTTCTTGCAATAGCGCTTGAACGCCGCCACTTTGTCTTTATTAGCGACATCGATCTTCGAAGCGACCATTATCATCGGCTTCTCGTCCAAATGCGCACCGAAGTTCGACAGCTCGCCAAGGATGACCTCCACATCTTTCACCACGTCCGAACGCCCGCTCCCGTCTGAAACATCGACGAGATGCACCAGCAATCGCGTTCGCTCGATGTGCCGCAAAAATTGCGTGCCCAACCCCGAACCGGTATGCGCACCTTCAATCAAGCCAGGAATGTCGGCAACGACGAAGCTGATTTCATTCTTAGCATCTCCCACGGCGACCACGCCGAGGTTCGGCTCTAAAGTAGTGAAAGGATAATCGGCAATCTTCGGCCGCGCCGCCGAAATCCGCGAGATCAGCGTAGATTTGCCAACGTTGGGGTAACCGACCAGCCCGACATCCGCCAGCAACTTCAATTCAAGCCGGTAATTATGCTCTTCCCCCGGACGTCCCGGCTCATGCTCGCGCGGAGCTTGATGCACCGAAGTAGCGAAGCGCGCATTGCCGCGTCCACCCCGTCCGCCACGGGCAATCACCATGCGCTGATCGGGACCAGAGAAATCGAAGACCTTTTCGCCGGTCGCCTCGTCATACACAATCGTGCCAACGGGAACTTTGAGAACAACATCCTCGCCTTCGCGTCCGGTTTTGTTCGAGCCTTCGCCGTGGCGTCCGCGCTCAGCTTTGTATTCCGGATTGAAACGGAAGTGAACCAGCGTGTTGTGCCGCTCGCTCGACTCCATAATTACATCTCCGCCCTTACCCCCGTCGCCACCGGAGGGCCCGCCGCGCGGAACAAATTTCTCGCGCCGAAAGGCCATGCAGCCATTGCCGCCGTCGCCAGCCTTCACCCGAATTTTGGCTTCATCGATAAACATTGTGCAAAAGGAAAAGCCTCGTCCCGAAGGCGAGGCGTGTGGCGCGGGCGCCCTCGCCCGCGACTTGTCGATCAAGAGAAACTAACTACTCAGCAACTTCCACAGGCTCGACCATAACAAACTTGCCCATCGAACCCTTGTTCAGGAACTTGATGCGTCCTGTAATCTTGGCAAAAAGCGTGTCGTCTTTGCCCCGGCCAACATTCAGTCCCGGCTTCACGCGCGTGCCCCGCTGTCGAATGATGATTGTGCCGCCGGGCACAAGTTGGCCGCCGAAAGCCTTGAATCCAAGCCGCTGAGCATTCGAATCGCGGCCATTCCTTGATGTTCCCTGTCCTTTTTTATGCGCCATAACTTGCTCTCACTCTCAATTTTAGCTACCGCTAGAACAACTGCCGCTCCGAACTTCCAAGATAACTGTCGTCGTTCCGAACCGCCAGGACAACTATTGTCATTCCGAACGCGCGCGAAGCGCGGGAGAGGAACCCGCTTTTCCTGGGCTACGATAAAACGCTTCTACTACTTTTTCTTGGCCGCCTTCTTCGCCGCTTTCTTCGGAGCCGCTTTCTTCTTCGCGCGTTTCTTAGTAGCAGCGGATGCCTCAGGCTCGTGCTCGTCTGTAGCCACCGGCTTCTTCACCTTGGGCTCCTTCTTCGCGACGTCTGGAGCCTTGAAGCTCTGCCCATCGAAGGCGATCTCGCTGATCCGCACTGCGGTGAAGTCCTGCCGGTGTCCGCGCAGCTTCTTGTACTGCTTCTTCCGCTTGTAGTGGAAAACCAAAATCTTCGCGCCGCGGCCTTCCTCCACCACTTGGCCGACTACGCGCGCATCCGACTGAGGCTTGGCAATCTGCCCGGCCTCGCCCGAAACCGCCAACACCTCGGGAAATTCCACCCGGCCGCCAGTGCCTGTGGCCAGTTTCTCTACTCGAATCACATCTCCGGGCGCCACCCGGTACTGCTTTCCACCGGCGCGGATAACCGCGTACATACGTCTGCCTCCATCAAAATGTCTTGAGTCAGTTCCTCAGGCGCGACTCGCGCACGCGGGTACAAGCTGGGAACCCGCTGAACTCTCTGCCGAAAATCCTCTTCTGGAGAATCTTCTTGTGAACTTCCCTATTTGCTTGCTGTGTTTTCCGCCTCGGCGCTTCGGCAGCCATGGCAGGCGTCCCAAGAACGGGCCGACGAGTACAGGCAAACTCAACCATTTTAACGTGCGCCGCCGAAATCGGTCAATGTGAGGTTTGCCAAATCGTACACCGAGCCGAGCCTTTAATATAGGCGGTTACATCTGTAACGTCTTCTAACCCCTCCCAGGTTGCAGAAACAAGTCTTCTGCGAGAGTGTTATTAGAAGATATTTGGGGGAATCCTCATGCGCAATCGAATAGCTTTCTTCTTTTCTCTCTTTCTGCTCGCCAGCATTGCGTGGAGCCAGCAACCGTCCGGCAACTCTCAGCCCAGCAGCCAGCCCATGCACGGAATGGACATGCCCTCGCACGACATGTCCAACATGCAGATGAAAGACATGCCGGGAATGGAAAAAGATGACAAGGACAAAGAAAGCGACGCCGGCATTCACGCCATGAACTCCATGGAGGGCCACATGGACATGGGCCCGCACATGAAGATGACGGCGCTGCGCCCGGCAAAACCTGGGGACGCCGATCGCGCCAGGCAAGTGGCCGAAGCCGCACGCAAGGCTTCGGAAAAATATCTGGACTACCACGTTGCGCTGGCCGATGGCTTCAAGATTTTCCTTCCCAACATCCCGCAAAAAATCTATCACTTCACCAACTACAAATATGGATTCGAAGCGGCGTTCAGCTTCAACCCTGAGCATCCTACCTCGCTGCTTTATGAAAAGCACGGCGACGATTACAAACTCGTAGGCGTAATGTACACCGCTCCAAAACGCTTCAACGAAGATCAACTCGACGAGCGCATTCCACTAAGCATCGCGCAGTGGCATGAGCACGTAAATTTCTGCACCGCACCAGCAGGCAGAAAGGGCGAGTACTTCGGCCCACATCCGCTCTTCGGACTGAAAGGATCGATCACTACGCAGGAAGCCTGTGACGCCGCAGGCGGAACATTTCATCCGGTCGTCTTCAACTGGATGGTCCACGTTTATCCGTTTGAAAAAGATCAGGCAAATACCTGGTCGGTAGATCGTCAACACGGCGACGCGGACTAAGGGTACCGCCGTTTCCAGTCTGTTTTTCCCGTATCGAAATTACATTTCCATCATCATTCATTTCTAGCGTGCATCCACCGCGCGCCACAGGTTATTGTTAGCTCTCCAGACAAGACATACGGCCGCTGTGCAAACAAAAACTGCGGCCGCACTGCTAACGGCGGTACAAACCTCGCGTCAAACCAACGTTAACTGAGTTTCGAAACCATTGAACTTTTTGAATTGGCGTTACGTACCGGATAAAAGAGGGCGATCAGCCGGGATAGATTCAGGCGGGTTGCAATCGTAAATTTTTCTGCGGGGTTAGGGGATTCTCTCACTTTCGGTTTGGCGGCCCAGGTGAGAAAACCCCCAATGCGGAGGCAGGCCTTGCGGCTTGCCTGCTTAACCCCAACGGCTGCATTGTAGGCGATTCGCGGCAAAACACCAAGGTTTTCTCGCGTACGTCGTGAGCCGGGCCGCCCCAACCGTTTCCCGACGCGATTTCGGGAAAGAAAAGGAGCAGTCATGAAGTTCGCGACCGTATCGAAGAGCGTGGTAATGGGGTTAGCATTGCTGTTGGCCTCGAGTGCGTTTGCTGCAACCAAAGGCAGCTTGCAATTGACCAATCCGGTCACCGTTAACGGAACAACCCTCAAGCCCGGTGATTACAAAGTGCAGTGGGAGGGGACCGGCCCGAATGTGGAACTGAGCATTATGCAGGGCAAGAATGTGGTGGCGAAAGTTCCAGCGCACACAGTAGAACTGCAGTCGGCGCCTTCGGACGACGCCGCCGTAACCCGCCAGAACGATAGCGGCCCGAGCACCCTGGCCGGAATCCGTTTCCACGGCCAGAAGACCGCGTTCGAAATCGGCGATTCCAGCGATGGTATGCAAGCCGGTGGTTCCAGCAAGTAGGTCGAAGTAAATACCGGCCAACAACAACGGGAGCACGGAGGGTGCTCCCGTTTGTTTTTTCTGACCACACCTCTAGTGCGCAGAAAGGGTTTTCACAGTGCCCCGCTTCGCATCAGGGGTCGGCTTCGTATCAGGGCACGCCTTCAGGCGTGCCGCGAAGCCTATTCCTAAAGAAACGGGCTTTAGCCCCTGACGAGCAGAAAGACTGCTCCCGTTACGCTTTTCGGCGCGCGCCGCACTAATTCGTAGGAATCTTTTCCAGCTCTGCGTTAAGACGCACGCTGCTGCCAGCGCTCACTTTCAGCGTGCGTTGCCAGTCTTTGAAGCCCGACTTCTTCACCGAAACTGTGTGATCCCCCTCCCCAACCTGCACATCCGAAGGAGTATTGCCAACGAAACTGCCGTCGATTTCGATATCTGCACCTGCGGGATCGGAACTCAGTTGCAGCTTCGCCTGCGGCGCGGTGTTCCCGCTTGGACTGTTCGCATCCTCACTTCCGGCAACGTCGTTCATAGGCGCCGCCGGCTGGAACTTTGCGATATCGAGCTTCACATCCCCATTGACGTAAGCAGTAATCTCTGCCCCTTTCGGAATACTTATGTCTTTGCCGTGCATAAAAAGAAAGAAAGGTGCAGCCGGGAAGAACACGATGCTCGTCGCTACCATCCCTCCGACCATCGCTCCGGTATGCCCGCCTCCCTTCAGGTCTTTCACGGCTCGCAGGGCAGCCCTGTCCCCGCTCACCAGCTTGACGTAGTCGATATTAATGTCGAGTTTCCCACCCCGCGCCATTCTCCTCTTGGCCTGAGCTTCGGTCACCGTTGCAAACGCCAACCCTCCCTTCGGAATCACAAGCGTCCCATTCACTGTGATGTCGTCCAGCGTCTCAAAATCAAGAGTGTCGCCCACATGCGCATCAGCGGAAGATATGGTTCGATTTAAGCGCAGCCTAACGGGGGTTTCGTCCTCTAGCACGAATCCTTTCTTCGAAACGAAATCGGTTTGTGTCGCTTGCGCGGTGGGAAGCTGTTGAGCCGGGGGCGCAGCCTGCGATTGCGCGGCGGATGGCAAAACTTGGAACAACACCAGGGACAAGAAAATGACGATGACGCGTTTCATGGAGTCCTCGTGAGCATGGATTTGGTAGGGGCCCCGGTCGCGCAGCTCGGCCAGCCGCGAACGTTAGGGGTTCCAAGGGGGACAGTTTGGATGGGCCGAAAGCGCGAACACGCAATTATCGCCCCTAGCGGGGAGATGTCAAGCAGTACCTTCGTACCCGACGTTAGCGCCCCACAATTGCGGGTCGGTATCAGGACAGGTTGGCGCCAGGGCTGGTTCGTATCGGGGCAGGAATCGTATCGGGGCAGGTTTCGTATCAGTGCAAGTTTCGTATCAGGGCCGGGGTCGTATCAGGGCACGCCTTCAGGCGTGCCGCAAAAGCCCCTTTTGAAGAATGGGCTTTAGCCCCTGCGGCTTCGTTCCGCGCTGCCCGCCCCGCAGCGGCTGAAGCCTGCTCCGATTTTCTACGCCTAAGGCATCGCTGAACGATGCCCTTATACACCCCATATCCACGCCACCGCATCCCGCCGCCGCCGTTCCAGATTGGAGCAACGAAGAAACAAGAATCCGCCACACGTGACATCCGTCACATCGAGCCTACGTGCCTGCCGAGTAAAGATTCGTATCAGGGCACGCCTTTGAGGCGCGCCACATAAAGGATCACTGAAAGAGAATCCGGCTTTAGCCGCTGCTTATGTCCATCCCCGTTCGAAACTACAACTCAGCGAAAGTCATCGCCAGCGCACGCACGTTTTTCGTCACCTCATCGATATGGGAAAAACGAAATCTCCTGCAATCGGATCGCGCAGCGAAACTGTTCGTCGCCGTCCTCTACGACTACCGCGCCCAAGGAAAATTTCGCCTGCACGAATTCGTGGCCATGCCCGATCACTTTCATGTGTTGCTCACAGTCTGCAGCGAACTCACAATCGAAAGAGCTACACAATTCATAAAGGGAGGGTTCGCGTATCGCGCGGGGCGAGAGTTAGGGTTTAGCGCCCCTGTTTGGCAGAAAGGATTTTCGGAAGTACGGATTCTCGACGCCGAGGCGTACGCGCGAACCAGACAATACATCCGGAACAATCCGGTGGCTCGCCATCTTGTTTCAAGAGCAGAGGATTTCACTTATTCCTCGGCGAGTCCGGGATACGAACTCGACGCCGTCCCTCAGGGGCTAAAGCCCATCTCGATTCTGGTTTCCAGCGGCATGGCTGAAGCCATGCCCTGATACGAATCCACCGATCTCGACGGCCTTCCCCGGCAAATGGCGACTGCCCTTCAATACTTCGGCACCTTCGGATCCACCCGATCCGACCACGCCGTGATCCCACCGGCCAGATTCGTCACCTTCTTGAATCCCGCCTTCTGCAAAAACTCCACCGCCTTAGCACTGCGTCCACCCATCTTGCAATGAACCACAATCTCGCGGCTCGAATCCAGCTCGTTCACGCGTTTCGGCAAATCATTCAGCGGAATCAAATGTCCGCCGAGGTTACAGATCTGGTACTCGTGCGGTTCGCGCACATCGAGGACGAATAGATTCTCTTTCGCATCCAGCCGCCGCTTCAACTCTTCCACTTGAATTTCGGGAACTCCATTCGACACAGCTTTTTCCTCCCCGCGAATTCCGCAAAACTCGTTGTAGTCTATCAGCTTCGTAACCGAGGGATGCGTGCCGCAAATCGGGCAATCCGGATTCTTCCTCAGCTTCAACTCGCGGAACTTCATCCCGAGCGCGTCCACCAGCAGCAGTCGACCGACCAGCGAATCGCCCGCACCGAGGATCAGCTTGATCACTTCGGTCGCCTGAATTATGCCGACGAGACCCGGAAGAATGCCTAGCACACCGCCCTCCGCGCAGGACGGCACCAGCCCCGGCGGTGGCGGCTCAGGATAAAGGCAGCGATAGCACGGCCCATCCTCGGTCGCAAATACGCTCGCCTGCCCTTCGAAGCGGAAGATCGATCCGTAGACGTTCGGCTTTCCGCTGAGTACACACGCGTCGTTGACTAAATATCGCGTGGGGAAATTATCGGTACCATCGGCGATGATGTCGAAGTCTTGAAAGATTTCAAGCGCATTCTCGCTGCTCAACCGCGTGTCAAAAGTACGAAGATTCAAGAATGGATTGATCCCTATTAGCTTGTCCGCCGCAGAATCCAGCTTCTTCCGTCCCACGTCTGCGGTCGAGTGAATGATCTGCCGCTGAAGGTTTGTGTAATCGACCACATCGAAATCCACCAAGCCAAGCGTGCCCACGCCAGCCGCAGCCAGGTACAAAGCCAGCGGTGAGCCCAATCCTCCCGTGCCAATGCAAAGCACGCGCGCCGCCTTCAGCTTCAACTGCCCATCCATGCCGACCTCGGGCATGATCAGATGCCGCGAGTAGCGCAGGATTTCATCCTTGTTCAGCGTTACTGGAATTTCGGTTGTGGTGGTAGCCATAAAGTCCTCGATTGAAATTGTGGATTTGGAGGCGGCGCAGACTGCTGCGCTAACAACAGGAGAGGCGACAACAACAGCGGCGGTTTGTGGCGAAGGCTTTCAATCCCTTAATTCTCGATCGCGAATCCGAGATCAGACCGCGCCCCCGGCAATGGAAGGCACGATAGAAATGTTATCACCATCCTTCACCGCAGTCTGTTCTTTCTGCAAATAGCGAATGTCCTCGTCATTCAAGTAAAGATTGACGAAGGCGCGCAGTTTTCCATCTTCTGCATACAAATGGCGGCGCAGTTCAGGATGTTGCGACAGCAAATCGCTCATCGCTTCGGCCACGGTGGCGCCCTTAACGTCTACGATGGGTTGCTTTCCAACATATTGTCGAAGGGGCGTAGGGATATGAATCTTGCTCATAGTTCTAAGCATAAAGGATGCTCGCGGAATGGGGAAGATTCAGGCCGTTGCAAGTTCGGCTCCAGGGCAGCCACTTACGCACTCGATCAGATCAGCCTAGAATCAGCACGGGGGACACTACTATGACGATCTTTGATCCGGCTCGAGGCAGAGTGATTGATGGCGGCGGCGGTCCCGGTTTCGGCGGATTGCTGCGCCTGATCGGAGTTGCGCTGGCCGCACTTCTTCTGCTGATTTTAGTTTTCAGTTCTGTCACTAAGGTGGGCACCGGGCACGTCGGCGTTCTAACGCTCTTTGGAAAAGTTACCGGCGAAACTCTTGGCGAAGGCATTCATTTCATCAACCCGCTAAAAACGAATAACGAAATGTCGGTTCAAACCCAGACTGTGAAGGAATCGGCCAGCGTGCCCTCTAGCGAAGGGCTAATGATGAGCCTCGACACTTCCCTCATCTATCATCTCAACCCGGACCACGCCGCTGACGTCTTCCAAAAGATTGGCGCCGATTACGAAAATATAGTGGTTGAACCAACCCTTCGCTCTGCCATCCGTGAATCTACAGCCTCGCATACGGCTAACGCCCTCTATACCGGCGAACGCGAAATGGTGGCCAAGCAGATTTACGATCAGGTCACTTCTGAGTTGAACAAGCGCGGCCTGATCGTGGAGAACGTTCTCCTGCGCGACATCCAACTTCCAGCCACCCTGAAGGCCGCAATTGAAGCCAAGCAGCAGGCCGAGCAGGAATCTCTGGCCATGAATTTCCGTCTACAAAAGGAAACGCAGGAAGCCCAGCGCAAGCGCATCGAGGCCGCCGGAGTCCGCGACTTCCAGCAGATCGTGGCGCAGGGCATCACGCCATCTTTATTGGAATGGAAAGGCATCGAAGCCACCGAGAACCTGGCCAAGAGTGCGAATTCCAAAGTGGTGGTGATCGGCAACAGCAAGAACGGCCTGCCCCTGATTCTGGGTCAGTAGAGCCACGCTGTTACCATAAAATCGTGACACCGCTTCTGCAGGTTCACGACTTGGGCATTGCTTTTCCTCGTGCCGCAACCCACGGCGCGCCAAATGCGCCTGACTCCGCGTCCCCACTGCAGGCGGTCCGCGACCTCAACTTTTCCATCGCTCCCGGCGAAGTTCTCGGCCTGGTTGGCGAATCCGGCTCCGGAAAGTCTCTGACCTCACTCGCCATCATGCGACTGCTTCCGCCGCAAGCCCGTGTGTCGGGTGTAATCGACTTCGCCGATAACGACGGCCAGCGGAGTCTGACCGCGCTTTCAGCCGAATCGATGCGCGAACTGCGTGGGTCTCGCATCGCCATGATTTTCCAGGAGCCGATGACCGCCCTGAACCCGGTCATGCGCGTGGGCGATCAGATTGCGGAAGCAGTCCTGGCGCACAATCGCATGCCCAAGAAGCAAGCTTGGCAGCGCGCCGTCGATGCCATGAATGAGGTTGCGATTGCCGAGCCCCAACATCGAGCCCGTGACTATCCCCATCAACTCTCAGGCGGCATGCGGCAGCGGGTTATGATAGCCATGGCCATCGTGAATCGTCCACAGCTGCTCATAGCTGACGAACCGACGACCGCGCTCGATGTCACCATCCAGGCGCAAATCCTCGACCTGCTCGCGCAACTTCGCTCAAAGTTCGGTTTGGCCATGCTCTTCATCTCGCACGATCTCGCGGTCGTTTCTCTTGTGGCCGACCGCGTGGCCGTGATGTATGCAGGCAGCATTGTCGAACTGGGCAGCAAGCACGATATCTTTCGCGCCCCAGCTCATCCTTATACTCGCGGCCTGTTGCAGGCTGTGCCCGACCTCAAAACCCCGCGCGACCGAGCTCTCGGCAGCATCGACGGCTCCGTCCCCCCGTTGCATGCCATGCCGCCCGGCTGCGCCTTCGAGCCGCGCTGCGGCTTCCGCGTCACCGAGTGTTCGCGGATTTTCCCTCCTCTCGACGAAATCGCCCCCGCACATTGGGCGCGCTGCCCGGTGGTAAATTCGAAATAGTGGTTGGGCCGGCACATCCGCCCTGTATCCTCTTAGGCCGAATCGTTCTATAATCGCCATCCGTCTGGTGATCTTTGCGCATACTGCTCCTTAGTGACATTCACGCCAACCTGGAAGCATTGGAAGCCTGCCTCGCGGCAGCTCCCGCTTATGACTTCGTTGCCAATCTCGGCGACGTGGTCGGCTACGGAGCTTCGCCGAACGAAGTAGTAGATCGCTCCCGCGAACTAGGCAGGATTTTCGTTCGCGGCAATCACGACAAAGCCGCCACCGGCCTGCTCGAACTGGAAGACTTCAATCCCATGGCCGCCGCCGCCGCCATCTGGACTCGCGACCAGCTCACCCCAGAGCATTACGAATGGCTGCGCGCCCTGCCGCAAGGTCCGATACCGCTGGAAAAATTTCCTGAGGTGCAATTGGTTCACGGCTCGCCCGGCGATGAAGACGCCTATGTGGTCTCGATCGGCGATGCCCTGGTTCCACTAATCACACTGACTACGCCGATCACTTTCTTCGGCCACACCCACCTGCAAGGCGGATTTTTCGCCAATGGTTCCAGCGCCGACGGCTTCCGTCCCGAATACCGCACCGTCGGCCAAGCCGAGTCGGTTTCCCTGCAACTCAAATCCCAAACGCGTTACATGATCAATCCCGGCTCCGTCGGGCAGCCCCGCGACGGAGATTGGCGCGCCGCCTTCGCGTTGTTCGATACCGAAGCTCAGGTCGTCCATTTTCACCGCACTCCATACAATTTGAAAGGCGCGCAGGATCGCATCTTTGCCGCCGAACTGCCCGCCCGTCTAGCCACAAGGCTCGCCGCGGGCCGCTAGCCTTCGTTGTAAACTCGGACATGCCTTACCCTCAGCGCTCCATCAATAAATCTCTCTTCCCGCGCAGCGAAGATCCAATCCGCGAAAATGCCCCCGAACACCACCTGGTTGCCCACAGCGACGGCGGCGCACGCGGCAATCCTGGTCCCGCCGGCTTCGGAGTAGTGATCGAGGATCAATCCGGACGCAAAGTCGGCGAACTCAGCGAATACCTGGGCCACCAGACCAATAATTTCGCCGAGTATCAAGGATTGATCGCTGCCCTAGAATACGCCCTGCAACACGGCCCGAAAGCGCTCAAGCTCGTCAGCGACTCCGAACTCCTAGTGCGCCAGATCAAAGGCATCTACAAGGTAAAGAATCCCACGCTGCAGGATCTTCACGCCCGCGCCAAACAATTAATCTCTCAACTGGAATGGTTCTCCATAGGCCACGCGCTGCGCGAACACAATCAGGAAGCCGATCGTCTGGCGAACGAAGCGATGGACAGAGGAACAAAGCGAGGATCCGCCGCAACCCATGGAGCCACGGACGCCTCGTCCGTGCGCCCTGCTCCGAATGCTATTCACCAAGAGTTGGAAGGCATAATCCGGAACGGCGTAGTCGAATTGCTGAACGGAAAACTGCCGGAAGGCACGCGGGTTCAAGTCCGCGCCAGAAAGTAAAAAGAAAACGGGCCATCCCACCAGGAGGACGAGGATGGCCCGCGGCCCGCCGAAAAGCCGAAAAACTAGCTCGCCACCTGCCGAATGCAATTCTCCAAAACATCCAGAGCAACATCCGCCTCTTCTTTGCTGACCACAAGCGGCGGACACAACCGGATCGTGCTCGGCCCGCAACCCAAAAAGAGAACGCCGCTCTCGAACGATTTCTCGACGATCAAGTCGCGCTCGGCGGCGGCATATTCCTTAGTCGCCTTATCCTTCACGATGTCGACGCCGATCATCAGCCCGCGCCCGCGCACATCGCCAACCAGTTTGAGATTCTTCGGCCAGGCGCTCATACGGCTCATCATGTAGCCACCCACTTCCGCGGAGTGATCGAGAAGATGTTCCTTCTCGATCACATCGAGCGTAGCCAGCGCCGCCGCCACGCAAACGGGGTTTCCACCAAAAGTTGATGCATGCGATCCCGGCACCCAATCCATGATTTCGGCGCGAGTCATCGTGATGCCCAGCGGCATGCCGGATGCAATGCCCTTCGCAATGCAAATCATGTCCGGCTCAACGCCGGTGTGCTCAACCGCCCACCACTTGCCGGTACGGCCAACCCCACTCTGCACTTCGTCGAGCACCAGCAGGATTCCATGCCGGTCGCAGATGCGCCTCAACTCCTGCATAAAGATCGTTGGCGCGACAACGTAGCCGCCCTCACCCTGTACCGGCTCGACAAAAATCGCGGCCACTTCCTCAGGCGGCAAAGTAGTTTTGAAAAGCTTTTCTTCGATGAATCGGGCGCAGCTCAGCGCAAAGGCATCCGGATCCTGCGCCGGATCTTTCTTTCCGCGGTAAACATCGGGATATTGCACATGCGTCACTCCCGGTACAAGCGGCGCAAATCGCCGCCGCTGCTGCGGCTTCGAGGCGGTCAACGACAGCGCTCCCATCGTGCGCCCGTGGAACGCGCCAAAGAATGCGATGATGTTCTGCCGCTTGGTGTGATAGCGCGCCAGCTTCAGCGCGCACTCAATCGCTTCAGCTCCAGAGTTTCCGTAGTAAATTTTGTGCGGTCCCCGCATGGGCGCAATTTTCGAAAGACGCTCCGCCAGCGTCACCATGTTCTCGTAATAAAAATCTGTGCCCGACATGTGGATCAACTCGCCCGCCTGCTTCTGCATGGCGGCGACCACTTCGGGATGGCAATGGCCGGTAGAAGTCACAGCGATGCCTGCGGAAAAATCATAGAACTCGTTGCCGTCGACATCGGTGATAACGATGCCACGGCCGCTCTTGGCAACCAGCGGATAGGAGCGCGTATAGGACGGCGAAATATATTTCTCATCGTTGGCCAGAACTTTCTTTGCCTTCGGCCCGGGCAGCGCCGTCCTGATTCTGGGGCCGGCTGCGGTCGACTTATCTGTTATCTTCTCGCCCATCTTTTCGTTCAGGGGTGCGGTCATGGTCTTGGTAGTCATGGAATCCTCCGAAGCGGCTGTCAGTAAATCAGCCGTCAGTTGTAGGTAAATGCGGCCTCGGAACACGCGGCCCTGGTTAAGGCACACGCAGGCCAAGGCGAATCAGGAGGAAAGATTAACTAGTCGCTACCGAATAGGCTGGGACGAAGACGGGAAGGCAGATTCGCACGATACCGCCGCGGGCACACCAGGCAGTGGAGCCAGCACTCGGGCAGATGCGAATTGGGAGCGTTGTGCAACATGACTATTCATGTCTTCACCGCTATTATACGTGGCGCATGCAAATGGCGTAACCCCCAATTTTTATTAGGCAAGGCAGCGCGTCCAAACTTTGGTGCACTCGACCGCCAGCCACGACGCGGGGGCCACTTTTGACAACCCCCGAAACTCCGCCTAGCATAGCTGACACCCACTGCGGGGCGGCTTCCTGCCTTATCGAATAATGCTCGACCAGACCATCTCTCACTACCGCATCATTGAAAAGCTGGGCGGCGGTGGCATGGGCGTGGTCTATAAAGCCGAGGACACCCGCCTCGGACGCTTCGTCGCGCTGAAATTCTTGCCCGAAGAACTCGCGCAAGACCGGCAAGCCCTGGAACGTTTCCGCCGCGAAGCCAAAGCGGCCTCCGCGCTCAATCATCCCAATATCTGCACCATCTACGACATCGGCGAGGAAAATAACAGCGCCTTCCTGGTCATGGAATTCCTCGATGGCGCTACGCTAAAGCACTTGATTGCCGGCCGTCCGATGGAAGTGGAAACAATCCTCGCCCTAGGCATTGAGATTGCCGACGCCCTCGATGCCGCCCACGCCGAAGGCATAGTTCATCGCGATATCAAGCCGGCAAACATTTTCGTGACTAAGCGCGGACACGCGAAGATTCTCGATTTCGGTCTGGCCAAAGTGAAGTCGAGTCCGTCTTCGTCAACGCCGACTCTCGATGTCACTGCGCCCACGGCGGTCGCCGTGGAAGAGCACTTGACCAGCCCGGGTTCCACGCTCGGCACGGTCGCTTATATGTCTCCCGAGCAGGCCAAGGGCAAGGAACTCGATTCGCGCACCGATCTTTTTTCTTTCGGGGTCGTTTTATACGAGATGTGCACCGGCACGCTGCCCTTTCGCGGAGAGACCTCCGCGTTGATCTTCCAGGGAATCCTGGATCGCGCACCCACGCCACCGATTCGACTAAATCCGGAGCTGCCGCCCAGACTTGAAGATGTGATCAACAAGGCGCTCGAGAAAGATCGGAACCTGCGTTACCAGCATGCCGCCGACATCCGCGCAGATTTGCAACGGCTCAAACGCGATACAGAGAGCGGGCGATCCGCGGTTGCGATTCCCGTCACCAGCGTGGAAGAATCCGGCGCAAGCGCGGCTGTTTCCGGACCCGCAGTTCGAGTATCAAGTTCTGCGCAGGCTATTTCCTCTCCAGCAGTTTCGGCGAGCGCTGCGCAGGTCGCGTCCGCCCCTGCGAAGACAACGAAGAAATCTCCGGTGATGTTGATCGCCGCTGTTCTAATCATCCTGGCAGCGCTGGTCACGGGCGGATTTTACTTTCACTCGCGCCGTTCCGCGAAGCTGACGGAAAAAGACAGCATCCTTCTCGCGGACTTCGTTAACACCACGGGCGATGCAGTTTTCGACGGCACCCTGAAACAGGCGCTGGCAGTGGATCTGGAGCAGTCGCCTTATTTGAATCTCGTCCCGGAGTCGAAGATTCGCGAGGGCCTGCGCTTCATGGGACGCCCGGCCGACGAGCGCGTCACCAACGATGTGGCGCGCGAACTGTGTCTGCGCGAGAACGTCAAAGCCATGTTGAGCGGGACCATTACCAGCCTGGGCAATCACTATGTGATTACGCTGAGTGCGATCAATCCACAGAGCGGCGACGCGCTCGCGCGCGAGCAGGCGGAAGCCGACAGCAAAGAGAATGTTTTGAAGACGCTGGACAAGGCGGCTTCCAGCCTGCGCCAAAAAATGGGTGAGTCTCTCGCCTCGGTAAATCAGTTCGCAACCCCGCTGGAGCAGGCGACCACCTCGTCGCTGGAGGCCTTGCAGGCTTACAGCCAGGGACATGACGAGCACCAAAAGACGAACGACGATGCCGCCATCCCGCACTTGAAGCGGGCGGTGGAACTGGATCCCAACTTTGCCATGGCTTATGCCACGTTGGGGGTCGCCGATTCCAACATGGGGCGCATCACCGATGCCAACAAGGCGCTGAAGCAAGCCTACGATCTACGCGACCGCGCCAGCGAACGCGAAAAACTATATATACAGGCTCATTATTACGACGAAGTGACGGAGGATTTCGAAAAGACGATTCAGGTTTACAACGATTGGAGGCAGACATATCCGCGTGACACCGTTCCGCTGGATAACCTGTCGCTGGTTTACAGCGAGACCGGGCAATACGAGAAAGCGCTCGACGCCAGCAGCCAGGCCTTGCGCGCCGATCCGAAAGATCGCTTCGCATATGCGAACATGATTTTCGCCTATCTCGGCCTAAATCGCTTCGGCGAAGCCAAAAGTCTGCTCGATCAGGCTCTGGCGCAGAATATGAGAGGCCCCAGCATGGAAATCGCCGTCGTTTTTTTGGCCGCGATCCGCCATGATTCGGCGACGTTTGAAAGCGAAATAGGCAGCACTCGCGGCACGGCCAACGAACCGCTGTTGTTAACGTTCAAGGGGATGAGTCTGTGCGCGCAAGGAAAAATCAAAGCTTCCCAATCGGTTTGGCAGCAGGCGCAGTCTGC
>Ga0116125_1000260_pt1 | contig 25074 bp, 10 predicted proteins | sample June2015DPH_16_1_2_FD_89729 | JGI IMG/M metagenome (GOLD analysis project Ga0116125, IMG submission 89729) | Peatland microbial communities from SPRUCE experiment site at the Marcell Experimental Forest, Minnesota, USA - June2015DPH_16_10 | ecosystem: Environmental > Terrestrial > Soil >...
CACGACCCTCGACCACGACCCTCGACCGCGACCCTCGACCACGACCCTCGACCACGACCCTCGACCCCGACAAGACCGCGACCCCGACCCTCGACCCCGACACCGCGACCCCGACCGCGAACCGCGACCGCGCGACCCTCGACCGCGCTTAGCCGACGGCGATTCCCAGCGTTTTTCGCAGGCTGAAGTACTGCTCGCTCACGGAGAAGACGAGAAGCTCCTTCATCTTGTCCACAGGGGGCAAGTCGCCGGGCAGCTGCGGCTCGGCGGCGATGATCTTCTTCGCGATCTCCAGGTCCGCACAGAGAAGCAGACCGGCACGGCACGCCGTAATTTCGATGGCCTGCATCCAGCGCCGCAGGTCCGCTTTCGCGCCGTCCTCGATCCATTTCTGGACGACCAAGCGCAGCGACTCGCGCTGGACAGGCTGCATGTGCTTCACGAGCTCCGCCGCCGTGGCGTTGACCGCCTGCGCCATTTCGCCCGGCACCGCGAAATCCGGAATGACGATCTTGACGCCCGCGAAGAGGATGACTTTCAGCTCGTTGAGCGTCGGGAACAGGTTCTTGATGTAGTGCTCGCCGCGATAATTGGACAGGTGCTTGCCGACGATGAACGTCAGCTCCTGCGGGGTAAACCCCGTGAGAACCGTCTGCCCCGCGACGCTTGCCGGCGGGGTGGACACGACTGCGAGCAACGCACCGGGCACGTCGTTACGAACGTAGAGCTCCGGAGTCGCGATGCCCAACACTTGGCCGGCCCAACCGAAGGTCTTGGCGAACGTGACCGTGCTCGTCGCCGGATCCTGGCGAAACCTTCGGTCGAGCACGGGCAGCTGCTTTTGGGCTTTCAGCTGATTCGTCTTCGCGATGATGGCCGCCGGCGTCAGCATCTCGAAGATTTTGCCGATGTAGAGGTTTTCATCCTTGTGGAAGAGAAATCTCACCCAGGCCTCGTTGTCGAGGCGACTTTTCACCTGAATCATCCCTCGCGGTCGATAGTCCTCGAAGAAGCGCTGCTCCTCCTCGTCCGCCTTGTGCAGAAACGCGAGCGCGGCACACATGCACCACGCGCGATCGTATTCGTGCATCCGAAGATACAGCTTGTACAAGCTGCGGTACGGCTCGACGCGCAGAGGCTCATTTTGAAGCACGAGCGAATGCTCTCCGATCGCAGCCTCGATCTGATCCGTAGCCTCGTAGAGCTCCGCCAAGATCTGACGCTCGACCGCTTCGTCGGGCTTGACGCGCGTCGCCATCTTGAACGCTTCGATGCCGCTCGCCGTGTCCCGCAAACGATCGCGATAGATGAGGCCTAGGTTGTGCCAGAGGGCGAACTCGAGATCGGGGTTCGACACGTTTCCCGCGGACATCCGCCTCAGCATCTTCCGAAACGCACGCTCAAGCGCCTTCCAGTCCTTCTTCGCCGTCAAAATCTTGTTGATGCGCTCGAAGGCCTCCAGATATTGGGGATTCAGATCGAGCGCCTCGCCGAAGAGCTCGACCGCCTTGTCCTGATCGCCCTCTTTGTCGCGATACAGCTGCGCCATCGTGTAAAGGAACTTGCTCTTGCGGAGCGCATCCTTCTCGTTGTCCGCAATCGCAGAGAGTGTGTCGATCATCTTCGACCAGTTCTCGGTCGACTGATAAAGCGCAATGAGTTTGTGCAACAGGCCGGGATTGAACGGCTGCAACTCACGCGCTTCCTCCAGGGCTTCGATCGCGCGCGATACGCTCTTGTCTTGCTCGCTCCAAACGTCGGCAATCTCGTTGAGCATGCGGAAGCGATCTTCCACGTCGTACACGTTGTCGAGGATCTGCCGCTTGTAGGCTACGACCTGCTTCCAATCCTTGGCTTCCGCGTACAGGCTGACGAGCGCTTCGAGCGTCGGTCGGTGAGCGGGATCGACCGACAACGCCTTCTCGAAGTTGTTGATCGCCTGCCTCGCCTGCCCTTGTTCCCCCTTGATGCATCCGAGCTTGTAATAGACTTCGGCGCGCGCAGCCGACTCGCCCTCGCCGAGTGCGGTCAGCACTTTCTGATAATTGGCAAGCGCCGCCGTCCAGTCCTTGAGCTTGAACGAGACTTCGGCGAGGCCGCGGATGGTGACCTGGTCGGTCAGATCGAGCTGGTGCGCGGCCGTAAAGGCCTTGAGCGCTTTGTCGTCCTTGCCGAGCGCGGCGCAGACGCGCCCGAGCTTGTTCTGCAGGGCGTGCTGCTCGGAGCGCTCTCGCTTGCCGCTCTTGCGGACGAGAAGTTCGAGCAAGGGCTCCGCCTTGGCCCACTGCTCGCCGGCGATGTACTCGTCGACCAGCGGCATGGCCGCGTCCTCGTTCTCGGAGTCGGCCTCGTATGCGGACTCCCAGGCGGCCACCGCGCCGGAGTGATCGCCCAACATCTCTTCGCGCAGTCTTCCGAGGTCGACGAGCAGGCGCGCGCGCTGTCGCGGCGACTGCGTGAAACCTTGTTCCTGCGCGAGGTAACGCGCAGCCTTGTCGAAGTCCGCGGAGTCGATGGCGATCTGACGCAGCGCCGCGAGCGTCGGCAAGTGCGACGAATCGAGATCGAGCGCGGTCTCGAAGCGATCCTGCGCGAGCACTCGATCCCCGAGTTTTTCGTCGAGCGCCTTGCCGATTCGATAAAAAGCCTCGACTCGCTGTTTCGTATCCTGAGTCAGCTCGGCAACCTGAGTCATGCAGTCGATGGACTGCGTGGCGTCGCCGGTCTTGTCGTAGAGCTTCGCGAGCGCCTCGAGGGCGGCGATATTGTGCTCGTCGAGCGCGACGATATTCTTGTAGGCGTCGATCGCGCGCTCGGCGTCCTCGATCTCGTCGGCATAGACTTGCGCAATCGCGCCGAAAAGCTCGACCTTGGTCTTTCGCTCGTGCGTGGCGCCAATGTGCCTTTCGTAGGTTTCGACGAGTTCCTTCCACTGCCGAAGTCGCCGATAGGCCCGTTCGAGTTTGAAGTACGCCGCCTCGTTGCTCGGGTCGACCTCCAGTGCCTGTTCGAGACGTTGCGCCGCCAAGTCGGCCTTGAGAAAATGCTCCTCGTGCAGCGTCGCGAGGTTCATCAGCACGTCAATCCGCTCGCGCTCCGTCGTCACGACGTCGAGCTGCTTTTCGAGCACGCCGACCAAATCGGCCCATCGCTCGAGAGCTTGATAGACGCGTGCGAGGCCACGAAGCGCCTGCAGATGGCCGGGCGCGATGTCGACCACTTCGCGATAGACCTGCGCCGCCCGGGCTGCGTCGTTCAGGCTGCTCTCGAAGATTTGCGCCATGCGCAGCTTGGTCGCGGCAATCTCCTCGGGCTCCTTCAGAGCCAGGACCTTGCGTTGCAAGACGTCGACGAGTTCGCGGTTCTGAGCGCGCGAACCGTAAATGCGCTCCAAGTTCTCGAGCGCCGGCAAAAACTGAGGATCGACCTCGAGCGCACGCTGAAAGTACGTCACCGCCTGCTCGGTCTGCTGCATGTGGGCGTCGAGCACTTCGCCGAGGTCGGTGAGAATCTCCTTGCGGTCGAGATCGTTGGAGGCCACGTCCAGGGCGCGCGTGAGCGTGGCGCCCATCTGCTGCCAGTTGCCCGCCTTTTTGTAGAGACTCGCGAGCTGACGGGTCGCGCCGACGTTTTGTGGGTCGAGTTGGATGATCTGCGCGTAGTAGGGCTGGGCGTATTCGGGGTGTCCCAGATCGTCGCCGTACCACTTGGCGAGGTGCAGACAGAGGCGGATCTTGTCCTGCGGCTCGGTCTGCTGCTTGAGCCAGCCGTTGACGGTCTGGATGATCTCGCTCCAGCGCCCGGTCGCCTGTGCCATCCGCTCGAGATATCGAGCCGTCTCGCGATCGTGGAAGTCGAGCGATAGCGCATTGACGAGCGCTTCGAGCGCCTGATTCTTGTCGTCGAGCTTCTCTTCGAAGACCCGCGCAATCTTGCGCAAGATCTGGGTCTTCGCGCCGGTCTCCTCCTGGGTCTCGAGACGGCCCAAGTACAGCTCGACCAGCGGCTCCCAGCGGCCCGCGCTGCTGTGGAGCTTCTCGAGCTCGGCGAACGCGTCGTCGTGCCTCGGGTCGATGACGAGAATTTTTTCGTCGGCGACACGCGCCCCGTCGGCGTCGCCCACCTGCTCTCGCCAGAGAGCCGCCACCTTTCGGAGCTCGTCGATTTGCTCGCTTGGCTCACCGAGCGCGTCGGCACGACGCATCTTGACGTCGATGACGTCCGTCCATCGCTCTTCGCGTCGATAAATGGCCTCGAGCGAGTCCATCGCCTCGAAATCGGGACCGACGTCGAGCAGTTTGCGCCACGCGTCGGCTGCATCGTACGGCTGCTGGAGTGAATCGCCGTAGGTCTTGCCGAGCTCGCGGAACGTTTCCTTCAGCTCCTCGGCGTCGAGCGAGCCCGCGGCGCGATCGACCAGCTGATGCAGGGCACCGACCAGCTCGTTTGCGTCGCCCTGGCGCCGGCAGATGTTCGCGATCGAACGGAGTGCCTCGAGGTTCGAGTAATCGATGTCGAGAACGCGGATCCAATCCTGGCGCGCAGAATCGTCGCGTCCGAGCTTGTCGCTCAACGTCTTGGCGCGCCGGGTGAGAACGGCGACCCGAACCTCGTCGCTCGAAGCGATGTCGAACTCGCGCTCGAGCACGTCGACGAGCTTTGCCCACTGGGCGAGCGACTCGTACAAGTCGCTCAGCGCGTGCAAAGCCTCGGGGTCTTCGCCGCGCAAGTCGAGCACGATCTTCCAGGAGTCGATCGCGCGCTCCGGTTGGCCGAGTCTCTCGGCCGCCAGGCGGCCCATCTTGGCCCGAATGTCTGCCTCTCCCGAGCCACCGGCAGCGTTTTCGAGCTCTCCCCGATACACGGCGTCGAGCTCCTGCCACGCAGCTTGCTGCTCGTAAATTCGAGCGAGCGCGGCGATCGCGCCGTCGTGCGCGCGGTCGAGGCCGTCGAAGATGTGCCGATAAGCGCGGATCGCACTGGGGACGTCGCCGAGCCTCTGCTCGTACAGCTCGCCGAGTCGAGCGAAGAGCTCGACGAGTTCGAGGTTGTCGGTCGTGGCCTGAACGCGCATCTCGAGAATTTGCGCCAAGTCTTTCCACCCCTCGATCGAAACGTAGATTCGATCGAGATTGGCGAGCGCATCGGCGTCCGCCGGATCGACGCCGAGAACGTATTTGTAGGTCTCTTCGGCCTTTCCGACGTCGCCCAGCTCATCCTCGAACGTGCGCGCGAGGCGTCGTCCAATGCTCTTTTGCACTTCCGGTTCGGTGTGCACCGCGAGAATGTCCGCATAGGCATTCGCGAGCGTCTCCCATCCCGCGTCGACCCGAGCGGCGAGCCGCTGAGCCTCTTCTCCGGCCTTGTCGTCGAGCGGAACTTCCTTGAGCAGCCGGATGGTGACTTCGAGCGTTTTGGCGGGATCGAGGAGTTTGTCCTCGAAGAGCTCGGCCAGCCGGTAGTACGCGGCAAGCCGATCCTTTTGCCCCACGGTGCCGGCGAGCTGCGCCTCGTGGACACGCGAAAGCTTTTCCCACTCGCCGGTCGCCCGGTAGAGGGGCTCGAGAATTTCGCCGACATCGGCCTGGCGCACCCCCTCGGCAAAGAGCCCTTCGAGGGCCTCGACGGTAGGCTGGTGATCCGGCGACGCGCCGATGACTTCCCGATACGCGGCGAGAGCCCCCTCGACGTCGCCCAGTTTCGTTTGCAAGACTCGACCGAGGCGATACTCGACCTCCAAAACGTCGTCGGCGGATTGCCCGATCTCGGCTTCGCGCACCAGCACGGCCGCCAAATCGGCCCAACGCTCGCTTTGAAGAAAGAGCCGGTCGAGCGCCTTGATCGCCGTCAGATTTTCGGGGTCGACATCGACGACGCGCCGGTAACGTGCAATCGCTCCGTCGGCATCGTCGAGCTGCAGCTCGAAAATTTGCGCATTCCGAAGCCCCAACTCGACGAAGCGCTCGGTCCGCTCCGCACGAGCCAAACTGTCGAGCTCTGCGTCGTAAAGGCGGGCGACCTGCGGCCACCGGTGCACGACGATGGCCAAGCGCTCGAGACTGCCGAGCGTACCCTCGTTGCCGTCGTCGACGGCAAGCGCTCTCGCATAGGTTTCGAATGCCGCCGCGTGATCTCCGAGGGCGTCCTCGTGCAGACGAGCCACGCGGTGCAAGAGCTCGACTTTCTGGAACGGGTCGGTGGCGTGCCGGATTTGCACTTCGAGCACGCGGATGAGCTTGGGCCAGTCGCTCGTGGTTTCGTAAATCGGCTCGAGGACCGCAGCCGCGCCGAGCGGCTCGCGTTCGCCTTCCTTCAGGCCCTCGAGCGCGGCCAGCGTGGGCTCGTGATCAGGCTGACGAACCAAGAGATCGCGATAGAGCTCGACCGACCTCGCCACGTCCTCGAGGTGCTTCTCGTAGAGCTCCGCGATTCGATACTGGAAGCTGACCGCCTCGTTCGGATCCGCGGTCATGTCGCTTTCGTGCATGAGAACCGAAAGCAGCTCCTGCCAATTGCCGGCTTGTTCGTACAAGACGTCGAGGCGCGACAGCGCCTGCAGATCGTCCGGATCGAGCTCGAGGATCTTGGTGTACGTGTCGATCGCTTTCGGGACGTTTCCGAGCTCGCGCTCGTAGACGGCACCGACTTGGTAATAAATGCCCTTTTTCTCGTCGACGTCGGCGACCAAGTCCGCTTTCCTGGCATACACGATCAACAGATCGCTCCAGCGCGACAGGTCGAGGTAGCGTCGAATGAGAGCGTCGATCGCGCGCAGATCATCCGAATCGATCTCGAGGACACGGCTGTACACGGCAATCGCCGATTCCGGTCGATTGAGAACGTCCTCTTCGATGGCGGCCGCCTGGAACAGCGCGTCTTTCTTGTCCGCGGGCTCCTCGAGAATCTCGGACTTGCGTTGCAAGATGACCGACAGTTCCTGATGGCGTTCGGTGCTCCGGAACAGCCGCTCCAAGGCCTCCGCGGCCGGAAGGCTCAGCGGGTCGATCTCGAGCACGTTTCGATACAGCGCGATCGCCCTGTCGATGTTGCCGAGATCACTCTCGTGAATGCTCGCGGCCTTCATGGTGAGCGCGCTCGCGAGCATCGGTTCACCGATCTGCGCCGCCAGGTCCTCGAACACGCGAGCGACATCGCCGAATCGGCCCGTGGCACGCGCGAGCCGATCGAGTTGCTGTTGCGTGGCGTCGTGGGAAGGGTCTTCCCGCAGGGCGCGCGCCAGGGTGGCGAAGGCCGAACCGAGGTCGCCGGCGGCATCCTCGTAGAGCTGCGCGATCTGATGAAGCAACTCGACCCGCCGGGTGGCGTCCTCGCTGCGACGGACCTGGACCTCGTGAGTGCCGATGAGCTTCTGCCAGTCGCCCGTGTGCCGATACAGGGGCTCGAGAAGGTCCGCGATCGTCAATTCGTACTTCGGATCCGCTCCGAGGCGCTCGAGCGCCGCCAAGGCTCGGTCGTTGGTCGGGGCACGTTCCAGCACAGCCCGGTACCCCTCGATGGCGACATCGACGAGGCCCATTTGTGCTTCGCGCAGATCGGCCAGGCGCAACATGAGCGACAACTGCTCTTCGTCGGTCGCCGCGAGCGCGAGCTGCGCCTCGAGGTTCTCGGCGAGATCGCTCCACATGGCCTGACGCGTAAACAGCGCATCGAGGGCGCGAAGCGCCCGATCGCTGGTCGGATCGAGCTCCAGCACCTTCCGATAGGCCGACACGGCGTCCTCGGGACGCTCCAAACGCTCCTCGTAAATGCCGGCCATCGTGCCGTAGAGCGCCTCGCGGTCCTTGGCGTCCGTCGTCTGCTGGATTCGTCGCTCGACGACTCCGATGAGGTCTTTCCAACGCCGGGTGCGCGTGAAGAGCTGCTCGAGAAACGCCAACGCCTCAGCGTCGGCGGGGTCGAGCAAGAGCACGCGCCCGTACGCTTTCGCCGCGCGGTCGACGTCGCCCAGACGGTCATGAATCCCGGCAATGCGCAGCCAGTAGTCTCGGGCGAGTGCCGCGTCCTCGAGGCTGCTGGCGAGCTCCGTATACAGGGCGACCAACTGTCGCTCGGCCCCGGAGGCGGCGGCGATGGACTCGATCTCATCGCGTGTCTCGGCGAGCGCTGGATCGTCGCGAAGGGCCGACGCAAGCACGACGAAGGCGTGCTCGGAGTCGTTCGTTCGCTCGGCGCCGATGCGCGCCGCCTTGCGCTTGAGAGCCACGCGGCGATCCACTTGGGTTTCCCCTGCACCGAGGATCTCGAGAACGGCGATGAGCTTGGGCCAGTCCTCGCGCTCTTCGTAAATCGACTCCAGAATCGAGGCGGCCTCCGTTCGGAGCGGCCCGGCAAGCATCTCTTCGAGCGCCACGCGCGCTCCTTCGTGCCCTGCATCGACGAAGAGGATCTCGCGGTAGTTTTCGAGTGCCCCCAACGGGTCGGCCAGATGCCTCTCGAGAGTCTGGCCAAGCCGGAACTTGAGGTCGACGAGCTCCGCCTCGACCAGATCGAGATCGATGCGGCGGCGCAGCACCTCGACGTACGGCTCCCAACGACCGAGCCGGCCGTAAAGTACGTCGAGCGAGGCCAGGGCTTGCGCGTCGGCCGGTTCGTCTTCGAGCACTTGGACGTACGTGTCGATCGCCTTGTCGACGTCCTGGATCTCCTCCTCGTAGAGTTTGGCGATTTCGTAATGGATCGCCTTCTTCTCCTCGGGCGTCGTCGAGAGATCGCGCTGCTTTTCGAAGATGCCGAGGAGCTCCGCGAACCGCGACGTCTGCCGGTACAGCCTCTCGAGGGCGGCGATCGCTTCCGCGTTCTCGCCTTGGGCCTCGTAGACGGCCCGGTACACGTCGAGCGCCTCGCCGATCTGGTTGACGTCATCGACCAACACGCGACCGAGGCGCAGTCGGAGCATCACGGCGCCGATGGGATCGCCCCCCTCGTCGGCCAAGGCGATCGCTTTTCGATACGACGACACGACCGGGTCCCATTGACCAACGGCCTTCGCGACACGCTCGACGTCTTCGCTCGTCTGATCGTCGCCGGGGAAGAGCTCGAACGCGGCCAGGTAGCGATGAAACGCGCGCTGGGGGTCTTTGACCTTGCCCTCGTAGAGGGCGCCCACTTCGCGCAATAGGCCGAGCTTCGTCATCGGATCTTGCTCGTGGCGCAGCTTCACCTCGATCGCATTGGCGAGCGCCCGCGGGTTGTTCGCGGCCGCGTAAATCGGGATAAGCGCTTGCGCGGCGCGCAGGTTGTCCGGGTCGAGGTCGAGAACCTTCTCGTAGGATTTCGCGGCCCGGTCGAGCTTCTGCTTCTTGTCCGCCCAGAGCTCTGCGATCTTGAAAAGGAGCGAGACCTTGGCCCGAGGGTCGGCTTCTTTCGTTTCTTGCTGCTCGAGGACTCGGATAAATTCGTCCCATTTCCCGGTGTCGGCGTAGAACACCTCGAGATCGTCCCAGCGCCCGAGCGTGAGGTACTTCTTCTTGAGCGCGTCTTGCGCGCGTCGGTCGCTCGGGTCGAGTGCTAGCAGACTACGCCACGCACCGACGGCGCCGTCGTCGTCGTTCAGGCGCTCGCCATAAATCGTTCCGAGCTTGGTCAGCACTTGAATTTTCGCCGGGGCGTCGAGCGTGACGTCGGCCTGCCGCTCCAAGACGGCGGCGAGCTTCTCGAAGTCCTTCGCACGCTCGTAGAGGCCGGCGAGTGCGCCGAGCGCCTCGGCATTCGTCTCGTCGCTCGCCAAGACCTCTTGCCAGAGGTCGATGCACACGTCGGGCTTCTTCACGCGCTCGGTCGCGAGCCTGGCGATCTCGAGGAATTTGGCGGCCCGATTCGGACCCGCGGGCAATCGGTCCGCTTCGCGCCGCTGGAGCCCGAGGAGCTTTTCCCAGTCCCGACGCTTTTCGTACATTTGGCGCAGGTATTCCACCGCCTGCGTGTTGTCGGGATCGATCGCGAGCACGGCCTCGTACGCTTTCACCGCCTCGGCTTGGTTTGCAAACTTGGAGACGTAGAGATCGGCCGCCTTCGCGTACAAGGCGACTTTGTCTCGGCGGTCGGGCACGAGCAGAGCGAGCTGCAGCAGCGTCTTGACGAACTCGCTGTAGCGCTTGGACGATTCTTGCTTTTCGGCGAGCTTCTGCAGCTCCGCAATCTTCGCGAGATCGACCGAGGCCACGGGCGGGCTGATTGGTTCGCCGGCCGGTTCAAGCGGCGACGGCACCTCGTGAGCGGGCCGCGATTCGGCGGGTTCGTCATCCGACGAACGCGCATCCGCCCGCGGCGCGATCCCGGTCAGGACAGGCTCGGCCACCGCTCCGCGAGGCCGACCGGCGTCGGCGATCGCCGGAACGGGCCGCGACTCCTCTTGGACCACCGCTGGGGAGACCGCCTGGGCGACCGCCCGACCCGGCCGCGACTCCTCTTGGAAGGCCGGCGCACGCGACCCCTCGGCCTCGGCTGGGATCACGGTCGGGGCGCGGGGCGTCGGGTCGGCGCTCGAGACGGGCGCCGGTGCCGCGGCCGACCCGTCCTGGCCGTCGCGCTCGGCGGATCGAGGCGCGACCACGGGCTTCAACGTCTCGCCGATCTGCGCTTCGAACGCCCGCAATTGCGGATGCTCGGGCGAGACGGCGCTCAGTCGCTCGAACGAAAGACGCGCCCGGATTAGGTTTCCGAGCTGGCGCCACGCGATCGTGCCGGCCTGGGCGAGCAGAAACGTCGCGTGGCCGTCTTCGGCGCGCGTCGCGGTTTCTTCCGCGAGCGTGAGGACCCGGTCCCAATCGCCGTCCTTCTTTCCGTAGGCCTCCCTCAGAAAGAAGAACGCGCCTTCGCTGTCCGGATCGAGCTTGAGCGCCTCCTCGAGGAATCGCGGGCCAACGACGGCGTTCTGATGACGCACCGCCCACCGCGTTCCAAAGATCAACGCCAACCGCCCGCGCTGTCCGCGGTCCTCGGTCTGGCGCAAGATCTGCTGCTGGGCCTGCTCGAGCACCTCCAACCGACCGTGCTCCGAGAGCAGCGACTCGTAGAGAAGCGATACTTCCTTGTTCGTGGGGTCGGCGAGGTACGCGCGCGCCAAGACCCCCTCGGCCTCCGCAGGCGCAAACCGTCGCGTGATGCGGGCTGCGCGCAGCAGAAGGCGCCCCTTCGTCGCGGCATCGGTCGCGGCGCTCGCGTTGCCGAGCAGCAGGGAAACCCGCGCCTGCCACGTATTCGGTCGAAGCTGAAGGTCTTCGAGGCAAGCGCTCGCTTCGGCGTTGTTTCCGCCGCTCAGCGCGAGGGCGCGCGCATACGTCGCGGTCGCCTTGTCGAAGTCGCCTTGATCGCCGACGACGTCGCCCAACTCCACCAGCAAGGCGCTCGCGCGCGGGGCGTCGACTTTGGCCTTGAGCTCCAGCTCGAGGAGCTTCTGGACCATGTTCAGCTTGCCGAGATCCCAGTAGACTTGCCGGGCGGCATCGAGACTGTCGAGCAGCAGCGGATTGAGCTTGTAGGCATCCTGGAAATGCTTCAGCGCCCGAACGCCGGAAAGAAACTTCGTCTCGAGGACTCGACCGAGCTTGAGATGGAACTGGGCCTTGACGGCACTTGCCGCCGGCGAGGCGATCCCCTTTTCAAGCTCGTCGACGAGGCTCTGCCAGTCGCGGACGTTTTCCAGGTATGAAATACGCTCCTCTAAATCCATCAACCGCCTCGGTTAGTTCGATCGCTCCATGAAGGCTCGTCGTCCTCGCACCCTCAAATCGCACGCGCCAGGCTCGAGTGCCGCGGCAGCCTGGTTTGCGAGGTGCTGATCGCGCAAGGGAAAGGGTACCAGAGCGCGGGCTCGAAGTGGGCCACATCCTGTGCACGAGCCGCCCTGGGTGGGCACCATCGTGGCCGAGACTATACCGCCCCCGCGCCGTCGGACCGCCGGCGATTTTTCGAGCACCCTGGCGAATACCGCCCCCGCGCCGTCGGACCGCCGGCGATTTTTCGAACACCCTGGCGAACGGGACGCCGGCGGGAGCAAATGTCGGTGTGCCCCGCACGGCCACGATCGCCCCGGCAACGGCTGAGCCGCGGCGACAACGGCGTCGGCGTGGCCGCCGCGCCGCAGCCTTGGCCTTCGGCGCCGTCGACTACTGGAGCGAGCCGCCCATGCGGCGAACGATCTCTTGCGACTGAGCGCACTCGTCGCCGTACTTCACGGCGAGAGCCCCCTTGCACGTGATCTTCCAGAAGGACTGAAGTTGCTGGATGGCCTCGTTTTTCTTCGGCGGATTCAGCTCCGCGTAAGCCGTCCCGAGGTTGAAGTACGCTTCCTTGTGATCGTTGCACTTGTTGCTGTTGCACGCTTTTTTGGCGTCCTCGTACTCGGCAACCGCCTTGGAGAAGTCACCCTTGGTCTCGTACACGTCGCCGAGAAGCGCATGCAGGTTGAATAAGTGCTTGTCGTCGGCGGTGGCGAAGGAAATCCCCTCTTTGAGGACTTTCTCGGCCTGATCGTAGAACATGAGGCGGCGGTATTCGTCGGCCAGCGAGACGTAGTACTGGGTCTCGTCCGGCTTCGCCTGGATCGCTTTGGTCCAGTTCTGGATCGCGCCGGATTCGTCGTCCGTGTGGATCAGCGCCCAGGCGAGTTCGCCGTACGCCTGGCTGTAGTTGGGATCGAGCTGAATGGCGGTCTGGAACGGAGCCTTCGGATCGGCCCAACTTCCGCTGCCCTTTTCCGCGAGTTGTTCGAGCGCATAGCCCTGGCGAAAGTAGTAATCGGCGTGAACTTTCTTTTTCTCCGCGCGCTCCGAGGCTTCCTCCGCCTGCACGCTGGCGCTCGCCATCTTCTGCCAGTCTTCCTTCTTCTCGTACGCGAGGACGAGCTTCCACCAAATCCGAGCGTTGTCGGGGTCCAATTTGGTCGCCTGTTCGTATTTGGAGATCGCCTCGTCGACGTTCGAATTCTTCGCCTGATCGCCCTCGTTGGCGAGGTTCACGGCCTCGATGTTGTTTCGATTGCAGCCGGCGACGGCGACGGCGACGGCGACGACGAGGGAGAACTTGGGGCTCATGGCGCGACGGAGTCTACGAGAACGCGCGCGCGCGCGTCTACTGCTCCGAGCCACAAAAGAAAGGGGACGGGTCGGCGTTCGCCCTCCCGTCCACTCGGCGCCGAAACGCCGGCGCCACCGGTCGACTGCGCGAGGCGCGGACGTGCGTGTCAGTCGCCCGGGTTGAACATGATCGGGTACACGACCGTGACCATGCCACCCTCGGGCTGCGGAAACGACAGATTGCCGAAACCGCGCACGACGCATTGTACCACGCCCTGATCCGGCAGATCGCTCCCGCCGTCGGCCGTCATGGCCACCGCGCCGCTTCGGTCGATGACGAACTTGACGCTCACGCGCCCCTGCAAGTTGGGGTTATTTCGCATTCCGTTCTCGTAGCAGAGGCGGAATCGACCGAAGTTTTGACGAACGATGCGCTGGATGACTTCGGGGGGAAGACGACCGTTCACTTGCGTCGCGCCCTCTCGAATGCGCGGAGCCTTGACCTGGTGACCCCCGCCCAACCGGCCCCGCCCGTTGCCGATGCCCTGCCCGGTTCCGGTGCCCGCTCCGTGTCCCAGTCCGCCGAAGTTGCCGAGACCGATGCCCTCGCCCCGGCCGCCACCCCCCTCACCCACACCCGACAGACCGAGACCGCCGGCCCCGAACGAGTCGCCAATCGTGTCGCCGAACATGTTGCCGCGAGCGCTCTTTTCGTCCTGACCCGCCGATTCCTCGCGGCCCCACGGGGCCGTCGGAGCGTTCGGGTCGCCGCCACCCATCGTCGAGATCAAGCCGATCATGCCGAACTGAGCGGCCTCTTGAAGGGCGGCTTGTTTCGCGAGGTGCGGATCGGGATTGTCCTTCGGTCCTTGGACTCCGTACTTGTGCCCCGTATCGCGCGTATTCGGGTTGCCCATCGACCCTTCTTCGCCCTTGGCACGGGTGCCCGTCCCGCCCTCTTTCTGATCGGGCGCGGTCTCGGTGACCTCCTGGTCCTGCCGCTCCTCTTGCTCGCGCTCGGCGGCGGCATTCAAGAGCTTCTGCATCATCAGAATCTGATCGCGATCGATGTCCTCGCTGTCGTCGCCCCGCATGCTCGGCATGAAGAACGCGAACACCGCGACGAGCCCCATGTGCAGCAAAAACGACAGACCGGTGTACAGGAATGCCGCCGGCTCGGCCGTCGCGAGAAAGCCAACGGGAACGCGCTTGCCGGCGTTGACCGCGCTCACCTGGAACACGAGGGCACTGCCCTCGAGCTCCATTCGCGCCTTGGCCCCCGCAGGCAGCTCGTACTCGTACGCTCCGCTCATTTCCGTCGACGGTCGGGCTCGTCCCGCCGACACGAGATCCGCGAGACTGACTTTGCCGTGACCGGCAATGTCCACGTACCCGCGTGATCGCGGCAGGATGACCAGGGCAGCCCCGATTCCTCGCGATACCACGATCGGCGCGCGCGTCGTGCCGAGCGTCTCGCTCGGAATGAAATAGTCGCAGCCCGTCTTGTCGCCGATCTCCTCTCCGACATAAAACGAGCGAGGGGGCGTCAGATGCGAGACGTGCAGGACGTTCGCGTCCCACAGGATCATCACCTCGATGCTCGAGAGGTGAGCGACCTCGACTTCGTCGGGACTCACGTCCGGACCGCTCTTCAGCATCGAATAGGTAAAGCCCCCGCCGGCGCCATCGAGCGGCGGCTCGATCCCGAGGCCTGGAGCCAGCGACGGGCTCGCCGCCTGCGCTGCAAACGCAGGCGCGGCGGACGCTGCGAAGGCCGCCTGCGCCGGAGCGGGCGCCGCTGCCGCAAACGGATTCGCCCCCGACGCAAACGGGTTTGCGCTCGGCGCCGGAGCGGCGAACGGGCTGGCGCCCGCGAACGGATTCGACACGCCCGCCGCCTGAGCCGGCGGCGCCAGGTACCCTCCCGGTGGCTGCTGCGCAGCGGTCGCGAAATCGGCGCCCTCCAAAACGACGACGGTCGAGCCGATCTGAATCTGATCCCCCGGCCGCACCTTGCACTTGTTGACACGCTGCCCGTTGACGAGCGTTCCGGGCTCGTTGCCGAGATCGATGAGCGTGATGTCGGTCGGCGACGCCACCTCGATGACCGCGTGCATGCGGGAAGCCAGGTCGTCGTCCACCCGCAAGTGACTGCGGGGATCCTTGCCGACCTTGACGATGTCTTGTGCAATGGTGTCCCGACGGACGAGCTGATCTCCCTGATACAGCGCGAACGTGAGTGCGACCTTGGCCTTGCCCTGGCTGTCCATCAATAACCCCATCCCGCGCAACATCGCGCGGCGTGACACTCGCTCACGTTAGCTAAATGTTCTCGACCGACTTGAGCATTTCGGGCACGAACGAAGTCCGCGGGCGAATCAACGTCGTCCGCACTGGACCGGGCCGAACGCGAATGGTCGCGTCGGCCGGACCGAAGCCACCGGCGCTCAGCGGATCGTCTTCGAACTTGTACCCGTAATCGCCCTGCCCGCCAGTGTCCCCTTTGGTAGTCGCCGCGTCTTGCGCGCGCGACCGCGCTGACACCGTCAGGAGCGCCGCCGCAACGAATCCACCCCATAGCCACTTGTTCGTCCGTCTCATGATCCGCCTCCGAAGGTCGATGAAGGTGCCACGCTCCGGTCGAAGCGACCACGGCCGATGCGTATTGCGACTACAGTGAAATTGTGCACGGTAATTACAGTGTCAGTGTAGGCGCCGGAAGACTCGTGGTCAATTCGATTTGCGTCTCGGCACCTTGGGTGGAGCCATCAGAAGGACATCCGAGAAGACGCTTCGGTTCCCGCTTTGCCCGCACAAGGATGTTCCACCGCGGTCGCGAGCGGGGCTCGACGCGGGCAAAGCCGGACGGCGCGCGCAAAGGCACGTGGACCGAGGCGGACCGACGCATCCAGGAAAAACACTCCGTCACTTGCTTGGCGCAGCGTGGGGTGCGGACTTGGTCGTGGAAGATCCGGCAGGCGACGGGCCCGCCGAGGACGCGGCCGGCGCGGACGAGGACGCGGGCGCTGCAGACGAGGAAGCGGGCGGCGCTGCGCTCGGAGCGGCGCCGCTCGTCGCCGGTGCGGCACCCGTGTCCCCTGCACCCGCGGGCGGCGCAGGAGCGGGGGTGGCCGCGGGGTTGCTCGGCCCCCCGGCCTGCAAGAAGGTGACGGTGTCGTCGATGTCTTGCATGCGCTCCTTGCTCTTCTTCACCGCGCCGTCGTATTCCGGCTTTCCCGACGCCTTTTCGATGAACGTCTGGAAAATTTGCTTGGCCTGCTGGTAGACCGCGACGGCCTTCTCGGTGCCGCCGGTGCCGCCCGCGCTCTTGGCCTTGTACTCCTGCGTGAGGATGCCCTCGTTGAAGTACGAGTCGGGGCGCGCCCCGTCGATCTTTTTGCAGGAGTCGAGTTCAGCCTGCACCCCTGCAACCTGCTTGTCGTAGTTGCTGTCGTCGATCTGGCCTCGGAGCGCGAGCGCCAGGCCGAGATGCGCGTCGTAATCGTTCGGGTGCATTTCGAGCGCCTTGCGGTAGGCGGCTTCCGCCTTGTCGAACCCGCGAAAACTCAAATTGATCGCCGCCAGGTTCATCTGCGCTTCGAAGAAATGCGGGTCGAGCGAGGCCGCCGCCGAAAACTCCTTCACCGCGGTGTTGACGTTGCCGAGCTCGTTCAAAATGAGACCCGACGTATTGTGGATCGGCGCGTAGTTTTGGGTTTTGCGTACGGCCTGGGAGCAGACGAGCGCGGCCAGCTCCAGCTGCTGCACGTCGCCCCGTTTGGCCATGGCCGCATTGGTCGCAATCGTACGGCCGAACCGCTTGCCGCCGGACGAGGCTTTCTTTTTCGCACTTCCGAAGTAGTAGAGCGCAAGCTGGTTGAATGCGGGCATGTATCCGTCGTCGATGGCCAGCGCTCGCTGGAGGTTCAGCTTCGCGCACTCGAAGTCGGCGAGGTCGACGTCCTTGCCCGCCGCCTTCGCGTGGCAGTTCGCGCCGACCTGATCGGTGTCACGCTGCATCTGAAACATCGCGAGGTCCACGAGCGCCGGGACGTTCTGGAAGTTGGCATCGTTGACCGCCTGCTCGAGCGCGCTGATGGCAGCGTCCACGTTGCCGTCGCTCTTGTACTGGTAGAGGGCGAGCTGCGCGCGCGCGTAATGGAACTTGGGCTCGTCTTCGAGGGCTCGCTGAAAGTGCGCCTTGGCCTCTTTGTCGTTGCCGCAGCGCTGGTACGCCAGGCCGGCGTCGTAGGTCGCCTCGGGGAACTTGCTGGAGGTCTGGGCCGAAGCCGCTTCTTCGAACAACTTGGCGGATTCGGCACACGAAGCGTCGGTCCAGTCGTTCGCCTTGTCGTGGCCGTTGAAGGCATCGAGCGCGGAACTGAACCGGTCGCGCGCAGCCACGTCGACCTTGACCGTAACGCCCGGGCTGGCGGCGGCCGGAGTCGTTCGTACGCCGGCCGTCTTGGCCTCGGGAGGCGCGCCGCCCCCGCACCCGATGCTCACGGCCGCTAGGAGTCCCGCGACCGCCCACACACACGAGCAATTCTTCATGGCTTTCACCGCGGTCTGCCGCCCGAGCGGGCGGTTCACTTCTTCCTCTTGCCGGCGGGCTTGCCGCCACCGGCGGGCTTGCCGCCACCCGCGGGCTTCTTCTTTGCGGGTTCTTCGCTGTTGCTGCCCCCGGAGTCACCCAGGACCTCCGCCTTTTCCGTCGCACGGCCGTGCTCGACGGGGTGCCACAGCAGTCCGCCGAGGATGAGCGGCGGCGGTCGATCGTCGAGGCCCCCGTTCGACAGCGTGGGTGCGCCGCGCAGCTCGTCGACGACGTGGTATTCGGCCTTGTAGTTCTTGGCGAGCCACTTTTCGCAGTCGCGCGAATACTCGTCGAAGTACTGGTACTTCACCGAGTCGTCGAGGCACCGCTTGAGCGCCGGCTTCGCTTGGTGATCCTTCACGGGCTGCGAGGCCTCGTCGAGATGCTGGTAGTACGTTCCCCGGATTTCGGGGTCCTTGGCCCAATCCTTGGGGATCGGCGCTGCACGAAACTCGTCGACGAACGTGCCCCACATGAGCCCGGCGCGGGAAGCGGCCGCGATGACCCAGCGCGGCGGCGGCACGGGCTCAAGATTGGTGATCTTCTGATAGTCCTTGTCGACTTCTTCGATCGCGGCCTGCTTCTTCTGGACCCAAGGTTTTACCTTCTTGTCCATGTACTTCAGAATGTCTTCCTTGGTCGCCGGCCCTTTGTACGCAGGGAACGGCACGGAGTCGACCTTGGCCTTCTTGCTTTCCTCCGCCGAAAAGAACATGGCCTCGCCGACGGCGTCGAGCGCCTTGCCCAACCGGTGGGCGCGTTGGTCCTCGCCCTCGCTCTTGTACGCCTCGGCAATCTTGGTCTGAGCCGCGCTCCCGTCGCCCCAGAGCTTGCGAACTCGGTCGTATTCGAGCTTGCCCGGAGCTTGCGCCTTGAGATGCGTCATCGCGCGCGCGAGGGTCGCGTGGGCCTGGACTTGGATGTCGGGCGGTGCCTTGTCGAGCGTCGCCATGGCTCCTTGAAGGGCTTTGCGAGCGCCCTCCCAGTCTTCCTTATCTGCGTAGTGGGCGCCGATGGCGAACGCGATCTGCGCGGTCTCGACCGCGTTCGAGTTGCCGTAGTCCTTTTGGTACTCCTTGACGTCCGCGACAGCCTGGTCCTCCTCGCCCAGCCCCAGGCGAAGCACGACCGCGTCGGAGAGGGCCTTGTCCGCTTCCTTGCGCTTGGGATTCTCCTTCGCATAGCGCTCGTACCAGTCGGAGGCCTGATCGTAGACCGCGATGGCCTGCCAGTTGCCGCCAATCTTGTACATCGCGTCCTTCGCGAGCTCTCCCTTGTCCATGCGGTATTGAGGGTTGAGCAGCACCATGCGGGCACGAATCGCGCTCGCGACGAGGTGACCGGCCTGGAACGCCCGCGCCGCGTTTTCGACGATCTCGTCGAGCTTGTCGCACTGCGGCTGCTGGTTGTTCCGGAGCGGTGTGGCTCCGTACTTTTCCCAGAGCTCGAAGTACGCTTTGCCCCCCTTCTCGAAGAGCTCCAGTGAATTGTTGCCGCCCTTGTCGGCTTCTTCCACGATGCGTTGGGCGCGCAAGCGCGAGATGTCGCACTGCACCTTGGTGAGCAGCGTGCAGGTGTCGTCGTTCTTCTGCGCCTTGTCGCCCGCACAGAACATGTCGAGAAACTTCGGAACGTCGCTGATCATCTCGTCGAGGCACGAGGTCCGGTTCGGCAAGCCGTGGAACGTCAAGACGTTCACGCTCTCGAGGTACAGCTGCGCCGCGTAGACCGCGGAATCGTTCTCGGTGTTGTCGTAGGCGACCTCTTTGAAGCAGGCCGCGGCCTCTTCCCAGTGCTGGGCCTCGAAATAGAGGCGGCAGCGCGCGTACTTCACCTCGACGAGTTGCTTCTGACCGTCCGCGTCTTTCGCGTCCGGGTGAATGTAACAAACGTAGCGATTGAACGACTGGACCATCGACCGTTGGGCTTCGGTCATCTCTTTGGGTCGGTATTTGTCGTCCGAGTCCGCTTTGATGTCCTTGCCTACGCCCGGCAGGTTGCCGCTGCCCTTCCGGTCGGAGCCTTTGGCGTGCTGGGCGAGATAGATGTTCTGGTAGCAAAGGACCGCGGCGTACGCGGCCTCGGCCGCCTGGGGGCCCTTCGGGTCCGATTGCACCACCGAGTCGAAGGCCGGGCCGCACTCGGCCCACTTCTCGCGGAAGTAGAGAAGGTCGGCCATGTTGTACTTAATCTTGTAGATGGTCGGCCAATCTTCCTTGACCAGGCGCGGGAACTCGAACTTCGCAAACTGGTCCTCGTTCCAGGCTTCGGACACTTTTTTGTAGAGCAGCGCCGCCAGGTCCATCGTCTTCGCGTCGCCCGTGCCCCGCTGGCCCTGCGAGCCAACCGCCTCGAGGTGCCACGCCATGGCCGTCTCGGTCGCGAGGGACGCAGTCCGGTTGGCGCATTTGTCTTTCGCCTCCTGGGAGTGGTTGTCCTTCATGAAGTTGCCGTAGCGCTTGAACTGATTGTTCAACTCGCTGACGATGGCCGGCTTGTCGCCCGACTTCATCGCCATCACGGCTTCGCTGATGTGTGACTGGTATTCGCAGCTTCGATCGCCGCCGCCGTCGCGCACGAGCAGATCTTTGTAGAGCGCGACGGCCTCGGGATAGTGACCCGTGTCCAGGTAATTCTGGCCGAGGTCGTTCATCATCTTGAGCGTCTTGTCGGTCTGCCCCGCCGGATCGCCGCTCAGGTTCTTGAAGAAGTTGTACGCATCCGTCGGGCTACCCGCGAGCGCGTACACGGGGATCACGTCCTTGCGGGACGCCTCGGCAAGCTTCTTCGCATTCGGCAGCTGCGTGAATTGCGTACCGAAGTCGATCGTTTTCTTGAACGCGTCGAGAGCGTGCGGCAAATCGCCCTGGTTCCAGAAAACGTACGCGAGCTTGTACCACGCGTATCCGTAGACCTTGTTCTCGGGCGGCGGCTTCGAGATGACCTTCTGATACGCCTGCTTCGCCGGCTCCCATTTGCTCGGGTCGCTCAGCGCCTCGTTGAAAAAGAGCTCGCCGAACGCGAGGTAGGCGTTCGAAATGTACTTCGAGTTGGGGGTCTTCGTGATGAGATCGAGGTAGACGCGACGCGCGTTCGCCGTGTCCCCAGCCTGCTCGTATTCGTACGCGAGATAGTAATAGACCTCGTCCAGGAACGCGTACGCGGGCGGCGGATTCTGCGGGAACGTGGTCGACGGCTGGCCCGAGTAGTCGGTCACGAGCGTCGTGTAGTACTTGACCGCCGCCTTGCGGGACAGATTCATGGTCTTCGCGCGGGAGTTGGCGATCGATTGCTGTTGCCCCGCCATGCGCGGATTGCTTTTGCTGAGCTCGTCTCTGCGGACCTCCGCCTGCGTTTTTTCGGTGAAGGCGGCATTCTCGAGCTCGACGTAGTCTTCTGCGAGACGCCGCAGAAGCATCGGCCGATCTTTCGAGTGAGGCTGCGTGTCGTGGTAGAGCCCCTCGAGACCCTGAATCTCGGTCACCAACAGCGCGAGAGCGCGCTGGTGCAGGGCCGTCTGCCGCGCATCGCGAATGCCCGCAAGCATCTGGAAGTCGGCGGAGCCGACACCGATCTTCTTGTCGCCCTTCTTCAGCTCCTCCACCTTGGAGTGAAACGACATGGTCGGCTTGTTGTCATGGCCCGACGGGTTGAGCGTGGGGCCGGCCGGACACGTCTCGAGGTCCTGCTTCGCCTTCTCGGCGACGCATGCCGGCCCCGAAGCCGCGGTCGACGATCCGGACGACGAGGAGGACGAAGAGTCCGACGACGGAGTGTCGGCTGCCCGCGCGACGGTCGCGCTGGCGATGAACCCGGTGATGACGACGACCCAAAGCGGTAAAGCGCGATTCATCGTTACCTCGTGCACTTCGACGTGATCGTCTGGCGGTAGAACCCGAGCTCGTCGCGCCAGTACTCGCCGTTGAACGGCCAGATGACGTGCTCTTCGTCGGGCTTGACGATGTTGGCCTTCGACTCTTCGGCGGTCGTGAGCGCATTCTGCATGAGTTGGTCGAGCTGATTACGTTGCGCCGCGGTGATGTCAATCAAGATCTTCTGGCCATTACGCAGCTGCTCGTTCAAGTCGTCGAGGTTGCGCTGGTAACGGCCCATCGCGAGCTCGCCTGTGTTGCGCACGGCGAGCGCCCGGGCGTCGTGAATCGAGTCCTGGACGAGATCGCCGACCTTGGCTTGCTTGAATGCGCTCGGCGCCTTCTTGAATCGGCTCTCCTCTTCGTCGAGCAGCCGCACGTACTCCAGGTTTCGCAGGAGCTGCCGATCGGAAAGGGCGGTCTTTACGACCGGCGCCACCTTCGGGTCGAGCTGCGCCCGGTCGTCGCGGACGTCTCGCAGGAACTTGTAGAAGGCTTCTTCCTGATTCGAACCCTTCTTGAACCGATTCAAGGTCTTGGTCAGCTCTTCGCGGATTGGTTGAAACTGGCCGCGAAATCTCGCGACGATGGTGAGAGCGTCGTCGTACTGGCAGTTCGAGAAGTAGATGACCGCCTTGAGGACGTCCGCCTCGGGATAGTACGCGTGCGGGAAATACGGGGCCTGGATCGTGTGGATGTTGCCGAGCGCGTGGCTGTAGTCGCCCGCCATGAAGTAGGCCCACGACTCTTCGAAGAGCGCGTCCAGCCAGTACTCGCTGGCGACGTCGACTTTGTTCCAGTACTTGACGGCCGCGCTCAATCGCGTTTGATCGACCGTCGGCTGGTTCGTGTTCTCGTCGACCTTGATGCTCGCCGAGTAAAATGTGCGAGCCATGGACAAATAGGCCAGATCGCGGAAGCGCGCCTCGTCCTCGGAAGGGACGTCGCCTTCCTCGATGGCCCCGAGAATGCGCTCGAACGACTGCACCGCAGGACTGCTCCGCCGCATCTGGACGTTGGTGATGCCGGCGAAGAACTGCGCCTGAACGTAGTACTTGCTCTTTCGATTGACCTTGTCGAAAAGCCCGAGCGCGTCCGGATATTTGCCGTTACGGTATCTGTACCGCCCAAGCAGATAGTTGAGCTGCCAATACAGCTCCCGCTGCTCGTCGTTGTTGAATTTGGCAACGTGTTCCTCGCTGTACTTGCCGACCCGCTCGATGATGTCGGCCGGCTCCGGCAAGTCGGTGGCGAGCTTGGCCACCCAGAGGAGCGTCTCGCCGTACTTGAGGTGGTTCGGGTTGTCGGCGATCTCGCTGAAAATGGAGTACGCGGCTTGGTAGAGCCGCAGCTTGTAGAGAGACTTCGCCAAGCCGAACTGCGCGATCTGTTTATTGCCTTCGTCGTCTCCGGTTTCGCCGATCGAGACGCGATAAAACGATTGGGCCGCCTCCCAGTATTTCTCGGTCTCGTAAAGTTTTTTCGCCTGAGCGGCGACGTCGCTGCCGCCCCCCGCAGCGACCGCGGCGTGGGACCCCCCCGATTTGCGGGGCGCTGGTTTAGCCACCGGCTGGTCGGCATCCATGTCGACCGGCGACTGCTGAGCCACAGTCGCGCCTTTCGGCTTGCGCTGGGCATGCGCCGACGTAGCCGTCAGCGTCATTGCGGCGCCCAACGCCCCGACCCAAACACCGCGCATCACGAGTCTACCCATCGTCGTCCTTATTCCTCACTCGATCGTCCAAGGCGATCGAACCGATTGGCTTGGAAATAAATGTCCGGTCGTCCGCGCCATCCCGCGTTCATGCACACACCCACGGTCTCGTGGCGTCGAACCGTACGAATGCTCAGCTGAAGCCGCTCGGGGCCTCGCGGAACGCCGCGCCGGTAGCTCGTAAAAACTCAACGATGTTCATAAGATAGTCCGTCGAGCGCGGGTGATGGTAAGGACCGAGATTCACGCTTGTCAAGGCGAAAAGCCCGAGAACCGCGTGCGTCTTCGATCGGCTGCAAGCGCCGCCCGGTCGGGGGCGGACGGCAGCGTAATTGGAAAGCAGCAACGTTTTTTGTCCACGTGTCCTGGGTGCGAGGGGGGGCGACAAAGAGGCTCTCGGGACACGCGAGGGATCGGGCAGACGACACCGGTTGCCGTGTGCGAGTCGCCCGCGGGCGTCGAACGCGGGCAAGACGAGAGGACCCTACGTCCGGGGAGTGCAGTGCGTGGCCTATTCCATCGTCCATGGCCATTCCTTGTCGCGACGGAGACCGCTTTGAGAGGTTCACCGGGAGACGGTGGATGGTTTTGGACCGCGCGATCCGGGGGAAACATGCTTGACGCGTTTCGTGCGGGTCGACTAGCTTCCGACGGCGCGTTTCGCCGCAGCGCCTGGGCGCGCGGTTGCCTTAGTGCCTCGCGCTCCAATTAAAGGAGAGCCGACACGATGACCCGATCGTTACTCATCGGCCTGATGGCCATCGTGGCCCTGATGGTCTTGTCGGGCACTGGGTGCCAGTCCACAGGTGTCGGCGACCCGTGCACCCCCGGCCAAGAGTACACGCAGTCGTTTCTGGGCTTTGACGAAGGCGAAGTCAGCGTCGAGGCGCTGAGCTTTCAGTGCCAAACCCGTCTCTGCCTGGTCAACCACTTCCAGGGCCGCGTGTCGTGCCCGTACGGCCAGAACGCAAACGGGACCGCAATCGCGGGAACGTTGGCGACCCCCGAATGCAACCAAGGGGGCGGTAGCGGTGGCGCCTGTTGTGCGGGCATCAACGTGCCGGTGACCGGCACGGCGGACGGTCTGGGCGGACCGATGTCGGTGTCGCCGACGCCGAGCGCTGGCGACACCTACGTCAATTCCGACGAAATGGCCACCGTACCGCCACAGTGCAGCAGCCGATTGGCCGCCGATGCCGTCTATTGCTCGTGCCGTTGTGCCAACGTCAATGGACTGACCAACGACGGCTACAACTACTGCACGTGCCCGACGGGCTTCGAATGCACGCAGCTCGTGAGCTCGATCGGCGGCAACGCCAACCAAGGTCTCACCGGCGCTTATTGCATCAAGAGCGGGAGCGCTTACAACCCGGCCGTACCGTGCTCGGCCTGCGATCCATCGAGCGCCACCACCTATTGCGGCACCACACTCCTGCAGGGCGCCACGGAGAAATGAGCCCGACCGAGATCGGATCGAGGGCCGAGCTCGCCGTCGCCGATCTGCTGTTCGCTCAGGGCTTCGAGATCTTTGCCCGCAACCTGCGGCTCGGCGCCCTCGAGATCGATGTGGTGGCGATCCGACAAGGGCTGGTCGTCATGACGGAAGTGCGCACGCGCGGGCCGGGCGCTTGGGTGCGGGCGTTCGAAAGTGTGACTCGGCCCAAACGGGCGCGCCTCATCCGCGCGGCGGGACGGCTGTGGAGGACACGTCTGCGCCAACGGCGCGGTTTGAAGTGGGTGCGCATCGACGTGGCCGCCGTCACATTCGCAGGGGCGGCGACCTACGTCGAATACGTGGAGGGTGCGATCGGCCGCTGACCGGACGCCTCGACCTCGACCTCGACCCTCGACCCC
>Ga0116125_1000265_pt1 | contig 24958 bp, 24 predicted proteins | sample June2015DPH_16_1_2_FD_89729 | JGI IMG/M metagenome (GOLD analysis project Ga0116125, IMG submission 89729) | Peatland microbial communities from SPRUCE experiment site at the Marcell Experimental Forest, Minnesota, USA - June2015DPH_16_10 | ecosystem: Environmental > Terrestrial > Soil >...
ACCGTGGATATGGCCGTGCGCCGCCTCTCCGCGTCGCTTCGCGCTAGCTGATCCCAGGCTCTGACTGATTGATCATGAAGGTAGACATCTCATTGAAGAATTTCCGAAGGACTTCTTCGGCTTTGCTTGGCAGCGAAGCTTCCCTCAACGCATTTTCCATCAGCCGCATCCAGCGGTCGCGGATAGTCTGATTGATAGCAAACGGCGAATGCCGCGCCCGGAGGCGGGGATGGCCTCTTTGTTCAATATAAGTCTGAGGTCCCCCGAACCTACCGATCAGGAAATCTCGGAGGCGCCGCTCGGCCCCTGGAAGATCACTTGCCGGGTAGATTGGCGCTAGAAGGTCGTCTTGAGGGACTTGTCGATAAAAGGCGGCGACTAACCTTGCGAAACCCTCCGCGCCAATCATGGAATAAATTTCGAGTTCCGGCATTCCCATTAGCTCTCCTCCTCGAAAAGCTCGGCGATCAGTTCTTGACGAAAACTGTTCGCCATACGTGACGCACTTCGATCTCGGAGGAGGAAGACGTCAGGAGCTTCAAGAGAGCGGACAACAAGCTTTCGGAAATGCGGGGAAAAGGCAGACACCATGACAGGGCGAACCGATGTTGTTTGTGCTAAGCGGTTGATTGTTGAATCGCTTACATCATTGTGACGGTGAGAAAGGAGCGTTCTAACCAACTGATCCCCGGTTTTGTTTTCTTACCTTTATCGGAAGACCCCGTATTTACTGGCTTTCCTCAAGTTCAACCGATTCGCCTGTGTCGCCTGTTTCAACCCCATCGAACCAAATTCTGAGGTTAATGGACACCATGGACACCAAGTTAAATCACCATTTTTCGGTACTGTCCTAATTTAGGACACCACCCATTTTTCAGGCAACACCAACCCAGAGCAGCTGTCGACCAGTGACACGGCCAGCGTCTGGCCGTTGGGGGAAAGCCGAAAGTCGCTATAGTCTCCCTCCACCCCGACCGAATTGAACGAATTGCCGGCACGGTCAAACCACGTCAGGCGTCCCCGGTGCAAAATGGCGGCAGCGTAGGCCAACATGCCGGTGTCGGAAACGGAAGCACCGATGCTGAAGCCAGTGGAACGACCCACATGCTCGGCGACTGTAAACGGCTCGCCTTTGATTTCGAGACGCGCGACGTCGAACGCCTGCCCCAGCAATGTGTCCCCATCTACATATAACAAATAGCCAGGCGAGGCATACACGGCGCCGCTTTGAGTGTGGACGAGAAATTTCTGGATTCCTCCGTCAACTGATCCGGCATAAATACCGCGATGTTCGGGGTCGCCGCTCTGAATATGGAAGAGAAAGTGGCGGCCGTCGGGGAGGAACTGCGGCCAACGGTGCGCATTCATGATCGTATCCACCTTGGTTACCGCGGTGACGATTCCGCCGAAGGAGGAGACTCGAAAAATAGCGCTGCTTAGTTTTGCGAAGATGATGCTGCCGTCTGTACTCCACGAACCCCCAAACGCGTCCGATACGTCCGTGAGCACCTGCACGGGTCCTCCGGCGACGGGGATCTTCTTCAGCTTTCCTTCGGCGAAAAAACCGAGCCATCGGCTGTCCGGTGACCAGAAAGGAATTTGGGCATGCTCCGTCCCGGGTAGTGGGCGGGCTGTCACTTGATCGACGGAACGCAGCCAGATCACGGGATCGGCTCCGGATGCATTAGCGACAAACACCATGGCGCGTCCATCCGGGGACAGGGCGAACTGAGGCACAGGGACCGTTAGGTTCGGAGGTCCTGAAAAAACTGCTTTCTCGGGAGGATTAACAGAGAACCGTACGGGATCACTGGCTGACGGGGCGCGATAATGGCCGGCAGCGAAAAACGCTAGGCCGCACAGCAATGCCAATGCCAACATCCAAGCTGCCCGCTCGCGCCACGGGTTGTGCTTTACCGCGGAAGAGGTGCCTGCACCATCACCCTCTGCGATCCACTTCAGGTTTGTTCTCAGATCGCGGACCGATTGCCAGCGTTCTTCCGGATCCTTCTCCAGACAGGTTTTGACCACGTTGTCCAGCGCTCGCGGAAACATCGGCCTCAACGCGGAAATGGGTGGAGGATTCCGTTCCAGAATCGCCGCGATCACGCTGGTCGTGCTCTTCCCCTCGAACGCACGCTTCCCAGTCGCCATTTCGTACAGCACCGCGCCCAAGGCGAAAATGTCGCTCCGTGCATCCGCCTCTTTCCCTTCGATCTGCTCCGGAGACATGTATTGAAAGGTCCCGACTACCATGCCCTCCTGCGTCAGCGGACGGCTGGCTACGGGACTGGTCAGGGTAAGGCCTGAAGCAGCCGCACCCGACTGGGAGCTAGGCTTTGCCAGGCCGAAGTCCAGCAGCTTGGCACCGCCCTTAGTCAGCATGATGTTGCCTGGCTTCAGGTCGCGATGCGTCACCCCGCCGCGATGCGCTTTCTCCAGCCCCTCGCAGATTTCAATTCCGTACTTCAACACCTGCTCTGGAGGCAGCGGACCCTTCACCAACCGGTCAGCCAGCGTCTCTCCTTCCAGATACTCCATCACCAGGTAGTCGATCCCGTCCTGGTGCCCCACGTCATATAGCGTGCAGATGTTGGGATGGTTCAGCGATGAGATCGCCCGCGCCTCGCGCTCGAAGCGCCGCTTCGCTTCAGGATTGGAAGACAAATGCTCCGGCAGAATCTTGATCGCGACGGTGCGGTCGAGGCGCGTGTCACGCCCGCGATAGACCTCGCCCATCCCACCGGCCCCTAACGGCGAGACGACTTCATACGGCCCGAGTTTTGTACCAGAGGTCAGAGCCATCCGTACGCGCCATTATAGTCCCAGCAAAAAGCGTTGAAGCCGATCGTAAGATTCTGGACAGATGGTCGGCAACCCTTCCCTTACCGGACTATGTCAGGGTTGCCCGTGACTCAACCAGAATCCGGACCACCCCCCTCCTCAGTCGTGAGTGTTATGGCCTCCTTACTAGCCCAACGCCTGGTACAGAGGTAACTTGTGAGGCTCGCGCAGCCTGCTCTACCATTCGCGCATGTCTAATCTACTGCGGGCTGAAAGCTCTCCGCCTAGGCGCGGGAGATCGGAGGTAAAGCTCAGGCTAGCGGATATGCAGTTTCCGAATTCGGCCGGTCGTCGGAGACGGTCGATTTCTGTGCCCTTGATTCTGTTCCTCTTTAGCGCTGTTCCAGGCCTGCTGGCACAGTCTGAGCCTTCGCACGCAAGCGTCCTGTTCCCTTTCTATCACCAATATCTCATCGCCTTCGAGGCGCATGATTCAGATAAATTACAGGCACTCTCGTCGGATCAGGATAGCAAGCAGCAATTTGAAAAACTGAAGGAATTGAAAGACGAGAAACAGCAGAAAGCAATCTACGACATGATGGTCAGAATTCAGCCAGAGTCCTCCGAGATAGTCAATGAAAAGATCGTTGGAGGTAGGGGATTCCTCGCTATTCAAGGATACAGCCGCGGAGACGTCCTCGAAATGAAAGTGGATCCAAGCCAAGTGCCCAGGGGCTACCGAATCGCCAACAACAAACCCATCGGGAAGCGGCAGTATGAGCTGGTCTTGTTCAAGAGAATCGGCGAAGAGTGGAAGATTTACCGGATGAAGTCCTTTGCCTATGAAGATCCCCGCCCCGTACTTGAACCGATTGACAGCTCACACGAGCAGAAGTACGCAGGGGTGCAGTACCATTGCAATTTTTCTCAGGAGAACGTCGTTCCGGGCGACAAACAATCCCAATGGATGAATGAAAGCACGCATTGGAGCTGTTTTGCCAAGCTTCGCCGGAAAGCGAGCCTCTGCGACCGCATTGGAAGCCTGGCTCCGCCAGAGCAAAAAGCATTCTTCGCAGAGCAGACTCAGATACAGCAGACGCAATGCAAGCTCGACGTAGTCGATCTAATCGGCGATCCCAAGATCTGCGAGTCCATCAAGAACAGCAAGATGATGCCCAACGCGCAAGAGCTGTGTTTCGAGAAGATCGAGGACTATAACTTTATCCCGGGGTTTAACATCTATTCCCTCGACTCTGACGGGGACGGACTGTCCGATCTGCAGGAGATCCGGTTCTTTAACACGAGCGCAAACAATCCCGACACCGACGGAGATGGAAAGACAGACTTTGAAGAGGTGGAAGCGATGACCAATCCTTTAGGCGCGGGGAAACTCGGGGACCATCTGAAGTAAGAACTCTGGCCCGGCTCGCCCGCGAGTTCCGCATTTCATGGTCGGAAGCGCCGCCCTTGGGAAGCGAAGGAGGAAGGCCCAGAGGCGGATGATCCCCTACTCAAAAGCTATTCCCCCATTTCCGTGACCGATCTCCTGGATTCTTGAAGTAACATCACTGTCGCCCTATCACTTACAATGCCGAATCGGCTCGTCGCCGGGCGTATGGTCGGCTAACCTTCCAGAACCGTCCGCCCCTCAGCTCAAGAATTAGGCCCGATGCCAATGCGATCATTGACGGCTGATCGAATCCGTTGCTTGCAGCCAAGGTAGCGTTCGGTTGTCTGCACCGAAACGTGCCCCAAAAGAAATTGGATCTGCTCCAACTCGCCTCCCGACGCGTGGCAGAGCCGAGCACAGGTCCTTCGCAGATCGTGCGGCGCCAACTTTGCCACTCCAATGCTCTTCGCCGATTCCTTCACGATGTGCCAAACTGCCTTCACCGTCATCCCATCGCCCCATGTCCTGCCTACCTGGTTGACCCGGCGGAACATTCTTCCTCGATCAATGGCGGCCGCCGGCCAATCGTCGAGTTCGGTTCTCACCCAATCGGGAACCGGAACCGTTCGGATGTGGCCCCCCTTGCCAACCAGATCCACAATGGCCCAATGATCTTCGCGCTGCTGGAGATGAGCCAAGGTCAAAGCCACGGCCTCATGCCTTCTCAATCCGCACGCGAGTAGCAATGCGAGTAAGGCCCGGTCACGTTTTCCTTTCAGTCGCTCACGATCGGGAGCTTGCCAAAGTGCATTGCCTTGCTCTGCCGTTAACCAGTTCCCGAGACGAACGCCCAGCTTCTTCACCCCTTTAACGCGACGAATACCGGCCGCCAGATCGGCGCTGAGAAGACCGCAGTCGGCGGCTTCGTAGGCGAGTCGACGCACGGCGCCAAGGCGCAGATTGATGGTTCCGGGGGCGAGTTGACGGGATTCAAGATGAGAGCGATAGCGCAAGACCAAGATCCTGTTGAAGGCCAAGCGCGGTTCCGAACAATACCAGTCAACGAACTCATCGATGGCGTGACGATAACCCCGTTTGAACGAAGCCGCTGGCGCGGCGGACGCTGCCGCGTGAGTGAGGTCGGCAGCCGTGGTTCTTAGCCTCAGATAAATTATGGGTCACAAGGAGGCCATCCCTATGACCCATCTACGAAAAATCATGCTGGAAGAACTCCAGCGACGTCATTACTCAGACGCTACCACACAACGCTATATCCGCTTGGTGGAAAGATTCGCACGGCACTTCCACTGCTCTCCCGATCGCCTCGGTACACGACATATTCGGGAATACCAAGCCCAACTCTTCACCGTGCAGAAGCTGTCGCCCGGCTCGGTCACCAACCATCTGTGCGCCCTGCGGTTTTTCTACATTCAGACCTTGAAAAGGCCATGGAGCATTGCCGACACTCCCTATCCCAAGAAACGCCACCGTCTACCCACGATTCTCAGTCAGGAAGAAGTAGCCCAACTCATCGATGCGGCTTGCACACCATTTCATCGAACTATCCTCATGACCCTCTATGCCACCGGTGTTCGGGACGCGGAGTTGACTCACTTGAAGTTCAGCGACATTGATAGCCGACGGATGGTGATTCACATCCAGGGCGGCAAGGGTCGCCAAGACCGCGACGTAATGCTCAGTCCCGTTCTGCTCGACGAACTCCGCTCACACTGGCGGCGTTTGCCGAAAAAATCCAGCACCTTGCTGTTTCCCGGTAATCGCTGGCACACCGGGGTTCGGCCCATCGATACCAAGACTCCACGCCACGCCTGCCAGTATGCCGCCCGCCGTGCTGGGATTAAGAAGAGGGTGTATCCCCACCTGCTGAGGCATTGCTTCGCCACTCATCTGCTGGAAGCCGGCGCCGACCTGCATACCATCCAGATCCTGTTAGGCCATCACGATCTGAAAGAGACCGCCATCTATCTCCATCTTTCACAACGTCACTTGCACCCCACTGCCAGTCCGCTGGACGCGCTGGTGTTGAAAGGCAGGTCCCAGCAGGAGGATTAGATGAGTCGGCCGCTCTTAGAAGTGGCCGACCTGATCCGCAGCGCAGGAACAGCTTTCATCGAGCGCAACCGCAAATGGATCCGCTGTACCCATATCAAGGTCCTGCTGGCCATCGCGCGCTGTCGCACCGCCGCACTCGGCGGTCACATCGATGAATGCACCCGTTGCGGACATCGTGCCACCATCTCGTATAACAGTTGCCGCAATCGCCATTGCCCAAAGTGTCAGACGGGCGCTCGCGAACGCTGGATCGAGGCACAACGGAGCGAACTGCTCCCCTCGCCCTACGTCCATGTCGTCTTCACCCTGCCGTCGCAACTGGCAGCGCTGGCCCTACAGAATCAGAAGATCGTCTATAGTTTGCTGTTGCAGGCCAGCGCAGAAACGCTTCTCGAAGTCGCTCGCAACCCCACACATCTCGGAGCTGAGATCGGCTTTTTCAGTGTCCTCCACACCTGGAACCAGAAGCTCCAGATTCATCCCCATGTCCACTGCGTTGTTCCCGCCGGTGGGCTCTCGCTCGATCACAGCCGCTGGATTCGATCCCACCCGCGCTTCTTTCTCCCCATTCCCGTGCTCCGCAAGGTGTTTCGCGGCAAGTTCGTCGCCGCTCTCAAGTTGGCCTTTCAGCGAGGCCAGCTGCACCTTTCCGGGGATCTGGCGCAGCTCGCGCAACCCAAATTCTTCGCCGCCTGGCTGCGACCGCTGTTTCGCAAAAACTGGGTAGTCTACTCCAAGCCGCCCTTCGGGGGCCCCCAGTATGTGCTCCAATATCTCGGCCGTTACACCCATCGCGTCGCCATCTCCAACCATCGACTGGTCTGGTTGGTCGACGGCCAAGTCACCTTTCGCTGGCGGGACTCGGCTGACCACAATCAGCAGAAACTGATGACCCTATCCTTGGATGAAATCTTGCGCCGCTTCCTCCTGCATCTGCTTCCCAAGGGCTTCGTTCGTATCCGTCACTTCGGCTTTCTGGCCAACCGCCGACGCTCCACCCTACTGCCGCTGTGCTTCGCTGCCCTGGGTTCGGTTCCTGTGCCGACGGAACCAGAAACCACCGCCCAGGAATCCGACCCGCTTTGGCGTTGCCCCAAGTGTGGTGGACCGATGACGGTCATCGAACGACTTACCGCAGCTCAAATCCAACTCCGTTCTCCACCACGGTTGCTCACAACTGCGATATGAAACCGCTTCTTCACAACCCGAAAACTCTGCACGGTTCTCCGCGCTCCGCCCCCGTCCGCCCCGCTCCTGACCTGATCCCTACTTCCCGCCCTCTATCCCCCCCGTTTTCCACCATCGATTCTCCTCCCCACGCTCTCGACAACTTCCACCTCCGCTTCCGTGCCGACTCCAGCCGCCTTCAACACCTCAGCCTCACTCCATTCAATTTGCATAAGGACCGCGTCCGCCGCGCCAGCGGCTTCCTTCTGACGGCTTTTTCGAACGCGACGCCGCACACCTTCTTTTCAGCCTTGAGCACTCTTCCCGGCGTCACGTCCGAAAAAGCACTAGCGTTTATCAGTATCGATCCCACTTCGCGCAGAGGTCCCCGGCCCTAGCTGGGAAGTCAGCTAATGTTTACAAGGGCAGTGGCGATTAATTGAGCGATGGGCAAACCGGAGTAATTCCGGGCCAGAAGTCTTCTTCTTGAAAGTTACGTGCGACTGAAGTAGATGCGACAATTGGTTTCTGCCCGCTCGAAATTTCTCGGAATTTCCTGAAATCTGTCGAATGGGCCGCGTGTCATCCGTCATACACTCAGGAGCGCGCAGGCGCTCACAATCGTTCTCAAGGAGAAAAGGTGATGCAATTCGCTTTGCTAATCTTCGAACCGCCAGAAGCTTTTGCGGCACGGAATGCGGACGAAAATGATCCGTACCTCGGGGCTTGGCGAGCCTACCACAAAGCGCTCATCGAGGCCGACATCTTCGTCGGTGGCAGCCCACTGCTACCCCCGGAGACCGGGACCACGGTACGACTGAAGGACGGAAAGCGGCGCGTACAGGATGGCCCCTTCGCTGATACCAAGGAGCAGCTGGGTGGATTCACAATCCTGGAACTTCCCTCGCTTGATGCGGCGCTCGAATGGGCAGCACGATGCCCGGCTGCCTCGATCGGTGCTGTGGAGGTCCGACCCGTTTCGCCTGAATACCTTCGCCGGGTCACGGGATGAGTGGAAGCGAACCGGAGAGCACTCACCGAACGATCGAACGTCTGGCTCGCGAGTCCTACGGTCGGCTAGTGGCTTACCTTGCCTCAAACACGCACGACGTGGGGAGCGCGGAGGATGCCCTCAGTAATGCGTTGTTAGCAGCACTCGAAACTTGGCCGCGGGACGGTGTGCCACTTAATCCAGAGGCGTGGCTGCTGACGGCGGCGCGCCGCTCTTTTATCGATCTAGTGCGTCATCGGCAAGTAGCCGAGGCCAACGAACCCACGCTCGCGCTCCTCAGAGAGGAGTCCAAGGAGCCCAACATGACTTTGTCAACAGAATTTCCAGATGAACGATTGAAACTGCTGTTTGTGTGCGCCCATCCGGCAATCGATCCGGCGATGCACACGCCGCTCATGCTCCAGACTGTTCTCGGCCTGGACGCCGTCCGCATTGCCCATGCCTTCTTGGTTTCACCCACCACGATGGGGCAACGGCTGGTGCGTGCCAAGACGAAGATCCGCGACGCCGGCATTCAATTCGAAGTCCCCCAAGACTGCGAACTGCCACAGCGGCTCGACGCCGTCCTCGAGGCTATCTATGCGGCCTTCGGAATCGGTTGGGATGACATGGCCAGTGTCGACCAGCGCGGACGCGATCTGGCCGAGGAGGCGATCTGGCTTGCGCGAGTGCTCTTGCAGTTGATGCCAAAGGAGGCCGAGGTTCACGGTTTGCTGGCTCTCATGCTCCACTGCGAAGCCCGCAGAGGGGCGCGGCGAGGGCCGGACGGCCAGTTCGTCCCTCTTTCGGAACAGGATGCACAACAGTGGTCTCGACCATTAATCAAGGAGGCGGAACGCCATCTCGCCGAGGCGTCGAAGCGCCGCCCCATCGGCCGGTTTCAACTCGAGGCTGCGATTCAGTCGATTCATGCTGAGCGGGCGCGCAGCGGCCGGACCGAGTGGACTGCGATCGTGCTGTTCTACGGACAGCTAATCCGGATATCGCCGACGCTCGGCACGCGAACTGGATACGCCGCCGCCGTAGCCGAAGGGAAGGGAGCCGAAGCAGGGCTGACCGTGTTGGATGGGATTGACCCCGACGATATCTCCGCCTATCAGCCGTACTGGGCGGTTCGCGCTCACCTGTTGCGACGGCTGGGGAAAATACCTGAGGCCTTGGACGCCTTCGACCGGGCGATCGGCTTGACCGAGGACCCCGCAGTGAGACAGTTTCTGCTCCAAAAGCGGGGCTGATTTCCCCTTCGTGGCTTGTTCAAACGCGGCTAACGGGATACGCCACGGCAGTTCCTGCCCCAAAGGTGGGGTTAACTTTTTCTTGCTTGCTCTGTCGAAATCGATTCTCGTCGCCCGTCATCACAATAGAGGCGGCTTAACCGTCAAGTTGGCCACCGAAGAGGTGCATGATGTGTCCATTCTGTTTTGCAACCGTAGGATTGGTCGTTGCCGGGGTGGTTTCCACCGGCGGTATTGCAGCGTTGGCTGTGAAAGTTTCTCGCAAGAAGAACGAAGCGGAAGAGATCGTCGGGAATCTGGACAAGAATCTGATCAACGAGGAGAAATGATAATGTCGACGAACAACGAGAAAGCGATGAAGACACCTCCGATCATGCCGCAACAGGAGTGGGAGACTGCACGGCAGCAACTCCTCGTGAAGGAGAAGGCCTTGACCCGCTCCCGTGACGCGCTGGCCGCCGAACGCCGGCGGATGCCTTGGATGGCAGTGGACAAGAAGTACGAGTTCGATGGACCCAACGGCAGGGTAAGCCTGCTCGACTTGTTCGAGGGCCGTCGCCAGTTGATCATCTATCGCGCCTTCTTCGAGCCCGGGGTATTCGGTTGGCCCGAGCACGCCTGCCGTGGCTGCTCCCTGGGCGCTGATCAGGTCTCTCACCTGGCGCATCTGAACGCCCGCGACACCACCCTGGTCTACGTGTCACCCGCGCCGCAGGCGGACATCGCGCGCCTGAAGGCGCGGATGGGCTGGGAGATGCCTTGGTACACATTCACCAACGGCTTCGACAAGGACTTCGGCGTCGCCGAATGGCACGGCCACAATGTGTTCTTCCGCGATGGCGAGCGGGTGTTCCGCACATACTTCATCAACAACCGCGCCGACGAGGCGATGGGGACTATCTGGAGCTACCTCGACATCACGCCGCTGGGCCGTCAGGAGACTTGGGAGGATTCGCCGGAGGGTTACCCCCAGAGCGCTCCGTACAAGTGGTGGAACTGGCACGACAACTACAAGGCCGAGGTCTCGCCTCAGCCGAAGTGGGTCGATATCCTCACCGACCCTCAAGGAGCCGCCGCCCGAAGACGCGACGAAGAGGAGAAAGTAGGCTAAAGATGGTCTCACAGTGGAAGGTCATCCGGTGATGGCGAATCGGTGGCTGCAAGCGAATCGCGGCCGGTCGAATTCGTTTCGAATGATCGCGGGCGCATCCATCTTACTCTGCGGCGAAGTTGGACGGTTAGGTAACGGGAAGTCGGCTTGAACGAAGCCGCTTCGCGGCAGACGCTTTCGCGTGTCTGGTGCCGGCAGCAGTGGTGTGAGGATAAAGTTGGGTCATAAGGAGCTAACCTATGACCCACCTTTGCAAAATGATGCTCGAAGAACTCGAGCGTCGTAATTACGCTCAGACTACCATAGACTGCTACATCCAGACGGTCGAAGATTTCGCGCGCTATTTCCGACGCCGGCCTGATCAGCTCACTCCTGAGCACATCCGCGAGTATCAAGCGTATCTGTTCCGCGAGAGAAAGCCAGCCGCGTCCACTGTAACGCAACGGCTGGCGGCTCTGCGGTTCTTCTACACTCGGACGCTTAAGAAAGCCTGGAGCGTGGCCGATACACCGTATCCGAAGAAAACGCGACACCTCCCCATCATCTTGAGCCCAGAAGAAGTTGCCCTCCTCATCGACTCGTCCCAGACTTGGTTTCATCGCATGGTATTGATGACGCTCTATGGCACGGGCGTACGGCGTGCCGAGTTGACCCGCTTGCAAATTCCCGATATCGACAGCCGACGCATGGTGATCCACATCCGCGGCGGGAAGGGTCGTCAGGACCGAGATGTCATGCTCAGTCCGAAGTTGTTGGAAGCCTTGCGAGAGTATTGGCGGGGGGGCTGAAACGCAAACCCAAAGAGTGGTTATTTCCGGGCGGGCGCTGGCACACACTGCCAATCATCCCATCACTCCCAGGGTAGTGTGGAATGCCTGCAAAAAAGCTGCGTAACGCGCTGGTTGGTCAGTGAGCGTTACGTGCGCGCGTTTCCGGGAGGAACCGGCGACACAAAACCTGCCGGCAACTACGCCGCCGCGCTCCTGGCAGACCAGGAAGCCCGTGACGCCGGATGCAACTCGGTTATGTGGTTGGACGCCCAAGAACACCGCAATGTGGAAGAATGTGGCGTCATGAATGTCTTCTTCGTTTTGGGCGAAGATGTCGTGACCCCGCCGCTGAGTGGGACGATCCTACCCGGTATCACTCGCGATAGTGTGATTACCCTTTTGCACGATATGGGATATCGCGTGAAGGAGGATCGTATTTCGATGGATGACCTGCTCAAAAGTTACGAGCGGGGCGAACTCCGGGAATGCTTTGGAACGGGAACGGCTGCAACAGTGTCCCACGTGAGGCGCATTCGATATAAGGATCAAACTCTTGAACTGCCGCCAGTCGAGCAGCGGAACGTGGGCGTCGCCGTGCGGGAAAAACTGCTCGCCGTGATGACGGGTCGCGAACCAGATACGCGCGGTTGGGTCGAGAGCATCTGACGCCAAACGAATACCGCGTTTCCAGGAAACAAGGACGCGAAAGGAACAAGACCCAATGCATTACCTTTTGTTCTACGAAGTTGGTGAGGACTACGTTTCACGGCGCGCAGAATTTCGGGATGAGCATCTCGAAAAGGCCTGGAAGGCGAGTGCACGTGGCGAGCTCGTGTTGGGCGGCGCGCTGGCGAATCCTGTTGACGGTGCCGTATTGCTTTTCAGGGGCGACTCGCCTGAGGTCGCGGAAGGGTTTGCCAAGGCTGATCCTTATGTGACGAGCGGCGCAGTGAAGCGCTGGCATGTGCGGGAATGGAAGACAGTCGCAGGGGAAGACGCCGCGACGCCCCTCAGGCCAGATACATTGCCAGCCGGCAAGAGAACGTTGGGTGACTCGTCGAACGCAGTGGGCGCAGGTGGTTCATCCCAAGATAAGGGCCTGATCTTGCGGATGTGGAGGGCGCGATCGACCGTCGATAAATCAGGCGAATATGTTCAGCACGCAACCAAGAAAGTTTTCCCAACGCTTCGAGCAATCGAAGGACACCGCGGAGCATACTTGCTGCGCCGCGCGGTTGACGGCGCAATCGAACTTGTCGTACTGACCCTCTGGGAGTCCATGGAGGCGGTCCGTAAGTTCGCCGGAAAAGAGCCGGAGCAGGCCGTGGTGGAACCGGAAGCGCGAGCGGTACTGACAAGCTTCGATGATTCTGTAACGCACTTCGAGATCGTTGACTGTACCGGCAAAACAGCAAAATGAGCAATCGTCCAGGGTTCTGGGCGAGTGGTCGGCAACCCTTCCCTTACAAGATTAGGGAAGAGTTGCCCTCAACCGCCCAGAATCCAGCATTACAGGAATCGCTCTCGTGTGGCCGCACTTGCCGGTCCGCAATCAGATATTCGAATATCTCAATGAACTTGGCAGTACCTATGACAAGGCTGACCAACGTGCCCCTCCCGCATGCTGCAGCCACGCTTCGTACGCGGCGGCCAAGGCCAATAAAACGAACACGGTTCCAAGCACGCCTCTTCCTTGTACAAGACCGATTAAGACTGCGAGTACACAGGCGACAGCGATAGCGGCCATCACCACCATCACCAGAGTGTCGGAGGCGATCAGCCGGCTCGGGCCCGCTCGAAGCGTTAGCAGGATAAGGAAATCTCTGCAACCGAAAAACAGCGTCCCTAGGCCAACCCCGACTCCACATACGACGGCAAGCCGGCTGCGGCCGCCATGAATGCCCCGCTTGACGACCTGGCGAATGCTGTAACCCACGATTATCCACGGTATCAACTGAGTCTCCAGGCACCCAAGAAGCAAGGGAAGTATCATGTCCGTTGTGATGCTCAGGGAACGATGACGGTGATTTTCGCGTTATGAGTGATTCCGTTTGCCGTTGCGCTCACAACTACGCTGTAAGTGGCTGCGTTCTGGGGCGGGGGCGGGGGCGGGGGCGGGGGCGGCGGCTGAACTTTTTGGCTGCCTCCGCTGCCACAACCAGCAACCGCGAACAGGGCCGCCAACAGGCCGAGGCTGAGCAGTATGGTCAGCCAGCGCTTGCGGTTCGCGAATCCGCCCACAAGAACAGACGCAAGCATGAGACCGCCCCCGGCGCCCCGCCAACCAGGCCGGCTGCGCGGATGAGGATGAGTAGGCAGGCCGGCAGACTGCGCCGAAGCGTTGACGGTCAGGGTTGCCGTCGCGGTTCCGTTCAGCGTCGGCGCGGACGGGGCCACACCGCAGGTGATATTGCTCGAAGACGGCGCACAGGTCATCGTCACAACTTCGCTGAAAGTGCTTAGGGACGTCAGGTTCAGGCCGACCGTTCCCGAACTTCCGGACTGCACGGTGATTTGCGGCAGCTGCGGAGTCAACGTGAAATCCCCACGTTGCGCGACCGTAAGGTTCGCCACGTTACTGATGGAGGGCTGGTAATTACTATCTCCCTGGTAAATTGCCGTAACCTGGTTGGGCCCGTTGTTCCAGAACGACGACGAATCGAGCACGAATGAAACCGAACTACTTGCACCGTTCACGGGGCTGAGTATGTCGTAGGCAAGGAAATTGCCGTTGTTATAGTAGTTGATCTGTCCCGTCGGAGCGACCCCGTAGTTTCCCGTAACCGTAGTTGCGACGGTCGCCAATTCTGTAGCCGAAATACTGGCTGGCGAGATGCTCAGAGCCGTCGTGGAGGCTGCTAAGGGGGGGATTGTGGCTACGTCGATTTGGACGATGTACTGTATCCCCCCGGGTTGCCAGTTTGAGTCGCCAGCGTATTGGGCTGTGGGGTTATACCATCCTACGGCGAGGTTCGTGAACGTCACCGTCGCCGAGGAGTACTGGCTCTTGGTCCCGCTTGGCGACTTGAGGGTGGCGGTAAGAGAATAGTTTGGAGTCACGCATATGCTGCCGAGAACCGGGGATGGCCCTAAGCACACGGTCACGGTGCCGGTCGGGGCAGCGGTGCCTGGTGGGGCGGCAACACCGGAGGCTAACACGCCGTATGGGGGACCCACCTCGACGCTTATGGTCAGGCTGCCGCCTGGATTTACGTTGAAGACCGGAGCTACGGTTGAACTGGGTGCGATTATGTTCATGTTGATCCAGGGCTGTCCCTTCGCAACGCTGAATGTGACTGGGGTCGCCGAAGAAGCATTGAAACTGGCGTCGCCGGAGTAGATCGCGCTTGCCGTGTGAGACCCGATGGCCAGTGCGGGAGGCGTCCAACTGGCGATGCCGACGCCATTGAGCGCGCCGGTTGTGGTCATCGAATCCACTGTGAATGTGGCACTGCCGGTTGCGACGCCGTTTGTCTTGCCGGTAGGAGCACTAACCCCGATCGGCTTGACGCTGAGCGACAACGGTACGTTGTACTGGATGGTGCCACCCGTACTGACCGGAGTTTGGCTCTGGTCATTTAAAACCTGGAAGTTGATATTGGAATTCTCTGCGGTCACCGTAAGCGCTACCGGGGACGAGGTGCTGCTCCCAAAGACGCCGTCTCCGTGATAGTTGGCGGAAACGTCGTAGTACCCGCCCGGAAAGAAATCAATGCTGGTGCTGGCTGCGCCGTCGCTCAAAGTAAGAAACGTTTGTGATTGGCTTGACGGCAAGGGCGAGGTCGCGAGAATCGCTACCTCGCCACGGGGCGTTCCCGAGCCTGAAGCGGGAGCGACAGACGTCGTTACGGTGATCGGAGTGCCATGCGTGATTTTCGTGGAGGAGAGACCAAGCGTGGTGGTCGTGGAAAGAAAGTTGATGGAGTTCCAGTTGTTCACCAGCACATTAGCGTCGACCGATCCGAGGCCGCTGGCTAAGTCATAATCGGGGCCGGCCGAGTATACGGTCGTTTCATTGTCTCCGTTCGCGTTTGGAGAGCAATTGGTCGAGCCTTGCGCGCACGGCACGCCGTCGCTGCCCAGAGTGATGTCGTGAAACGCGGTTGGTTTCTGCTGCGCCAACGGGTAGAGCGTGAAGTTGGCCTGACCTTGCCGACCGTACTTCTGGTTGATCAGCGCCATAATCCCGGCCATCGCCGGAGACGACCCGGAGGTGCCGCCGACGAGCAAAATTTCTGCCTCGCTACCCGACCCCGCGGCGCACTCTCCCGCATAGGCGCAGATAGGGTAGGTGCTCAGATTGGCGCCGTTGGACGCAAACAACGAAACATCGGGCAGGTCGCGCACCCCGTCGGCGGGCACGCCGGGACCAGCCTGCCAGCTTGGTTTTGCATAACCGCTGGTACAGTAACCGGTAGAAGAATTTTGCGTGCTGCAATGGCTCGCGCCTCCGCCTCCGGCATAGATCTCGTTGCGCTGCAGGCCGTTGGAGATCACATCCAGGCCAAAGGGATCGTTCCACACTTGTTCCGGCAAGGGAGCCTTCAGAGATCCCTGGTGGGGATCATTCGTTTGGTTCCATAGGGTGGTTGCGCTGGCGCCGCCGCTGGCATAATCGGAGTAGTAGAAGTCCGTGCCTCCCACCGCGACGTTCCAAGCGGTGGAAGCGAGGCCGCTCACGGAGATACCAGAAAATACTTCACACTCTGGGCCGCCGTCTCCGGCGGCGACAACAACGGTTTGCCCCTGCGCCGCGGCTTGCTCCCACAGCCCGGCCCAGAGTTGGTTGCCGGCGTTCCCGAGAAAGTTTTCGCATTGGCCGAAGCTCACGCTCAGCACTGCTGCCTGATTGTCTTCAATGGCACGGATCGCGGCCAGAGCGAGTGGGTCCTCAAAATTGCTGCCATTCGAAATGTAAAGATTCACCGTGGCCTGCGGCGCGACCGCTCCGCTCACTTCCACGTCGAGATACGCTTCGACATCAGCTCCGTTTGTGCCGGGATCGTCGCCATCAATGACCACCTGCGTGGGATTGCTTGAAAGGCCGAAGAACTGTTGGTAGGCATTTACTAAGCTCACATCGATGTTCGATTCGTTGATGATGCCGATGGTCTGCCCGGTGCCGTTGACTCCCGCCTGATACAGCGGAGCCAGGTCATACTGCGTGGCAAAGTCCTCGGGAGCGACCGGATATGCATACGGGTTCGGGGTGCCGAATGGATTTGGAATGGTGAATTGCGGATTGGTCTTCTTTGTGGCCCGCGAATAAAGGGCCGGTCCCGCCACCTTGATGTAAGGCTTGGCGCGGAAATTGTTCAGCGGCGAAAGGCCTCGCACCAGCGGCGCCAGAGCCGCCGGGATGCTGATGTCGCTGGCGTTGGCGTAGTGCGTTTCACCCTCGACGTCGTATTGATGGATCTCGGTATGGAAGGCGTTGCGCACCTGGCCGGCGGTGCCGGAAAACTCGATGAATTGCTTGCTTTTCGTGACCCGGGCCACGTTGAAACCCTGCGAGCTCAGCCAGTTTTCGGCGGTTTGAATGTCGGAATCGGCTGGGCCGAACCGCTTCCCATACTCCAGCGGCGTCAGCCATTGGTGATATCTAGCCGAGCCGAGCCGATGGACGTCATCCATGAATTCCTGGAGCGCAGTTTCGCGATCCGAAGGGCGATTCAATAACAGAAGCACGCGTTCGGCAGGAAAAGAATCGGGAACGGTGCCCCGGTCGTAGCGTAGCTGCGCCATCGGGTGCACGTTGCCGTGAAGCTGGACCAGCTTTGTTTTATCAATCGGCTGAGTAATAAGCGGCGTTGCCGGGTTTCGTGCACGAGCGTTCTGAGCAGTCGCGGGGATTGCTAGCGCGCTCCCCAGAAGCAGTATCAAAGTTCTCCAGTTCAACGGAGACTCCCCAACACGTTCAATAACTGTGCCGGACAGCTAGGGTAGCAGGTTCTAGAGCAATGCGTCCGAATGGGAGACTCCTGATGAGTGTCAAGAGAAGAGTCTCTCCTCCCTGGCGGGTGTCGCCTCATCACTTGCCCCCGCTGTTAGATTTGAGTTTCATGCTTGTCCTCTGGTCCTTTGTGCAGAGTCCTCCGACGCGGGACTCGACCGTTGCGTAAATCCCCACAGTGAGGTTTCAGCGTTGTGCCCTTTACCAGCACGGCCGGTGTGTCCGCTGAAGCCTCCGTGAGCCGATCAACGATGTGGCGACGAAGCGCGTGTTTCGGGCATGAATAAGGAGCGCAATTTGCAGTGTGCCCGCGAGGCCGATTCACAATGAAACGATGGTTCTATCGATCGTAAGAATGTTCCTGCTATTGGCGCTGGCGTCGAAGGTGATGGCGGAAGTCTGAGTCACGCTTCCGGAGGCGATGCTTGACCGGTGCCGGTGTTCACCGAGGTCTGGTCCAACGCCTGGTAGTGCGAGCAGCCGTCTGCCCTCAACCATGTAAAATCGATGCGTCGCGCCTTGTCTTCTCCTGCGATTTGATGCAGAAGACAAATAGGGAGAACTGTAATGATTGCCTTCTCGGTTAACGAAAAACGTGTCGATCTCGACGCTGATCCCTCCACTCCCCTGCTTTGGGTGATCCGGGAATATCTCGGCCTTACGGGGACAAAATATGGATGTGGTATGGCGCAGTGCGGCGCGTGCACTGTCCATATGAATGGCGAGGCAGTGCGTTCCTGCGTAACCCCGGTATCGCGGGCCGCGGGAAAAGAAGTGACGACCATCGAGGGGCTTTCTCCGGATCTCAGCAACCCCCTGCAACTCGCGTGGCTTCAAGAAGATGTTCCCCAATGCGGCTACTGCCAATCGGGTCAACTCATGAGCGCTGCCGTGCTGCTGCGCGAGAAACCCAACCCCTCCGATGAGGATATCGACGAGGCCATGACCGGCAACATTTGCCGTTGCGGAACCTATCCGCGCATCCGAAGAGCCATCCACCGGGCTGCGGAAATGGCGGCCAAGGGAGGCCTTCGATGATACGTCGAAAGATAAGTCTTGGGTCAAGCGCTGGAATGGAACGTCGCAATTTCTTGAAGGCTTCGGTGATGGCCAGCGGTGGCTTGTTGATTGGCTTTCGTTTTGCTGGCGCCGCCGCGTTGGCTTCGGCGGAAACGTCCCCGACTTCTTTTATGGCCAACGCATTCGTGCGCATCGGAACCGATGAGCGCGTCACGGTCATCGTCAACCATTCGGAAATGGGGCAAGGTGTCTACACTTCTTTGCCCATGTTGCTGGCAGAGGAACTCGACGCCGATTGGAGCAAAGTCGGCTTCGAGCCGGCTCCGGTCGATGCCAAGTACAATCACCCAGCTTTCGGCATGCAGATCACGGGCGGAAGCTCGAGCGTGTGGTCCGGATTGGAGCAATTCCGTCAGGCCGGTGCCGCCGCACGCGCCATGCTGGTGGCCGCAGCCGCACAGCAATGGAACGTTGACCCCGCCAGTTGCCGCACAGAATCAGGAGCGGTGTTCAACGGATCGAATGGCAAACTGACCTATGGCCGGCTCGCGGAAGCGGCGGCAAGACTCACGCCTCCCGCGCAGCTGCAACTGAAAGATCCAAAAACCTACAAACTGGTCGGCAAGCCCATCCAGCGGCTCGATACGCCCGAAAAATTAAACGGGAAAGCCGTGTTCGGAATCGATGTCAAACTGCCGGGAATGCTGACTGCTGTAATCGCGCGTCCTCCCATCTTCGGTGCGAAGTTGAAGAGCTTCGACGATTCCCGGGCCCGCTCCATGCCCGGCATCCGAACAATCGTCGCGATTCCGGCCGGAGTGGCGGTGATTGCGGAGACCTTCTGGCAAGCCAAGGTCGCGCGTGATGCTCTTCGGGTGGAATGGGACGAAGGCAGCATGGACGACTTCGACACCACAAAGATGATGCAGGACTTCCGCGAACGCGCAAAGTCTCCGGGAACCAGCGTGCGGAAAGATGGCGATGCAACGGCCGCGCTCGAGACGGCTGCGAAAAAGATCGAAGCCGTCTACGAGGTTCCTTACCTTTCGCACTTGATGATGGAGCCGCTCAACTGTGTGGTGGATTTGCGCTCCGATTCTTGCGAAGTTTGGACCGGGTCGCAATTCCAGACCGTCGATCGTGCGAACGCGGCGAAGGCCGCCGGGCTGCCGAACGAGAAGGTCCAGCTCCATACAACGTTCCTGGGCGGAGGATTTGGCCGCCGGGCGAATCCTCAATCGGACTTCGTCGTGGAAGCTGTGTACGTCGCCAAAGCTGCCGGCACTCCGGTGAAAGTCATCTGGACACGCGAAGACGACATGCAAGGTGGTTGGTACCGTCCCGCGTTCCTGCATGCCATTGAGGGCGGAATTGATGCCAGCGGCAATCCCGTGAGTTGGCGATCACGTCTGGTGGGGCAATCGATCATGGCCGGAACTCCTTTCGCGGCGATGATGATGAAGGGCAAGGCTTACGACCCCGCGTCGGTGGAGGGCGTTGACGATCTTCCATACGCCATCCCGAACGTGACCGTCGAATCCCACCAGGCGGAAGTTAACGTGCCGGTGCAGTGGCTCCGTTCGGTCGGGCACTCGCACACTGCTTTTGCGGTGGAATGTTTCGTGGACGAATTGGCCGGGTTAGCCCAGAAAGACCCTTACCAGTTCCGGCGCGGCTTGTTGCAGAAGCAGCCTCGCCACCTTGGCGTGCTGGATCTGGCTGCGCAGAAGGCAGGATGGGGCAAGCCTCTAGCGAAGGGCATGGGGCGTGGGATTGCGGTGCACTTCGCCTTTGGCAGTTATTCCGCTCACGTCGTCGAAGTGTCCGTTGCGGAGGGAAAAGTTCGAGTGCATCGCATGGTGTGCGCGATCGACTGCGGGGAATACGTGAACCCCGGCATTATCGCTGCGCAAACCGAGAGCGGTGCGATCTTCGGCGCTTCGGCGGCACTTTTTCAGGAGCTTACATTCGCCAAGGGGCGCCTGCAGCAGACGAACTTCAATACTTTTCCGGTGATGCGCATCAATGAGTGCCCAGAGATTGAAACCTACATCGTCGGGAACAAAGAGAAGGCTGGCGGAATTGGCGAGCCGGGCGTGCCCTGCGCCGCGCCCGCGATTGCCAACGCGATTTATGCCGTTACCGGAAAACGCATCCGCCGTTTGCCCATCCGTATGACGGAGGCTGTATGACGCGCTCGCGGGCTCGAATTCGTTGTGCTCTGGTCGCTTTGATCGCGCCAGTCATCGCAGGAGCGTTGTGGTTTTCGCGCGGAGTATCGGCAGCCGAACCTGCCCTCGATTCCAAAACGCTCGTTGCCCGTACGGCCGTTGCCGGTGACAATCAAGCGCTGTTCACCGCGTTCGTACCCGTGTTGCGGCATCCTCGCTGCATGAACTGCCATTCTCAGGGAGACTATCCCCGCCAGGGCGACGACGGGCATCCTCACACCATGAACGTACGCCGAGGTCCCGTGGGATTCGGAGTGACGGCGGAGAAATGTAGCACCTGTCATCAGGATCACAATCTCACCGGCGCGCACTTGCCGCCCGGAGCCCCTGGATGGCATCTGCCCCCTCCGGGCATGCCGATGATATGGCAGGGACTGACCGACGCGCAGCTTTGTGAATCGATCAAGGATCCCAAACAAAACCGTGGCCGGAATCTCGATCAACTGGTCGAACATCTTACCGAAGACAAGCTGGTAATGTGGGGATGGAATCCGGGCGAAGGACGTACGCCGGTTCCTATGCCTCATGATGAATTTTCCACCAAAGTAAGACAGTGGCAGGAAGCCGGAGCACCTTGCCCATCGAGGTGAAACGACCCATCGATCTATGCTTCACACCTGGAATCAGAAACTCGAACAGAACCCTCAAGCCCATTGTGGGGTGCCCGCCGGCGGATTGTCGCTCGATCACTCTCGTCGGGTTCGATCGCACGCTCGCTTCTTTCTTCCCATCCCGCTTCCTATCCCGGTGCTCCGAAGGGTCTTTCGCCGCAAGTTTGTCATTGCTCTCAAACGTAGCTTCCGTCAGGGCCAGCTTGGCTTTCGCGGCACCCTGAAACCCCTAGCTCACCCCAGAGCCTTCTCCGCCTGGTTGCGAACTCTATACCGGCACCACTGGCACGTCTACTCCAATCCCTCCTTCGGAGGAGCCGAACCAGCACTGCGCTATTTAGGAAGCGTACTTGTTCGCGCCGCTTTGGAAGCGTTTTGATACTTCGCCAATGTCCTCTAAATTAATCATGAAATTGACGGGCGACGCCTCCGAATCGTGGGCAGCGGTTAGTTCTGGAACAGGTTCGATTTTCAATAGATTTTAACCCCGATTAGATTCGTCAGAGTTCTGTGACAAAAACCAGCTCAAATCACCTCGACCGTTCTCGGAGGGTCTCTGCAACACGCGAAAGCGTCCGTCGCACTTGCAGCTTTGTCAAGTCGGCTTATAGGAAGTGATTGCAATCGTTCCTGGTTGAGCCGAAAAAAACCGGGGACTGACCGAGTTGGGAACGCTTGGGTGTCAATCGAGATCAATTCGAAACATGGATGGACGGCCTTATGCCTGGAGGCCACGAAGAAGCATTGCCCGGCGTCCATTCTTAGGACGCCCTGCTACCTGGCAATCCCTTCGCGGATCTGTTTGAAACTGGCAGAATGGCCGCGGAATGAGCCTGGTACGTACTGACCGATCGAAGAGATCTGCTCCGCCCTTTACAATAGCTGAGGCCTGAGGGATCACCATTCTCTGCACAATCTCAGGCCTGCGCGCCTGAGTCCATGATCACTGAAGCCTACTCCGACCCTAAGCCCTTTCGCGAGAAAGCGAGGCTCGTCATTTTGGATCTTGACTGCTTTCTCTACCCTTACAACAAGAGATACCGAAGCGCCGTCCTGCGGGCTTGGCGGGAGATAAAAAGAGAATACGGCCTTCCCATCTTCCGCAGGAAAGTAGCACAAAAATTGATCGCAGAGGCTAAGCAAGAAGCGAACGAGAATCCGGAGGACGCATTATGCCGATGCATTAGCCAGCTGGCGCGAAGCCTCGAAAGCAAGGGCGTCCCCGCCGCCTCCGTGTTAGGCATGCTGGAAGCCTATTATCGCAGTAGGAAGGCAGCGCGCTGTGGCGAGGAGGACATTCGGCTTGATCAGGCCCTTGACCCGCCTTACAAAGAGATGATCGCCATGGCTTACAACCTAAGGCTCCTTCAGGACCGCAAGAGCGGGAAAAAAGCAAAACTTACGCGCGCAGCACTGCAGGAAAAAATTGTGGAAGGAGACAGGGGGATTACGCGGCTGTGGCACAGGCATATGGGCACTGGGTTCATCCGCGCTGACGCCCGACTGGCAAGCAAGATACAGCGGCTAACGGACGCTGGGGTTGAGGTCGCCGTTCTCACGCATTCCTTCAAGCATGGCGAGGGAGAGGCGATGGAAAAGCTGGAAAAGCTTGGCCTCAGAGGGGTGATTTCCGAGCATCGTATTTTTGGGGTAGAAGAGATTTCTCCCCATAGAAAGGGTATGAACCCGGAGGTTTTTGAGAAAGCGCTTGCGACCGTGAACCGCATGCGCGACCCGGCAGAGCCGATTCAGCCCATCGAGACGATCATGGCAGAAGATACGATCGGCAACCTGCACGGGGCGAAGAAAGCAGGCATGCAAACCGTGTGGGTGCCGCGCAGAGACAAGGGCATGCCAAATCGTCCCTCACGTAAGCTGGAGAAAGAGCTGGCTTCGGTCGATCATATCTACGCTACGCCGCATCAGTTTTTGGACGCGCTGGATGCTGCGATCCGCCCTCCAGAGAAGCTCTGTTAAGGGCGGGGGTACCAGAGGCGGGGTACCAGGGGGCGGGAGTAACGCTTTGGAATGTTCTCATTTCAGAAAACCGCGCTGACGTATTCCGTGACTCGACATCGGGGGCTCGCCACTCTCGCGGTTGCGCAGCCCGCCCGGCCACCAGTTCCAGTCGCCCGCAAGACGAAGGAGCGCGGGACCGATCACGATACGAACGAGCGTGGCGTCAATCAAGACGGCGGTCGCCAAGGTAAATCCGATCATCTTGACCACCAGGAAACTTCCGAAGGTGAATGCCGCAAATACCACGATCATGATCGCGGCAGCGCTCGTGATCAGGCCTGCGGTCCTAGCCAGACCCTCCGGGATCGCATCCATTTCACTGAGCCCGCTCCTTCTGGCTTCGAGAACGCGTGCCACCAGAAATACCTCGTAATCCATGCTTAATCCGAAAACGATTGCAAAGGCGACGATCGGAACAAGCGGAAACACGCTACCGGTTCCCTCAGGAACTCCCAGGAAGCTGCTTCCGTGCCCGTTTTGGAAAACGAAGACCAACGCTCCGAAGGAGGCCGCGACCGAGAACAGGTTGAGTGCGATCGCCTTCAGGGCGACGAAGACAGATCGGAATCCACAGAGTAGCGCAAAGAGCGTTCCCCCCACGATAAGCGCCATCACGGACGGAAAGCGGTCTCTAATAATCGTTTCGTAATCGGCGTTGAGTGCCGGGATGCCCCCAACGAGTAGGGTCGCGCCCGGAACTCCGGTGAGAACGACCGGGCCGGTCTTGCGAAGCTCCCGCACCCAATTGACCTGGTCGCGCAGGGAGACCGACCTGGCGGGTAAGACCTCCAGCAGCGCCGCTCGTCCGTCACTACTCAGAAAGGCTCGGCGCGTCTCCCGCGAGAGGTCACGGAGGGCAGACCGGTTGCCCTCCGCAATCGTAGTGATAGAAATCACGCGGCCACAGCGAGGGTCGCTCGCGAGCCGCTTGGTGACACGATCAAGCACATCCCACCCGGCGTCGGTTTGCGCGATGGAATCGCTTGGAAGTTCGACAATGATGCGCAACGATTCAACCACGCCTTCCCGATCCATCTGTCTCAGGGTGTGGAGGGCCCGGACTGATTCGGCCGTCTGCGGAAGCCAATCTCCCCGGGGCACACTGGTATCCAGTTGTCTGATCTGCCAGGCAAGCAGAAGCAAAGGAATGCCTGCCACAAAGAGGGCAAGCCAGGGATGCGCGACAATCACTTTTCCCCATCGTCGCCAGCGCTTCCCGGTTCTCGCAGCCCGCTGCGCATCTAACTTTGGAGTAAAGGGTAATCGGCCAAGATTAATCCGCGGACCGAGCCACGCCAGCACCGTCGGAACGAGAGTATTTGTGAGCAACACACTCATTCCGGCCACCAGGAATCCGGCGATACCGATGGAACGGATTTCGCTGATCGGAACCGTCAAGAGGGCTAGAAACCCGATGGCGACCGTTGAGGCTGAAACCAAGAGCGTGCGACCCGCCTGACGCGCCGCGATGAACGAGGCCGCAGGTCCGTCGTTCCCGGCGGAAATCGCTTCCCGGAAGCGGCTGACCATGAGAAGCGCGTAGTCGATGCCGAGACCCAATCCGAGCATGGTGGCCAAATTC
>Ga0116125_1000267_pt1 | contig 24866 bp, 21 predicted proteins | sample June2015DPH_16_1_2_FD_89729 | JGI IMG/M metagenome (GOLD analysis project Ga0116125, IMG submission 89729) | Peatland microbial communities from SPRUCE experiment site at the Marcell Experimental Forest, Minnesota, USA - June2015DPH_16_10 | ecosystem: Environmental > Terrestrial > Soil >...
AGTTACGCTCCTGATCCTGCTGCTGGCAGCTGCTTCCTTCAGCCGGTTTCTCGGCTGGATGAACCTGCCCAGCGACTTGTGGTTTTGGAGCGGGGTTACGGCGTCGCTTCTGCTGCTGGTCGTTGTCCCTTCCCTTCTCGCCACCATCTGGCGAGCGCAACGCCACTGAAGACAACGCTGCAGCCTTAACAACGGGCGCGCGCAGGTCGCCGTCGCACACAATTCGTGTGTGCGTTAGGGCGCGAGAAAGGGGTCTACTATGACCACCACTATTTTCAATCGTGAATCGCATGTGGAGAACAGATTCGGCGGAGGCCGCAATCTCTTTCGCTTCGCCGCTATTGGCGCGGCGATCATGATCGTCGGCATCCTAGTCGTCAACGTGTTTCGGGTCACGCGCATCAATGCAGGCTACGTCGGCGTGGAGGTGAATCTTGCCGGCAGCCAGCGCGGTGCGCAGGATATCCCGATTCGCACCGGCTGGGTCTTTTATTCGCCGCTGAAAACGCAGGTGATCGAGTTTCCCACCTTCGTGCAAACGGTGAAGTGGACCGCGGACATCAACGAAGGCCATCCGCTGAACGAAGAGCTGGTATTCAACAGCAAGGAAGGCCAGGAGGTGCGAGCCGACGTGTCGGTCTCCTATGCGATCGACTCAACCAGGGTGCCGGAGTTTTACGTGAAGTACCGCACCGACGATCTGGAGCGTTTTACGCACGGTATTTTGAAGGACATCGTGCGCAACTCGCTGAACGAAGTGGCGTCAACCTACACACTGGAGGATATTTATGGTGAAAATAAAGCGCGGTTCCTGCGCGAGTCGCGCGAGCGAATCCAGGCGCAGCTGCTGCCGGTGGGTGTGGGCATTCAGCAATTCGGCTTCATCGGCAAACCGCGTTTTACGGCGGCGATCGAACAAGCGATCACCCAGAAGACGCAGGCCATCACCGAAGCCGAGCGCGCCCGCAATCAGCTGGCGGTAACGCAAGCGGAAATGGCGAAGACGGTAGCTGAAGCCGAAGGCGAAGCCCGTAGCCAAGTGGAGCGAGCGCGAGGTGAGGCGACCAGCGCCATCGAACGCGCACGCGGCGAAGCGGAAGCGAACCGCTTACGCCAAGCGTCAGTCACTCCGCAGCTCATGGAGTGGCGACGCCTGGAGAATCAGCGCGCTCTGGTTGATAAATGGAACGGCGAGCTACCACGAATGATCGTAAGCGACAAAGGAGGAATGATCATGCCGCTGCCAACCGACCAGCATTAACTGCAACTCGTCGCAACACAGGTCGAAAGCTTGTGAAGCTGGAAGTTGCGAAGTTGGGCGTTGGGAAAGCATCGGGGCCCCACGTCTCGCACCTTTTGCGAGACGTGGGATTTTCAGGGGCCGCCCTTGGAAACCATTCCCCATCGGTATCGTAAAGTTTCGCGCAATAGCAACCTTATGTTGCCTTTCGCAACCAACATCCTAGATGTCATGTGTTAGAAACGGTCTCGGAACGCGGGGCCAATCAGAGTGAGGAGATTGAATGTCCGACAAAACGTTGCAGTTTCTCCGTTCGTCCTTCCTGACCGTAGCCTTGGCGAGTTCTGCATTTAGCCTGGCCTGCGCCCATCACACCTACCGGGTATACGACCCGTACTATAGCGATTACCACGTTTGGAACAACGACGAAGTCGTTTACTACCACCAGTGGGCGCGGGAAAACCACTATGACGAAGGCCGCGACTTCCGGCACATCCCTCCCGAGCAGCAGAAAGAATACTGGACCTGGCGGCATAGCCACGGAGATCACGACCACCACTAAATCGTCCTTTGCGCTTGCTTTCGGCAGGCGAGTGAGACGTCGACTCGCCTGCACTTGATTCCTCCGGTTACTTGTCCGATTCGCCGATATCTCGCTTTCCGACGTACCAGGGCGCGCTGACGGTAAATATACGTTCATTGCCGCGCGCCAGCAGCGCCCATTCCAGCAGTCGCGCGCGCTGATTATGGAGGAAGTACTCGTACCATCTGTCCTCGACCAGTTCCGGAATGACCACCACAATGTTTCGCGTTGGATTCTTCTTCGAAAGTTCGAGAATGAACTGAACGAAAGGAACGATCACAAAACGATAAGGGGATGGAAGGAAATGGAGTTCGGGCGGCTCCTTGCCCGCGCTTCTGAAGGGCTTGACCACGTAGTTTTCCCATTCGCTCTCTAACAGTTCGGAGTGCTCGTTGGGTTCCACGTGCACCGCAATCACCTCGGGGGACAAGCGCGCGGCGAAGTGTATGCCTTGGCGCGTAATGTTGCTCCAGCGGTCGATGGCAATCACAGCAATCGGATGCAGTTTCAATCCGTCCACATTGACTGGAAGTTTGCAGGCAGTCATCACCTTCACAGCGTGGTAGTGGCGCCTAACCAGGACGAAGACAAAAATCGTCGTCGGAATAAATAGCAGAGTAATCCAGGCTCCCTCGGCAAACTTTGCAACCAGCACGACGCAAGTCGTAACACCGGTGACAACTCCTCCCAGTCCGTTTACGAATGCGCTCCTCACCCAACCGGGGCCGCGCTTCTTCCGCCAGTGCATCACCATTCCAATTTGCGAGAGCGTAAAGGCGAGAAACGCTCCAACCGCATAGAGGGGAATGAGACGGTCGGTAATACCGCCGAACCCAATCAGAACAGCAGCACATAGAAGCGCCAAAACCACGATGCCGTACGTGTAGACCAGTCGACGGCCACGATAAGCAAACACGTGGGGCAAGTATTCATTGCTGGCAATCGCGCGGCACAGGCGGGGAAAATCGGCAAAAGCAGTATTAGCCGATAACGAGAGAACGACCAATATCGAGCCAATGGTCACATAGTAGAAAATCCCCTTGCCAAACACCGCTGCTGTGAGCATGGAAAGCACGCTCTGATAACCGGGAGCGCCCGGATCGGTAGCCGCAATTCCGTAAACTTTCACCAAATAAGAAATCCCTGCCAGCAATATTGCCAGCAGGAAAATTATGATGCTCAACGTGCGCTGCGCATTCTTCACGGTGGGCTCGCGAAATGCCTTCACGCCATTGCTCACTGCCTCAACGCCGGTCAATGCCGTGCAGCCGCTGGCAAACACCTTCAGCAGCAACCAATATGTGACAGCTTGGGTGGCGGCTGAGGGCGGCGGTGGCGCAACGACTGGTGACGGATGCCCTCCGCTAAATAAAACTTTGGCGACTCCTCCCACGATGACTACTAGCAAAGTACCGACAAACAGGTACGTGGGATACGCGAAAGCCGTGCCCGCCTCCCGCACCCCACGGAGATTCATGATGCTGATGACAATCAAAATGCCGACGCAAAGCGAAACAGTGTGCGGCAACAATGCGGGAACGGCTGAAACCAGTGCCCCAACTCCGGCGGAAATTCCGACCGCAGCAGTCAGAATGTAATCGGCAAGAAGCGCCGCTGCCGCCAGCAGTCCGGCCCGGGCGCCCAAATTAAATCTCGCCACGGTGTACGAGCCACCACCGGAAGGGTAAGCGGCGATCGTCTGGCGGTAAGAAAAGTAGACGATGATCAGCAGAGTAATAATTGCCGCGCTGATAGGAACGATATAGCGAACGCCCAGGAGGCCGAGCGGGATCAGCAGGCTGAGAGCAGCCTCCGGGCCATAAGCAGCCGAACTAAGCCCGTCGAGACCAAAAATCGGAACCCCTTGCGTGGGCCCAATCTGCTCCCCCCGTTCCTCGCTGGTTCGTATGGGCTTGCCGACGATAAGATCGAGAAGGTTCATAAGAGAGAATCAGTGATGATTCCGGACCGCATCACGGAAATCGTGCTTCGAGGCTGTAAATTTCCTGCGTGCTTCTATCCCGCATCAACAACGGGGAGTCGTCGGGAGCAAGCCCGACCCAGAACTCCCAAGGATCAAAGCCCCTCGGAATTTCTTTCAGGCTGAGAAAGCGGTCCACGCTTCCATCCGCCACCTTCACGCGAACCATGTCGTCCGTGCTGTCGGAATAATCCTCCGCATAGATGTACTTTGCATCGTGAGACCAGTTCTCAAAACCGAAACGCGATGTAGCCAACTCCCTCCAGCTCTTCTTCTCCAGGTCGTAGATCATTAGCTTGGTCGAGTCTGCCGAAAGCGCCGCGATAAAATGTCCGTCGGGCGAGCAGCGTGGACTGAAGAGATTTTCCGACCCTGGGACATCGGCTACCTGCGAAGTTTTCATGTCAGCGATATGAATGTTCGGGCCTGCAGTTGCCTGATATTCGAGCCAGGGCATTCCCGCGAACACAATGGCATCGCCCTTTGGCATCCACGTTGGGTCACCCTGATTCCGGCTTCCATCGCTGACTTCACGCGGAGTGCCCCCCTCCGCCGGAACCACAAAAATCTTCCAGGGCTTTCCCGGACGCGACGCCATGAATGCGATCTGCGTTCCATCTGGCGACCAGCGGGGCAAGTGGGCAAGCATGGGTGGATATGTCAGTTGCGCACGCGCGCTCCCGTCAGGCCTACTGCGCCACAAGGTAAGATCGGGATGCGAAACATATGTAATCCACTCGCCGTTGCGCGCAATATCCGCCTCGCCCGCGGATACGCCCGGAAGATAAATAGAAAATTGTTTTGACTTGCCTTCGAGACGGACCAAATCAAACCGCCGCTGCTGGCCTAGTACGAAGAGTTTCTTGCCGTCTGGGCTAGGCGTCGGATTGCTGAACATCAGTGGACCCACCGTGAGCTGCGTGGGTTGAGCTGCTTTACGAAACCAGGACTGCGTTTCGTGAATCGCCCAAATATTCTGCGTGTGGTCGCGGGTAGATTCGAAGAGATAGTATTGGCCATCCGCCGTCCACGCTCCGCCGAATTCCTGTGCGGGCTTGTTCCAGCTTGGAAGGACAGCGTGAAGATCTTTTCCGTCGGCTGACGTCTCCCACAACGATGAGGTGCGTTGGTCAGTATCGCGGATGGTGAACCGCAGACGCTGGCCATCTGGTGAAAATCGCAGGGCAAAAGGAATTCCTGAAACTGCGAGAAGCTGCCGCGAATCGCTTCCATCCGCGTTGCATTCGTACAGACTCGATCCGCGCGCATACACAATATGCTGACCATCCGGTACCCACGCGGCGGCGTGCGCGAGAATGCTTCCGACCGGACGCTGCGACCCGGCAGGAAGAGGCAGTATCCAAATCGGCCACTCGGTTTCCGAGCCCTCGGCCACACCCTGCACCAACAACTCCGAACGCCCGGGGAAAAAGTCGTAAACGTCCGCGCTGGGCAGCGAAGTGGGCACCGGCGCAGTATCGCCGCCCGAAATTGAAACCTGCATCAGAATGGAGTGGCCGCCCACATGTTCGGAAAAATACAAGCGAGTTCCATCCGTAACCAGCGAACGCTTCGATGCTCCGTCATTGGTAATCTGCAGCGACGAAACCACAACCGGCAATGCGTCGGGAGACTTGAGAAAGAGAATCGTCGCGATTGACAGTGCCAGTACAACTCCACCGCCCACAAACCACCCCAACCGGGAAGGTTTTTCCTGGGGAGGAGCAACGTGAACGGTTGCAAACAGAGCGCGAATTCTATCCTTCGAATCTGGAACTTGCGCAGTCTGCCGCGGAGCCGTCAACGCCTGCCCTGACTCCACTTCCCGCCGCAGTCTCTGTAGGTCAGCCCGCATTTCGGCCGCGCTCTGATAGCGATCCCCGGGATCTTTCTCCAGCGCCTTTCGGACGATCCGTTCCAGTTCGGCGGGAGTCGAATTGCTGAATTGCAGTGGCCACTCCGGAGCGCTGTGGATCAATGCATCGAAAAATGCCGCCGTAGTCTGTCCGGTGAACGGGAGAACGCCCGTTGCCATTTCATAAAGGACAACGCCGAAAGAGAACAGATCGGTTCGCGAGTCGAGAGGCCGTCCCAGCGCCTGCTCCGGAGACATGTAGGGCACAGTACCCAGCGCAAAGCCAGGACGCGCCGGGTCTTCGGGGGCTTGCGTGACTTCTCCAAAGGTGTTCCCGCTGATAACCGCTTCTTCGCCTTCGGTCAGTTTAGCCAGACCGAAGTCTAAAATTTTCGCGTGCCCACGCTTCGTGACGAAAATATTCATCGGATTAATATCGCGATGAATAATGCCGTGGGTGTGCGCGGCATCGAGTGCGTCGGCGATCTCGGCTCCCAGGGACAGCAAGGTCTTTAGATCCAGCGGACGGCCGGCAATCCGGTGCTTCAAGGGCAGCCCGTCCAGAAACTCCATGGCAATGAATGCCTGGCCTTCCTGTTCGCCGATGTCGTGGACGGTACAGATGTTGGGATGATTCAGGGCAGACGCAGCCTGCGCCTCGCGCTGGAAGCGGGCCAGCGCGTGCGGGTCGTGGGCCACCGAGTCCGGCAGGAACTTCAGAGCGACAAAGCGATGCAGGCGGGTATCTTCGGCTTTGTAGACCACACCCATCCCGCCGCGCCCAAGATTTTCGATAATGCTGTAATGCGAGATGGTCCGCCCGATCACGTGGGAGAAATCGTACGTGCGAGAGAGCGTCAAGTCAATGAAGGGAAACCCTGACCACGACGCTAGCGCAACGGGTGCTAGCGCAACTGACGCTAGCGCAAAAAAACATGCGCAGCGTCTTCCACTCGTATGCTCGACTTGCGTCGCGCACCGGTCGCGACGTTATATGCCACAAGCACGTGTTGTTCCATCAGAAGAATTTCTTTGTCGCTGATCCAACCCACAAGCTCAGCGTGAAGAAGAAATGCCACGCGCTGCGGTGGGTCCTCATTGCTCGTGATCTCCACTGCGGGCAAATCTTGCAAAGCCTTTTTTATCCGCTCCGACTCCTCAGGGTTGGCCTGCCCCTCGTCGGCCAACTGGATGGGCTTGTTGACCGCAGAAGTAGCCACAAGGGTAAACGCAACGTTGTTCAATCCGGGCGACAATTTGCCATTGCTGGAATAGAAACTTACATCGTAGTCAGGATTCTTATATACGGCGCGTTCGTCGAACACGGTTAATGTGTTTCCTGGCAGATGCAATAACGTCTGATCATCGCTCTTGTTGGCCCATCCGCAACAGCCCGTGTCGGGAATCGCCTCTAGGACGGCAGTCGGATTGGCCGCGTCCAGTACACGCTGTAGCGGAGGATCCATCAGCTTCGCCGTCCACTTCCCTGCACTCTCCTGATATAGAGAAGTTGATTTATAAATTGCCTGCGTTTGTCCGCGAATAAACATGGTCAGCAGAAAAAAATTACCGATACCGTTCTCGGGAACCCACACTTGACCATAGGGACAGCTCTCCTCGCAGCTGCCAGTTGGGCACGAGCACTCAGGCAAAGTAATCGACGCCAACTCCTCGCGTTTTCCGCCTGCGAGATCCGTTCGCCACTCCGACCATGTTGTTTTGGTGGAAAGATCCACGCCGTCGCGCTGCAGCCGCCGCGCTGAATTCGAAAACCAATAAACGTGGCCGCCATCCTCAGAGAGAAAGGGAGTCGCAGCCGATTCGCTGATGGCGAAGTTCGATCCCGTCGTGGCGGTAGTGCGGGAAACCTCGCGGCTGAGAGCAGTGCCGGTCCGTCCGTCCCAGAACCATACCTTCCCCACGCCAGCCAGATCGTCTTCCCCCAACGGCAAATCTGCAGACTCTGCAATTAGCATCTGCCCCAGATGATTCACCGAGAAGTTCTGCGGCGATGTGACTGCTTCCGCGGGAATTTTCACGCTTTCTTTTTCGGCGAATGTTGCAGGATCGTACTCCACCGCCGCGCCAGGCGCGCGCAGCACCCAGAGCCGCTTACTCTGTGCTGACAAGGAGCCAGCCAGAGAAGCCAAAATGCAGACGGTGATGACCAGCTCTCTCACGGTAGATTGCGGACTCGCTGCGAGCGCGTCGGTTGCGTACAATGGAGTCTAAACCACCGACCCATATGTGCTGAAATTTATGACAACAACCACTACAATGTCGCATGTCAGCCCACAAAACGTCGCAACCGAAACTCCCGAAGTTCCGCTAACCACCGAAGGCTACAGCGTCCTGCATCAGATGATGCGCTTCCGCTGGACTGCCTGGAGAGCGTTGTCGAATACCGACCGCTCGGCGATTACTGAAGAAGCCGCGACGGTGCTCGGCGAGATGGAGAAGGCCTCCGGGGAAGGACAATCTGCGCTTTTCTCGCTGATCGGGCACAAAGGCGACTTGATGGTGATCCACTTCCGCAAGTCCTTCGCGGATCTCAATCAGGCCGAACTCAAGCTCGCGAGCCTGCGCCTCAGCGACTACCTCGAGCCGACATCTTCCTACCTCTCGATTATCGAACTCGGTCTCTATGACTCTACGCTGAAAATTTACAAGGAACTGACCGCGCAAGGCATCCAGCCGCACTCCGATCAGTGGAAGGCGGAGATCGAATGCAAGCTCAACCGGCATCGTGAGGCGATGCATCCCCGACTGTTTCCCGAGATTCCATCGAATCGCTACCTTTGTTTTTACCCCATGGACCGGCGGCGCGGCGAGGACAAGAACTGGTATACGCTCCCCATCGAAGAACGCGCGCGCCAGATGAACGAGCACGGTCTGGTCGGTCGCCGCTACGCCGGCGAAGTGAAGCAGATCATCACCGGCTCGATCGGCTTCGACGATTGGGAGTGGGGAGTCGACCTCTTCGCCGACGATCCCCTGGTCTTCAAAAAACTGATTTACGAAATGCGCTTCGATCAGGTCAGCGCGGTGTACGCATTGTTCGGCCACTTCTACGTAGGAGTGCGCTGCCCGGCGGCCCAACTAGCCAAGCTACTCAGCGGAGAGCTACCGAAGTAGAAGCCTTATTCGCCACAGAGAAGAATCTATCGAAGATTTTCTCTGTGACTCCGTGTCTCTGTGGTGAAGTGATTTGACGAAAGGAACTGGAGAACTCATGGCAACCCTTGGCCTTATCGAATACAAAGACGCAAGCCCCGAAGTACGCGCGGTTTACGACGACATCATGGCAACGCGCAAAACCGATTGGATCAACAACTTCTGGAAGGCAATCGCGCACGATCCCGCAACCCTGAAACGTACGTGGGAGGACATCAAGCAGATAATGGCTCCCGGAGCGCTCGACCCGCTGACGAAGGAATTGATCTATGTGGCCGTCAGCGTAACCAACCAGTGCCACTACTGCATCGCCTCGCATACTGCATCTGCGCAGAAAAAAGGAATGACGGATGCGATGTTCAAAGAGCTGATGGCAATCGTCGGTATGGCCAACGAGACTAACAAAATGGTGACCGGTTATCAGGTAGAGATCGACGAACAGTTCAAGGGAGCGCGCTAGCCGCTGAGAAAAAATAAGGTGGGGAAAGCTACCGGCCGTCCGTTCGGTGAGGCGCGGCCATTTTTAGTCCGATCCAGCGCGGATGCGCCCAAACCTATATTCAGAGCGCTTCATATCCACCTTGCGTCCGCGAAAGCGGACCCCTTCGGCCTCCAGCCGCAGCCGCTGCTCGATGGCGTGGTCGCCGCGCAGCTTAATCTCTCCACCCGCGCCCAGCACGCGCTGCCACGGCAATCCATAACCACGATGCAAAACCCGTGCCACAAGCCGCGCCGCACCCGGAAACCCAGCCGCTCGCGCCACCGCCCCGTAAGTAGAAACCTTTCCGTTGGGAATTCGCCGAATAGCAGCTTCAATCCGCAGTCGTGCTCTGCAAGAGGCATCTGAAGCCGTTTTCTTCGGGGCAAGTTTGGCCCGCTTCTCTCTTGCCTTTCTCACAACGCGATCCATCCCATTCGAATCAACCACAGCGACCCCACCAGAACAATTACCCACAGAACAATTCCCTGCAGCAACGGGCGATATCCAACCCGCTTAATCGTCTGCACCGAGATGCCGCTGCCGATCAGGAACAGAGTCGCGGTCAAGCCAATCTTCGCCGCTTTCACCGCCAAAGAATAGGCGCGCGCCCCGGCTGGCAAATATGTGTTGCACACCGCGGCAAGACAGAACAGGCCAATAAACCAAGGCCACTGAATTTTCGCTTTCGCGCCGCGGACCACGGCTGTCCCTAGCGAGAGTGGAACGATCCATAACGCCCGCGCCAGCTTTACGGTGGTGGCAATTCCTAACGCAACCGTCCCATATTTTGCGGCTGCGCCAACCACCGAACTGGTGTCATGGATGGCGAGCGCAGCCCATAACCCGAACTGCGGCTGCGTCAGCTTAAGTGAGGCCCCGATCCCCGGAAAAGTTAGCAGCGCAACCGAATTCAGAATGAACACGGTGCCGAGCGCCACGGCCATTTCTTCATCGCTCGCCTCCGTGATGGGGCCGATGGCGGCGATCGCGCTACCACCGCAGATTGCGGTTCCGGTAGAGATCAGAAATGCGGGTACGCGCTGCACTCGGAACAACGCTCCCAGGCCCATGCCAGCTAGAAGAACAAAGGTTATGCCCAGCATGGTATAGACGAAACCGCTGCGCCCAGCCTGGATCACCTGGTGCAGATTCATCCCAAACCCCAGCCCCACCACCGAGGCTTGCAGCAAATACCTGGAAGCCGTTCTGGCTGCAAGGCCGTAGGGATGCGAAAAGAGCAGACCAAAAATCAAGCCCATCGCCAGCGCAATCGGAGGCGAGACGAAGCCGCTGGCGCTAACCAGCAAGCACAGAATAAAAATTATGCGAGGCAGCATCCGGTTGCAACCGGCTCGAAGGAGCAACTCCAGTAAGAAGCTCCAACTCGAACTCGGTTAGGCCGCCTTACGGAAAGATTCGATCGCTTCCCCTTCCGAGTTGTACACGTCGAACACCGTGAGCAGCTTGGTGACCTGCAGGAGATCGCCCACCCGCTTGGTCAGGTTGGTCAATTTAATCGTACCTCCGGCATTTTGCGCAGTAGTACGAAGCGCCACCAGTGTCCCTAGTCCGCCGGAATCGATGTAATTGACTTCACCCAGGTTCAGCACGATTCGGCTGTTCTCCGAGATCGCCTTCTTCACATTCTCTCGAAGCAATGAGGATTCCTCTCCAAACACAATTCGACCGCTGCAATCTACGATCAAAATCCCGTCCTTGGTTTTCGTTGCGACCTTCAGTTGCATGAGGACTCTCCCATCCTGCCGTTCACCGCAGGAACAATCTCTACTAGAGTTGACGTTACAGCCTATCGCTTGCGTAACGCTTTAGCAACTTTTTAAGCTTCCTAGCGCTCCGTCCAAAGCCATTTCTGATCACTGTATAATCTTCTTTCGACTCATGAGTTATATCGTCCTGGCACGTAAATACCGTCCACAAAAATTCTCCGAGGTAATCGGCCAGGAGCACGTCACTCGCACACTGCAGAACGCCCTGGAACAGAGCCGCACTGCCCACGGCTACATTTTCAGCGGCCATCGCGGCATTGGAAAGACCACCGTCGCTCGGATTCTGGCCGCAGCCTTGAACTGCCGCTCCTCGGATAGACCGGTGGCCGAGCCTTGCGGAATCTGCGAATCCTGCACGGAGATTCGCGCCGGGAACTCCGTCGATGTGATCGAGATCGACGCGGCGACCAATCGCGGCATCGATGAAATTCGCGAGTTGCGCGAGGCGGCCCGCTATCGTCCCGCACGCGATCGCTTCAAAATCTACATTCTAGACGAAGCTCACCAGATTACGGATGCAGCTTTCAATGCACTGCTGAAGACTTTGGAAGAGCCACCGGATCACATCGTCTTCATGCTGGCGACCACGCAACCCGAGGACATTCCCCAGACCATTCGCTCGCGCTGCCAGAACTTCAGCTTTCGCGCCGTCAAATTTGACGCCATTGTGGGCCAGTTAGGCGATCTCGTCGGCCGGGAAAACATTGAGGCTGATGACGATGCCCTCGCCTTGCTGGCCGAGGCCGGCGATGGATCGATGCGCGACGCGCTTTCGATTCTAGATCAGGCCATTGCCTGCTGCGGTGGAAGGGTTACGGCTGATTCTGTTCGTAATCTGGTTGGTGCAGCACCGGGGCACATTCTCGAAGACGTAATGCAGGCAGTTTCCCGTGGCGCGAGCGACGAGGTCTTGCGGCAACTCGACCATCTAATCAGTGAAGGTCATAGCCCAACTCACTTCGCGCGGCAGATGGTGCGATTCCTGCGCAACGCAACCGTAGCTCAGATCGCGGGCAAAGACTCTGCTCTCCTGCAAATATCGAGCGAGGAGCGGGACCGTGTCGAGCGAGTCGCGCAGTTGTTCAGCGAAGAGGATCTGACCCGGCATCTGCAAATCATGCTGCGCACGCACGGGGAATTGGGCTACAAACAAGAGCAGCGCTTCCACCTGGAACTCGGCCTCCTCAAAATGGCCCACGCGCAACGCTTGTTGCCGATTGAGCAACTACTCAGCGATGTTGCCGCCTCCGCGAGCGCTCCCGGGACCCCCGGTGCGGCACGCCTCGTTCCCCGACCTACAATTGTCAGTGGCGGGAATGAGATTCGGCGTTCAGAGACAGCGCCGCAGCCAAATCCAATTTCTCCCTTTGCGGCGGATTCCGCACGCAAGGGCACTCCACGGCAAGAGGGGTCAGCTGGGTTGGATTCGGCGACCAGCTCACCGATAATCGCCGCGTCGAACTCACCGGTCATTATGGGCTCCGCCGCGCCGGCAACCGGCACGAGTGTGCCCAAGCCGCAAATCGTTTCCTATCCCGCGGCCGCGCTACAGAATTCGTCGAAGATAACTCCGGATCGGGCTTCAATTTTGAAAGATATTTCCACCGAGAAGCTGCAGGCAGCGGTCCTGCAGGCGCTAGTCGACGGCCAGCAGCGCATCCTAGCCTCGATGCTGGACGCCGGGGAATGGTCCGTCGAGGGAAACGAAGTGGTGATTAACGTGGCCGAGTCGCAGACTGTGCTTGACATGTCTTTGGGTCCCGACGCGAGGCGGCTTGCAATCGCTGCGGCTAGTGGGCTTCTGGGACGCGCGGTCAAGCTGAGGATCGTGCCAGGGTCATCAATCGACGCAGAGAAACGCAACGGCGCGTCAGCGAAATCGAATGGGATGACTTCAGTTGCCGGCGGGCGCAGCCGTGCCGAGCAAGATGCCGTCGTCCGTCGCCTGCAGGATAAATTCGGCGCCCAGATTCGCACAGTCATCGACTACAAGGAGAAGCGGTAACCCCATGGGCGGATTCAATCTGCAAGATTTGATGTCGAAGGCCAAGTCGCAGTATGAAAGCCTGCAGAAAAAGATGCAGGAGACGGTGGTCGAAGCTTCTTCGGGCGGAGGAACGGTGACGGCGAAAATGGACGGCCGCAAACAACTTCTCAGTTTGCGCATCGATCCGGAAGCGGTGAAGTCGGGCGATATTGAAATGTTGCAAGATTTGATCCTCGCCGCCGTGAATGAAGCAGCCCGCAAAATCGACTCTCAATTGCAATCCACCGTTGGAGGCATGCTCGGCGGACTCGGCCTCGGCGGAATGTAGTTTGATACTGCCGCCCCCAACATCCAGTCATCCTGAGCGAAGCGAAGGACCTATGCAATTTGCCGGCGCAAAGAGACTTCATAGGTTCTTCACCCCGCTCAGAATGACAAACCTCCAGAAAGGCCGATGATGTCTAAGTTTGCCGAACCCATGTCGCGCCTGATTGACGAGTTGAAGAAACTCCCCGGCGTGGGCGCAAAAAGTGCGCAGCGGCTCGCCTTCCACATTCTCCGTTCCAGCGACGAAGACGCCGAGGCACTCGCCGTCGCCGTGCGAGATGTAAAAGCCAATCTGCGGCTCTGTTCGGTCTGCAATAACATTACCGACGTAGATCCCTGCGCCTATTGCACCAGCGCAACCCGCAACCAGCGGCTCGTATGCGTGCTCGAAGAGCCAACCAATATCGCCGCCATCGAAAAAACCAAACATTTCAACGGAGTTTTTCATGTCCTGCACGGTACGATCTCTCCATTGCACGGCATTGGCCCCGAGCAACTGCGAATCGCCAATTTAATCGCACGCGTGGAGGCAGGCAGTGTGGATGAAGTGATCATCGCCACAAATCCCACGGTGGAAGGCGAAGCCACCGCCACCTATCTTTCACAGCAACTGAAGCGCGCAGGTGTCAAGGTGACGCGCATTGCCATGGGCATTCCCGTAGGCAGCGATATCGAGTACACCGACGAAATCACGATGCTGAAGGCGATGGAAGGCCGGCGAGAACTTTAACCCGTGAACATTACCCGAATCTATTGAGTTATCTCCGGTTCCAGAAACACATTCGATTCTTCCTCCGCGGAGGCAATTCCCTTCGGCAGCGCGCCGCGATTGTATTCGGCCATGCGGTTCTTCCACTTTAAGAAGTCCGTAATGCTCTGCGGTTCCACACGAATTTCAACGCGGCGCAAGCTGGCCAAGAGAAGATTCATTTCGTGGCGAAAACCGGCGGCGTTTCGTAGATTTTTCGCGGAAGGATGCATCATTTCGACCCGACCGGCGTGAATCTCGAGCAATCCCCAGCCTTCCGGCAACTCGTCCGTGCGTATTAGCCCCCGGGGAGCGAGATAAAAACGTTCGCATCCGATACCTTTGCCAGGCTTGCTTCGAAATGGCTTCGCGCGATCCGCGAGAAAATCTGAGCGACTAACCTTGCATTCAACCAGCACGGAATGGCAAGCGTGCTTCCATCCAATCGCATCAGGCATTTCTCCGTTGACGCACGCTTGCTCAGAGAGCACGACTCCACAACGATAGCGGCGTAGCCAGTGGACCGCTTTTTCGACAAGTTGTGCGTGAGTCATGAGTTAAGATCTCCGCTGACGATCAACAATAACCTTAACCTTTCTATACAAACGAATCCAGCCGCGGAAGTGACTGACCGGTTTCGCTGTTGCAGTTCAGACATGCCTGAACGGTTTAATCATTATCGGCCGGTGCAGCACAGTTTCCAGCAGATGGCGCTCGGTCGCGATGGCCCGAGCGGTGGAACTGCTGGCAGTGTATCCTTCGGCCGCAATGATCAGAGGTTGGTTGGAAGCTAACCCGCGCGCGTTGCGCTGGAATCCATTCGTGCTTCCCTGGTGGGCATTTACAATCCGAATCCGCTGGATATGGCCATCGTGCGCCGCGTCCAGGGAATTGGCAAGACGCAGGATCGCGGCCAGTTGGATCGTCACCTTCTGCTCGTCTGGAAGCAGGTCGCGTATGGTCTTGTGCCTCCGCGTGGGCAGCGCTCCACGATGAAAGCGCGCGATAATAGCGGCTCGACGCAGGTCACCGGCTTCCCATCCGAGTGGGCTGCCCTGCTCACGGATCATTTCAAATGAGGCCTTGTGATGGCCTTTTCCACCCCCTGACTTGCCCACATCATGCAAAAGAGCAGCCGACAAGAGACTGGACCGCGCGGAAACAATATCCACCGCGGGTTTCCACCCCCACCCCAACAAGCCGTCGTAGATCTGAAGAGCCAAACTTGCAACACGTTCCGAGTGGGGAAAATCAGGGTCGAGAGCGTGCGCCCAAAGCTTCATCCGGCGCGTTGCGAGCGCCTCAATCTGCTTTCCTTGCGGCAACGCCTTCCGCCAGACCATCCACAACGAATTCTCCCCAACCATCCTGTCGCGATACTGCTGAACACGCTTCGTGCGCTCAGCAACGATCCGCTTGTGCCATTGATTTCGCGATTCCGTGTCGGGAAAAACTCTGCTTGACGCCGCAGTCGACCACAAAACGTCGAGATCATGCACCTCCCCGAGCACATCCTGCATTTCTTTCAGGTCGCTGCTCCAGGCCTCATGTTCCACGGGCAGAAAATTCTCGACGATGTAGCGGAAGCGCTTAATTCCGATTCGCAGGCTGTGAAACGCCACCTGCGAACGGTTTCGCAACGCTCGGGCGTGCAGCGAGCGCGCCTCTGTCCATCGCTCCAGAGCGAGATGTTTGAAGAGTGCGCTACCCGCTCTCACGCGTGCGGCCCGTGCCGGCAAAGACCTGCTCCACTGCTTCCACTGCTTGCGGTCAAATTCTTCCAGCGCGGCCTGGGCATCGAGTTTCTGCTCTTTTTCTCGGCCGCGCAGCGCACGAAGCAATCCATCTGCGACCGAATCAGCGCCGGCGGCGCCTGATTCGTTACTGGCTGCACCCTGCTTGTCTCCTTCGCTCTGCTTAGTTTTTTCGGTCGGCTGTACGGACCCATCGGACGCACGAAGTTTTTCCACCCACTCTATCATCACGTGCGTGTCACGCAGCGCTCCGAGTCGCTGAAAAAGACGCTTCCCTGCCTTCTTCATGGCTTTCCAATCGGGATCGGGATCGATCGCCATGAGACCATCCGCAAGGGAGCGGCAGCGACGCAGCGACACGCGTAAATCGTGCACAGAGTCCGGACCGAAATCCGCCAGGACGTTGTCGCACTCCTCTAGCACACGCAGCATCCAGTGGCGAAGCCCCGTGGTTTTACCACCGCGACTTGGCTTGGCAGTTAACGCAGGCACAAGAACTTCCCTAAAAAATAGAATTTCACTTTTCCTATTCTCGCCCGATAGCGTTGCGAAACGCCAGTGACAGCACGAATGCTCGCCCCTACTCGCGGCGCAACCCATGCTGTTTCACGAAATAGAACACCCCCGGTTCACGTCCGACTGCCCTATTTTTTCATTACCTCCGTAATGTGCGAGGACTTACCCGCTGGATTACCCTTTACCTGCAGAGTCCGGTTTCAAGGAGCGCCTTATCACGAACGCAGCTACATTTCATGCCAATCGGGCGGCATCGGCGCGTGCCTTCGTTCACAGTCTGAACATTCTCATCAAGTACGCGAGAATGTACGGCTATGAGCACAAGCGCACAGAAAACCAGTTTGAAGTCACTTGGAATGAACTGCAGCAGGGCTTGCCGACTGCGGGAGATGCCGGCTTCCTGCTCGGAGTATCGGATAACAAGCTATTGCTGGATGGGATTCCGCTGGATTCGGGGCAAACCGAGCGCAGCTTCGTCCAACTACTTAGCGCCGCGGGTTTAGCTAGTCTGCACTTCTCGAAAGACGTCACCATCGAAGATTTCACTCGGTTGGTACGCGCATTCGCGTTAGCGGGCTCCAAGGCTCAGGATGTTACCAAGCAAATCAAGGAAGCGCTCAACTCCGCAGGTAAGCAGAGCACCATCAAAATCAACGAAGTGAAGTTTGTTGCCGCCGATCCCCTCACAGGCGACGTCAGTGTGGCGGCACAGATCGCGGCGCAAACTCTGGGCCCCGAATTCAAACAGTGGCTGAACGATCCGCAAAAGCTGTTGCAGTTGATCGCAGCGGCGGAAGGCGCGAGCGCCGGTGGCAGTGCTAACACGCAGGCCCAGGGAACAGTTGTTCCCTTCGGCAGCGTGCCCAACATTCAGGGTGGCATGGCTGGCGGTCCAAACGCAGGCACAGGGGCGGGCGCGGGAACAGCTCCGGCTTGGGAAGGTGGCGTTGTTCCGCTGCAGGAGGCCGAAGTGATTCAGGCCATCCGGCTTCTCACCCGCTTTGGGCAAGTGCAGGGCGATCCGACCATTCAGCCCCAAGATCTGCAGAAAGAACTTGGCGAGACCGATCCAAACACGCGGCTGAACCTGCAGCAGCTATTGGCCTCGCTTGCCGCCAAAGCCACTACCCAACAAGAAGACACGCCGCTGCTTATGAAGGCGGCTGAGCATATGGCAATCCGCTTCGCCCTCGAGCGCTATCAGAAAGGCGAAGTGAAGGTGAACGCTGTTCACCAGATGATGGAGCACATGAGCCGCCAGATGGACTCGTTGCGCCAGATTCTAAAATTGCAAGAAGAGAAGATGAGCAACGCCGGCATTCTGGTTGAGTCGCACGCCGACATACTCGACCGGATGTTCTGGGCGGAAGTACCCGAGTCCGGAAAAAAAACGGTGCTTCTCTCTAACGAAGCGCCGTGCGTGCCGCCCCGTAATGTGCGCCAGTTCGTGGAAGTTCTCCTCGATCGCGAAGACAACCAAAGCTCGGCTGAGATTCTGAACAACTATTCGGGTTGCCTGAGCGCCAAGGAAGCCGAGTCACGTCGCAAGACTTCCATCGGATTGAGCCAACTTGCCGACCTCTATGCCAGACTGGGCGGCGAATCCATGGGCACGGCCATCCAGAGAGTAATCGAGCAACTTTGCGCCGAGAAAGATACAGAGCTGCAAAGCTTGCTGAGCGCCGCTTTTGTGCGCCTCAGTCAGGAGGCCAGCGAAGCCAAAAATTATCAGGCGGTTAATGAAGTTTGCGCCGGCATGGAAAAGTTGCTGCAGCAGCGGCCGGTGATGGTGAACGACCTTCGCCCGCGCATCGGAGTCGAGAACCGCATTCCCGAGTTCATCGAGGAAGCCTTACGTTCGGACCCGCCCCCGCCAGACTTGATGGTAGTACTCCGTAGAACTTGCCAATCCGGGGCGGAGCACTTGGCCGACCGATTCTTCCGCTGCATGCGCCGGGACGAATGTGATCGGATGGTCGAATTGGTCAAGGAAATGGGATCGCCGGCTCTCACCCAAATGCGTGAGATCCTGCGCACCGGACAGCCTCGGCAAGCCTCCGCGGTTGTCGGTCTCTTGAGCCGCCTGGATGTCGGCACACTACTCGAGCTGCTCCCCGCGCGTCTGCCGGAGTGGAACCGCTTTTATCACGACATCGTGGTCCGCCAGATCGCATATGGAGCCGCGACCGATCGCGGTCGAACTCTGCTGGAACTGGCGGAAGTCCTGGATGCCGTGGTGCTTCCCGAGGCCATCGACGAAATCGGAATGAGCGGCGATCTCACTGCAGCGCCACCGCTGCTGGCTATGGCCAAGCCCGGGGAAGCCGCATCGCGCTCGCCCTTCGTACAACTCAAGGCAATCGAATCGCTCGGCAGGCTAAGGGACGCGGAGTCGGTGCCCCTGCTGCGCGAGATTGTGGAAACTAAGAAGCGATTTGGATTCGTTCATCCCCGCGAGCTGCGAGTAGCGGCAGCTCAGTCGCTGTCCAAGACCGACCCACGCTACAGCACGCAGATTCTCTCCGATAGCGGCATCGAACCGGCCGAGTTGGCGATCGCCCCGCTGGATCCGGCTCCGGCATGTCCGTGGGTGCGGCAGCGCCGTTATGAGCGTATGGTGCTCTCGCGCGCGCTCACCGCAACCATTGGAAGTTCCTGGGGAAAATCGAAAATTCTCATCCGCGAATTGAGCCTGGGCGGCGGCATGGGCACGAAAGAAGATAACTTGCGTATCGGCAGCGAAGCCGACCTCGAGATATCTCTGGGCATGCGCAACAAGATCAAAGCTCACGTTTTATTGCGCCGGGCGCGGGTAAACGAAGTGGGATTCGAAATTGTGAACACCGATCTGGAGAGCCGTTATCGGCTGCGCCGTGTCCTAGTGGAAGCTCTCAGCCGCGCTACGCAAAAGAACGACCAGGAGTGGAGCGGAGATCGAAAAATTTAGTTCAAGGTTCCAACGTTTCAAGGTTTCAAACTTACAAAGCTCTCAAAGGTCCAAGGAGAACAAGATAGCTGGGCCTATATCTTCAAGCATGCCGCTCGCCTTTGACGCTGGGGTGATCGACTTTCTTTCCTACCTGTGTATCGTGCTCCTCGTCGCAATCTTGATATTTTCTGCTGCCGCGATAAAAATTCGACGTAGCGGGAAGGCGGTTACTGTTAAGAATCTCACAGGAGCACTACGAAAAGTGAGAGACGACCCAAATGAACCCGCGAGATGGATACCGTAAGTTGAGCTTGTAGGCGTTCGAACCTCAAAAAGAAGAAAGCCGCCAAGTGGCGGCTGTTCTTCTAAAAGCCGGGGCCGGTCGTTTTGACTTTGAAACCTGTGAAACTCTGAAACCTGACCCTCCCTACTTCACCTTCACAAAAATAATAACTAGCGTGTACAGCGCCAGCGACTCGATCAAGGCCAGTCCGAGAATCAGTGCCAACTGAATGCCCGGACGTGCCGCGGGATTACGCGCCAGACTTTCCGCCGCCGATGCAGTCGCCTTGCCCTGCGCCAGTGCGCAGATGCCCGAGGCAAACGCCATCGAGAATCCTGCCGCGATGGCGACCCAATTCACCCCTCCGCTCGCCGCCTCTGTACCCTGCGCGAAAGCCGGGACGGCGAACGAAAGCACCGAAAGTGACATGAACAACTTGCTCAACTTACTCATTGTGTTTCTCCTCGTATGAAATACCGCCAGTGGGTGGTTGACGCCATACCGTGCAGACGCCCTCACGCTTGCGGCTGAAAATCGGTTGTAATCGCTTTGAAAGGGACGGCTTCGGCCGTGCCGTAACTCTTTATACTCCTCTAATGTTCCTCGGAAACCGCACCCTGCAAATAGACCGTTGTCAGCAAAACAAAAATATATGCCTGCAGCAGCGAAACGAAAATATGCAGACCCAGGAACGGGATCGGAAACGCGATCGGCAATAAAGAAATGAAAACCAACGTGACCATATCGCCTGCGAACATGTTCGCGAACAGACGGATGGTCAGAGAGAGCACCCGTGCCAGATGGCTAATCAATTCGATTGGGACCATCAAAGGCGCCAGCGCCGGCATCGGCCCCGCAAAATGCTTCAGATATCCTATGCCGGCGTGTTTGAATCCTTGCGCCTGATAGTAGAAAAACGCGCAAAGTGCGCATCCCAGCGGCACAATCGGGACCGCCGTCGGCGACTCAAAGGTCGGAACTACGCCCAACAGATTCGAGAAAACGATAAATAAGAAGAGTGTCGTCAGAAACGCCGTGTACCCTTCACTATGATGGCCAATAATCTCGTTGCTCTGACCCTGAATGAATCCCTCGATGCCCTCGAAGGCATGCTGCAACCCGCCGGGATCGTCCACCGAGAGCCGCGAGCGGACCAGCAGAAAAACTGCCACCAGGAATAGAAAGACGAGAAACTCCATTGCGAAAGAATTCGAAATCGGAGCCGCCGGATATTTTGGCTCGACGTGTACCGCCAGCAGAAGCGAAGTAACGGGACCGGCAAGCATTTGGTTCAGAGTGTGAGTGAACCAGAGTTGTTCAGGCATAAAAGAGATCGTTATCGATGAACTCGGACAGCGTCAGAAACTTGCTAAACCCCACGAACCAGAGCTGCGTACACTTCGTACCCTGCTTCGCAAACGATGGCTGCTACGGGCAAAAATAAGCCCGCAAGAAGCCCATTCAGGCTCGCGGGTGAAACAGTCAATATAGCATAGGCGCCAACCGCTATCAAAACATAACGCAGCAGAAACCGGGAGACAATTCCACCGGATCGTGACGCTTCAACCCCCGTAGCGCGGTCGGCAAAGCCGGAGATCACGCGTTTCAGCCAATGAAAATTCACATACCCAATGGCACAGCCAAAGCCGAAGCCAACCGCGGATCGCAACCCGAACTTCCACCACGCACCTGCAATCAGCAGCGGAGCCAGGATCACCATAAAGCGGCCGATACGCGGCAAAGCACCGGCATAGAAACGCTCGCCTGGCGCGGCCTGCGTCGCATCGGTTTCCGGGGTGGGCTGATCCGGCATCGACGAAGCTCGGTGGTCAATCATGAGCTCTTGCCAGCGGAACGGCAAACTATTCTTGGTTTACCTTTACTTCGCGTCCCGCATAAAAGCGCGAATCAGCTCGATAAAACCCGCGGCGATGCCGAAGAGAATTCCCGCCAGATAAAGCCATGTGGTGTGCAGCCATCGATCAAGCGCGGCCCCAATGAGCCATCCCACAACAACGGCGGCAGGAAAAACCAGCGCCAGTTGAGTGTAGCGCGCGACCTGCACCCAAAAGTTTTCCCGGCCTTGGGAGTTCTCGGGTTCTTCGGTGGGATTCGGAGGAGACATGTATCGTAACGCTGCCTGGGCACCGCTCAGTGACCCAACTTTGCAACCGTTGGGTTCTGCATGATACCCAGCGACCAGTTCACCAGATTAATAAACCGCTCGGGCAGTATCCCAATGAGGAGCGTAGCGAATGCGGTGACGCCCAGAGCAGCGCGCATACTCCAACTGACGGGAAGCGGCCCTCCCTCGGGTTGGCCCATGAACATCGCATTCGCCATTTTCAAGTAGTAGTACAGGCCGAAGACCGAGTACAGAACGCCCAGGGCCGCCAGCGCGTAGTGGCCGGTTTCGATCAGGCTGAAAAAGATGAAATACTTTCCCCAGAAACCCGCCAGCGGAGGAATGCCGGCGAGCGACAGGAGGAAGATTAGCATCAGCACGGCTTCAACCGGAGCTCGTGAGTAGAGGCCGTTGAGATCGTCAATCTCGTCTCCGATCACTTTTCGATGACACAGCGAAGTGATCACACCGAAAGCGCCGAGGTTCATGAACGTGTAAACGAGCAGATAAATCATGATGCCCTTGATGCCATCGGTGCTGAGTTCAGTGGCAGTCCCGGCGATCAAGCCAAGCAGCATGTAACCGACGTGCGCAATCGAAGAATACGCAAGCAACCGTTTTGTATTCGTTTGCGTAAGGGCGGCAAAGTTGGCGCCGGTCATTGTGGCGATGGACACAAAAACCAGCAGCGGCACATAGAGGGGCCGTGCCGCCGCGAAACCGAGCATAACGCTCGGGAACGCCGGGTATGTTGCGCCCAACACACGCAGCAGCATTGCCCAGCCGGCCGCTTTCACGGCAACTGACATGAATCCAGTGATCGAAGTTGGCGCGCCTTCGTACGCATCCGGCGCCCACTGATGAAAAGGTACCGCCGCGACCTTGAACAATAAGCCGGTGGCCGTTGTGAGAAGCGCCAAAATCACGACCGGATTGTGCGGATCTTTAGCGAGAATAACCGCCAGCCTGTGGCCAATATCGCCCAGGCTTGTGGTGCCCGTGAGTCCGTAGAGAAGCGATAATCCGTAGGCGAAAATACCGGACGAAAATGCGCCCAGCAACAAATATTTCAGCGCCGCTTCGTTCGAGCGCCGGTCGCGGCGCAGGAATCCTACCAGAACGTATGTCGAAATCGCCATCAGCTCCAGGCCGATAAAGATGAGCACGATATCGAAACCGGCGGCCATGCACATCATGCCGACCACCGAGAGCAGCATCAGTGCGTAATACTCGCCGTGGTTCTCATGCTCCGTCTTCATGTAGCGAACTGACATGAGGATGGCGATAGCCGTGCCCGCGAGGAAGAGATAGAAGAAATAAATGGCGCCGCGATCCACCAGCATCGTGCGCATCAAACCAAGCGCGCCCATGGAAACTGAGCGGTTTGCCTGCTCCCAAGCCTGTATTCTATACACCCCGCCTGCGGCGAAGAGCACGCCGATGAATGCAGTAACGGCGTTCACCCACTTCGTTTCCGGCGGGATCATCAGATCGATCAGCAGGATGCCGAGCGCGAACAGCGTGAGCAAGGTAATGGGGAGCGCCAGCAGATAATCGGTCGCCGAAAATTGGCTGAATGCTCCCACTAGTTCTTCCCTTTCGTCGGCTCGGGAAGATTGCGCACCTCTGCAGCGATTGCTATCCCCGGTTGACTTGAGGGAAGCGCTGCGTTGACCGCTCCTCCAGCCTGCGGATTGTGCACGTTCTGCACAAGCTGGTTCACCGGTTGCTCCAGAATCTGGAAGAACGGCTTCGGATAAAGTCCGATCCAGAAAGCCATGACAAGCAGCGGCACAAACGTGAGCACTTCGCGCGGCGTAAGGTCGTGCAGTTTTTCGTTCTTCGGGTTCGTCACCGTCCCGAAGAAAACCCGCTGATAAAGCCACAATAGATATGCGGCCGCCAACACAACCCCGGGAACAGCCCACGCGCCCCAGCGCCAGTTTTCCATGAATGTTCCCTGCAGAATCGTGAATTCCCCGACGAAACCATTGAGCAGTGGAAGTCCCATGGAGGAAAGAAACATGATCATGGTGATCGTCGCGTAAACCGGCATCACATTCGAAATGCCGCCATACTCCGCGATTTCACGCGTGTGCCGCCGCTCATAGAGAATGCCGACAATCAAGAACAGCGCGCCGGTTGAGATGCCGTGATTGATCTGCTGCAGAACCGACCCGCTAAGCCCCGCAGAATTCAAAGCAAAGATGCCGAGCGTGCAGAAGCCCAGATGGCTGACCGAAGAGTACGCCACCAGCTTCTTCATGTCTTTCTGCATCAGTGAAACCAGTGCGCCGTAGATGATCGCAATGAGCGAGAGCGTGATCATCCAGCCACGAACTTTGGTGTGCGTTAGAACGTCGGGAAAGAACGGCAGTGAGAAGCGGATGAAGCCGTAAGTTCCCATCTTTAGCAGAACGCCTGCCAGAATCACCGATCCAGCCGTTGGCGCTTCCACGTGAGCATCGGGCAGCCAGGTGTGAAACGGGAACATCGGAACTTTAATGGCGAACGCGAAAAAGAACGCAAAAAACAAAAGCGTCGCTATGGTTGGGCCGTACGCGGGGTCGGAATAGACTTTCGGCGCCGTCTCATAGAGAGCTGTCAGGCTGAACGTGTAGACGCCGGTCACACCGTGATGATGGAAGTACAGAAACAAAATTCCCAGCAACATCAACACCGATCCGGCGAGGGTGTACAGGAAGAACTTGATTGCAGCGTAGAGCTTGCGTGGACCACCCCAAATCCCGATCAGCAGGTACATCGGCACCAGCATCGCTTCCCAGAAAACGAAGAACAGGAAAAAGTCCAGCGACATGAAGACGCCGAGCATGCCGGTCTGCAGGATCAGGAACCATATGTAATATTCCTTGACGCGGTTCTCGATCGCGGTCCATGAAGACAGAATCGAAATCCAGCCCAGCAGCGTGGTCAGCATGATGAGCAGAAAGGAAATACCGTCGATGCCGATCACGTAGCCCGCGCCAATCGAAGGAATCCAATTATTCGACGAGCCTTCGATGAACTTGAAGCCAGGCTCGAGCCGCTGCGCCCAAAACCACGACACCAACGGCAGCGAAATCAGAAAACCGCCCA
>Ga0116125_1000268_pt1 | contig 24811 bp, 23 predicted proteins | sample June2015DPH_16_1_2_FD_89729 | JGI IMG/M metagenome (GOLD analysis project Ga0116125, IMG submission 89729) | Peatland microbial communities from SPRUCE experiment site at the Marcell Experimental Forest, Minnesota, USA - June2015DPH_16_10 | ecosystem: Environmental > Terrestrial > Soil >...
CACCGGCTGCGCCAGGAGTTCTATGGCCTTCCACATGATGCCGAACTATTTCGCCAGCGCCTGATCAAGGAAGCTGTTCATGAACTGGGACACACCCTGAACTTGACTCACTGCGATGACTACCGCTGTGTCATGGCCTCTTCGCACGCCGTAGAGTGGATCGACCTCAAGGTTGGGGCATTGTGCGCGGGTTGCCGCAGCGCAATGGCATCGAAGAATATGGCAGAACCAATAAGGAGCCGCTGACCTTCGGACGGTTTTAGAAGCAGCCGAACTGCATGATAGTTCCTGGAGTCAGCTTATTCTTGTTTAACCTCCAACACCCCTTAGGTAGAATTCATTAAACCCTCAATGCCCAGGTTAGGAACATGTATATCAACCTAGACCTCTTGCTCAAGTTCGCGACACCGGTCGGAGTAGTTGGCGGCTTCGTGAGTCTGATTTACACAATCAACAATGTTCGACGACAGATCAACGTCCAAATTCTCATGAAGTACACCGAACGATATGAGCACATACTCGATGGATTTCCAGAGGATGCCCTTCTGGGACGATTTAATCCGGACGCGCCACTTCCACAGGAGAGCACACAACTAACCATCTGCCTATTGAAATATCTAAATCTCTGCTCCGAAGAGTACTATCTTTGGAAGCACAAGTATTTATCGAAAACTGTGTGGGTGGTCTGGGAAGGCGACTTGAAAAGGATCATCGGAAGCCCGCTTTTGCGGAGGGAGTGGCTTCGGTTGAAAACTGAATACTTGTCGCATAAAGATTTCTTGGAATATGTAGAAAACATCCAGGCGAGTCAAAAAGCGCCAGTCTCACGCGAGCCTAAATAAAGCGCGTCTCTTCCGCTGACTGTCAGCAAGTAAAACTCCGGCCACCCGGGGTCCTGGCTGTTTTGCCTTGGATCCGGGTGGCCGTTGTTTCACCGTGAAGTCGACTTATGACAGGAAGAACTCTTTCGCCAGCGGCAGCCACTTATCGTCTGGGATCTGGGTTGAGAGATCGGGCATGGCCACTCCTCCGTCCTGGGCCATCGCACCGGCCATTGCTTCGGACATCGCCAGCGGCATGTGGCGCTGCAGGCGCATCGCAGATTCCTCTGTCCACCAACGCGCCATCGCGCCGCCCAGCAGGTTGCGGAAGCTCGTCTTGGCATCGGGAGCTTGAACCGTGAGCAGCCAGCCTTCGCCGTAGGGATCGTGGAGCGCAAGCTCCGGATTTCGCACGATCGCGTCGTTAATGTCAGACACGCTTCCCTCGAAGGGCGAAACCATGTCGACCGCAGAGCCGTCACGATGAATGGTGCACATCTTCTGGCCTTGGCGAATCCACTGGCCGCGTTGCGGCAGCGTGATGTGCTCGATTTTTCCGGTCAGCTTGGAAGCAAAATCATCCATGCCGACCCGCACCAGGTTGGGGCTCTCGCTCAACGCCCAGGTGTGACCAGGGTGGTAGCGCAGGTTTTCCGGCACCTCGAAACCGGCGACCAAGGCCGGCTGCAAGCGCGGAACAGCGGAATCGTACTCTGCCGCGGAGACCTGCAATGCGGGTCGCACTGCCGTGTGTCGGGTCCGGAAATAATCGATCAGTAGGAAGATTGCGAATGTCACGAGAACCAGTACGACTGTCATAAGTCACCTCGGCGGATGGCCGTCTTACGAGCCACTCACAACTCTCTAAAGGCAATCGCGATGCCACGACGGGGCGGGTCGCACCCAAACGCACTGCGGGCGGCGATCTTGTGCAAAATCAGAGGGATGAACAAACAGTTCCACTGCGTCCCTGACAATTGCGAGGAAATTGTCTACTTAGCCTTGGTGAAAATCGCAACAGGTTAAAGGAGGTATTCGCAGTTACTGAGAAGCAACAAGCGGGTCATGGCTTGTACTCAGGCACTTAAAGGGTGTCGCGCGCCCGATGAATTTCACAACGGCCAGGTTGAAGAATGCAACGTTGATCTATCGTGCTCTCTGGGGGTGTTCGAGTTGAGCTAAAAAAGCCCTCTCCCCGGACATCGGAGAGAGGGCATTTTACAGCCGGAACGCAATTTAGTCGTCGTCGTCGGCCTTAGTGGGTGCAGCCCGGTTGAAGTCGCTCGCGGGACGAACCGACGCTTCGCCGGGGTAAGGGCGCGTGAAGCTGGTGGATTCGTACCAGTTGAGGTGGTTGACGGTGTCCGAGTCTTCGACGTCTGGCCTGTGATAATTGCCCGCGAAGATCTCCGCCTTCTTCGCCATCCAGCCAGCCCTCAGAGCCTTAAGCGCGGGGCTCTCTTTCTTCCCGGTGGACTGCGCCTTGACCGCTTGAGCCTTGGCCACGTCCGCAGAACACGACGCCGGGAGGGTCTGGGTTGGAGTCTGGCTAACACCGTAGGTCAGCGGCACTCCAGTTGCCACGTGGGTCCACGGCAGGAAGTTGTCCGCCCCGGGGTTATCGAGGAAGAGCGTCGCCATCGGTGAGGCCACAAGGTCGTTCTGGTTCATTGGCTTTATGCCGAGGATCTGCTCGATCGTGCGAGTCATGTTGACCTGCGTGTAGAAGGTGCTGTCAACGTAGGGCGCATCCCCGCTGCTCTGGATGACATAGGGGCTGATGATATAGCCAGGGCTGCGGTGACCGTCGACGTGGTCGACGCCGGTCTGCGCGTCGTCTTCGGTGACGAAGATCGCCGAAGAGGACCAAATCGGGCTGTGGCTGATGGCGTCGACGAAGCGGCCAAGAGCCAGATCGTTGTCGGCCTGCATGGCTACCGCGTTCGGCGGGCCGCCGGTGTGGTCGGAGCTGATCCACATGAACTCCAACTGGGGAACCGTACCGGCCGTAACATCCGCTTGGAAGTCCTCATTCCAGATATCGAACCGGAACTGGTCGGGGATGCCCAAGTCGAATTGTGGGTAGGTCTGGTAGGTGTTGTTAATCAGGTTCGGCAGCGGCGAGTGCGATGCGACCGTGCTGTAGTTGTAGAGCTGGGGCTCGTCGCCAGCCTCGTAACAGGTTATGTCATTGTAGAAGTCGATCCACAGCGGCTCCGCGGTCGAAGTGTTCGGCTGCAGGAACGAGTTGTACTCGATGTACTCGCCGTAGTTCTTAAACGAGACGTTGTACTTTACAGCCTGATCCCACAGATGGCCGGCCTTCTGGTAGGCAAGCGCCTCGCCGCCGTTGGAGGGGTAGTCGCGGAGCCAGTCCGGCGACTGGATGTCGTCGGCGTAAGGAGCCATGGCCTGCGTGATCCAGTTGTGACCGTCAGCCGACTGGCGGCTCGGGTTGTAGTAGTTGTCCAGCAGCGGGAAGCGCTGCACGATCGCGTGCGCGTTGGGTGTTACAACTGGGTACGCTGTGTAGGTCGAGTTGTCGCCGAAGGTTGCCAGGGAGGCGTCGCCGTTGCCGGCAGTTACGTCGCCCAGGATCTGATCGTAGGTGCGGTTTTCACGGATGATCAGGAAGATGTGCTTGATCAGCGAAGGGGCACCGATCTTGCCCGGGATCGCGACCGGCGGGGTAGTACTCAGGCCACCGGAGGCAGATTCGATATTGGCCGTGAGATCCCAGTGGTTGTTCTGGGTGACCTGCGTCGTATAAGCCGCCAGGGTCGAGCTCGCAACGGGAACGGGAACGATGCTCACGGTGCCGAGGTCCTGGTGGGTGTTCAAGTCGGTCGCGCCGAATTCATCGGCGTACGAATTTTCGAAAGTATTCGTCGGAGGTGGTGCTACGCCGTAGCCCGTGGTGCCGATGCCCTTGTCGTTGGCAACGAGCAGCTCACTATCCGTCGCGTCGAGCACGACCGAACTCGGAGCATAGCCGACCGGGATCAAGCCCTCGACCTGGTCTGTGGTGAGGCTAAGAACGGCAACCGCGTTGGCATTGTAGAGCGCGACGTAGGCAAGGTTGTTCACAGAGTCGACTGCGATCGAGTTCGGCCCCACACCAACGTTGTTACCGGGCACGCTGATCGGCAGCCCAAGCTTGATTGACTTCAGCAATGTGTTGGAGGTCGTGTCGATAACCGAGATGGCGTCGCTATAGGCATCGGCGACCAGGAGTTCGGTACCGTAAAACGCCATGCCCGTCGGGTGCAGACTGACGTTGATGTGTTTGGTGAGGCTGAACGTGGAAAGATCGACCACGGAAACGGTGCCGGTGGTCGTGGCGCCAGTCGGATTGTCGACGACGACCGGAGTGCCGTTCGAGTATCCCTGGAAGTCCGTCTCGTTAGCAATTCGTCCGCCCTCGTTGGAGACGTAGGCGGTGGAACCGTCTGGCGAGATCACGACGCTGTGGGGGACGTTACCCACGCGGATCTCCGGACCCTCCTTCGGGTTCGGCTGCGTCAGGTTGATGCTGGTCAGCGTGTCGTTGTTGTCCAGCACGGCGTAAGCAGTACTGCCATTGGGCGAGATCGCGATGCCCATGGGATAGGCAGTATAAGCACCATCTGACACAATCGAGACGGTCTGGCCGCAGGGGATTTCAATGCTGCCCGTGGTCCCCGGAGGGCTGCCCGAGGGGGGCGTCGTCGTCGTGTTATATGGGAAGCAGTTAACAGTGGTCAGATAGCCGCCGCTGTTGACGTCTAGCGAAACACCAACCTGGGCGTAGTTTGAGAGCAAGCCCGTCGTCGGGTTAACGCTGGCGATGGCAACGTAGGCTGGTCCGTAGCCGCCGTCTTGGCTAAACACCAGGTACGCGCCGTTCGGCGTATAGGTGATGCCGGTTGTGCTGCCGCTGTTGTTGCCGAGCGGTGGGTTGTAGTTCTGCAGAACAGCACCGGTTACGGTGTTGAAAACAGTGACGGATTGTGGGGCGCCCATTTGAAGGACGGCGGCGGTCTGATTGCCAGTGGGGTTCAGCGCGATAGCCTTGGCCCTGGTCCTGATGCCCAGGTAGACCTGGGTGCCGGCGGGGGTTAGGATCGTGCCATCACTGACGACCCACGGGTAGGACAAGGGCGCCGAGTAGGTCGGGCCCGTGCTCGCGTTCGTGTTCTCGCCAGGTGTGTAGGTCGGAAACTCTGTGGACTGCGCGAGCGCCGAAACGCTTAGAGCTGCTGTCAGCAGTCCGACGAGCAGAGGCAGACGCCTCATCGAAGACTTATTGCTAGACTTTGGGGACATGATGCTCCTCCTCCTGGTTCTAGCCAGGGGACACCATGGTCGCAGCGCAGGGCTAACGCCACCATGACGGCGAGATTACATTCTTGTCATCTTGATTCGGCGCAACGCGATCGGCGTCATGCAGCGCGGGACAGCGGTACTTGCAGAGTTACGCGAGTCCCTTGCCCAACCTTGCTCGCGATTTCCACATTCCCGCCGTGCAACAGCATGATGCTCTGAACGATGGCCAGCCCCAACCCAGTTCCCCCCGAAGACTGGGAACGCGACGAGTCGACGCGGAAGAAGCGATCAAAAACCTTGGGCAGGGCTTCGGCGGGAATGCCGACGCCGGTATCGGAAACTTCGATGCGAATCGTGGAGAAGTCTCCATTCGTCCCTAACACGACTGCTCCGCCGGCTGGCGTGTGAGCCAAGGCGTTCGAAACCAGGTTGCCCACTGCCCTCTGCAAGAGCGTGCGGTCCAGTTCGGCAAAGATCGGCTGGTCGGCGACCGCAGTAGTAAGCGAGACTCCGGCATCCGCGGCGGAGGCTTCGTAATATTCCCGGACTCCGCCCAGCAATTCGCCCACATCCACCCGCTCGCGTCGCAAGTGGGCCAGGGGGCTCTCGGCACGGGCCAGAAACAAGAGGTCGCTGATGAGGTCCGAGAGCCGTACTGCTTCTTCGAGGCAGGACTCGATTACACTGCGATATTCGCCGGCACTTCGAGCGCGGGCCAAGGCAACCTCGGCTTCGCCTCGAATGTTATTCACCGGGGTTCGCAGGTCGTGCGCAATATCGGCTGAGAATCGCGAAATGCGCTCGAAGGACTCTTCCAGCCGGTCCAGCATTTGGTTGAAAGTGCTGGCCAGGGATGCCAGTTCGAAAGGGTATCCTTCAGGAAGAATGCGTTCCTGCAGGTTCGTCGAACTGATGTGGCGGGCGGTGGTCGCCATTTCCTCCACCGGCCGGATGCCGTGTCGCGCAATCTGGTACCCGACCAGTGGAAAAACGCCGAAAGTTGCGAGCAAAATGGCCCAGAACCAAAACCGATAGCGCGCCAGCAACGCTTCGTTTTGCGAGACATCAATGGCAACCTGAATAGTGTCTATTTGAGTTGCAGGCAAACCGACTGGAGCCGACGCGCTCGTCACACGAAAGGCATGACCGTTTCTGCCCCTCATGCGAATGTTACGATCCGGACGGCTTCGGGTTTGACTGGCTAATTGCGCCAGGTCCAGTTGATCCGCCATGCCCGGCGTAATCAACAGTGGTGTGTTTTTTTCATCCAGCAGGCGAATGTAAAACTGCTCGTAGCGCCGCGCCGCGGACTCGAGCTCAACTTCCTCCCGCAACGCGTCCCAGTCGTCGGGTCTCTCGCGCAACATGGTGCGCAGCACATGCACCTTGTCCGCCAGAAACATATCGTTGCTTTTCTCCAATTCGCCGACCAGCACGAAATAAAGACTGGCCGTGGCGGCGAAAACCAGAAACAAGCCGGCAAGAGCGTAGCCGGCGGTCAACCGGAAGGCCAACGTTCTCCATAGTCGGGAGACCCGCACGAGGCTACGCTTCGGATTCCAGGACATAACCGGCGCCCCGAACGGTGTGGATCAGCTTAAGCGGGAAAGGATCGTCTACCTTGCTGCGCAGCCTGCGCACGTTGACGTCGACGACATTGGTGTCGCTGTCGAAGTTCATGTCCCAGACGGATTCGGCGATCAGAGTTCGCGACAGCACCTCACCTGAGCGCCGCGCCAGCAGAGATAAGAGAAGGAATTCTTTGGACGTGAGCTCCAGGCGCTGCCCCGCGCGCGTGGCCCGCTGGCGCAACCAATCGATTTCAAGGTCGGCCAGACGAAGCGTTTCTTGCGCGCGCGGCGGCCCACGGCGCAGCAGCGATCGCACGCGGGCCAGCAACTCGGAAAAGGCGAACGGTTTTACCACATAATCGTCCGCGCCCAGTTCGAACCCTCGAACGCGCTCGTGCACGGCATCGCGCGCGGTTAGGATAAGGACGAGTGAGCGATGGCCTTCCTGGCGCAGGCGAGTTAGAACCTGCCAGCCATCCAGGCCCGGGAGCATCACGTCGAGAATGACAAGATCGAAACGCAATTCCAGCGCGAGATGCAACCCGTCCAGTCCATCGTCCGCAACATCAACGATGAAACCTGCCTCCCCAAGTCCCTTCTTGAGGAACTTGGCCGTCTTGGCTTCATCTTCGATGACTAGAATTCTCATGACTCGCCGCCTAGAACCCGAATCTCACCGAAAACTGCAATACTCTGGGAAGACCGTTGGGACTGATTTCCTGGAGAGCGCCAAAGTTGCCCGGGCCTGAATTTGGCACCAGATAGCACGTCTGGGTCTGGGTCATGCCGTCACCGCAATTGCTGCCAAACGGGTTGTATTGCAGTTGGTTGACCCCGTCTCCGTTCTGGACGTAATAGTTGGGATGATTGAACAGGTTGAATGCCTGTGCCTGAAATTCCAGTTCCTTGCCCTCGCCGATTTCGAAGCGTCGCCCCAATCCGACGTCGACCCTCTCCAGCCATGGGCCATAAAAAGAATTCAAGCCGACTCCAGGCGTTGGACCGGCGCCATTGATTCCGCCCGCGGTGTTGGCGGTGTCCTGATTGAAGGCTGAGTCGTTCAGGTTGTCATTGCCGAAAGGTTCGCAGCCCAGGGTCGCCAGGCTTCCCGAGTTGCTGGACGTCGTACACGCCGGACTTAGCAGTCCAGCATACGGACGTCCGGAAGAGAATTCCATCACGCTACTCAGCGCCCAACCGGAAAGCAAGGTGCGTGCTGTGCCCGGACCGGTCAACCTTTCCAATCGCGGCTGGTAGACAGCGGCCAGGGTGATCCGGTGCCGCTGGTCGAGCAGCGAAGTAGCATGAGTATTGCTGAAGTCGAACTGATTGTTGAAGTCCATGCCGTCGAGCATGATGCTCTTAGCGAACGTGTAAGAAGCCTGCAGGGAAAGTCCATGCACCATGCGCCGTTGCAGCTGCACGAAGAACGAGTTGTAGTAGTTCTGCGCGGGGCTGATCAGCTCGTTGATTTCCCCCAGATTCGGATTGATGCGTCCCTCCGCAAGCAGCCCGTTGTCCATATTCGGCAGAACGTAGGCGGGACCGTTACAGGGCAGCGAGACTGTGTTCGGAGGACAAATGTAGTACGTGGTTGTCCCCGTCAAAGGCATCAAATTCAAGTCATAGGCGCTGCCGGAGAGAATGTGAACCCCGTGATTAAACATGGTGCCGATACTCAGGGTTGTGTTCTCGCCAATCTCGCGCTCGATCTGCAAACTGGACTGCAAAATGTAGGGCACGCGAAATTGCGGAGAAATCAGGGAAATGTCTGGCGCAGCCTGGAACAACGGCGAATTTGACGGCAGGATGTTCGGGAATGTCGGCTCCTGTTGGTTCGGTACGCCCCCGTTGTACTGCGCACTTACCTCTGACTGCTGTGAGGCCAGTCCGTTCGAGATGACCGCGTTGCGATAGTTCAGGCCGTTCATGTTCGTATAGAACATGCCGAACCCTCCCCGAACCACCGTCTTCGACACCGGCTGCCAGGCAAATCCGAAACGTGGGGCCAACCGCTGGTACTGGTTCGGGTACTGCCCAGTCAGCGGGAAGGCAGGATTCTCGGCGGGCTGCGGGTAGACCTGGAAGTCCTCGCGCAGGCCCAGTTCGAGCGTCAACTTCGGCAAGGCGCGAAACGAGTCCTGCACGTAGAACCCGTAGTAGGGCACCGAAAAGGAAAACCTTGGCTGCCCGGACGCCTGGCTGAAATTGATGTATTGTCCGAGGGCAAAAGCTTCGAGGCTGGGAAATTCGTAGAGTCCAAGCGGCGATCCAAAATCGACCGCCTCGTTGGGGTCAGCGCCGCCGTCATCTGTGTCCGCATCCCAGGAACGGCTCCAATCGAAACCAAACTGCAACGTGTGCTTGCCGATCACGTAGTCTACGCGCTCGGAGAGAGAGTACTGTTTCTCAAAAACCCGCCCAATGGAAAACGCGGCGTTTCCCAGGGTGAAAGCGGCCGGACTGTCCAGAATTACCGTCGGCGTGTTGGGAGCCAACCCGCTGGGAGTCGCGATTTCGTTGTCTTGCGACGTGCCCGCGTGGAACTCATTCAACAGTCTGGAAGAGAACGTGTGGGTCCATCCTACGCTCGTTTCAAACGTATTCACGTCGGCATTGGCCAACGTTTGCAGGCCGTAATTGCCCACCGTGGGGTCGGTGATCACGCCTCCAGGCGAGTTGAAGCGATTGAAGTTCAAGCTGAGGAACAGGCCATCCCGCGAACTCGACTGGTAATCCAGCCGGGGCGTAATGACCAGATCGTTGCGCTTCCTGGTTCTGCTGCCCAGATTCAAATCCAAGCCGTTGATGACGTTGGACACTTGTTGCAAGTACACGGGATTGCTGGCATCCGGCGCTGTGTCAGTGCCGGGCACAGGCAAAGGTCCGTTGGGTGCCGGGAGAGTCGTACCATCCGGGATGCCAAAGTTAGAGGACAAGAAACCGGGCTGTGTGGCGTTCAGCGCCTGGTTGATGACGGAAAACGGATCGCTTCGCAGTTGCTGCTCGTAATCCAGGAAGAACCACAGACGGCTTCGGACGATCGGTCCGCCCACCCCGCCGCCGAATTGCTGCAGACTGTCCTGCGGCTTCGGAAGGCCTGCCGCTTTGTCGAGAGCGTCGTTGGCTCCGGTAGCAGAGTTGCGGTTGTAATAAAAGGCGCTGCCGTGGAAGGTATTGCTTCCCGAACGAGTCACCGCGTTAACGAACCCTGCTCCACCACCATAGACAGCCGAGTAAGGACTGACCGAAACCTGGAATTCCTGGATCGCCTCTTCGCCATACAAATAAGGGATGCGATAACGCCCGATAATGTCGGCGAAATAGTTGTTGGTGGCATTGGTTCCGTCGACGGTGAAAGCATTCGATCCATTGCCATTGGCGTAGCCAGAGTCTTCCCCGCCCTGCTGTCCTGCAATGCTTACCAGGCCGGTATCTCCGTCGTAGCTGGTATTGGGCGTCAGGGTCATAAAATCGGTGTAGCGGCGTCCATTGAGCGGTAGTTCCTCAATGAAGGACCGGTCAAGCACCGTGCTTGTCGAAGATTCCACAGGCCGCAAAAGCGGCGTCGTCCCGCTGACCTTTACAGTTTCTCCCCCCGTTCCCACTTCCAGTCTGAGATCTTGCATTGTGGTGTTTCCCACCAGAACCCGCACCAAGGCCTCGACATCGTGAAAGCCTTTTTCGGTCGCCGTGACTGAATACGTTCCCGGCATAAGAACCAGGAACTGGTAAAGTCCGGCATGATTCGCCACGGCGGACAGTTGCAGCCCGGTCGCCAGATTGCGTACCACTACCGACGCTCCCGGCACAACTGCTCCCGTTTTGTCGGTCACGCGGCCACCGATTGCACCGGTGAGCACGGCATTCTGAGCTGGCAACTGGAGCACGCTCGCTAAAAGGAATAGTTCGGCAAGAAGCAAGCGTGTTGTTAGCAGCCTCATCGTTGCCGTAAACAGGCGGAACGCTCCGGTTTTCGCGTTGATCTTCATCGAATCGCCCTCTTGTGTTGGTGCCGCCCGTGTCTGGCAAGAACTTCAAAAGAACCGCGACACAATTTACTCCCTGACTATTGCGGATCGTAATACGCCTTGAAGAAAACTGCGACAGGCCGTGCACCCGGGGCCGATTCCCGTGGATAGGTAACGTTTGTAGTCGGGACTGCTCACGGTCACTTAAGTTCCCCCGGTGGCGAAACTATATTCCTTCTGATTATCGTCCGGTCAACATCACGGAGACAAGCAGTCGGCAGGAGCAGCGGACTAACCGAGCTTGCGGACTCGTACTGCGGATCTCATCACAGCTTCCTTTCGAAAAGCTGAATGCCAGTCGGAGGTTCACTGCTATGACGGCAAAGTGTCGCCGGCGGAGAAACGAGGATCAACCCAGGCAGCGAACCGGAAACATCCACGCTACGTACCTATTGTTATGGAAAGTTGAAGCGAATGTGAATATCAGATGAAAAGACTTCCACAAGCGATATCGTTGGCCGATAGCCGTGTCCCTGCGCGAGCGCCGTACACTTTGGATTTTGACCGTGGATCAGGATCGGTAACTACACCAAGCTGGGGGTCGATTCGGTGAGCTTTCTGGATCTCGCCGACAACGCTTTTCGATGCGGCACAGAATCCTCGCCTAGTGGCGAGAATAAAAGCGCTAGGATCCAGCCGAGCGCCAGTCCTGCGAACAAAAAGGTAACTGCCGTCGGGAGGTCGTATTCAGGGCGAGTTCCGTTTTCGATCAGCATGTGCTTTGGCCTTGGTCCAGTATCCCAGTTTGTCCTAGAGCTCGGCTTGCCGGCGTTCTGCGGTCTCCAACGCCGTCTCTAACTCTCCGCGGCAACCGATGAAATCGTGATCGTTTTGCCGTGCAACGCACCCACGATGCGAGCACGCTGTCCAGCAACCCTTTTCAAGACATTCAAGTCGCCATCGAGAAGGTATGTCACATCCCCATCGATCAGGACAAAGCTAGCTCCGCCGTGTACGCAGGCGCGCGAACAAGTCGCGGGAGCTTGGCCAAAAGCAGCGGAATGCTTAGCGCCACAGCGGGAGCAGGTCACCATGCCGCTGTACCCTTGCTCAGTTGGGGTCTCTTGCCGCGTCCCCACTTCAGCGGCCGCTCCAGCGGCAGCCCCCAGAGTTGCAAACAAAAGTGCTAGGAGGCACGCGACCGCTGTGCCGAGCATCAAGATCTCAATCCATACGCGGTTCGTTTTCATAGCGGCTCAAGGCCCCTTATCTACGAGGCAGCAGATGGATGCTCCACACGCTCGCAGAGTTGGCTGCCAGAATGGATGCAACTGGCGTGCCAGTGCTGTGGCTGAACGGAAGGGGCGACCTAAGTCGGTGATAGGAAGGGCTCAGACGCACTATCGCTGGCAAAGTGCGGCCTCGCGTAAGAATGCAGCCAGGAAGAAATTTCTCGATGCGAGTACGAAACAGTAGCCGTGTTGGGGTGGGCCGGCTTGGCTCCCGCCCTTAGCCCGCCCGTGAACGCTTAGGCTGCCGCCTCCGCGGCCTTCGCCCTTCCCAGGCTTGCAGCCTCTCTTGCTCCTTCACGGCGCAACAGTTCGATGGCCCTATTCGTCTTGCCGTTTTCGCGACAGGACACGTATACCAGGGCTCCCACGTCGCAGAGCTGGTGGCCGAGCCTCGTTGCCTCGTCCTCGGAAAAACCAAGTCCCATCAGGGTTCGCGATCCGCGAGACATCGAAGGGAAATTCTGCTCGATCACCAGAGCATGGAAAAACGCCTGCGAACGAATGAAGAAACCAACCGTGGGGATAACAACCGCGCCAAATTCTGAAAACCAGCCGATCATGCGGGCGCTGGTTGCGCTCTCTGCCCAGTCGGCGTCGAGTATCTTGGCATCACGCACAACGGTGGCAACCGGATGAGCGGGAGACAGTACCATGCAGATATCTTCATTCTCGAATCCGGCGCGATTCAGAGCATGGACGACTTCGGGCAAAGCAACAGTGCGAGGGTACATGCCGTATGCAGCGGCTCCGTTTACGCTCATGTGTTGATCTCCATGCCGGATTCGCGAGGAAAGGTGGGAATCCTTCTACAGTACGACGACCGGGCGTTAAAGCAAGCCTACAGAGCTCGTGATACGGAGACACTAGGGTAAATCGTGTAGAACTGGACAAAGGCGTAAAAGCTATGGAGCTCCAGCGCGTGCAGAAAGTTTTCGCGTACCTCTGTCGCGGAACCAACTCTCCCACCATTTCGTCCAATCGCGCCCATCAAGACCTCACGGTAGCACCTCCTCAAAACCTTATTAGGACAAAACAGCACTTTTAACTCGATTGATCTCGCTCGATCCATCAGGTCTCCCTGTAGCAAGAGTGAATGGGTGTGGGAGTGGCGGCTTCGGGCTGGCGCCTAAGACTTAGCCGGGCGATTATCACCGCACGCACCCGGCTCCTACCCGCACAGATTGAGTACAACGCTGTATTTCGATATCGCTCCGTTGGTCTTAAATAGATCTAGTGAAATAGATCAAGGAGCTACCAACATGTCGAATATCCTGACGAAGTCACTATCCGCATCAGAAGCTCATAACCTGCGGCGAACATTCGAAGCCGCTATTGCGCAGATCCAGCCGGGGGGAGAACGTTGCTATTCGAAGACTCCAATCGTCGTACGCAGACAAAATATAGTGCCAGGCGATCAGACTGCTGAGAAGCGGGCGTTGACTGACGCGGCACGAGCCCTCGCACAGCTCTGGAACATCTCTCCCTCTCTAGTCCGTTGAGGGAGGTCCCCCGACGAGGTCAATCATATTGCGGGTATGAGCTTCCTTCAGTTCAGGAGCTTCCGAAGCACCGAACTTCCTATGCTCGCGCCAATAATCTCAAGAAACTGCTCCCGGCCCGATTCTCAACTTTGGCCAGGAACGCACAAATGCAGGATGAGCGGCAATTGTCGTTGCAGCCGATCACCCTGCAGGCCCAGCGCTGAAATTTGTGATTCCGTTAACGGCGAGAACGCTGACTCACTTCCGATTCCTCCTCAGAGTCGGCCGAATCGGGAACGCGTTGAGGCGGTTTAGAGGCAGCCTTGGCGTTGTCCGACTCCTTCTTAATAGCGTCTTTGACTTTGCCAACTGCATTTTGCAATTTGCCTTCGACTTGCTTCGCGGTTCCTTTTGCTTGCTTTTTAGGGTCGCCCGTCCACTCTCCTGCCTGGCGTTCGATGCGTCCCGCTAAATCTTTGACTTTGCCTTCAACTCGATCTTTATTCATGCCATCCTCCTGCGGAATTATTTTTTTTCGACTGATCGTACGGTGTCCCGAAAACCCGACCTACATGAGATTTTCGATGATCCGCGCGTTTTGGAACTGCTAAGCTACCGGGTTTCTACCTTGAATGATGCGCACGAGCACTGCGATCACCGCTAATACCAGCAGTATGTGAATGAAGCCGCCCAGGGTATAGGAGCTGACCATTCCCAGGAGCCAAAGAATCAAAAGTAAAGCAGCAATAGTCCACAGCATCCGAGATCCTCCCTTTTGGCAGACAGCAAGTAGCTATAGTGAGGCGCTGAACTGAGGCTATTCAGAATCCGAGGCAGGATGAATCCAGTAAAGTCAGTAATTACTGAGGTGATCCACTCTATCTTATGGGAGTGACTCGGCTGATTGGCGCACCCAGGGTGGGCAGACACTCCAGCGTGTGACTGCTTCAGAGCCTGGCCGCTCACGGACGAAGTCCTGCCTTCGGACGTTTAAATGAAGGTCGACACAACCCCACCAATCCTATGCTGCCGTGGGGCCCATAGGTGGTGTTCTCGGCGGAGGGATCTCGATCTGAATAAGGTTGTTCTTAATGGCATACACGACCAAATCACGAATGGAGTGAAAGCTCAACTTACGCATGATATTGCTGCGGTGGGTTTCGACAGTCTTGGTGCTTAGGTTGAGCAGGCACGCAACTTCTTTTGAGCTGTTGCCCTCCGCCAGCAGTTGTGTTATCTCGCGTTCCCGCGCGGTTAGCGTGGGCAACTTGGGAGCTTCATTTCTGGCAACGGTCTGCCCTTTTTCCAGAAAGCCGGCCAGCACCAGGTCGTTTACTCGAGGCGTAAAAAACATCCGCTTGTTCTGCAGGGCTTCGACGGCCGTGACCAAGTCCCGCGCAGCGTCAGACTTCAAGACAAAGCCGCGAGCGCCTGCATCCAGGGCTTCGCGAATGACCTGGTCAGAGTCGGTAATCGTGAGCACGATCACCTTGAAATGAGGATCATGCTGCAGCAGTTGGCGGGTAGTGTCCAAGCCGTTCAGACTGGGCATACCGATATCGACGATGACGACGTCGGGACGCAACTGCAGCGCTTTCTCGATCGCCTCGCGGCCATCGCTGGCTTCACCGCAGACTTCCCAGCCTTCATGTTTTTCCAAGAGTGCGCGCAATCCGCGCCGCACAATTTCGTGGTCATCGGCCAACAAAATTCTCAACTTCATGATTCACCCTCCTCAGATCATAAGGTGGACCGCAGTTTCCAAATTCGTGTTTGACCCCTTAACGCAACCCCGCAGCGTCCCGCCCATTGAGCGCCGTAAAGACTCGATGCTGGCTTACAGCCTCCACCGCCGCTAACAAATCGCGCGCGGCATTGGACTTCACTACATATCCCCTGGCCCCGGCGTCCAGGGCTTCACGCATCATTTGCGGAGAATCGTGCTGCGTAACAAACAGAATTTCAAGTTGGGGCGCCTGTCGCCGAAGCAAGCGGCAGGCTTCGAGTCCATTCATTTTCGGCATGGTGATGTCTAGCACCATGACGTCGGGATTCAAATCCTTCGCTTTTTCCAGCGCCTCGGCCCCGTCCGATGCTTCCCCAATAACTTCCCAGCCAGAGCGCCCTTCCAACAGGGTCTTCAACCCGTGCCTTACAACCGGATGGTCATCGACCAGCAGTATGCGAATTGTCATGCAGTTTCCGTTCCTCTGGGGGAGACCGACGAGACGATTCGCCACATTTTACCTCAGACCGTGGGATGTGCTCGACAGATATCAGTCACGTGCACATACTCATCCAGTGCTGCAGGGATCTTAGAGCAACTTGCTAGAGAGCACTCGCCGAGATTATTCCCGGAATAGACAAGCTCCAATACAGAGAATCCTGTATTTCGCGGCGAGTATCCGACTCGCGCCATGCTCCGCAAAGAGCGTGCCACGAGCAGGCTACCCAGTCGAAACCACCGGGAAATAGGTTTGATTGCGCAATAGCACCTCCACCGCCTCAACCACCGAGCCGATGTCTTGCTTCGCGCATGCCCCGCGGACACCCGCCAGACGGGCAGCTTCGGCCAGCTGCTTTGAAAGGTGAAGCGTCACCATCAGGATTGGAATCCTAGGGAAGAGCTCGCAAATTTGCCTGGCAACATCAACGCCGTTCAGGTCGGGCATTTGATAGTCCAGGAGAATCAGGTCGGGCGGAGATTCAAGCACCTTGTGCAGCGCCTCAGTGCCGGTTCGCGCCTCGCCACAGACGCGCCATGCAACCTGCTGCTCGAGAATCGCTCGCAGGTAGTGCCGGACGGAGGGATTGTCATCGACTACAAGAATACGAACCACGCGAACCCTCCCCGGCCAGAGTACGATCGCGAATTCTATAACGACGCGTGGTCGGACAAAGCCTGGTCGAACAGAGCAGCTTGTTGACCGAGAATCCCAAGGGAACCGCACCGGCGTCAATGTCCTGCGCGATGACCTTTGGCTTCGTGCTCCTTCATCACCATTATCTTATGGTAAACATATGGCGCGCCTCGGTAACACGACAATAGAGTAAAGTCTGTAGGCTAACTAACTTGGCCCTCCTTGTTACTTGGCTGGCGCTTTCGATAGGCCCAGAAAGCTTGTTCCCGATCGCCATCCTGGTTCCTAGCCGAGCGGCGCCGTATTTTCGTCTTTGGAAACAACAGGGCGCGCATTTTCATCTTCGCTTTGTGCAGTTGCGATTTGGAGTTGCCGATGGAGCAATCCAGCAACTCCGCGATCTCATGATGCTGGTATCCCTCGACCTCGTGCAAAGCAAAAATCGTGCGGCAGCCCTCCGGAAGCTCCTCCAGTGCACGACGCAACGCGAGGCGGTCAACTACACCCGTCAAATCGGGGTCGCTCTTGCCAAAGTCGCGGTGAAGAGATGGGGACTCCGGATTTACCGGCTCGTCCAAAGAGACCGTTGGCGGCGCTTTGCGCCGGCGCAGCTTCATCAGCACAGTGTTGACCGCGACGCGATAGAGCCAGGTCGAGAAGGCGGCATCTCCGCGAAACGAGCTGACTGTGCGAAAGACCTGAAGAAAGGCCTCTTGGGTCAGATCCTCTGCTTCAGCTACATCCTTGGTCATGAGCAGGCACACTGAATAAACCCGGCTCTTGTTTTGTTGGAACAAAGTTGCAAACGCTTGCTCGTCGCCGGACTGCGCGCGCTTTACCAGGTTGCTCTGGGAATCGTCACGGCCCTGAAGGCTGGTCTCGGGAATGACATTCACTTCTGTCGCAGAAATCGCACAAGTCGCCACGTTGGATCTCCTTTTCGGGTGCCTGAACGTTTTTTGCTCGCCAGTAACATCCGCGAGCATCATCACGAATGACAGAGTAAGAAAACGGCCTGGAACCTTGTATCAGGTCACATCTGTAAACGAGTGCAGGAGACGCTGTAAGAGTGTTGGTTGAGGTCAAAAGGCGGAGCTCCGCACTTAGTGCGAAGCTCCGCCTCAGATGTGCTGGAGTAAGTCGGCTTTTTGAGCAACACGAATGCGCTCCCGTGTTAGTAGAGGCGGAATTGGACTTCCACGGTGATCTGGACGTCCACCGGCCTGCCGTCCTTGAGGGCAGGTTGAAAAGTCCATTGCCGTACGGCCTGGATCGCTTTCTCGTCGAGCCCAAGGCCCAAGCCCCGAATCACGCGGAGATCCCTGGGATGCCCAGCGGAGTCGACGATCAGCGAGAGAACACAGGTCCCCTGCTTATTGGCCCTGCGCGCTTCCTCCGTATAGTTAGGATCGGGCGTAGAGACCGCTTGGGGCGCCGAAATGCCGCCTCCAACCTTGTAGACGCCTCCCCCGATTCCCCCGCCGCTCCCGGCACCAACCCCGGGTCCGTGACCTATGCCTATGCCGCCGCCAGAGCCAGAACCGATACCGCCGCCTGAGCCGGTGCCATTCGAAGGCGGCGCCGATGGCATAGCCACGGCCGCGGTCCCAAGATTCGGCATGCGATTGTCTGCCAGATGCACCTGAGGCGGGATCACAACGGTCGGTTCAACCGCGAGACGAGGCTTTTCATTTCGCACAACAATCGCTGGCGGTGTGATCTGTTGCACTGCAAGCTTCGGCACTCGTCCCTTCGGGGCAGGAAGCCGATCGTGATCACCGCCTCCACCCCCACCACTGATTACTTTGCGGGAAGTCGGTAGTGCGTAGGAATCCGGCGAGGGCGCGATCAGTGTCACTACTTGCCGCGGAGAAATTCTTTGCACAATGGTATGGCCGAAAAAAAAGCCGCTGAGGAGCAAGCAAAGCAGCACACCGTGGATGATCGCGGAAATCAAAACGCCATTGGCACGGTAGTTGTTGTATTTCCCCCAGATTTCATCAGGCGCAGAAGAAGCCCGCGCGCTTGGCTTCGGTGTCTGATACTTCGCGGGCGCACTAACTTGGTATCGACTTACAGACAGACTTGTCGGTCGAAGTTGCAACGCCGACTGACCGTTAAAGACCGAATTCTGATGGCTCGACATGACCCCCTCCTCAAAACCGGGAAGCTAATCCCGAAAAAGCAAATGGCGGGATACATCCAATTCCCACCATTTGGGCCAGAACAAAGTTTTCCGCGTACCAGAAAACCAACACACAATCTGCGGTCATATACGACCGGCAAGAACCAGGACGAGCAGCACCACCACGATGAGCCCTAATCCGCCACTCGGGTAATATCCCCAGGACCGGCTGTAAGGCCAAGCCGGCAATGCTCCCAACAACATCAAGATCAGGATTACCAGAAGAATCGTGAACATGAAGCCTCCTAATTTTTGAAAGCTTGTTTCGACGTTGTAGTTTGGCCGACTCAATTGAACCGAGCCGACATGGGGCCGCAAAATGACGAAACCGATTACTCGGACGGAGCCGTTGTCACCCCCGCACCATCGTTCCTGCTCGATTCCTTGCTCTGGATGGAATATTTCCTGACAGCTGCCAGGAATGGTTCGCTGGCGCCGGTGGGCCGCACCCTTCCACCCAAAATATCTGCGAACGGCACAAAGCTTCCGTACAGCAAACGCGTCTCATCTTTGTCCTGAGTGATCGCCGCCCCACTCAGATCGATTCCGGCGAAAAGACCGCGCGCGCGCGAATAGGTCAGCACTTCAGCCCTCATCTTGATGTCGGTATCCGCGGCTGCATCCCGTCCCACCGGGCCAGCGGCAGCCGAAGCGTCACCACCGAGCTTGAAATGGCTCGAGAGCAGATGCTGCATGCCGTCGTCGTTGGTCACAACCATCACAATGTCAACTGCCTGGCCTCCCAGTTGCAGTCCCCAGCTTCCTCCGGTAATGGTGATCGGAGCTGGAGCGCTCCAACCAGACTGTGTGCGACAGGTGGCGACGCCCTTGCCGTGATTTCCTCCGAAGCCAACCGCGATTTTCACCATGGATGGAATCACAGCGATACACTTTGCGTCGCGCATGACCTTGTCAGGAATCGCCTTGTCCGGGGTCGCCATGATCTCGTTCAGGACTTTGGCGGACGCGTCGATTCGCTTTGCGATGTCGGATTGCTCCTTGTCGGCGTCGGCTGCCCAGCTCGCACCGATGAAGATTGAACAAATGCTCAGCACCAGGAGATATTTGGGCCATGTCGAAGAAATTCGTTTCATTTTTATGTTCCTCTTCTGTGCTCCATGTGAGCACCTGCTATTTGTGCTTCGAGAACAAAGCTACCCCCCGAGTGCGACTGGCCCCATCCGGCGGAGCCAGTAAAAGGAGTGAGAACTTTCCTGAGGAACCGGTCCGCAGCGCGACGCCTTAACTCGATGAAGCTTTTTCCCGGAATCCGTACAGTCACCACAGTATTGTGGGTTCGAACGTGGCGAATTAGGCTGCAAACTCTACTCGAAAGCACCGCCCCCCAAGCAGGTGCCGGCCCTACTGGGACGGACCGGCACCTGCTCCTCCAAGATCAAGATGATGTTGTCCAAACGGGTACAGGCAGAAAGCCCACCAAATACAGGATGACGAGGATACGCCTATAGCGGGCTCATCCTTATGATCGGGGAAGACTAAATCCACTTGGAGGCAAATCATGCTTTACTGGGCATTGATGTTCCTGGTCGTGGCGCTGATCGCAGCGGCAGTCGGCTTTACGGGCGTGGCACTTGCAGCCGCCGGTATCGCGAAGATTTTGTTCTTCATCTTCCTGGTGCTGTTTCTGGTTTCGCTGGTCGCCCATCTCGGCAGCGGCCGTAAATCGCTGAACTAGCTGAATAAAAGGATGTGAGAAAACGACAGGGCCTCCATAACGGAGACCCTGTTTCAATCCTCCTTCAGTTACATCAAAACACCTCTAATTAGATTCAAACCCCGATCGCATCCGGCAAAGCTTCTCTGCTCGTGCACGCGCCGGTTGGGATCACCGCTTCTACGATTGACCCTCCGCTCGACGAATCCACTCGCATCTCCCCTCCGAACTCCGCCAGTCTTTCTCTCATCCCCGCCAAACCGATGCCCGGAGCCGCACCGGCGCGGAACAGCGCCAGAACTTCCGGGGGAATACCTTTTCCGTCATCCGTGACAGTTAAAGTAACGTGCCCGTCGCTGCAAAGTATTCGAACATCCACAGATCGAGCTGCTGCGTGACGATACACGTTGGTCAGCGTTTCCTGTAAGACCCGAAACAACGCGATCTCGACTCCTCTGGGCAAGCGCTCAACTGGTTCGCCTACCAGCAGCGACACCTTAACCTGGCTGCGTTTCCCGAACTCATCCACATACCAGCGCGCCGCCGGCAGAAACCCCAGTTCTTCGAGCAGCGGAGGATGCAGGAGATGCGAAATCGTCCTCACCTCTTGAATCGCGCAGTCGGTTAACTCCACGGTTTCGCGAATCAACTTCGGGACGTCGATGTGCTCCCCATTCCCGATCTCACTAAGGTTGATCTTAAGTCCAACGAGATACTGACCAACACTGTCGTGGAGTTCTCGCGCTATGCGCCGGCGTTCCGCGTCCTGCAATTCCAGAATCCTGGCACTCATCAATCGATAAGACTCGGCATTGGCGCGCGATTGCTTCTCCGTGTCTTTCGTTCGAGCAACCTCTCTTAGGAGTAGCTGAAAGTGGTACGCCAGCATCAGGGAAACGACAACGAAAGCCAGTCCGAGCATAAGGACATTTCGCTTGAACAGATGGTCCCAGGCTTTCAATCTCTGCCCGAGCAATGACTCCTCCTCATCCTGCATGCTTCTCACGATGGAACCGATTTGCTTATTACGGTCGTCGATCGTTTCTCGCTCTCCCCGCGCACTGGGCGAAAGCTGAACTCGGGTGCGGGCGGAATCCGGCTGGCTCTCGATGAAAGACGCGTTTTCCTTAAGCATTCGCCCAAGTTGGTTTAGGCGCTCTTGCTGCTGGGGATTGTCCGCGGTGAGTCTGCGCAGTTCGATCACTGTCTGACTGGCCAAGTCAGACTGCTCGCGGGATTGCGCGAGCTGTCGTTTCACCTCCATCGGGAGATAGGTTGTCTCGCCGGCCTCAGCGCCCATAATCTCCAACTGCAGATCGTTAAGCTGAGATCGTACCTGATAGGTGTGGATTACCCAGTCTCGACTAACAACGATCTCGCGTTCTGTGAAATAAGCCACCGCACCGAGTGCGATTATCGTCACGAAAACAAGTACCAGAGAGACCAGACGAATGGTGGTGGCGGAAGAGGCTTTGGCCCTTGACGGCATGCGATTCAGGTTGTTCGCGATTCTCATTCTCGTCGGCCTTTCCATCGATGGTTAACCCAACGACTGCGGCGAGGCCAAATTCGTACCCGTGACCGCATCACGTCGAAGGTTCCACTCTGCGGAACATCTCAAGCGCAGCCTTGTGAATTTGGCACGAAAGAGCGCACCCTACTTCGCCGAAGTTGCCCTCTCGTGTTTGACTTCAAGCTCATTGACCACCTGCTTCACGTTGGGAACCCGTTCAGCCAGTTTTTCTACGGAAGCACGCTGTGATCGAGAAGCAACGTCTCCTTTCAGAGTGACCACACCGTTGGTAACGTCGTAGTGCACCTCGCGCCTGAGTCTGTGCTGAACCAACATCGCTTCGAGGTTTTTGTCGATGGCGGAATCGAGATCTGCATCGACCTTCTTCGCGATGCCTTCTTCGCCGCCCGGCCGCACGCCGATCTCGTTGGACACGACCTCAGTCCCCGCAATGGATCTGGCGATCGATTCCGCTCGTGCCTTATCGTCGTCCGTCCCGACGTCGCCAGTAAGGCTCACTACAGCCTTATCCCGGTCTTGACTTACGCTAACGCTATTCAGGCCAGCCTGGTCCAACGCGTGCCGGATATCTCCTGCAACATCCGGCACTTTCGGAGGCCGATCGGAGCAAGCTAGCGTCAATGCGATCGCGAATATTAATGTTATCGATACACCCCAAACGGTTTTCAGGTTTGATTTCATGATTCTCCTTCTGTGTCGCGGCGGGCCTCTCGGCTAAATGCCGGAATCGGTATTCCGAAACCCGACTAAGCGACCTCAGACTTACTGTGCCCGTTGTCTCTCTCCGGTCACAATCGACTCGACCCCCTAGACTTTCGGAGGATCCACAGTAGAGGGATTGAACGATGGCGAGTGCCCGGCGACCAAGGATGGCTTCCCGGTCAAGCTGCAAAGGCGCGGCTCGGCCACCGTGTGCAGTCCCTCCTCAATGGACGTGGCCGCTCAGCATCCTTCCGTGTTTCAACATAGAGAAGGAACGTCCATACGAAGAATCGGAGAAAGTGTGTACTCGGAGGGCTTCGATAACTTATGAGTTTTGTCAGAGATGCTGTACTGCAGGGCGTGTCAGGGAGCAGAAAGGCGGCGACTCGGAAGGCGTCGTGAACGCGTCAACAATCGCACGCGCTAGACCGGTCAGGCGGTGACCGGTACTTGCGTCGGTTCATGCCGCCGGGAAGGGATGACCACCTCAACGATCGTTCCGGGATTGGCATTTGCCAGTCGGAGATTTCCGCCGAGTTCCGAGACCCGTTGCCTCATTCCACCGATGCCCACCCCAACGCTCTCCGGCCGCAATTGAATTACTTGCTCCTCGATTCCTTTACCATCGTCGCGTACAGTCACGACGATGCGGCCTTCGCTTTCCGTGAGACTCACTTGCCCATTCCTGGCGCCGGAATGTCGGAACATGTTGGTTAGAGCTTCCTGGATGATACGGAAAATGGCCGTCTCCAGCTCTGGCCTGAGCCGGCCAAGATGCGGTGGATCGATGGCCAGGTGAATCTCGATTCCGCTACGCTCCGAAAGCCCCTCTAAATACCAGCGAAGGGCGGAGACCAGACCCACCTCGTCGAGCAGAGGAGGGTGCAGAAGATGGGAAATTGTTCGGACCTGCTTGATAGCGCGATCCACCAACTGGCTCGCGTCAGCAGCCGCTTGCCGCACGGAGGACGAGGAATCCTTGGAAAGGAATCCATCCAGAATCATTTTAGCCGCCGCCAGTTCTTGCCCCAGACCATCATGAATTTCGCGTGCGATTCTGCGCCGCTCCTCGTCTTGCATGGTCATTAGGCGGCCGGAGAGGCGCCTAAGCTCAGTCGTCCTGATATCCACCATCCTCTCCAATTCAATCGCGCTGTCACGAATCGATTGTTCGAGCAGCTTACTGTCGTGGATGTCGGAACAAGTCCCATACCATTTAATGATGCTTCCTTTCGGATCTCGAAGCGGGACGGCGCGGGCTCGGAACCAGCGGTACTGCCCGTCGACGCCGCGTATACGGTATTCGGACTCGTAGGCTTCACCGGACTGCACGCATCGCACCCAGTGCGCCCAGCTCCTCTCTTTGTCGTCAGGATGTAAGTACTCAAGCCAGCCAAATCCAACGGCGGAACCCGGCGCAGCACCGGTGTATTCATAAAATCTACTGCTGATGTAATCCCTCGCGCCATCCGATTGCCGGCTAAAGATGATATCGGGAGCGGTGTGCACAATCGCGTCCAGTTCCTGGTTTTTCTGCCCGAGGTCACTATTGAGTTTCTGCAGCGCTAGCGCCTTTTGCTCCAGTTCCAGAGTCCGATCTGCAACCCGCTGTTCGAGCTCATTGTTCAGCCGCTCAAGCTGCAGCTTCTTTCGGTGCAGATCGGCGAATACTCTCACCTTGGCGCGCAAGACTTCCGGGACAATCGGCACCGAAAGATAATCCACGGCACCGTGCTGGTATCCTTTGAGGCGGTCGAAGTCGGTCAAATGTACGGCGGAGACGAAGATGATTGCAGTTTTTTGAAAGCGGGGATGCTGGCGGATGATCTCGGCGAGCTCAAAGCCGTCAATCTCCGGCATGCTCACGTCCATCAAAACGACGGCGACATCAGTCTTGAGTAATTTCTCGAGGGCGTCCTTCGCGGAAATCGCCTTGATAAGGTTCTCTCCCAGGTCGGCCAGAATTGCTTCGTAAGTGAGCAACTTGCCCGGTTGATCATCGACCATGAGAATGTTCATTTTTTCGTGCATGCTCATGATTCCCTCATCAATACGCTCCGGCCTCTCACGTTGCTTCGCCTGACCTGACTACATCAAATCGATCTTCTATCCGTTATCTATGCAGCCACATGCGCAGAGCCGAGAGCAGTTGCTCGGTATTGACCGGCTTGGCTAAATACTCTGACGCGCCTGCTTCCAGGCACTTCTCGCGATCGCCTTTCATGGCCTTTGCAGTCAGCGCGATGATCGGCAGCCTTCGGAAGGAAGGGTTCTGCCGGATCACCTGCATGGTCGCATATCCATCCATCTCGGGCATCATGATGTCCATTAAAACGATCGCCACGTCGGGAGTTGACTCCAGCATGGAGATCGCTTCGCGGCCTGTTCCAGCCGTCAAGACGGCCATTCCGCG
>Ga0116125_1000271_pt1 | contig 24602 bp, 23 predicted proteins | sample June2015DPH_16_1_2_FD_89729 | JGI IMG/M metagenome (GOLD analysis project Ga0116125, IMG submission 89729) | Peatland microbial communities from SPRUCE experiment site at the Marcell Experimental Forest, Minnesota, USA - June2015DPH_16_10 | ecosystem: Environmental > Terrestrial > Soil >...
CTTCAGGTGCTCGATACGGTCGCGTCAGCGCGAACGGAGGTCCTCGTCACCAAGCGCGGCAAACCCGTAGCCCGCATCGTACCCGTCGGTGAGCCGCCGGCCTCCCGCTTCGGGGCGCTTCGGCGCGTAACAACGATCGTCGATGCGTCGGACGACCTTCTGTCGGCCGGCGACGGCTGGTCCGTTGAGTAGCGTGCTTGTCCTCGATTCGCACGTGTGGGTGAAGTTCGTGGCAGGTGCCTCGCTATCCAAACGTGCACGGGCGAGGCCGTGAAGGACGCAGTGGCGTAGCTAGGGGGAGACGCCCCCAAAATGATCACGAGACTCGAGCTAGCGGTGGGCTAGCGGGGTCTGCGGCGCAGTTCTTCGAGCTCTTCGCGCATGGCGCGGCGCTCCGTCATAAGGACCGCGGCCGTATTTGGGTTATCCGTCAATCCGAGCAATCGTGTTAGGTTCGTAATGGCTATTTCGAGCTCGGCGAGACGCTCGGGACTTCCACTGAATTGCCATTCGGAGGGGTCCATAGGTGCGATTTTGGGTGGTTTCGGATCGTCGATCGGCCTTGTTTTCTCGATCTGCCGTGAAATGCCATCTTCGTATTTCGTTTCGAAAGCAGGTGTACCTGCAAGGGTACCAAGGGTTCGAATCCCTTGCTCTCCGCTAGGTTAGCGGTGGTCGGCCCCCCCCAGACGGCGCCTCGAGTGGCAATGACAGTTCGGGGATGGCCTCGTCGAGGGGCGCGAGCGATCCGGAGAGCGAGCTCAGCCCATGTCCGAGCGGCCCGGCGATATCGATTGATCATCGCACTCGAGCGATGTCCGGTGCGGTCGGCGACCCACGTGGTCTTGCCGTTGGCGAGCCACACCGTCACGAACGTCGCGCGCAGATCGTGAACCCGGATGGAATGGCGAACCGCGCTGCGCTCGAAGAGCTCCGCCCGAGCTGTTCGCGCTCGCCGTGGCGGAAGCGGCCGAATAAGGATCGCCTTGACGTTCTACTATCAAGATATATCTTTGAGCTATCCCAACACTATGGAGAACAGCATGCGACACATCCCCGATGAACACGGCCACGACGCCAACCTCCTCGAAGAGGATTGCACCCCGTCCCCGTTTCTCCTCGGCGGCCGAGGAGGCGGTCGCGGTCGGGGTGGCCTTCCCCCCGGAGGGCCCCGCGGTCGCGGTGGTCTGCCCTTCGGTCCGGGTGGCTTCGGCCCCTTCGGCCCTGGCGGCTTCGGTTTCCGGCGAGGCCCGCGCGCGCGACGCGGCGACATTCGCGCCGCCATCCTTGCGCTTCTTCAGGAGGAACCGCGCAACGGCTATCAGATCATGCAGGAGCTCAAGCAGCGCAGTCAGGGCGTGTGGAACCCGAGCCCCGGCTCGGTCTACCCCGCGCTCCAGCTCCTCGAGGACGAGCGACTGATCGCGAATGACGAGGGGTCCGGCGGGCGCATCTACGCGCTCACGAGCCAGGGGAAGGCGTACGTCAAGGAGCACGCCGACGAGATCGCGGCCCCCTGGGAGGCTCTCAGCAACGCCGCCGGTGACGTCTTCGTCGAGATGATGAGCCTATTCCACCAGCTCGGAGCCGCAGCCATGCAGGTGGTTCAAGCCGGCAACGCAGCGCAGATTGCCAAGGCCAGGAAGGTCCTCGTGGCCACCCGCCGCTCGCTCTACCAGATCCTCGCCGAGGGCTCGTCGGAAGACGCATGAGACAGGACGACGCGAGGGAGTTGGCCGAGCGGTCTCCAATTCGAACGGAAGCACGATGATTCCCATCACGATCATTGGCGCCGGCCTCGGCGGGCTGACTCTCGCCCGCGTTCTGCACGTCCACGGCATCGCGCCCACCGTCTACGAGGCCGATGCGTCTGCGGATGCGCGCACGCAGGGCGGAATGCTCGACATCCATGAGTACAACGGACAGCTCGCGCTGAAGGCGGCCGAACTGTTCGACGAATTCCGCCGCATCATCCATGAAGGCGGCGAGGCTACGCGAGTGCTCGACCCGCACGGCACGGTCCTTCTCGACGAGCCCGACGACGGGAGCGGGGGTCGCCCCGAGGTGCATCGCGGCGATCTGAGGCGCATCCTGCTCGACTCTCTGCCCGACGGCACCATCCAATGGGGCCGCAAGGTCACCGACGTCCACCCGCTCGGCGACGGGCGTCATGAGCTGAAATTCGTGGACGGGGCGACTGCAACTACGAGCCTCCTCGTCGGCGCGGACGGCGCCTGGTCGAGGATCCGGCCGCTGCTGTCCAGGGTGAAGCCCGAGTCCGTCGGCACCTCGTTCATCGAGACGTACCTGTTCGACGCCGACGAGCGCCACCCGGCCAGCGCGAGGGCCGTCGGAGGCGGGGCCCTGTTCGCCGTCGCGCCTGGCAAGGGCATCCTCGCCCACCGCGAAACCGATGGCGTCTTGCACACCTACGTCGCGCTCGCCAAACCGCAGGAATGGATCGCGGGCATCGACTTCGCCAACCCGAAGGCGGTGAGGGCCCGCGTCGCGGCGGAGTTCGACGGCTGGGCGCCAGAGCTCACCGCGCTGATCACCGATAGCGAGACAGACCCCGTCCTCCGAACAATCTATGCACTCCCGACGGGACATCGGTGGGAGCGCGTGCCCGGTGTGACTCTTCTCGGCGACGCCGCGCATCTGATGTCCCCGTTCGCCGGTGAGGGCGCCAACCTCGCGATGTACGACGGCGCCGAGCTCGGCAAAGCCATTGTCGCACACCGCGGCAACCTCGAAGCCGCGCTCGCTGAGTACGAGGAAACCATGTTCGTCCGGAGCGCGGACGCCGCCGCCGAGAGCGCGCGGAATCATGGGTTCATGTTCGACGACAACGCCCCGCGCCGGCTGCTCGTCCTCCTCACGGGCGGCTCGGCGCCGACTTCGTCTGCGCCCGCTCCGGCGGAGCCGTAACCGAAATCGACGCGACGGAGTAGAAAGGCAGACCATGCAAACAGTCCTGATTCACGAGTCGGACGGGAGGTCGCGTTGGTCTACGACGTGATCGTCGCAGGGGCCGGCCCGGTCGGCCTGTTCCTCGCCTGCGAGCTGCGGCTCGCGAAGCTCTCCGTGCTGGTGCTCGAACAATTGGAGGATCCGCGGTCGCCGCTCAAGCGGCTTCCGTTTGGACTGCGAGGACTCTGGGGCCCAAGCATCGAAGCTTTCTACCGGCGCGGGCTTCTGGGACAGATTGCGGCCGAATCGCGTCCCGCTGGTGCGCCCGGCCAGTCGAGCCAGCTGACACCCTGGGCAGCGCAGCGCGGGCCGGCCGGCCACTTCGCGGGCATCCAGTTCGACCACAGCCTCATCGACGCGGCGCGGTGGACGTATCGACTACCGGGCCCATCCTCCATCCAGCTCGGGAGCGCGATGGACCAACTCGAGCGCGTGCTCGCCGCCCACGCGATCTCCGTCGGCGTCGAAATCCTACGCGGCCACGGCGTCGACCGTTTCGAGGCTTCGAACGATGAAGTCACCGTCCATTCTGGCGAAGAGCGCTTTCGCGCCCGATTTCTCGTGGGTTGCGACGGCGGCCGCAGCACCGTCCGCAAGCAGGGTGGCTTCGAGTTCGTCGGTACCGATCCCGAGTTTACGGGATATTCGGTCCACGTCGACATCGCCGACCCGGAGAAGCTCCGCATGGGCCGGCAAGCGACACCGACTGGCAATTACACGCAAACGCAACCAGGGTTTCTGGCGTTTACCGACTTCGACGGCGGGGCTTCCCATCGCGCAGAGCCGATCACGTGCGAACACGTGCAAGCCGTGCTGCGGCGCGTGTCCAACACGGACGTGACCGTCACTGCGGTGCACCTCGTCTCGACATGGACCGACCGCTCGCACCAAGCAACGACCTACCGCAAAGGACGCGTGCTCTTGGCGGGCGACGCCGCGCACATTCATTCGCCGCTAGGCGGACAAGGCTTGAACCTAGGGCTTGGAGACGCCATGAACCTCGGGTGGAAGCTCGCTGCGACCCTCCGGGGGGATGCCCCCGATGGTTTGCTCGACAGCTACACCACGGAGCGGCATCCGATCGGAGCACGCATCCTCGACTGGACACGGGCCCAGGTCGCGCTGATGCGACCGAGCTCCCGCGCGCTCCAAGCCGTCGTCCGCGACGTGATCGGCACGCGCGACGGCGCCACCTACTTCGCGGAGCGCATCTGGGGTGTATCCCTCCGCTACGACCTCGGCGACGAGCACCCGCTCATGGGCCGCAGTTGCCCGGACTTCGAGCTTGAGAACGGAACGCGGGTCGGCACGCTGCTCCGTGATGGACACGGGTTGTTGCTCGAGTTCGGCAGGCAAGCATCACTAGCCGCGCTCGATGGGCTCTGGGGCGACCGTGTCAGGTACGTGGCGAGCGACACCAAGGATCGCCTTGGCCTCCGCGCTCTGCTCGTGCGTCCTGATGGGTTCGTGGCATGGGCGAGCGATACGACTCCTAGTACCGAGGAAGTCACACGAGCCGCAGCGCGATGGTTCGCGAGTCGCGAACGTGACGAAGAGCATTCGTGATCGCTTCCTGGTCGATGCGGAGCAGGTGCTCCTCATGGGCAGCCGGGAGCGGGCGCGGCGTTCCTCGAGTTACGAACTCGGCCCGCACGCACGTGCCCTTCGTCACCCAGCGAACGTGGGCCTCGAGCGCTTCGCGAAGAGTGCGGCGCTCGAGGACCTCAGGGCGAAGCGCAGCGACGGAGCGTCGGGCTTCGTTCAGGCTGGCCCGAGCGAGCTCCTTGGCGTGGTCAATGTGCTCGCTCGTCTCTCGTGTCAATCCAAGCGTCAACGCATCCTCGGCGGCCTCCAACTGCACGACCACGCCTGTCAGGCCCTGCGCCAGGGTGTCGTGGATGTCGCGAGCGAGACGATTCCTCTCCGCTATCACCGCGGCGCTTTGACTCTCTTGCGACAACCGGCTCAATTTGGAGGGCGATGGCAACCTGGTGCGCCAGCGCTCGAGCGATCTCGATCTCGTCCGCGGCGAACGATCGCTCCGTGACGAAGCGTACCTTCAGGCTGCCGATGTTCCTGCCGGCGATGGACATCGACACCAGCAGAGCGGTAGGGATACGGTGACGGCGCCTGACACTCTGTGATCTGGGAGAGCTCGGTGTGCGCCCGAGCGTCCGCGACGACAAGATCGCTCGGCCCACACCAGGAAGACCTTGCCGGGCAAAGCCTTCTGCGCACTCCGTAGAGCCTGGCGCATGGACGCCGAACCCGGCGTTGGTGACCAGTACGGCGACGTCGATGCGGGCGTCGTGGCCGAGCTCTGGTACCCTCTCGTTACCGTGGTCCCGCAGCTTGCCGGCGGTCTCCTCATGGGCAGCTTCGCGTTGAGGGAGCTGCTGCTGCGGGGCGACACCGCGAAGAAGATGCGGCCGTCAGCTGTCGACCGGGGCACGTCCCTGCTCATCGTCGTCGCGTACGCGCTCGCCGTCCTCGCCATCGCCACCCGCGCCTTGCCGCTGATTGCGCTGCCAGCCAGCGTGGCCTGGGGCGGCGTCGGGGTGGGGTTCTGGGCTTCGCCCTGCGCGTCTGGTCGATGCGTGTGCTGGGGCGCTTCTACACACGCACCCTCGTGACCACCGGGGATCAGTCGGTCGTCCGCAGCGGGCCCTACCGTCTCGTGCGCCACCCGGGCTACCTCGGCTCGATCCTCGTGTGGACCGGGGCCGCGACCTCGTCCGGCAATCTCCTGTCGGTGCTCGCCGTCGTCGTGCTGCTCGCGATCGTCTACGCGCCCCGCATCCGCACCGAGGAACGCATGCTGCTGTCTGTGCTCGGCGAGCCGTATGCCGAGTACCGCCGGCGCTCGTGGCGCCTCTTGCAGTGCGTCTTCTGACGGACGCAGCGGACGAGGGCGGTGACCGGACAAGATACTCGAGCCACCGCGGGGGCTCAAAGCCGAGCGCGTGCTTCTTACCGCCCTACTCGGCTTTCGATGAACCACGCGCGCCACGTGCGTCCGCCGCGGGCTCGTCACGGCGCGGCATCATGGTTCGAAGGCTCCCGACGCCGAGGCTTCCTGGCTGTGCCGCCGGGTTCCGGCGCGGCGTGGCAAGCGAATTCGGCGTAGGCTCGCCGATCTTTCGGAGAGTGTTGCGATTCGTGTGGTGGAACGGGTCCGCCGCGCCGGGGATGGCCATCACGGTGTCCTGATCGTACGACCACATGCCGCCCGGGTGAATCGTCACCTCGACGGTGACGCGCAGCGTTTTGAAGGCGTGCTCCAAGAACGGATTGGAGACGATCCCGTTCGTCTCCGAGCCACGGACGGCGTCGAGCTTGAACGTCTTCGCGCTTGACGCTGCGTGCCCGACCGCCATCGCGACCTGCGCGCGCGGAATGGACACCGTGTAGAAGACCGTCCCGGGCGCCGGCTCCCAGAGCCAGTAGCCCACCTGATCGTGAAACGTCTCCGCGGAGTCGGGCTTCACAATGTGGGTGTGGTCGCGTCCGGCGCTCCGAGAGCCGACCGGCCTTTCGCTATCGAGACAAGGGGCGCATGGCGACGATCGGACGCGAGGCCGTCGTCGCTGAGCGCGGCCAACCGCGTAGCCGTCCACGGGTTGCTTGCATGGCTTGTGTGGTGGGGTGCACATCCATGTTCTGGTGGGGTTCAAGACCGAGTGCTGGTGATGGCCAGCTGGGCCGGTGTCGACGCTCATGACCGGCACGCGGGTTCTGACGCTCGTTGGAACCGAGCGTCGAGTCCCCTTTCGAAACGCGCGATGCGTCCCCTCACGGTTAATCGGGGCAGACCCAGCGCTCGCGCTGCCGACGCGAAGCTCTTCGTGGCGGCGACCTTCTCGAAGGAGCGAAGGTCGTTCAAGTCGATCATCGTCTCATTGTCCCCCTGGTGGCATGGAGTGTGTACGACAGGTCCGATGCGCGCTGGCCGGCCAGTCCCTACGGTGCGAACAACTCATGACGCGGAAAACGATCCTCGCCGTCGGCGCCGCCGGACAGTTTGCGGGCCTCGCTGTAACAGCGCTCAGCCGGCTCGGAGCGAGGGTCAGAGGGTTTGTCCGAAACGCGGTACAGGGGAACGAGGCGCAGCGACTCGGCGCCGCAGAGGTCGTCATCGGTGACCTGCGGGATCTGCGGAGCGTGGACGCGGCCCTCGCCGGGGTCGACGCGGTCTTCTACATCGCCCCCGCATTCCTTCCGGACGAGGCAGAGGTCGGCAGACGCTTCGTGGAGGCGGTGGAGCGTTCCGGAGCACGGCGGATCGTATTCTCGTCGGTCATCCATCCGGTTCTCGCGGAGCTCGTGAATCACGCGGCGAAGGCGCCCGTCGAGGCCGCGATCCTCGACTCGGGCCTGGAGTACGCCCTTCTCCATCCTGCGCTTTACTTCCAGAACTACGCCCGCGCTTGGCCGACGGTGCTCGAGAGCGGAGTGCTCGCCGAGCCTTGGTCTGCCGAGACCCGATTCTCGCGCGTCGACTACCGCGACGTGGCAGACGTCGCCGCGATCGCGCTCCTCGAGGACCGACTCCTATGTGGAACGTTCGAGCTGTGCGCCGACGGGAAGTTGAGCCGGGAGGACGTCGCGGAGTTGCTCGCCGACGTTACCGGGCGCGAAATCCGGGCCCATCGGATCGATCCCGACACGCTAGGCGAAGCAGCAAGCGTGATGCGACCGATGTTCGCGCACTACGACCACCATGGTTTGGTCGGGAGCGCGCTCACGCTGCGCGCCATCCTAGGCCGCGAGCCTCGGACCCTTCGCGCTTACTTCGAAGAGCTCGCTCGGAAAAACGAGGGCGCAACCAAGGCGCCTCACTGCGCTGGCTAAGGAAGGGCCTGCCAACGTTATGACCGGTTGCATCGTCGTCGTCACTGGAGCCGCCGCGACCGACACGATGATCCCCGAGCTCGTTCGCGACTGGAGCACGCCGGCCTGGCAGCAGCTCGTGCAGCGCCTGTTCGCCTCGGCGCCGATGCAGCCCACAAACCGAACGCGTCGCAAACCGGAGAACGCACACCATGCAGCCCGAAACGCTGGCAGAGCCGCGCAACGCCCTTGAAGCAGACATTCGGCACTCGCTGAGCGAGAAAGACCGTGAGGCCGTCGCCGCGATGCGAAAGGAGGTCGCTCCTTTCAAAGGCAAGATGAGCGAACCGGGCGCTCGCCCTCCGTTCGACGAGATCATCGAGCACACTCCCGATGCTCGCGGCGTGACGTACGAAAGGAGGGCGACCGGCGACGTGCTCGGCATCTCTTGTACGCCCCAAGGCGCGCGCCCGGGCGCCACGATCCTCTACCTCCACGGCGGCGCTTACGTGCTGGGCTCGGCCACCGCCTACCGGCATTTTGCCGGCCAGATCGCAGCGCGCGCTAAGGCAGCGGTCTTCATCGCCGATTACAGGCTAGCCCCCGAGCACCACTTCCCAGCCGCTCTGGACGACGCGATGGCGGCCTATCGCGGCCTCGTCGTACACGGTGCGCGGAAGATCGCGATCGTCGGAGACTCCGCCGGCGGTGGCCTCGCCCTTGCCCTGCTGTCCATCGTCCAGTCCGAAGGCGTCGCGCCGGTGGCTGCGGTGGTCATGTCGCCGTGGACAGACCTGGCTCTGACGGGCGGCAGCCTCGAAGACCGCGCGGACGATGACCCATTGCTGACGAAGAAGATGCTCTCGAAGACTGCCGCAAGCTACCTGGATGGGCACGACCCGCGGGATCCGCTCGCATCGCCGCTCTATGGGGCTCTTGCAGGTCGTCCGCCGATCCAGCTGCATGTTGGAACGAGCGAGGTCCTTCTCGATGATACCCGCCGCTACGCCGAGAAGGCACGCGCGGCCGGGGTGGAGGCCGTGGCGCACGTCTGGGAGGGGATGACTCACGTCTTCCCCTCAAGCGTCGGGACGCTCGAGGCCGCGGAAAAGGCTTTAAGTCTCATGGCGATCTTCCTCGACGAACGGTTTGCGGCGCGGCCGGATGCTGTCGGTTCACCCAACGTAAGAGGGCAAGCATGACAACAACGCACATACTTCCGCTGCCCGGCTTCCGAAGCGAGATGCGTGACATCGTCGGAGCCCGGATCCATGCGTGGATGGGAGGCGATCCGACGGGGCCGCCTGTCGTGCTCTGGCACGGCTTTCTATCCACGAGCTACGCGTGGCACAAGGTCGCGCCGCGACTTGCGGAAGCGGGACTCTCGGTGCTCGTGCCGGACCTCCTGGGCTTCGGCGACAGCGCAAAGCCGGAAGGGGTGCGCGGCTACGACGCGCGAGCCGTTGCCGAGCAGACCCGCGAACTCGTTCGCGCGCTCGACTTCGGCAAGGGCAAAGCGCTGGTGCTCGCGGCGCACGACATGGGCGCGCCGCCCGCTCTCCTGTGGGCGGCGGACCATCCGGCCGAGATTGCGTCGCTGCTCTACATCGAGGCGCCGGTGATGCTGTCGAGCGTCCTGCAGCGTATCATCGCCTACACGCCGGAGGCGATGCAGGACGGCTCGATGTGGTGGTGGATCCTGCCTCTCGCGCCGGGCGTTGCGGAACGCCTCGTCGTTGGCCACGAGCGTGCATTCCTCGAATGGTTCTACGACAAGGACACGGCGACACGATCGTCGATCGAGCCGAGCACTGTCGACGAATATCTCCGGACGTTTGCGGGCCAGGAGGGCGTCCTCGGAGCAATGGGCGTGTACCGCGCAGCCTTTGCGACCATCGCGCAGACCGAGCCACTAACGAAGGCGAAGATCCGACAGCCGGTCATCGCGATCGGCGGCGTGAAGGGACTGGGGGCGAATGTCGGCACGATGGTGAAGCTGGTCGCCGAGAACGTCGAGGCGGTGAAGCTCGAAGACTGCGGTCACTTCGTGCCCGAGGAGTCTCCGGACGAGATCGTCCAGCGAGTGTTGAAAATTGTCCGCAAAACGCAGCGCTAACCAATCAAAGGAGTCGAGCATGAACGACACGGCCAAGACCTCACCGCGAGCAACTCAGACGGTGCCGCCTGACGATCCGACCCGGAAGCTTTCCATCGTGAACCCCGACGATCCCGCGCTGCGCCACGTCAGCGTCGTCGGTGACACTTACACGATCCTGCTGTCCGGCGCGGAAACGGCCGGCCGCTACGGCTGGCGAGAAGTCACCCGAGCGCTGCGCGCCGCGAGGGGCACGTTTCATCCAGTTGATGCACGTCGGCCGAATCCCGCATCCAGCCAACACGCCTCATCATCGGCAGCCGGTCGCGCCCTCGGCAATCAAGCCGAACGGCAAGATGTTCACGGCCGCGGGCATGTTGGAGCTGCCAGAGCCGCGAGCGCTCTCCACGGAAGAAGTGGCGGCAACGGTGCTCGACTTCGCCCACGCCGCGAAGACCGCCGTGGCGGCGGGGGCGGATGGCGTCGAGATTCACGGCGCGAACGGATACCTCATCGAGCGCGGAGCTTCGTCACCGAGCCGGAGGGCGACGCGATTCGACGCAGCCCGCACCTTCTCGACGACGTCTCCTCGTCCGTCGGGAACTGCGTAGAGTGGCTTGCCCCGGACCACTGGCTTCGGGAGTTTTTTCGCCCTCTACGCGCGCAACTCTAAGGCGTCGTCCATGAATTACGGACCAGTAATCTCGCGCTCCCATATCGAGGAAAGGCCTATTGGCGCGCGCCCAATCCGTTCCATTATTTACGGACGGCGCCTAAGTTGACTCCGCTCTACGAGGTCCGAACCGATCGCGAAATGCAAAGATGGCGTGTCACGGTTCAGATCCGCGCGGCGACCATGCCAAGGTCCGGCATGGGGCCGAGCGGGTTCGAGGCGTCCACTCGGCCATCAAGTCTCTTAGATCCCCAATGCGGGGCCGCACGCTTCCCAGTGGATCGAGGGCGTGCTCACGGACACGACGCGGTTGCCGGTTCCGGCCGAGGCTCGGACAGGTTCGACAGGGTTACCGCGCGACCTCCGACCATGTCGGCACGACCACACCCGTGGCCCAAGCGACCGACCTCGCGATCGTGTAAACGAACCGCTGCACGACACGCGGAACACCCGCGATGAGGTTGTCGTGCTTGCCGAACAAGAGCGCGATGCGGAGAAGGTCAGGGCGGCCGTGGGGCGGCACGCGGTGTAGCGCTTCCAGCGTGACGAAGCCCTCGAAGAAGTGTTCCATATCCAAGGCCGGCTCGAGCTTCACCTCGTGCACGCACGGCACGTTGCCGGCGTTCCAAAAGGTGTGGGCCGTCCCGGGCGGCACGCTCCGGGACTCGCCCGGTCCGAGCTCGGACACGACGCCGCCCGCTTCGATGCCCAAGCGCCCCGAAAGAACCCGAAACGACTCGGTCTGCTTGCGATGCACGTGCCGCGGAGGTCGTCCGTCACCGATGGCCACGGTCTGTTCGAAGCGCAAGCGCGCACCGTTCGTCTCCGCCGCCGTTTCGAGGAGGCGTATTTTCGTCGTAGGGCCTTCGAACTCGCGATACTGAACGGGCTGCACGGCAGAGGCAGGCGACGGCCGAGGGCGCAGGCGGCGGACGATGCCGCTCGACGCACGGCGCAGCGGCGGAAGCCCGTAGAGACCTGCCGCGACGGCGATCGCGAGCTCGATTCCCGAGAGCTTAGGAACGGCGGAAGCGAGCGAGCGAACTGCGAGTGCGGCGAGCACGATGAGCACGGCGTCGAGGGTGAATACGCCCAGCCCTTTCGCGAACGCGGCGCCGCGTCCCTTGCGGAGTTCGCGGGCGCGCGTGCGGTACCACTCGACGGTCGCCTTGAGCGCGTCTTCGAGCGGCGTGGCGCGGACACCAAAGGCTTGCTCGAAGACGCTCGAGTCAACGATGAACGGTCGGTCGAGTTGGTAACCCACCGCGCGGACCTCCCGAACCATCGGGTTCACCCGCGCCAGGAGCGCGAGCAGCAGCGGGGGGATCCCCGAGACCTTCGCTTCGACGCCGGCGATGTGTCCGGCGATACGGAGGATCTCGCGTGTCGAGCGCGTCTCCACCGACGGGAGATGCCAGACCCGTCCGTCGGCTTCAACGCGCTCGCCAAGCGTCGCGAGCGCGCGAGCGACGTCGGGCAGGTAGGCGTAGCTGTGGAGCGCATCGGGATCGCCGATCAGGTGCACCGGCTTGCCGGCGACGAGCGGCGCGAACGCTCGTTCGCCGAGCTGGCTAGCGAGAACGCGCGGGCCGAAGAAGTCACTGGCGCGGCCGATGGCGAGCCGCACTCGTCCGCTGCGATGCGCGGCGAGCAGCGCATCGCTCATCTTGGACCGAGTCACCCCCTTCGCATCGGTCGCGGCGTGCGGGAGCGCTTCGGTGAGCGGGCCGTCGTGAGGTCCGTACATGTAGAGGTTCTCGAGCACCACAAGCTTGCTCGACGCGGCCTCCGCGCCAGCGAGCACGGCCTCCTGGAGCGGAGCGAGCTCTTCCGCCCAGCGGTCGTACGGCGCGTTCAGACAGAGGTAGACGACGTCGGCCCCCGTACAGACGGCTCGGCAGAACGCGGGACGAGATGCATCGCCTACGACGTGGTCGACTCCGGCCAAGAGAGGACCTGCTCCACTCCGACTGACCACCCGGACCTTCCTGCCACGACCGGTGAGCTCGCGCGCCAGCGCCTGACCCACCTGCCCGAATCCAAAGATGACATCCATCGTCGCACCTCCTGCGCCGTCGCGCGCCGCTCACGAATCGACATGGACCTTGATCGAAGCGGATGCAAGGGACGCGACGCGCTCGGCGCTCGCCCGCGCACCAGACAACAGATCGCCAGGATGACGAGAGGCCGGCGCGCGCAACTGCGCCGCGCAGCCGTGGCGGCAGCCGCTGCGGGGCATCGCAGTCGCGGGGCTGTGTCCGGGACGCGTGCGCGGGCACCCTGGTGAAATTCCGTACCCGATCGGCGTTGCTACGAAGACCCCCCCGCGAAATCCTCACCCCATTGCCGTCCAGTGTGCGAGCATGTCGGCACCGCGATCCGAAAGAAGACACGGCGGCCCGGCCGGTTCGACAAGGAGGGGTCATTGAAGTCGACAACTTCAACCGCGTTTCCAGGAGGAACCCGCGTCCCCGGAATCCTCACTCTTCACGGCGCAGACCGTCCGGAGAATCGTTGGCGAGATGGCTGCGGGGCTCAGCTATGCCCACGGCGACAGCCCGCCGATCGTGCATCGCGACTGTTTGGCGCGGAGGACCTGCCCCGCGCCGCTCGCCTGCCGCGCTCCGCGCTGAGGACCCCGTGAGCCGCCCTCTCGGACCGAAAGACACCCAGCCGTGGGGTCCTTCCGTGATGGAACCTGAGCGGCGGGGGCCGCCGGCGGCGCTGTCGGAAGACCCGCATGCGAGCTACGCCGCGGACCCCGAGCGAACGGCCCCGAGCGCCTCGAACGGCGGGACCGGGATCCGGCGAGGCCGCGCCGGAGACCGAGATCGCCCGCACGATCGCGCTGGGTGTGCATCCCAAAGTGGCGCGAAGCCTACGGGCCCGGCAAGCGCGCGATCCCCAAGACCGCGGCCCTGACCTCACGGAGCGACTGCTCGCGGGTCTCGACCGACCGTCCCAACCCTCCGGACCCATGCCGATCCGCGCCACGTCCGACGGCGGTCATTACGTCCGGTACAGCGGCCAGGCCTCTCCCGTGCCGGCGCACGAGGCGAAGCCCGAACCGCCGAGTGTGGTGCTCGTCGGCGAGGCCCCAGCAGACGCCCGGCGCAACACGCGCACGGTCTTGATCCGCCGGCCCAAGGAACGTTGGCTCTCGTGGATCTTGCGTGGACTGCGACGCCGGCCCTCTTGAGGTTCGAGGGAGTACCGCCCGTGCTTCGAACGATCTCGGGGCGACTTCGGTGGACCGCGGCCGGGCTTGTCGTCGGGCCCTGGGCCGGTCCGTCGTCGGCAAGAGCCGAGGCCCCCAGCGCCTCCGCCGCCTCCGGGGGGGGACGACGGTCTCGCCCGTTGTGCCATGAAGGCGGGGGATCGTCCCGTCAGGATCGGGGGGCAGCGCGGACCAACGGAATCTGCAGATTGGTCGGCCGATTCGCTTCTGTATCGAAGCCCCGTCCGTCTATGTTGCGGGCGCCCCAGAAGAGCATGCCGTGGGCCACGTACGCGAGATCGTACTCCTTGAAGTTCTCCCCCTGCACCAGTCCGAATGGCCGGAACGCCTTGCCGAAGATGGACTGCTGCCGACCTACCTCCCACGGCTCGTAACCATCAGCCGCGACTTTCTTGAGAATGTCGGCGAATCCTGGGTGCAACGGCGTCACCGCATAGGCTGCATCGGCGATGAAGTCGACCTTGTGGGCTCCGGACACGATCGGGTGATCGCCCTGCCAGATCATGTGGCCACCGATGTCGATCTTCGCGAGGGCTGCCTTTCCGAACGGGTCGGCGTAGTTCGTCACGGTCAGCTCGAATCGGTCTTCGGAAAGGTAGACGAAGCTGCGCGTGAGGTAGAAGGGCTTCAAAGTACCATCCGGGTTCTTGCTCGGCCGGACCTCGGGCGCGATGCTCACCCAGCCACCCTGCATCATCTCCTTGAGCGTTTCGAGTTTCATGCCCGCGAGACGATAGGAAAGCCGAGGCGCTGTCTTGACGATCCTTGCGGCGCTTTGTCGATTCTTGCCGCGCTGCCGTGTGCCGAGCATGCGCGCGGTTCCTCGGTAATTAGCAGTGGATTGCGGTGCGCAAGAGGGTAGGGCCGCCGTGGTAAGCTCACGGCAGCGATGGCAAGCGCGGTTCTCGAGCCGTGGACGAACGCGATGCGTCTCGACGAGTCGTCGACGTTGCGCACGCACCGCTACGCCGATCGGTTCTCGGCGGTCCGCGTGGAGACGACTGGACCGCTGTCCGACGCCGTTCGAAAGTCGTCGTCCGTCCCCGCTCTGCTCGTTTCGATCTTCACGCGGCCGATCGCAGTATCGGACTACCGCCTTTGGGTGGGTGGCAAGATCGTTCCGACGGGACGGATCGCTGCCTTTCATTCGAATGTGATCGATCTTGCGGCGGAACCCGCGTCATGGGCCGATCGCGGGTTCGAGAACATCCACTTCCATGTACGGCGCGGCGCGATTGATGATGCAGCCACCGATCTGGGTTACGAGCGCATCGGCGACTTCCGGCTCTCGGTTGCCGAAGACGACATCGTCCTCGCGCAAATCGCGAAGAGCATCGTGGCGTCTCTCGGTCGGCCATCGCGCGTAGCCCCCCTCGCTCTCGACCATCTCGAGCTGATCATCGGCGCTCACATCGTCCAGCGCTACGGCGCCACGAGGTCACGGCGTAACGTCGTCGGAAAGGGGCTCGCCAAATGGCAACGAGCGAGAGCGACGGAGCTCTTGCAGGAAAATCTCGATGGGACCGTGCGGCTCGCGGACCTCGCACGCGAGTGTCAACTCTCGGTTGGTCACTTTGCGCGCTCCTTCAAGGCGAGCTTCGGCATCCCATGTCATCAGTGGCTGACGGAGCGAAGAATCGAGCGCGCCAAGCGGCTGCTGGCTCTCACGAACAGCTCGCTCGCAGACGTTGCGAGTCATTCAGGTTTCAGCGACCAGGCAGCCTTCACGCGGACCTTCCACCGCCGCGTGGGCGTGACGCCAGGCCGATGGCGTCGCGAGCACGGCACGCACCTTTGCGAGTGAACAGCTCCCGCGACGACAACGCGGGGCCCGCCAACAGCATCGGCTTCACCCCCTGGTTTCCGCGCGCGGCCGGGGCTTACCGCGTGGAGTATGCGCTCCGCGACGCAAGGGCCGCGTTTTGACGTTCATACATCCTCGGCAACGCCGGCTCAGGTATCCAGCATTTCGAACGGATGGTTCCCGAAGGACACCCACGCCTCGTCGCGCTTGCCCAGGGGCTGTCGGCCGCGGGCGGCGCACCCAAACGTCGCCCGCCGGCATCGTATTGCCGGGTCGATCGAATGTGGCACGCGCGCGTTAGCCAGCTAGCCGAGCGTTTGGTCCATGTGCAAGTGCGCTGCCCCTGGGTACCCCTCGGAATCGTGGCGGCCGTCACCGTGGCCTTCACGCGCAAGCAGATGATTCGCGAGGTGGCCCGCAATACGCAGCGCATCCAGAAAGCGCTCGAAGACGCCAACATCAAGCTGACCGGCGTCGTCAGCGACATTCTCGGCAAGCGGTCGTGCCGTGCTCGACGCCTTGGTCGGCGGCGAGACTGACCCGGAGAAGCTCGTCGAGCGAACCAAGGGCCGCCTGAAGACGCCGCGCTCAGCACTTGTCGAGGCGCTGCGTGGCAGCGTCCGAGAACACCACCGCTTCCTGATCAAGCTGCATCTTGAGCAAATCGATGCGCTGCACAAGGCCATCCGCGATCTGGAAGCGCGCGTGGATGAGCAGGTCGACCCTTTTCGTAAGAACATCGAGATCCTGATGACGATGCCGGGCATCAGTGATGTCGCAGCGAGCGTCATCGTCTCGGAGATCGGCCCCGATATGGCGCGCTTCGCCACGGCGGCGCATCTGGTGTCCTGGGCCGGACTGTGCCCTCGCTCCGACGAGAGCGCCGGCAAGCGGCGTTCCTCGCGCATCCGCCACGGCGCACCCTGGCTGAAGACCACCCTCGTGCAGTGCGCATGGGCCGCCATCCGGGTCAAGGACTCGTACTTGCGCGCTCAATATTACCGCCTCCGCGGTCGCGTCGGTCCGATGAAAGCGATCATCGCGGTGGCCGCCTCCATGCTCACCTCCGTCTTCCATATGCTGACCCAGGGCAGCGAATACAGGGAGCTCACGGGCGCTTACTTCGACCGTCGCGACCATGCCAAGCTTGCCAAACGGCTCGTACGCCGCCTCGAAGACCTCGGGCTCAAGGTCACCGTCTCCCAGGCGGCTTGAGCCTCGGGTTTCTTCCTAGATGGGTTGATTCGCTCGCGAAAAGCGCGCCCGATATCGACATTCCGTTCGCGCCACCCGAGCGAGTTCGTGGGCCCAATCGTTGCAGTGATGGGCGTTGTGTCAAAAGCCACACTGTCACTGGGTGGAGCCCGGTCGTCCGGTTTTTGGTCGACCTTCGACTCAGCCGTCGACCTCTCCACATGGCCGCGACGCGCCGCATAGTTCATCGCCATGTTGACCGGCGTCCGGTTGGTCATCATCTCATCCACCGGTCTGTCGGATACCGAGGCCTACTACTACGTATGGTCACGATTTCCGGCTCTGAGCTACTACGACCACCCTCCCATGGTGGCCTGGCTGGCGGCGGTCACCACCATCGCTTCCAAATCGGCGTTCTCGGCCCGAGCAGGCGCCGTGATCTGTTCCGCGCTCATGGGAGCGCTCGTCTACCGCCTCGCGGCGCGCCTTTTCGCTCCGCAAGCCGGGTTTCTGGCTTTGGTCGCGGTCACCACCCCACCGGTTTTTTTTCACAAGCTTTCTCGTTAATCCAGAGAGCCCGCTTGCTCCCTTGTGGGTCCTCTCGCTGCTTCTTCTGGACGACCTTCGCGAACACGACGAGCCCTGGCGGCCGGTGCTGCTCGGTCTTACCATCGGGGCTGCGTTCCTCGCGAAGTACACGGCGCTCCTGCTCGTTCCCGTGACGCTGATCTTTCTCGGCACTTCAGTGCAAACACGTCGTTGGCTTCGTCGCCCTTCCCTTTACGCCTCGGGCCTCTTGGCGCTGGCCGTCGCATCTCCTGTCATGGTTTGCAACTACCAGCATCACTGGCCGACCGTCACCTTGCACTTGGTCGAACGAATGTCGGCGCCTTCTGGCCAAACACTGGGGCGGCATGCGCTGCACATGGTCGTTGACCAGTTCGTTCTGTATCAACCGCTCGTATTTCCGGGTCTCCTGGCGATACTCGGGGCTGCAGTCGCGCGGGCGCACGCAGATGCGCGCTATCGGCTCCTGGCGGCCGCGAGCGCACCGGTCCTACTCTTCTGGTTCTTCCGGCAGACCTGTGGGCGCAAATTCCCGGTTTCGGGTGCGGTAGGGGGTCCCATCGCCGTCTCACCGAGCTTGCTCCTGAAAAGAAGGACTCGCTATTGCGACGGCTCGCCGCCGATACCGTGTTTTTCATCAGGCGATACAGGGTGAACCGATTCGCGACGCCCAGAGCGCGCGCCGCGAGTCGCCCAGGATGGGCGGATCCATCGAGGCAGCACGAGGTTTCGGCGACGGTCGGCGGGCCTCGACGTCTGCGGTTTCGACGTCGCGATCTCGGCAGGCACCCTGGCCGTGGCGAGCCGTGCGAGGGCAAGACACCGGGCCGCGGCGTGCGTGCACGCACGCCCGCACGTGCGGGCCGTTCGATCGCACGTTCGCCCGAGGCAGATTTCCCGGTGTTTCCGCGCGATCGACCGACCGGAGCGATTGGCCCCGACCTTGCGATGGCCGTCCTTGAAGGCGCAAACGGCGCCGGGAGGACATCATGCGAAAAGCGTTGGTCTTTGTGGGGATAGCCGCGATGGGTTTGGGCGGGTGCGCCACCACCTTGCGAGCTCCCGTGCCGGCGATTCATTCGGACGCCGAGGTCGGAGCCGGCTCCCCGGCAGGGTTTGGATGCACGGTCGAAGGGGTGCCACGCGTCGTGGCGAACCGGGTCGATCGCTCCGCCGGCGTCGTCGCCGAAGCCGGCGACTCGCGCGTGTGGCTGCACTTCTCGATGGAGCGTGGCGCGAAGTCTCCGGCTCTGGCGGTCGATCCGCTGTCGCTCGACGCGGTGGAGGGCGGCGAGTCCGCGCTGTCCGGTTTTGCGACCGCCGGCATCCGCCGGGAGCGTCTCGCCGTCGAGATCACGCCGGTGTGGTGGCAATCGACGGGCCCGTGGGCCGCCGACACGGGTCACGTTCGTCCCGCCGTCGCGGAAGTCCACGAGGCATCCGCGTTGCACGCGTTGCAACTGCGGCTTCGGAGCGCGCTGTCCGCTGCCCCGGTTTCGTCGATGTCCGGCGATGCTCGGGCCACCCATCCGGTCACCGCCCGAGTGGACTCGGAGAGCTCGGCGGCGGTGTGGAGCGAAGGGTCGATCTACAGGGGTCTCGACGTGCACGTCCAAAGGATGGACCGGCACGGTCGCCCGATCGGATCTTCAGTGACGCTGGCGACCGACGGCCGCGCCTTCGGCACGCCGACGGTGGCCGTCGGCCCCTCCGGTCGGGGCGTCGTAGCGTTCTTGCAGGCGACCGACCATGGCTTCGACCTCGCCGCTACGCCCATCGATTGCCATGTCCCCGCATCGCCCGACGCGGCGGCCGAATGGGCTATGCAGACCGCACGCCGATAACGCCGGCCGGCGATGGGCTCATCGGTTCCGAAATCGAAAGCGTCGAATGCCCACGATCCCTGGACGCACGACGCTCACGGTCTTGCGCGATGCGGCGACTTTGGCAGCGGCCGAAATGCGCGGGGGGTGTCCCGGGCGCGCTACCGCGCCGAGGACGCCGGGATTGGGGGCACGTCGCTCGATTGGTTGAGTGACGCGGCCATGGCGATCGTCATCGACCGCGGCGCGAAGCGAAGCGACTGGATCTGGAGCTTGTTCATGATTGCCGGGATGGCCATCGGGTGTCCACGCATCATGGCGCGGTACGCGTGCGCCGCGACCTCGGGCGCACCCATGACGGCTCGCTGAAATAGACGCGACCGGTCGTTTCCAGCGACGGCCGCAAACTCCGTGGCCGTCGCGCCCGGGCAGCTCACCGTCGCCGTCACCCCCGTCCCGCGTAGCTCGTAGCCAAGCGCTTGCGTGAACGAATTCACGAAAGCCTTCGAGGCATAGTAGCTCGCCATGAACGGCCCCGGCACAAAGCCGGCGGTCGACCCGATGTTCAGGATGCGGCCGCTCTTGCGCGCAATCATAGCGGGCAGCAGCAGCCGCGTTAGGTGCACGAGAGTTGTCACATTGACGGTCATCAGGGCGAGCTCGCGTCCGAGATCGGCGCCGGCGAAGGGCCCGGTGGTCGCGAAACCAGCGTTGTTGACGAGAAACTCGATAGGGATGCCGCGGTCGGCGAGCGCCTTCTCGATGCGCTCCGCTGCTCCCGCGACGGTGAGGTCCTCCGCGAGGACCGTCGCGCGGACGCTGTGCTGCTTCTCGATCTCGCGCGCGAGCGTCTCGAGCTTGTCGCGTCGCCGGGCGACGAGCACGACGTCGTGCCCGTCCGCCGCGAAGAGCTTCGTGAACTCGGCGCCGAGTCCCGCCGAAGCCCCGGTCACGAGTGCGGTCTTGTCCGTTGTGGCCATGGAGTCACCTCGCAAAGCTGCGTAGCCCGAGCGGGACTTTTCAGGAAGCACCGGCAAAGGGCCGGGATACCTGCCGGGGTACCCGGCAAGGGGCCCGGATACCCGCTGGGTACCCTGAAAAGACACTCGCGGATCGCGGTGCATGGCCCACGGCGGCGGCGCCACTCTCGAGGGGTTCGATGCGAGGGAAGCGAACGACACTCGCCGGGGTGAGAACCCTTGAGCGATATGCGACTTCGATCCAAGGGCTCTCCCGGTTTCCCACTCCGCCAACGAAGTGCGCTGAGGCTGAGCGCACGCCGAGCGCACGTGCGGGCGTGCGAACCGCACACGTCACAAGTGTGAATTTTCCCCGATTTTCGCAAGTGGGGCCTGCCGCGCCAGTGGCCTTCGCCTTGCTCTCACGGGTTCTCACGTGGTTCTCACAGGCGCGAAGTGCGCCGGGAGGTCGACATGCAAGCAGGGTTGGCGTACGTGGAAAAATCGAGGCTTGGGCCCTTTGCGGTGACGTGGCGAGACGCCGATGGTTTCGGCATCGAGGCCGGGAGGCGCCGCGCGATCGTGGCGGCGGCCCTGAGTTCCGGTCGGCGTCGAGCCGGCGCGCTACCCGGGGACTTGCGCCTGGTTACCCATGAAGTCTACTCAAGCCTGATCGTGGTGAGCTTCTCGTTGGGTCTCCTTAGATCGCTCAGCCCCGCGGAACTCGAGGTCGCCCGGTGGGCGAGCAACGGCCACTCGAACGCCGACATCGCCCGCAGGCGGCAAACCTCGAGGCACACGGTGGCGAGGCAAATGGCCAGCGTATTGTCCAAGCTCGGCGTCGACGCACGATTGGGGCTTGCCACGATCCCCGAGCTCTGCGCCTGGTCGCCGACCCGTTCGGGGCCTGACGCGCCGGAGGATTCGCCCGACCGCGCCTTTCCGTGGGCCAATGGCCCTGAGGTCGAGGCACCTGAGAAGGTCCGTATCTGGCGCGAGATCGTAGCGGGCCAGTGGAGCACTCTCGCCGGCGTCGATGCCGCGGGCACGCGCCACGCCGTCATGAGCCGACTGTCTGCGAATCCGGTCGACTGGCTCGCGCTGAGCAAGCTGCATGGGGCCGTGCTCGCTCTCTTGGCGCGCGGCGACAAGCTCAAGGTTGTCGCGATGAAACTCGGCCTGGCCCCCTCGACCGCGTCGTCCGCCTTGGGCTCGGCCCGCAGGCGGCTTGGCTTTGCTTCGTCGAGTCAGCTCCTTCGGGCCTACTGCGCGATCGCGGACGATCGCGAAACGTACTTTCGCTCGGAATAGAGGGAGAGCGGGGCCGAGGCCGAACAAGGCCATGGTGGGCCGGCTCATGCCGCCATGACTCACCGGAAGTCCATAGTCATTTGTTTACAAAGCGAACATGCCATGACGTTCCAAACGCTCTACCCGCCACGTAACCCCTTTTGGCATGGTGGGATCTTGACTGTGCCAGACGAGCGGAACTAAATGCGAACCGTTCGGAAGGAAGCAAGTGCGTGGCGCACGGCGGTTCCCAGCATCCTGCCGGTGTTCTCGAGGGCGACATCCTCGCGGGCAAGTACCGAGTCGAACGCGTGCTCGGCGTCGGCGGCATGGGCGTGGTGGTGGCCGCGCACCACATTCATCTGGACGAGCGGGTCGCCCTCAAGTTTCTGCTGCCCGCGATGTTGCATCATCCCGAGGCCATGTCGCGCTTCGCCCGGGAGGCGCGGGCTGCGGTCAAGATCAAGAGCGAGCACGTGGCCCGCGTCTTGGATGTCGGGACCCTCGAGACGGGTGCTCCGTACATGGTCATGGAGTACCTCGACGGCCAAGACCTCTCGACGTGGGTCCGGCGGCGCGGAAAGCTCCCGGTCGAGCAGGCCGTGGACTTTCTCATCCAGGCCTGCGTGGCGATCGCAGAGGCGCACGGCTTGGGGATCGTGCACCGAGACATCAAGCCATCGAACCTTTTTTGCGTGCGCGGTGCCGACGGGCATTGGGTCATTAAAGTTCTCGATTTCGGGATTTCCAAGATGACGAGCTTCAACGCGTCGGGAGCGGGCATCGCCACCCGCACGAGCGCGATCATGGGGTCGCCGCTGTACATGTCGCCCGAGCAAATGCGGTCCGCGAGGGACGCGGATGCGCGCGCCGACATCTGGGCGCTCGGCATTGTCCTCTATGAGCTTTTGACTGGAAGCGTTCCGTTCACAGGGGAGACGACGGCCGAGATCATCGTCCAGATTGCCACGCAGACGCCCCAGCCGCTGCGCAACCACCGCCCCGAGATCGCCGAAGGGCTCGAGACCGTGTTCCGCCGGTGCGTCGCGAAGGACCGCGAGCGCCGCTACGCCAACGTCGGCGAGCTCGCGCGGGCGCTATTGCCCTTCGCGCCGCGCTCTTCGAAGGGGGCCGTGGAAAAGATTGCGGGGATCGTTCGGTCGGCGGGGCTTTCGGCCGCAGCGCCGTCCGTCCCGCCGTCGCCCCTGGCCGCGGAGACGCAAGCGGTTCCGACGACCGAGGCGGGACTGGGCCATACCGCGCCGCCGTCCACGCGGAGGCGCGGCCGAACCGCGGTGGGGATCGCGGCCGCGACCGCGCTCGTCGCTCTGGGGGCGGGTTGGCGCCTCACGAGGCCATCGCAAGGGTCGGATGCCTCGACGGTCCATGCTTCCTCGAGCCTGACCGTTGCGACGGCGCCCCCCACGCTTGCGGCGCCGAGCCAGCCCATGCTCGTCCTGACGCCGGGGCCCGAGCGCACAAACAAAGGGCTCACCCGGCTCGAGGTCGGTTCCGAACCGAGCCATCCGGCGCCGAGCGCGCCCGGTCGCGCCGTGGGGGTTGCCAAGAACGCCGGCGCCCCTCCTCGGACGGCGCCGGCGGCATCGCACGAACCGGTAGCGGAGGTGCCCCCGACTTCTTCATCGCCGCCGGCGGTTGGACCCGCGCCAGCCCCGCCCGTTTTGGACCCTCTACAAAGCCTCAAGCCACGCCCATGAAGCGGCTCATGAACCGGTCTGCTGTTGCCCTGGGGCTCGTTTGCGTGATGACGGCGCCGCGCTCGGTCTTCGCCCAGTCGGCGTCCGGCCCGGCTGAAAGTACGAGCTCGCACGCAGAAAGCCCGTCACCGGCTCTCGCGCCTTTGTCCGAGTCGCTAACGGGGGCCGCGAAGACTGCCTTCGCGTCGGCGCAGGTCCTTCTGCACAACGGCGATCTCGCGGGGGCCTTTGCCAAGTTGCGGCAGGCCTATGACGAGTCCAAGGATCCCCGCCTCTTGTTCAACATGGCGATCTGCGCACGGGACCTGCACGACTACGCCCGCATGCGCACGTTGCTCGTTCGGTATCAGCGCGAAGGACAAGCGGTGATGCTGGCCGACGAACCGGAGCAGGTCGAAGCTGCCCTCAACGCCATTCGCGACCTGGTGGGGGCGGTCCATCTCGTCGTGAGCGAAGCGGGTGCCACGGTGGCACTCGACGGAGAGACCATCGGAACGACGCCGCTCGACGATGCGATCATCTTGAACCTCGGCAAACATGAGCTCACGGTGGCCAAGCGCGGGTTTGAGCGCACGCAAGAGACCGTGGACACGGCGGGCGGCTCGGTGACGACGCTGACCGTGACGCTTCGCGCGCAAGCCGAGGCCCCGCCAGCGCACCTCGTCGTCGCATCGGACGACAACGCGACGGTCGTCATCGACGGCAAGAACGCGGCGCGCGGTCGGTTCGACCGGGCGCTCCGGCCGGGCGTCCACGAAGTGAGTGTCACCGCACCCGGTCGGGTCGCCTACAAGGCGCAGGTCGACCTACGCGACGGCGAGACGCGAAGCGTGCAAGTCACGCTCGAACCCGAGAAGCACGCCGAGGCGTGGTGGGCGTGGGTCACGGGCGGCGTGGCTGTCGTCGCCGGGCTCGCCGTGGGCGGGTACTTTCTGCTCAAACCCGGGCTCGTGCAGTCGTCCCTGACGGGCGAATACGCCACCGTCAAGTTCAATTGAATTCCGATGATGCGGCGCACTGTACGTTGTGGCCTTCCGGTTGCGGTCGCCATCGCTGCGGTCAGCGCCGTTGATTGCTCGAAGAATCCCCCCGGACCCACGGGATTGATGCTCATCCTTCGCACCGACCTGATGGCCTCGGAGTACGACGCGATTCGGGTCGAAGTGAGCCAGCAGCAGTCCGCGAACTCGGGACAATGGCACAAGTGGCTCGACGAGACCAAATCGGTCCCGGACGAAGCCCAGTTGCCGACCACGGTGTTCATCCAGAGTGGAAGCAATCCCGATCAGGACGCGCTCATCGAGGTTACGGCGCTTCAAGACGAGTCGGTCGATGGCGGCCCCGAGCTTTCCGAGGAACCGGTTGTGCTTCGGGAGGCACAACTTCAGATTCCCACGGACCGCGTGGCCGAGCTGGTCCTGGTTCTCTCGGAGGCTTGCAC